>ERZ794936.46-NODE-46-length-106610-cov-76.055690_pt1 | contig 106610 bp, 62 predicted proteins | sample MGYA00511083_ERZ794936 | MGnify/ENA primary metagenome ERZ794936 (study PRJEB30137, sample SAMN04331409) | food metagenome | isolation source: Y2 must sample point D1 replicate A | place: Australia: South Australia | collected 2014 ... | reverse complement strand
ATTGCAGATTCCCTTTTATGGATTCCTAAATCCTCGAGGAGAACTTCTAGTATATTCTACATACCTAATATTATTGCCTTATTAAAAATGGAATCCCAACAATTATCTCAAAATTCACCCACTCTTCAAAAAGATCCATGTATAATCTTCATTATTACAGCCCTCTTGACCTCTAATCATGAATGTTCTCAAATAAATCAATTGCCCTGTACTTCCTTGTTCATGTGTGTTCAAAAACGTTATATTTATAGGATAATTATACTCTATTTCTCTGTTGTATCTCAAAATGAGATACGTCAGTATGACAATACGTCATCCTAAACGTTCATAAAACACATATGAAACAACCTTATAACAAAACGAACAACATGAGACAAAACCCGTCCTTCCCTAGCTGAACTACCCAAAAGTATAAATGCCTGAACAATTAGTTTAGATCCGAGATTCCGCGCTTCCACCACTTAGTATGATTCATATTTTATATAATATATAAGATAAGTAACATTCCGTGAATTAATCTGATAAACTGTTTTGACAACTGGTTACTTCCCTAAGACTGTTTATATTAGGATTGTCAAGACACTCCGGTATTACTCGAGCCCGTAATACAACATTTTCAACAGATGAGTGGTTGTTTGGCCGAGCGGTCTAAGGCGCCTGATTCAAGAAATATCTTGACCGCAGTTAACTGTGGGAATACTCAGGTATCGTAAGATGCAAGAGTTCGAATCTCTTAGCAACCATTATTTTTTTCCTCAACATAACGAGAACACACAGGGGCGCTATCGCACAGAATCAAATTCGATGACTGGAAATTTTTTGTTAATTTCAGAGGTCGCCTGACGCATATACCTTTTTCAACTGAAAAATTGGGAGAAAAAGGAAAGGTGAGAGCGCCGGAACCGGCTTTTCATATAGAATAGAGAAGCGTTCATGACTAAATGCTTGCATCACAATACTTGAAGTTAACAATATTATTTAAGGACCTATTGTTTTTTCCAATAGGTGGTTAGCAATCGTCTTACTTTCTAACTTTTCTTACCTTTTACATTTCAGCAATATATATATATATATATATATTTCAAGGATATACCATTGTAATGTCTGCCCCTAAGAAGATCGTCGTTTTGCCAGGTGACCACGTTGGTCAAGAAATCACAGCCGAAGCCATTAAGGTTCTTAAAGCTATTTCTGATGTTCGTTCCAATGTCAAGTTCGATTTCGAAAATCATTTAATTGGTGGTGCTGCTATCGATGCTACAGGTGTTCCACTTCCAGATGAGGCGCTGGAAGCCTCCAAGAAGGCTGATGCCGTTTTGTTAGGTGCTGTGGGTGGTCCTAAATGGGGTACCGGTAGTGTTAGACCTGAACAAGGTTTACTAAAAATCCGTAAAGAACTTCAATTGTACGCCAACTTAAGACCATGTAACTTTGCATCCGACTCTCTTTTAGACTTATCTCCAATCAAGCCACAATTTGCTAAAGGTACTGACTTCGTTGTTGTTAGAGAATTAGTGGGAGGTATTTACTTTGGTAAGAGAAAGGAAGACGATGGTGATGGTGTCGCTTGGGATAGTGAACAATACACCGTTCCAGAAGTGCAAAGAATCACAAGAATGGCCGCTTTCATGGCCCTACAACATGAGCCACCATTGCCTATTTGGTCCTTGGATAAAGCTAATGTTTTGGCCTCTTCAAGATTATGGAGAAAAACTGTGGAGGAAACCATCAAGAACGAATTCCCTACATTGAAAGTTCAACATCAATTGATTGATTCTGCCGCCATGATCCTAGTTAAGAACCCAACCCACCTAAATGGTATTATAATCACCAGCAACATGTTTGGTGATATCATCTCCGATGAAGCCTCCGTTATCCCAGGCTCCTTGGGTTTGTTGCCATCTGCGTCCTTGGCCTCTTTGCCAGACAAGAACACCGCATTTGGTTTGTACGAACCATGCCATGGTTCCGCTCCAGATTTGCCAAAGAATAAGGTCAACCCTATCGCCACTATCTTGTCTGCTGCAATGATGTTGAAATTGTCATTGAACTTGCCTGAAGAAGGTAAAGCCATTGAAGATGCAGTTAAAAAGGTTTTGGATGCAGGTATCAGAACTGGTGATTTAGGTGGTTCCAACAGTACCACCGAAGTCGGTGATGCTGTCGCCGAAGAAGTTAAGAAAATCCTTGCTTAAAAAGATTCTCTTTTTTTATGATATTTGTACATAAACTTTATAAATGAAATTCATAATAGAAACGACACGAAATTACAAAATGGAATATGTTCATAGGGTAGACGAAACTATATACGCAATCTACATACATTTATCAACAAGGAGAAAAAGGAGGATGTAAAGGAATACAGGTAAGCAAATTGATACTAATGGCTCAACGTGATAAGGAAAAAGAATTGCACTTTAACATTAATATTGACAAGGAGGAGGGCATCACACAAAAAGTTAGGTGTAACAGAAAATCATGAAACTATGATTTCTAATTTATATATTGGAGGATTTTCTCTAAAAAAAAAAATACAACAAATAAAAAACACTCAATGACCTGACCATTTGATGGAGTTTAAGTCAATACCTTCTTGAACCATTTCCCATAATGGTGAAAGTTCCCTCAAGAATTTTACTCTGTCAGAAACGGCCTTAACGACGTAGTCGACCTCCTCTTCAGTACTAAATCTACCAATACCAAATCTGATGGAAGAATGGGCTAATGCATCATCCTTACCCAGCGCATGTAAAACATAAGAAGGTTCTAGGGAAGCAGATGTACAGGCTGAACCCGAGGATAATGCGATATCCCTTAGTGCCATCAATAAAGATTCTCCTTCCACGTAGGCGAAAGAAACGTTAACACACCCTGGATAACGATGATCTGGAGATCCGTTCAACGTGGTATGTTCAGCGGATAATAGACCTTTGACTAATTTATCGGATAGTCTTTTGATGTGAGCTTGGTCGTTGTCAAATTCTTTCTTCATCAATCTCGCAGCCTCACCAAATCCCGCTACCAATGGGGGGGCCAAAGTACCAGATCTTAATCCTCTCTCTTGGCCACCACCGGATAGTAAAGGTTCTAATCTAACTCTTGGTCTCCTTCTTACATAGATGGCACCTATTCCCTTTGGACCGTAAATCTTGTGAGAAGAAATTGATAGTAAATCAATGTTCATTTCATTGACATCAATGTGAATCTTACCATAGGCTTGTGCGGCGTCGGTATGAAAGTAGATCTTATTCTTTCTACAAATTGCACCAATTTCTTTAATAGGTTGGATGACACCGATTTCATTATTGACAGCCATCACAGAGACGAGACAGGTATCTGGTCTAATGGCATCTTCCAATTCCTTCAAATCGATAAGACCTTGATCGTCCACATTCAGGAAAGTGACTTCAAATCCCTCCTTCATCATGGCCCGTGCGGCTTCCAAGACACACTTGTGTTCCGTTCTAGTGGTGATGATGTGTTTCTTAGTCTTCTTATAAAATCTTGGGACACCCTTAAGAACCATATTATTAGATTCGGTCGCTCCCGAAGTGAATATTATTTCCTTGGGGTCGGCATTGATCATCTTTGCTACGTGGGCTCTAGCATTTTCCACAGCAGTATTTGTTTCCCAACCGTAAGAGTGAGTGTTGGAATGAGGATTACCATAAAGTCCCGTATAAAACTTCAACATCGTATCCAAAACCCTAGGGTCTGTTGGTGTAGTGGCTTGCATGTCAAGATATATGGGACGAGTACCAAAACCTGTGTTTTCTTGATAAGCATGGCTCATTGCAGTGCTACCAGAAGCTACTACAGCATCTGGGGTGGTACCGGATGCACTCGCACGGGCACTAGCCTGTGCCTTTGCAGCAGCCTGAATATCGGTATGCGTTTCCAGAGAGAAGTTGTCGTCTAACTTCACGCCTGCTGCAGGAGGGGAATAGAATCTCCTGCTTACCAAACAAGCCCTATATGTGGCCGCTGGAACGTTGTAAACTTGAGATAATCTTGTTATCGATTTTGTAGCAGTTGATTTCAACATCTTCCAGTTGTAGCAGTTCCTTCGTGTATGCGATATATTTTAATGAAAATGATGTATCTGAAATAGAAAATATAACACACTAATGAACTCTGTCGGTCTTTACTCCGAGTGAGTTACTTAGATAGTCATCATATATCCCTGGGCGATGGCCTTACTATTTGTCAGCGACCGTATCTAAAATTGGTAGGTCACTATCAACGATTGCGGGTAATAGGGTGCATAATAGTATTGTAATATATAAATATATAAAGCTACTATGATAGATATTTGTTGCTATTCACATCATCCACTATTACTTTAATGGTTCCGCTATATATTGGCATTGCCCATCGAAGGCAGTTTTGTGTGCTACCTGCTCGTGACCACGGTCTTTTTGCCCAGTCTTTTACGGCGGGCATACTTCATGATGAAACTGTCTATTTTCATACCTCTTGAATTTAGTTCTTCAATTAGAGGCTTGATATCCTCCAAGTCCCACTGTGACTGTAGCCTAAACAGGACTTTAAACCGTTCTTTGGGGTCCATTGGTAGTGTGCTTTTCGCTATATACTGGACAGTCTTATCGGTAGGCTTGAAATGATAGCCTCGCAGCATGTCAATGTCAATGTCACATGGGAAGAAAGGTGGGAAAAGGGACTTCCACTTGATGAGGAACTCATCAATTGGCATGCTTATTCCAGAAACATATTTCCTTAGCGCTTGAATCCCGTACCACTGAGCTATAAACGGTATTCTCAAGCGCCACGTATTGTTTTCGGCCTCTTGCTCTTGAACAGCAAATTTATTCAGCACTGTTTCGATGATTTCTCTTGTGTATGGATTGAACTCGTCCTCAATGTCCTTCCCCACAGCGTGATGTGTATCCTCAACATTCAGGTGCTGTAGATCGAGTGATTCTGCCATTGCGCTCATCAGTAGTACATGCAGTGCTTTGAAAAGGAAGTCTTGTGAAAGAATACACAACACACCGTCTTTCACAGATCCACCAATCTTATGCCATTTTGATATACCTTCTAGCGCAGAACATGGTGAGTTCTCAAGTAGTTCTTCCAGGGTCCCGATAACCTTTGTAGATGACCTCTTCATGATTTTGTCGGAGAAATCCAGTTCTCCGTTGTATATTGGTACTGAATTCAAGTTCAATTCGCCATGTGTCTCTCTGGTCTCAAATTCTGATTCAGTCTTGGCGAATCCCACGACGTCCATGTACGGCTTGGACAGTCCAAACAAGAGCGTTTCGTCGAAAGTAATAGGCTGTTCAGGAACAAATTCTCTCATTAGTAGAACTGTGTTTGAATGTTTGCGCTGCTTCAGCACCCAAGTCTTGTCGTGCGAACACAGTACAACTTCAGACTTGTCTTTGTCCAATGACTTAAACCTTAACTGGTGATTTTGAACCGGATCCTGTATTATATCCAGTAACTTTGGTGTCAACTGGATCAGCTTATAAGATGGATCATACTCGGGTGCGGAATGTAGGTTGATGGACATGGTACAGGATTACTAGTGAGCAAATCTCTGGTGGATTTTTACCGTTCATCTTATAGTGCTTTTTTAGTTTATTTTTCACTTTTTTCTGGTTATACTATACGCTGCCTACTGAAGCAATAAGCAAGAAACACAACAGTATAAAGGGACAAAGATAATAAACCGCCTACTACTCAATAATATCGGTGTGGTATGCTACTCCTAGATATTTCGATCACCATCGTGGTGCTCTTTGTCATACGCATAGAATTGACAAAAGAGAACCCTAAGCTATAAATTAGGTCATGTTGAGCGGTTGCCAGTTGCCAAGACCTAGGGTTTTGTTCGAACAATTCTAAAAAGGTAAATAAAAACAATGGTAAACAAAGGCTTTGATCTTCAATGAGGAAGATTTCTCTCACTGCGGATAGTAAAAACAACACTAGTTTGTCTGTACTCGCATTCTACTGCTGCTACCTGCTACTCATTACGTGTTCGGGCTGTTATCTGGTTGCTAAAAGAGTATATTTACACCTCACCAATGGAGAAAGACCTGTCGTCTCTTTACTCTGAAAAGAAAGACAAAGAGAACGATGAAACCTTATTTAACATCAAACTATCCAAATCTGTTGTCGAGACCACACCGCTAAATGGTCATTCATTGTTTGATGATGATAAATCACTTTCAGACTGGACGGATAATGTGTTCACTCAATCAGTATTCTATCACGGGTCAGATGACTTGATATGGGGGAAGTTCTTTGTCTGCGTGTACAAGTCCCCCAACAGCAATAAGTTGAACGCTATAATATTCGACAAATTAGGAACATCATGCTTCGAATCCGTCGATATATCTTCCAACTCGCAATACTATCCGGCCATTGAGAATTTGAGTCCAAGTGATCAGGAAAGCAATGTTAAGAAATGCATTGCTGTCATTCTGTTACAGCGCTATCCATTACTTTCACCATCAGACTTATCACAAATATTGTCCAATAAATCGGAAAATTGCGACTATGACCCCCCTTATGCTGGAGATTTGGCTAGTAGTTGCCAGTTAATAACTGCAGTTCCTCCAGAAGATCTGGGGAAGCGCTTCTTTACATCAGGACTTCTGCAAAATAGATTTGTCAGCTCTACCCTGTTAGATGTTATTTATGAAAACAATGAATCCACCATCGAACTAAATAATAGGTTGGTATTCCATCTGGGTGAACAACTTGAACAACTTTTTAACCCAGTCACAGAGTACTCACCGGAACAGACAGAATATGGTTATAAGGCGCCAGAGGACGAATTACCCACAGAATCGGATGATGATCTTGTCAAGGCCATTTGCAACGAGTTATTACAACTACAAACAAATTTTACTTTCAATTTGGTAGAATTTTTGCAAAAATTCCTGATCGCCTTGAGAGTCAGAGTACTCAATGAAGAAATTAATGGGTTATCCACAACCAAATTAAATCGACTCTTCCCACCTACAATAGATGAAGTCACAAGAATCAATTGTATTTTTCTAGACTCGCTAAAGACAGCAATCCCTTACGGTTCCCTCGAAGTACTGAAGGCATGCAGCATTACTATTCCTTATTTCTACAAAGCATATACAAGACACGAGGCGGCCACGAAGAACTTCAGCAAAGATATTAAATTGTTTATTAGGCATTTCAGCAATGTAATTCCAGAAAGAGAGGTCTACACGGAAATGAAAATCGAGAGTATAATTAAGGGACCTCAGGAAAAACTACTGAAGCTAAAGTTAATTATAGAGAGATTGTGGAAGTCGAAAAAATGGAGACCGAAAAATCAAGAAATGGCAAAAAAATGCTACAACAATATCATTGATGTCATTGATTCGTTTGGAAAATTAGATTCCCCACTTCATTCTTATAGTACCAGAGTATTTACTCCATCGGGAAAAATCCTTACAGAATTAGCCAAATGCTGGCCCGTGGAACTGCAATACAAATGGCTGAAGAGAAGGGTAGTCGGTGTGTATGATGTAGTGGATTTGAATGATGAAAATAAGAGAAATTTATTAGTCATATTCAGTGATTATGTGGTTTTCATCAATATACTGGAGGCAGAAAGTTACTACACTTCAGATGGATCAAACAGGCCCTTAATCTCAGATATTTTAATGAACTCATTGATCAACGAAGTTCCGTTGCCCTCCAAGATCCCTAAGTTGAAAGTGGAGCGTCATTGCTATATAGATGAGGTTCTAGTTTCTATATTAGACAAAAGCACTCTACGTTTTGATCGATTGAAGGGAAAAGATTCTTTCTCAATGGTATGTAAATTATCCTCTGCATTTATCTCTTCTTCGTCAGTTGCTGACTTGATTACGAAGGCTAGAATTTTGGAAAAAGACACTGCATTTCATTTATTTAAAGCTAGTAGAAGCCATTTTACATTATATTCTACTGCTCACGAGCTTTGCGCTTATGATTCCGAAAAAATAAAATCAAAATTTGCCTTATTCCTGAACATACCACCATCCAAGGAGATATTGGAGGTCAACAACCTTCATTTGGCTTTTTTTGCAAGATTTTGCAGTAACGACGGTAGAGATAACATCGTAATCTTAGACGTCTTAACCAAACATGACGATAAACATATAGAAGTTACATCCGATAACATTGTTTTCACCATAATTAATCAATTGGCCATTGAAATACCGATATGCTTTTCTTCCTTAAACTCATCGATGGCCAAAGATTTACTCTGTGTAAATGAGAATTTGATAAAAAACTTAGAACATCAATTGGAAGAGGTCAAGCACCCTTCAACAGACGAACATAGGGCTGTTAATAGCAAACTTTCCGGTGCATCTGATTTCGATGCTACTCACGAGAAGAAAAGATCATACGGCACCATAACAACATTTAGAAGCTATACAAGCGACTTGAAGGACAGTCCATCAGGCGATAATAGTAATGTCACCAAGGAAACTAAGGAAATTTTACCAGTGAAACCTACGAAAAAGTCTTCAAAAAAACCAAGAGAAATTCAAAAGAAGACCAAGACAAACGCCTCTAAAGCAGAGCACATAGAAAAGAAGAAGCCTAACAAAGGCAAAGGGTTTTTTGGCGTGTTAAAAAATGTTTTTGGAAGTAAAAGCAAGAGCAAGCCTTCACCAGTTCAAAGAGTGCCTAAAAAAATATCGCAGAGGCATCCTAAGTCTCCAGTGAAGAAGCCAATGACCTCAGAAAAGAAATCCTCCCCTAAAAGGGCAGTCGTTTCATCTCCCAAAATTAAAAAGAAAAGTACTTCTTTTTCCACAAAAGAATCACAAACTGCTAAATCTTCTCTTCGAGCAGTTGAATTCAAATCTGATGACTTGATCGGAAAACCACCTGATGTTGGAAATGGCGCACATCCTCAAGAAAATACCAGAATATCTTCAGTAGTAAGGGACACAAAATATGTCTCCTACAATCCCTCTCAGCATGTGACAGAAAATGCCAGTAACGAAAAAAATGTCGAACCAAAAGCGGATCAATCCACAAAGCAGGATAACATTTCCAATTTTGCAGATGTAGAGGTATCTGCGTCTTCTTATCCTGAAAAACTTGATGCAGAAACAGATGATCAAATAATTGGGAAGGCGACGAATTCGTCATCAGTTCATGGAAATAAAGAGCTGTCAGACCTTGCTGAGGTGACTACAGCAAATAGGGTTTCTACAACATCGGCTGGGGACCAACGTATTGATACCCAAAGCGAATTTTTACGCGCAGCTGATGTTGAAAACTTAAGTGATGACGATGAACACAGACAGAATGAAAGTAGAGTTTTTAATGATGACCTCTTTGGTGATTTTATTCCTAAGCATTACCGTAATAAACAGGAGAACATTAACAGCTCGAGTAATTTGTTTCCAGAGGGAAAGGTGCCCCAAGAAAAGGGCGTATCAAATGAAAACACTAACATATCTCTCAAAACTAATGAAGACGCATCTACATTGACGCAGAAACTCTCTCCACAAGCGAGTAAAGTGCTGACAGAAAATTCTAATGAATTAAAAGATACCAACAATGAAGGGAAGGACGCAAAGGACATAAAATTAGGAGATGATTACAGTGATAAAGAAACAGCGAAAGAAATAACTAAACCAAAAAATTTTGTTGAAGGAATAACTGAACGGAAAGAAATATTCCCCACTATTCCTAGGTTAGCGCCGCCAGCTTCAAAAATTAACTTTCAAAGGTCACCATCCTATATTGAGCTCTTTCAAGGAATGAGGGTGGTTTTAGATAAGCATGATGCCCATTATAACTGGAAACGCTTGGCTAGTCAAGTCTCCTTAAGTGAGGGACTAAAAGTCAATACTGAGGAAGATGCGGCAATTATAAATAAAAGTCAGGATGATGCCAAGGCGGAAAGAATGACTCAAATTTCTGAAGTGATTGAGTATGAAATGCAGCAACCTATCCCAACTTATTTGCCTAAGGCGCATCTAGATGGCTCGGGTATTGAAAAAAGTGATGACAAATTCCTCGAAATTGAAGAAGAACTTAAGGAAGAATTGAAGGGCAGCAAAACCGGTGATGAAGATGTCGGTAATAATAATCCATCCAATTCTATTCCAAAAATCGAGAAGCCCCCAGCATTCAAAGTTATTAGAACATCGCCTGTGAGAATTATCGGAAGGACTTTTGAAGACACTAGAAAATATGAAAATGGCTCTCCATCTGATATTTCGTTCACTTATGATACTCACAACAATGATGAACCTGACAAAAGGCTGATGGAATTAAAATTTCCATCCCAAGATGAAATTCCGGATGACAGATTCTATACTCCAGCAGAGGAACCCACTGCTGAATTTCCGGTGGAGGAACTTCCAAATACTCCGCGAAGTATTAACGTTACAACTTCAAATAACAAGAGCACAGGCGATAAGTCGAGTAGCGGTAATATTGATCAAAAACCTACCGAACTGTTAGATGATTTAGAATTCAGTTCATTTAATATAGCATTTGGAAATACCTCCATGAGTACTGACAATATGAAAATATCATCCGACTTAAGTTCGAATAAAACCGTGTTAGGAAATGCTCAGAAAGTTCAAGAGTCTCCTAGTGGACCATTAATCTATGTTTTGCCTCAGAGTAGCACAAGGCATGAGAAAGAGGGGTTCCTTCGAAAGAAACAAAAAGACGAGCCCATTTGGGTTTCTCCTAGCAAAATTGACTTTGCTGATCTAAGTAGGAGAACTAAAGCATTGACGCCAGAGCGTAATACTGTTCCTTTGAAAAACAACGACAGTAGAAAATACAAATATACTGGAGAGGGATCTATCGGTAATATGACAAATATGCTGTTAACTAAAGATGCTTCGTACGCGTACTTAAAAGATTTTGTTGCGTTGAGTGACGATGAAGATGAAGATGGGAAACAGAATTGTGCTGTTGGTGGCCCAGAGAAACTGAAATTTTATTGAGTGTTTTATTGATTTTTTTTTTCTTTTTAATTTAATGCAATGTATACATTTACATAAAATATGGACAAATAAGAAAAAGGGGGAAAAACCTCCCACTTAAGTAAAACTGAATATATTAGATACCTTTACCTACTATCAAAGGTGAATGCTTTTGGATCAATAGGGGTTCCATCGGGGGCAATACCATTTTGGCCGAACTTTCTTTCCATATATAATAGTCTAGCCTTATCGAAATCTACATTATCGTTTTCCATAATTTGTTTAATCTCATTCTTGGAGACATCATCCAAACCACCTCTTACGTCGTTGCTATTCTCCGAGATAATATCGAAATTACTGGAATGGAGACCGTTTTCTAGGTCATCAGCAAAGGAATCATTTAAACGTATATGTCTATTAAAACGTGATTGTATTCTTGAACGCAGTGCACGAAATTTGTCGGCTATTACAGCTGTTAGTATTTAGATACGGTTTGCACTTTGCATTTTCAAATGCTTAAATATACATACCAACTTTGGTTTTCCGGTGTGCCATAAGAAGGCATAAAGACAATAGCACAACCCAGAGGAGCAATTTGAGATAGAACAAACTCTTCATACTCGTATTTGCAATTTTTGGAAAGTAATTGTGTAGCTTTTCTTCTCTTAATTGGTGGCAGTTTTTATATATTCAGTTTAGAATACCCTTTTTTTTTTTTTTTTTCTCTTCGCTTTTCGCATCTCATCGCTGGAAGTGGTGCTCTTTTACAGGGATTAAATAAGGTTATTCTTTTTGGTCAAAATGATAAATATAACTATTAAAGTTATTTATAACCCGCCCGCTTCCTTATTATTTATACGTTATCATAAAGTACACAGGTCATGGTTCGGTTGGTGCTTAGGAATTAATCACGTCTAGCATAAGAGATCTGTAAACTACAACCACCATAATTATAATTATTTAATTTTTGAATACAAAAATCTGCATCTACTAAATTTTCATATTCTACAACAGCAACACCAGTTGGTTGACCATTTTCCTGTGGTTTCAATTCCGCGTTATTGATTTTGCCGATAGGCCCAAACAAGTCGAATAAATCGCTTCTTGCTGTTGAGAATGGTAAATTACTACAATAAATGAAACAGTTTCTATCCCCTCCTGGATTGACACCTTCAGTAAATTTTGCTGCAGTTTCATCAATGTGGACAGCGGCATCCTGCGCAAGACCTGGTTCAGTACCTCTGGTATCTTCAAGGTCCTCACGCCTTTGATTATAACGATCATTGTTCTTTCTCTTGTTGAAACGCCCTTCTCTAACTTCCAAAACTCTACCTTCTACTTCCATGCCGTTGAATGTATCGATAGCTCTAATCATTTCATCCTCAGTAGGATAAATGACAGAACCGAATCCTCTTGAAAATCCGTTGAAATCCAATTCTACATCGGCACGCAAGACATGACCACATTCTTTAAACATATCTTTTAAGGATTGCCAATTTATAGAGTACGGTAAATTGATGATGAACACTTCAAACCCATTATCTATTTCTTCCCTAGTAGCTTTCTTAGAAAATTCCTTGGCAGCTTCAGGAGGAGGATTATCCTGTCTTACCATTAGTTTCCGGTCCATAAAGAGGGCACCATCAAACTTCGATATGGCATCTTGGACAGATTCGTTTTTGGTAAATTCCACAGTCCCCATACCACGGTGATGGCCCTTTGATGTGATAATGTCAGCCTCCACAACTTCGCCCACTGTACCAAACAATTCCTTAAGGTCTTCAGGGGTACAATCAAAAGTCAAGTTTCTCACGAAGATACTATTTTCAAAATTTCTCTTGGTCGCGTCAAATTGCCTTTCTAAGTCTCTTTCAACAATTGGACCTAAAGTACGACCCCTACCGCCACCGCGTCCCCCTCTGAATGATCTGCTTCCTCCTCTGCCACGGCCTCCTCGGCGAGGGGGCCAGTTCCTATCATCGTGGTAGCGGCTGCCACCATAACTCTGATCGTACCGATCATTGAAACGGGAGCCTCGGTCGCGTCTCTGACGACGACTGCCATTACCATTATTACTGCTACTATCGTTATAATCATCGTACCTGTCTCTGTCGTCGCTCAAACGACGACGTACAGGTGATCTTGATCTACTCCTATCATTTCCATACATCCCTAGCTCTCTCTCCATCTTGGCGAAAAAATCCAGCTGATGTTTGTTTCCTTTTCGCCCATAGCTTATTTCTAATGGGAAATCCTCAATATAATTGATTTCATCCAAGCTTTCATTTTTTTTCAATTTTTTTCACCTTCAAGTGAATACATCACTTCCGACGATACCAAAATAATGACAAAATGCCATGAGAAGATCTTATGATATGTAGTAAATGTTAACCACCATTGCTATTTCCTTGCTAGGTTTGCCGAAGCCGTTGGCGAAGGCAGCACTAGACGGCGAGTCACTTCCGTCTCTTTGTCCACTTCCTCTTCACCATCAAATCGAAGCCTGCAAGTGCCGTCCCTCTTGGTTCCGATGACAATTGCAGGATAAAAAGTGGTCGTTTCAGGATATCTTGCCAGAACCTTAGTACCTGGCGGGTAGTTCTTAGTGGGAAAGCCTGGCGGGATCAACAGTAGTTCTTTCCGATTACATTTATACACCTTGCCTGAGTTGCCCAATTCATCAGGTTCAGGATCTCTCACTTCAAATCGTGTACCATCTGCTACGACTTTGAGTACTTCACACTGTATCCATTCGCCGTCGGCACTGCCCCTTCTGGGCTTATAGGCAACCTCTGAGCCCACCAAAATAGGTGCATTTGGGTTGTATTCGCTGGTCCAGTACGATCTGCCAACTTTCCCCACAGCTTTCTTGCCCTGCGACAATGCCATGCGTGTCCCTTCTCCTTCTTCTGCATCTTCAGTATTTTCCTCACTCTTTTCCTCTCGTGACTGATTCAACATCAACGACAAATTGGAACGTACATTGTCAAGGATTCGGTGCACTCTGTTGACGTTTTCCATGTGTTCTTGGAAAGTGTTGAGATGCAATTGCAGCTGATCCTTTGACATATTAAGGAAATTTAGTTTTTTTGTTTGCAGCTCATCATCAAAGGGAATGACCTCGTTGGCATTGTATATGTCTTGCAAGGACGACACTACAACATCCCAATATCCGTCCATAATAAGAAAGGTGACCGTGTGTTTTGCTGTGAAAAACTCCCCCCACTTAGAGAAGCCACCAAGGTATTGTGTCTTTAACCTTTTTCGTATCTGGCAAAATCGAAGAGGAAAGCAGAAAACCAAAAGAAAAAAATAGTTTAGTAACGCGTCACCTCGTACAAACGTACAATCATAGCAACTTATGAGTAAATAGGCTCATGGTTATAGATACGTTATATAGATGTATAGAGGAGAGTCCCGAGGGCGATCGCAAGGCCGAGAGACTAACCTAACCAGGTGGTAGTTGGGAAATGTCGACGATTTCGCTGATCTTTTCGTCTTCGTCGGCAGCTTCCTCGGTGCTTGTCTTCAAAGGAGTTCTTGGCAATGCCATCATACCGCTTCTTGCACACTCTAGGACACCGAATGGCTCGACCAACTTCAAGAAGGCAGAGATACGTGTGGGTTTTGCAGACAACTCCACAATACAGCTTGTTTCGCTGATGTCGACGACACGACCTCCAAAGTTGTTGGTCAAGTTGGTGATATCGTTCAAATGCTCGTGCTTCAACCTTAATACCTCACTGGCGGGCAAGTTGGCAGGGTGGAATTGCTTTTCTCTGATTTCGGCGACCAATTCTTGGGAGTCAGCGGCGCCAGCATTGGTGGAAGTGTGGTGGTGCAATAGTAGGTCTTCGAAGTATTCAGTACCCAATAAAGAGATTCTGGCCATCACTAGCTCTCTTTTGATGATCTCAGAATTGGTATAGTCTAGGACGGCGTAGACGGGGACCAAGTCTTCGATTTGTCTGCGTGCTTGTTCGATTACGCCATCTTGCCCTTGCAAAACAATGGTCATTCTACTTAGGTCTTTGACCTCGGTGTTGCACACGACCAACGAATCGATGTTAAAGCCTCTGGCAGCTAACGTACCCGAGACTCTGGACAAGACACCGGGTTCGTTTTGCACCAAACAGTTCAAGACATGCTGTTTTCTTGGTTGACGAGAAGGCGCTGGTGTTTCGTAAATGATGGATGAAACGGCACTGTTGGCATTCCAGGAAGGAGTGTCTAGTGTGGGCAAGGGAGGTCTTGTTGCGTGTCTGTGCATCTGCTTGTACGCCAACGCGGAGGTCGACGAGGAACTGCAACGCACCATGGTAGCACATGAAGAAGCAACCACCCTGCGGTGGCCGCTTTGCAATAACGATCTCAGCATTAGAAAGACTGGGTTAGTGAGCTCAGATGTTCTAAAGATTCTGTATATACGAACTATGTACTTCCATATATACCATTCCCCGTTCTTGTTAGGTAAAGGTTAAAAAAATATTTTTTGTTTTCGATGGCACTTCGGCGATGCGAAAGAAAGTGAGTCACGATAACGGTGAGGTGATTCGTTGGATGTGCCATCGCACAAGGAATTGCTGGCGTGCTAATTCACGACCTTGCTTGACAAAAGTATCGAGGGGAATGGTGCCACGGTGCAGCATCCTAGATAAGCACTCAATGGTGTCCGTGAGAGCGTAGTCCTGGGCAACGAGGTTGTATAGTTGATTGAGTCCATCTGTTTTGGCCACTGCTATGGAGTTCACGTCCTCGTCATCCACATGCGAAGTTGAGCTAAACTGTTGGACTTTGGCCCTATTTGCGGTCAGGACGTCTATCTGTGCGTTTAGCGAGTGCATGGTCTGCTCAATAGCCTGCTCAACGGCTCGTAAATGGTTCTTGTCGATGGCGATTATTTCATGGAATCTGGCAATTGATTCTTGCATGACGGTCTGTCTCGTCAGTATCTTGTCCGCTACATAGTCCACATCCTCTCTGTATAACTCATTGACTACGGTTTGTAGATTTTGTAGCATTTCATGATGGTTGGTTGGGGAGATATCCGTGTTGTCCATGTCCATAAGGTCGAGTGCGTTAGATGCCGGTTGAGGTGGTGGAGGTGGAGGCAATGGCGGTTTTAGGTGTGGAGACTTGGGCTTTGGGGGCAGTGGGGGAGTATTCTGCTCCTGCTGGAGCTGCGTATTGGGCTTAGGGGGTAGACTGGGCGCCTGATCTTGTGGCGGCTCGTGTAAGAGACTCATTAATTCTTGTACGACCATTATAAGGTTCATCGCGGCAGGATCCCAGCAGTGGAGTATGGGCAGCGCAATCCACCCATTGGAGTCGATGTATTCTTGAATGGGCAAGGAACTACTGATGGTGTTCATGTCGAAATTTTCCAAGTTTATACTTATAAAGGGAGGTTTTACCGGGTACATACTGGGTACCCACATGATCACAGGAATACTGTGAGGAGATGAACCATCCTCACCAGTACTAATGGTACCATATATGGACAACAGTAGTTGTGGAGTGCCGTCAGAGTGCGTAAATACCCTTGTTCTTGGCCTTAAACTGTGAAAATTGTCCAGCAGCGCTAAAGAATCGTGGAAAGTTGTTCTTCCGTCGTTATAAATGGGTTGAATGACTTTGAACAGCCAATTGACCACCGCCTCGGGAACAGAGATCTTGCCGTTTGCAGACATCGTTGCTCTTCACTCTCTCTCTTTTCTTGGCCGTTAAGATACCAACTGCCCACAAAATTTTGCCGTAACTTTTTATTCTCGCTCTGTGAAAAAAGACTACTACATTTTTTGACCTTTTATCTATACTTTAAGAAACAAAGGTCCAACGAATAATAAAGAACAAAGAGTAATGAGTAGTTTGTATGTGTCATAATCTCTTCTCTCCGCTTCCCTTTTCTTCCTTCTTCTTCTACTAACTCTCTGCGCGTCCAATTTAGCTATACTGTTGTTGGTGTATTCATAGTGGTTAGTGCCATGTCCGTGCTGTTCTGGATAATGGCTCCAAAGAACAACCAAGCGTATGTGCAACATTTTTTTTACGATGTGTCTCCATATTACTAGTTTCCCTTTCTTTTTTACTAACAAGAGTTTGTTTGTTTTGTTTTGTCGTACAGTGTTTGGAGAAGTACAGTGATTTTGACATTGGCCATGATGTTTTTGATGTGGGCCATTACGTTCCTTTGCCAGCTCCATCCCTTGGTGGCTCCACGCCGTTCAGATTTGAGACCTGAATTTGCAGAATAAAGCGTCGAGTATATCAAGCCAAGTGACGTTTCCTGAGTATAAGAAAAATAAGCAAAATAAGTATACATAAAAATAAATACGAATAGAAATATAGTGGCATCTAAACAACCCAGAGATTTTTTGAAAAACACAATGAGTATATACTGATAGACAACCACACGGTCTTTGAAACGAGACGCCGTCTACGGTTGTATCAAAATGTGTAAACGGGCCATTTCAAAGCTTGATCTTCTCCATAATTAGAACCCATGTCCCGTGGAAGCGTTTTAAAAGACATGAGGCAGAAACAGGAGTGTGATATCCTTGCATGCGCAAGTTGGTAATACACTGCACAAAACACGCGTGTGCACATACACTTATGTGGTTCACCGTGCCGCTGCTGTGTTTATCTGTTGCTCGACATGTGCTGCTAATGATTATGTTGGAATAGACAAACAATTTAAAGTAATTTCTTCTTTTTTTATAGTGAGAAATCTCAAAAGAAAAAAAAAAAAATAAAAAAAACTAAAGAGCTGCCGGGTGAGCAACGACTAAAAGAAGAAACCATTTAGGGCTTCATCAGCAACTGTAGGAGGAGAAAGCAGGTATATAACTAGCCGCAATATGTTTGTGGTGGATTGGAGCGTGCAGCTATGCATGGGAGTGATTTCACCTCTCTTCCGTGCCCTCGTGCAACTGCCTTTATCAATTTTCGTATGGAATGGGTTTCAGCTTGTGGCATTGCCTATCAACATCCCATTGAGGTTGTTCCTGGGGACGTCGCTGAGCCGTTTAGTTGCACAAACAAGCACATTAGACTTCTATGTGGTTTTGACGTTGTTTCAATATTTTGCTGTGCTTTGTGCTTTTGGCAGCATCATAGGACTCATCTTTGGATTTATATTGGGTGTGTTCCACTCAATCTGCGGGGTACCCAGTGTATACATAAGTCTAGAATGGAAACGGTGGTTTGCTCCGATACGTACGGTCCTTGAACGTGCTTCCACTAGTATTGTCAACATTATGCGAGGACAAACTATTGCGCCAATACCCATGCCTAAGCCCAATCCCACGCATATATCAAAGCCTAACATGAAAAAATTCCATGATGAGCCTGGAGCTGATGATATGACTATAACGCATGATGTGAACTGCTACATCACCCCTTGCCAAACGCCTACTAACGAAAAAATTCAGCATTATAATAATGATTCATTCAACACGACCACCACAGACGATGAACCCACTGATATTTGGGATAGGTCTGACACTTACCAAAACTCATTCGTCACCAATGAAACTTTGATGTCTCTTTCTAATAGAGCTAAGCTTCGAAGAAATGCCAGTGATGCGGACATCGTTAATATAAAGATTTTACGAAGGAATTCTAGGTGATATTGCAATTACTTCTTCTCATGCACTAACAAGTGAATGATAGAAATATGTTGAGTTCCTAACTGCCTGATTTTAAATAAGTTTCATATTATAATCTTTTAGCATATATATATATATATTGATCCTCTCTCTTCTTTATTTTCTGCCAGTAACCCATGTGTGAAGAAGAAAACATAAATAAAAAAGCAGTAGCACATGGACACATTCACGCCCGAACACTCCTAAAAAGCAGCCCACACAAGAAAGTAGATATAGTGTAGGACACCCAGCTTGTCCATAATTGCTAATAGCATACTCAGGATAACATATATTAATGACGACTCGTTTGCTCCAACTCACTCGTCCTCATTACAGATTATTATCCCTACCTCTCCAGAAACCCTTCAATATAAAAAGGCAGATGTCCGCTGCGAACCCTTCTCCATTTGGCAATTATTTGAACACGATCACTAAGTCCCTACAACAGAATTTACAAACATGCTTTCATTTCCAAGCAAAAGAAATCGATATAATCGAATCTCCATCTCAGTTTTACGATCTCTTGAAGACAAAAATACTTAATTCACAAAATAGAATATTCATTGCGTCTCTGTATTTAGGCAAAAGCGAGACTGAGTTGGTGGACTGCATATCCCAGGCATTGACCAAGAACCCCAAGTTGAAAGTTTCTTTTCTACTTGATGGCCTTCGAGGAACAAGAGAATTGCCTTCCGCCTGTTCCGCCACTTTATTATCGTCTTTAGTAGCCAAATATGGGTCAGAGAGAGTGGATTGCCGATTGTACAAGACGCCTGCTTATCATGGTTGGAAAAAAGTCTTGGTTCCCAAGAGATTTAATGAAGGTTTAGGCTTACAACATATGAAAATATATGGGTTTGATAACGAGGTCATTCTTTCGGGAGCCAACCTTTCGAACGACTATTTCACCAACAGACAAGATAGATACTATCTCTTTAAATCTCGAAACTTCTCCAACTATTATTTTAAATTACATCAACTCATAAGTTCCTTCAGTTATCAGATTATAAAGCCAATGGTGGATGGTAGCATCAACATCATTTGGCCAGATTCGAATCCTACTGTTGAACCGACGAAAAATAAAAGGCTGTTTTTAAGGGAAGCATCTCAATTACTAGATGGCTTTTTAAAGAGTTCTAAACAAAGCCTCCCGATTACTGCCGTGGGTCAATTCTCCACATTAGTTTACCCAATTTCTCAATTCACTCCACTTTTTCCCAAATATAATGACAAATCGACCGAAAAAAGAACAATATTGTCATTGCTTTCCACTATAACAAGCAATGCCATTTCTTGGACGTTCACTGCAGGATACTTCAATATTTTGCCAGACATCAAAGCAAAACTGCTGGCAACGCCGGTTGCTGAGGCAAATGTAATAACAGCTTCCCCCTTTGCAAACGGCTTTTACCAATCAAAGGGCGTCTCATCAAATTTACCTGGTGCTTACTTGTACCTGTCAAAAAAATTTCTACAAGATGTATGTAGGTACAGACAAGATCATGCTATTACATTAAGAGAATGGCAAAGAGGCGTAGTAAATAAGCCGAATGGTTGGTCATATCACGCAAAAGGTATTTGGCTTTCCGCTCGTGATAAAAATGATGCTAACAATTGGAAACCCTTTATCACGGTTATAGGATCTTCAAACTATACGAGAAGGGCGTATTCATTAGATTTGGAATCGAATGCTCTCATTATTACAAGAGATGAAGAGCTAAGAAAAAAAATGAAAGCAGAGTTAGATAATTTATTACAATATACAAAACCTGTAACTCTAGAAGACTTTCAATCAGACCCAGAAAGACATGTTGGCACTGGTGTAAAGATAGCTACCTCCATTTTGGGTAAAAAACTTTAGATTCTATTCTATCATAGTATGTCGCCTGTAAATATGGAAAAATAAAAGAAAAAATAGTAATAATAAATGCATTATCTAAAACTCCTTAAATTTGCAAACATCGCAAAGCCATTAAGGTAGAGAATGAGCTGACCTTGTTATAGTTTTCCTTTTGGCAACCGTGGTTTCCGTCCTACGTAAACATACTGAACTTGACAAAGTATGACCAATAAGGTGACAAATTGTATCAATTTTACCCAAAAGGGCGTTGAATTAAATGGTATCTCGTAAAACAATGCATTGGTCGGTATTACCAGTCTACCTAATAAATCGATAGATTCAGCCAAAAATGATATCAATGCAAACTTTGATGATAAACCTACTGTTGAGCATCCCATCCAGTTTATACTCATTTGAGGCACATACTTGAAACATTTAAGCAGATTTGCCATTACCCACAAATAATTTATGTGTTCCAAATAGAAAACGCCAAATTTACCTGAATTTTTCAACGGTAAATTAGAGATGGAACAGCCATATGTAAATATGCCTAATACAAGGAACACACTTATAATTATTATGGAAGTAATGGAAATGCCCTGATAAATATGTTTAGTTGACCTATAATAGTATAACTGCCTTAAAACCATCATGCAGCAACAGGAAACGCAAAAATCTTTTAGAATGAGGAAACTGGATATAGGTATACTACGGGCATCATTCAACGGATAAAAAAGTGGGAATCTTTGAGACAGTTGTTCCCTCACCAGAGATGAATAACAATAATGCAACGCGCAATACAAGTACAGACCATTACCAACAAAATCTAGCAGAAATAAATCATATGAAAGCCCGTAAATAGATCGATGAAGTTTATTATAGCGCTTTTGACATAGAATGGCGATGATCTATGTAAGAAATGGAAGTTTTCTCCCTTAGTTAGTCAAACCTTTCATGTATACTTTCTCCTTCAATTATGCATACTGATAAAAAACCTGCCAAGCCCTGCAGAACAATAACAAGCATGTGAATGATTCAATATAATTGCTTCGCAGGGCTCCTCAACCTCTCCTCTGGAAAACCTTACCTCAATGAGGTTAAAAATTGTGGGTTTTTCGTTCGCAGAGGAAAAAAAAACTTGTCAAAACACGCCTCTGCAGTAGAACACGAATTATACATAAGAAAAATAACGATACAAGAAAGGCGATTTCGATTTGGGACTAAGTGTTACACGAAAGGCATAGAGTATCAAAAAAAGGAAGCAAGATGGATTACGATAGCTCTGATACAATGAACGGTGGTTCAAGTAACCCCTTAATCACTAAGATGAATACAATGAAATTATTATATCAACACTATTTGGATAAAGTCACTCCTCACGCTAAGGAGAGGTGGGCTGTATTGGGTGGTTTGTTATGTTTGTTTATGGTTCGTATTACAATGGCCGAAGGCTGGTATGTGATTTGTTATGGTCTAGGTCTATTTTTATTGAATCAATTTTTAGCCTTTTTGACCCCAAAATTCGATATGTCCTTACAGCAAGATGAAGAAAACAACGAATTGGAAGCTGGAGAAAAATCAGAAGAATTCCGTCCATTCATCAGAAGATTACCAGAGTTCAAATTCTGGTATAACAGCATTAGAGCCACTGTCATTTCCCTCTTGTTGTCGCTATTTTCAATCTTCGATATTCCAGTATTTTGGCCCATCTTATTGATGTATTTCATATTATTGTTTTTTTTAACTATGAGAAGGCAGATTCAACATATGATAAAATATAGATATATACCCTTAGATATCGGTAAGAAGAAATATTCTCATTCTTCTAACTGATATACCCTGACTCCACATACCTATTCAACGAACACATTCGTATCTTAATTATATGTAAACAAAATTATATGATAGTTACAGAATAATTGTGATTATTTTCTCCTTCTACTCATCTTCTCTTATATTGGAAGAATACATGAAGTTATTGATTAAGCAAAATTGAAGGGAAGAGGCTCATTTTCTTCCATTTATAAATGGAGAGCTTGAGATGCCTCCAATTGATAAATTTTTGTAAAGACTTTCAAGAAACATGTCTAAAAAGAATTGACAGCTTCGAACCTTTCTGCATAATTACTAATACCAAATTAGTGAGAAATGGGGTATGTCGAGGAATAAAGGATGCAAAAGAGAGAGTAATGTCATGCAAGTTGTGAGTTTGAAATGTTCACACGTTTATAATGTCCATACTCCGTGGCGTGCATGTGTTTTAGTGTATTAGTTTTCCAAGTTATTAAAGAACTTAGTAAATTTATCATCGAACGCATTTTGATTAAGTGGCACAATAGACTTCAATGGAAAATGAAAATCATATCTGTAGCAAAAACGACAGCGAAGATAACGGTTACACAATTATCACGTTGATTCGTCAACTTAAAGATGACCTTTTTACAATTTATCAATAATAATAGACAAGAAGGACAAGGTTATATTTCAGAAAAATTATTCAAAACTAAGAAGAATGAGATGATAAGAAAAACAGTTACCAATTTAGTAGCTGTAAGATTAAAAAACTTATCCCACGAATTTGATGTAATAGAGAATTATCTGCGCTATATAGCTAGCACCAGTGAACATCTATTTACTGCTATTAAGCGCCACTTTAACAAATGTGCCAGAAAACTTTTGAAAGAAGCAATCGACTCCAAATCAAACTCAGAAACTGCTACGGTGGTTCTGCAAGAAGGATTTTCTGGCATTTGCTTATTGAAAGCGTCTTCAATTATATTAAAACTAAAATTGAAGTTTCCAAAAAAGAAAGATAGAACTGATATTAGCAAATTGTGTGACAAGAAAGAACGGATGACACAGTGGTTAGAAATTTCAATTTTGATGAACTGAGAATAATAATATTATGCTCCCCTGGATTTTATGCGAAGACACTGCTGAAAAAATTTCTGATATATGCAGAGAAGGAGCAAATAAGCCAGTTTTAAGGAACCGAGATAAGCTGTTTTCGCCCATTGTTCTAGTTCTACAAAATATCTACAGGGAATCGATGAGGTTGTAAGAAATCCTGAATACTCTATGATAGTGCATAACACTAAAAAGTTGAAAGAATCCCGTATCATGGACGATTTCCTTGAACATTTGAGCAAAGACGATAACAAAGCATGGTATGGCGCGGAAGAAACCGAGAGAGCTGCAAAATTAGATGCAATAGAAACACTACTTATTACAGATAGTGTACTAAAAAGGAACGACGTGAAAAAACGTGAAAAATACCTAGACCTAATAGAGAATAGTGGAAACAACAATGGCAAAATATTCGTACTCAGTACTTCAAAAATCACAGTGAGCAACTTGACAAACCAACAGATATAGGCTGTGTCTTAAAATATACCATCCAATACCTTGATGAACTTTTCAAAGATGACTAAAATAAGTGAAATTTCAACATTAACTTCGAATTTTTTTCTTTTTATCTAACACTTGTCAAACAGAATATAAGGATTACTTGTCTTCTTTGCTACATATTGCTACCACTTCTATTACACAATAGTTTCAATAGCTTGCAGCGTAGCTAAACTCTAAAATTTATCTAAATCACTCATATAAACCGAACCCTTCCCCTTCCGCTTATAGTACAGTACCTATACATTTCATAAACATGGCATGGCGATCAGCGCCAAACAATATGGAAAATCCACAGAAAGCTATTCATTGAAAAAATAGTACAAATAAGTCACATGATGATATTTGATTTTATTATATTTTTAAAAAAAGTAAAAAATAAAAAGTAGTTTATTTTTAAAAAATAAAATTTAAAATATTAGTGTATTTGATTTCCGAAAGTTAAAAAAGAAATAGTAAGAAATATATATTTCATTGAATGGATATATGAAACGTTTACTGGTGGAAGTTTTGCTCATATATTATTATTCAATAGAAGTAATAAAGAAAAAGTTGGTAAAGCAACTTAACAGTAAAAAGGTAATGATTGAAAAAGTTTTTGAACATCTAAGCTATATGTTGATGGGTTTACAATTTTACCATTAGTACTCATGCCTATACTTTTCTGTTCGTCCTTAATGTCCGCGATTTAGAGCAATCATTGAAAGTACTAGATACATTTTAGCCAGAGAGGACTCGTTGACGTAGAATTAAAATTCAAATGAATTTCCGCCCCATTCATATACCCCAAATAACAAACATATTAAAACTTCATAATTATTCAAAATGTGGAGTAGTATAGAAGAGCAGTACCTTCAAAATTGATTTCTTCAGTTTCCCACCCGGGATCCACTTGTCATGCGGTGAGAATCGTATATTGCGTATAATCCGTATTTCATCACCCACATTATAGTACAAACCTACTGGTGTAACCATTATCATATTCATGACTTGTAGTTAAAAATCTTTCACGATAAATTGAGGAAAAAATCACGTTAAATAGTTTCATATCATTCTTTAGTTAAAATCTGTGCATAAAAAGAGGATCGGGTGTTGTACTCGTTCTATCAAAATATTGTTATTGTTGCATTATCACACGAATTACAATCAATTTTTTTATCTACAGGCCAGAGTACCTGAAATAATGGAATTAGATTCAAAAAGGATAGCTTAATCGGTCTTTATACTAATTATTTTACGCCCAGAACGAAACATAACGTGCATTAAATCTCACTGTCACAACATTGTATATAATGGTAGCATCGTACTAACTATTGGCATTCATTCAATATTATACAATTATCTTATTAATACTTTCTCAAGTAGTCTTGAAGACCAGCATGTAGGAAGGTGATGATATGCTCCGTAAATAATTGGAAATATTGAGATATAATAACGATGACAATACTAACAAAAGTAATAGGTGAGCTCCGCCAATTGATTGTTTTGTTTTGAATATATATTGATGCTTAACAATTTAGTCGTCAAATAGCACCTGCAAAACCTACCTCTTACAGGCTTTTTTTCAATTTACTCCCCATGTGGGAGTTCTACGTAAACCACTTAGAATGCAGTTTCTCTTCTAAATAACATGTTATATCTTCTGAAGAAATTGAAACATATTGATTCTTATGGTGAGAGCAATTTATCAATGTTTTATCTTAAGTTCTACTGCCCTTGGAAATTATGTCCTTTGCTTCCCATTTTATATGGAAGAAACAAATCAGTACAAAATGCTTGGTCATGTCATAAGCTTCATCGATTTATTGACTTCCCAACTCCTTCGGCTAATATGAATTTTTTTTTCTTTATAAGAGTTTGCTATGGAACTGTCTCGCTGTTTATTTCAACGTTTCTAAAGAAAATATCCTTTTTTATTTATGTGAACTTCACTGTATACTTTTAGTACCTTTCGGTGGATTTCTTCTATTTTACTCGATCACTTTTCTTGACTGTGCACTGTCGGTACAATCCTTATTGTATTAACTTGCGAAGAATATTTAGTCGTTCAGTAGGGTTCTTTTGGAAGAAATGCTAGCTTAACATGAGTGTGATCTCTTCTAGAATTAACTCTTTTGTTTATCCATGTAATCTGTTACCAACACATAAAATGCATTGATAGACCAAATATCAAAAGCGTGCAGGCATCTCTTATCTAACAGTAAGCAAAATTTTGCCTGCGCTTTACTTCAATTTTCCATTCTTTTTCTGAGTCTTCGTCAGTGCATATTTTTTTACTGACAGCACCATTAATCAATCAGCTCACCTGCGCATTTCCAATAATCGTGCTCATGAAGATCATAAAGAAACGTCCAAACATGAAAGTGCTCCTTTAGAATTTCTAAATCCAAACGATATATGTACCCCTCGTTGATTTGTCCTAAAATGAGTATAGCTTGATTTTCGTTATATATTTTTTCATAGTATTCAGAAGAGGAGAGAGGATGTGATTTATCAATATCTGCATTAAGTAATGAACTTTGCCCTCTACTGAGGATATTCCCACTAGAAAACTATAAAAAATGGGAGAAAGTCAATCGCTGTTCAGGATTCAACATAGTTGTTGACAACGTATGATAAGAAGGCCAGTCCAGTCCTCCTAAGTTAGGTTAAGGGAGGTAGGGAAAAACTGAAGTGTAATGATAATCGAGGATGAAAGTGTGCGGCCAGAAAAATCTTTTCTTTTTATATTAATCTGTAATAAATACAAGACCTATATATTAAAGTAAAACAACATTGAATCAGATCGCATACTGGTGTAGACGTGAAGTAGACATATGATAATCGAGCAGGGTGCTCAATTTGGTGTGGGACACGTTTGGGAAGGTTAAAAGAAGAGGTATATCCGGATTACATTTATTTTTGGCGTATTTTAATAATTTACTAAAAGCGCGAATAGCTTCCCATTAGCAACGCTCAGGGACTCTTTCTAATGTTTATAGTAATACTTTAATAAGATGAGTACCAATTGCTTCTCTATGAGGCACAATCCCTAACCAAACTTTTATTTAGAATTACCGGTAAACTCCGTTTTCTTCATAGATTAAATATTTGGCTAAGACAACAAAATGTTCTTTCATTTTACCAAACGAGAAGGTGATAGCTGTACGCCAGAAAAGAAGGTAAAAACTCTCGCCAATCCAGCAATACCTGTACCTCTAGTTTTCGATCGCATTATGTCATTATGTAAAACCAAGGAGAGAAGCAAGTTACGGTGTTTTCATATAGAATAATTTGAGAATTCTTAATAACATAAGATATATAATCACCACCATTCTTATGAGATTCAACGTTGAATGGCGTTGCTAGACATATGAGCTGAGGAACGACTATTCGCATTTTCTTTCAAGGCAATTAATTGTCTTGCTCTGAACCCTTCATAATGAATGTAGGAAGTTGTTTCGATTAAGTCTTGGAGATGAGTTCGAATCAAAAATTCCCTTAAATATACAAAATCACACTGGTTGATATCCTCAACATTAATAGCGCTCCAACGAGTTTTTCTTCCCCTGAAGGTTTCACCGTTTATTTCAATCTCATTCTCAGAACCAACCACTGCAAACGGAATGATAGATCTAACACTTCTGTTTAGTTCTAATTCCTCGTCAGTTAGTTCTTCCGAATCATAAGGATAAATCTTGAAATTGTATTTTTCGAATTCATTTTGAATAAGCTCCCTAAACTCCGTTCTTTCATCTAAAGTCAATGTATCCGACTTGCCAATAACTGGTATAACATTTGCTATTTCTGTCAATCTTTTCAAGGCTTCAACGTCAAGGCGGCTCAACTCCTTTCCATTTGGTTGCAGGAAATAAAGAATTGCATGAACTCTTGTATCAGTAATAAACCTTTCACGTTGGGCTGTCAATTCTTTACGTAAGTATTGAGAATGTTGTTCCTTAATGTACTTCACAATAGGCTCCCAAGCTTTAGAATTGTCAATAAAGTCACCAAATCCAGGTGTATCTATAACATTAATATTCAAGCGAACGCGGTCCTCCACAAGAGTATGAGTAGAAATTTTCATTTCAGTTGTTTTTGTAACAGGCAGGGCAGAAATATCATCACCAGTAGCAGAATCAATCAAATGTGAGGCAAATAACGTATTTATTAGAGTACTTTTACCCAATCCGGATTGGCCAACAACCATTATATTAAATTGAAAACCTTTCTTCAACAGACGATGTTCGATCTGATTCGTGATGGTATCAAAACCAACATAAGAAGCAGGCTGTACTGAGCTGAGAGGATCCATTAATATATTTATAGAGTGCTTGTAGTAACCGTGGGGCTTGGCCTTGTATTTTCTTGTCTTTGCCTGAAAAAAGTTAAGTATTACTGATACATGTTTACATATATTCTATTCAGCGATTCTGATCTATTTGTGGTCTCTCGAGGAAATCTCATCGTATCATACGATTATTTCCGCAAGCATTCAGAAAGCAAATCTTAATATAAGGCACAATGTTCCCAAATAATACCTTAACTTGGAGACAAAAACACCAGGGAATATCAGCAAACAAACTATGAATTCTTTGATTTTTGGTAAACAATTAGCATTTCACAAAATTGTGCCTACCACTGCAATTGGGTGGTTGGTACCGCTAGGAAATCCTTCACTGCAGGTTCCAGGCCAAAAACAACTGGGATCTATCCACCGTTGGTTGAGAGAAAAGCTACAACAAGATCATAAGGACACTGAAGATAAAGATTTTTTCTCTAATAATGGTATTCTACTAGCAGTTCCTAAAAAAAAAGTATCACACCAAAAAAAAAGGCAAAAACTTTACGGTCCAGGTAAGAAGCAATTGAAGATGATTCACCATTTGAATAAGTGCCCATCATGCGGCCATTATAAGAGAGCCAATACACTGTGTATGTATTGTGTTGGACAAATAAGTCATATATGGAAAACGCATACCGCTAAAGAAGAAATTAAGCCGAGACAAGAGGAGGAACTTTCCGAACTAGACCAAAGAGTCCTATATCCTGGTAGAAGAGATACCAAATATACCAAGGATTTGAAAGATAAAGATAACTATTTGGAACGTCGCGTTCGGACTTTAAAAAAGGACTAGGCTCATCTTTCATCTAGTGGTTTCCTTTTTAAATAAACTTAAGCCTGTATATAGAAACTTAATTTCAAACTGTATATTTATTGTTTAAGACAGCATCAATGGTAGAATACAAGGAGCGGAAACAGAAAGAAAAGTCGAAATAGAATTTTTCGCTTTTGGCTTAACAAAATGAGGTCTTTGAAATCAAGAGTTTTGCTTGACAAAAAACAACTATATTTCAAAATATTAGGAAATGATATTATTAGTACAAGGACTTACAGAAATATACTTTTAATATAAAAAGGAAAAAATAAAATAAAAAGCGTTAATTCTTTATTAATTTTCCAACGTCCTACATTGATATATCTGCTGAGATAGAATTAATGTTAGTAAGAACTAAATATTAGACGCGAACTGTTGTTTCTTACATGACAGTGCAGCAGGATAATAATCCTTTGTCCTCCTTCTTTTCTGCAGTTGTAGCTGCTGCAGGTTTAGTTTGTCTCTTAGCCGCATCAGAAGTAGTGGTCTTCTTTTCAGTGGAGGGCTTGGCTTCTTTTGCAGGGAAAAGTTTTTTGGCGGTTTCGTAGAATGTTTTACCTTGAATTTCAGCAATTCTCAATTCAAGTGGAGACGCAGTTCTTGAGCCGTCAGGTCCTGCAAGGGTACCAGCACCCCATGGAGAGCCACCGTGTACCTCTTCTATACTGGCTAACTCAGCAAATGAATTCTTATAACCCAGTGGTAAAAAGATAATTCCGTGATGAGCTAAATAAGACAAACAGGCTTTAACGGTACTTTCTTGACCACCTCCGTAACTGGAAGTACTAACGAATATCCCCGCAGCTTTGCCGTTCAAAGAGCCCTTGGCCCATAATCCACCGGTTTTATCCCAAAAGGCGGACCATTGAGCCGGCAAATTACCAAACCTAGTTGGAACACCGAACAAAAAGGCGTCATATTCGAGCAACGTTTTCTCAGTGGCAACAGGAATATCTTCAGGTTTCTGAGGAGCGTTCATCTTGGTGAGGACTTCATCAGGTAAAGTTTCCTCGACCCTGTATATATCAGCTTTACCACCAGCTGCCTCCACACCTTTCTTAACAGCTTGGGCTAAAACGTCTATGTGCCCGTAGGTAGAGTAAGTAATTATCGCAATCTTTACCATTCTTATAGTGCTTCAATTGAGTTTGTATTGTTTTGTTTACTCTCTTTTTTTTTATTGATACTAACCTGACCCCTCTTTTCCTTTTTCCTCTTCTTGTTTTCTTTCTGATAAAGTTTACAAACTTCAAATAAAAATGAACGTAAAACAAGTAAAAATGTAGGATGTTATAGTATCAACTAGCTGCCGGAATAGTGCAAATTGTATGAATCGAAATAAGTACGCTAGCCAAGGCAGTAAGGCCTAATGCCCTTAGGCAAATTTATTATTTATATTAAGTTCCAAGAAGGGGAAGCGCCTTCTTTCCCCGCAGTACAGTATTTTACCCGGAGGTTCTTAATAAGTTATTACTAAAAGGGTCATAACGGATTTATTAATAATGGGATTATAAAAATAATGCGTGTGTACCTAGTTATCGCGTGATAGCTTCCGCAATTTTCCAACCATTAGTAAATTTTATGTAACTAAAACGAGGAAGGAAATAGTAACGTTCATTTTCTTAATTATAAATATCATTATCATAGTGTATGGTTAAAAGAATATATTATTGTATTAAATAAGTGCTAAATACTAAATGGTCATGAGGAAAGAAAAATATGCAGAGGGGTGTAAAAGTAGGATGTAATCCAACTATAGTTTGCTTTCAATGTTTTTGACCAATTCCTTGTATTTCTCAGTAGAATAGGACTTTGGCCTTTCAATGGAAGCACCGATGGCCCTATCAGTGATCAATTGAGCAAGAATACCAAATGCCCTTGAAACGCCAAATAAAACGGTATAGAAAGAAGATTCTTTTAGTCCATAATATTGTAATAAGACACCAGAGTGAGCATCTACATTTGGCCATGGATTTTTGGTTTTACCATGTTCAGTCAATACGCCAGGTGCTACCTCGTATATTGATGAAACTAACTTGAATAATTCATAATCTGGAAAATGGTCCATGGCAAACTTACGCTGAGCCATATAACGAGGATCAGTTTTCCTTAGCACAGCATGACCATAACCGGGAATGACTCTTCCTGAGTTTAGAGTATCCCATAAATATTTTTCGATCGTATCTTTAGAGTAGTCATCATTTACCTCTTCTTTAAGTGCAAATAACCATTCTAGTACTTCTTGATTAGCACGCCCATGAAGTGGGCCAGCCAACCCGTTCAAACCTGATGCAAGGGACAGATAAGGTGATGATAGTGCTGAGCCCACAAGATGGGATGTATGTGCAGATACATTACCACCTTCGTGATCCGAATGAATGGTTAAATAAAGTCTCATCAAGTCCACGAAATCTTCATCCTTAGAACCAATCAAGTTGACCAGATTTTTAGCATAATCGGCATTTGGGTCCACTTCACCCATTTTGCCATCTTTGAATACATTACGATAAATTTTAGCTGCAATAACTGGCAATTTACCCAGCAAGTCTAGTGAATCTTCAAAAGTATAACTCCAATAATCTTGCTTGGAAATTCCTTGAGCATAAGCCTTAGCAAACTTTGACTCGCTTTCCAAGGCAGTTACAGCAATAGAGAATTGAGCCATTGGGTGTAAGTCCTTTGGTAAATTATCCAAAAGTTGAACGACATGACTAGGTAGTTCCGATCTTGACATTAGATCAGCTGATAAGTTTTCAACTTGCGCTTGAGTTGGAACCTCGCCAGTTAGCAATAACCAAAAGAGAGCTTCTGGTAGTGGTTGTGAGCTTCCTTTTGCCTTGGGCAGGTCCTTTTGAATGTCGGCGATCGTACGACCTCTGAAACGAATACCGTCTTCTGGGTCCAAAACGGAACCTTCCCATACGCTCCCTGGAATACCTCTCATACCACCATATACCTGTTCTAATAGAACATCGCTAATTTTAGTTTTGCCATGCTCTTTAACGAATTGCCTTACATCTTGAGCATGGATGGGGTAGATTTCGCTAAATCTCTCTTTTAGAGTCTTTTCTTGGCTTGAATTTGATTGTAAATATGATGCAACATTTCTGTTTGAATTTAGATAAGGAACTGTCATTTTTCTTGTTACTAGTATTATTAAAACAAAAAGTTTTGAGAACCTGTTATGATATGTGTTGATATTGTTCCCTGAAACTTAATAATGAGGAACGAACACCATATCTAAAGAACCAAGTTTTAATAGTCTTATATACGCTCAACGTCGAGAATAATGGGCCCTTTTGAGAGCATGACTATCTTTAGATTAACGTCACCAATTTCATACGAATGTAACGCTCAAAAGGTAATTGCGGTTACCATTGTTATTGTTTTTCCGCTGTGCCTCCCATTGCTGACGCCCTGATAGACGTCTAGCTACGGAAAAGGTCACACTTTTTTTCTGCAAGAAAAAATAGGTCGTGACCTCTTCGCCCCTAGTCGATGACCACCGGATAAATGCGTCGAATGTGCGCGCTATTAGTTTGCGCTCTTTTGAGATACCGCCAAGCCATTGATTGAATGACCCAAGGACGGATTTGTTCAACACTCCAAAGCGGCTTATGTTGTGGCAACAACTCTGGGGAAAGTCAGCGCAATGTTTTCCCCTAAGGATTCGCGCGAGCCGTGTGTAACAAAGTTCCGCCGGTATAGCATATCTAAACCACAGAAGGACGCTTATACGGCCGTCTTCCACAGTAATTAGAAGGACATTAGTCGGAGTGTAAATAAGACGGTTGCATACGCGTATGAACATGGGCCATTCATTTTACGGAAATGGCAACACATTTTCTTGTTTTTAATGTAAATAGTACGGAGTTCCTTTTTGGTGCGCTGAATGTATGCCGTAGTTTGGTTTCTTGCCAGGCGTGAGAAGAGAGGTCACACATGCTGTTGGGGTTCATGATTTTCAGCCTTCGCTCTGCTAAGTAAAAGGTCCATTGATCCGAAGCGCTTCCTCCAATATCGCAGTGATAAACGGTCATGTAAGCCTACAGTCTTTAAACTGTAGATGATTTAATGGATTATCTCATACATTGAATATCACACTTCAGCAGTTCAAGTTTTCATTAACATTGGTCTTCTCCAGCTTACTCTGTAAAGTCCGCTGCAGTTTTCTAGAAATCATAATCTGTACCTCCATTCAGCCATCTGAGGAACCTCCGAAATAACGAGTAAATGTTCAAACATGCCATGCGCCTTGGTTTATTGTACGAGTTTTAGCATATTGCAAAAAAAAACTGCTCCTGAGTACACTTGTTTTACGTCGGAAAGATAAATGCCGTACCATTTCTGCCAGTAGCGACACCACACATTGTAAAAACAATGTGGGGCGAGCCGGGACTCGAACCCGGGACCTCCCGCACCCTAAGCGAGAATCATACCTCTAGACCACACGCCCTCCTTTGAAAAATCCCGGCAGAACAGCGCCTGAAGTCTGGGATACAGCCCTATTTTCCCTGCCATCGTCATTGACCTTTTTCTTAACGACCAGATTAACAGCCAGTTATTGAAAGTTTGCGAACGTGAAGTAAAACTGCAAAATGGTCGTTTTAAGTCAAAAGTAACCCTGCGTCACACATGAGAAACATTATCGCTAAGTTGTTGTTACTACTTCTTGTAATTAACTTACTGTCGCATTCCAAATGGACTGCGAAACAGACACGAAACAATTACGAAAGTGACGACAGAGTAAATATTGTCATTAAAGAGAATGATGACCTCCGGGTAAACTGTGAGAATAAGTCTAGACCATTCGTTAAACTTCATCTTTAATTGAGAAGCATAGTAAAAAATAATTAACAAGTTAACACAACTATCTTGACCCATGCTACCAAGGACATAAGTAATATCCTCCACCACTTTTACTCAAAGTATATCTCATTCTGAGAAATGGGTGAATGTTGAGATAATTGTTGGGATTCCATTGTTGATAAAGGCTATAATATTAGGTATACAGAATATACTAGAAGTTCTCCTCGAGGGTCTAGGAATCCCCATAATGGAATCTATATTTCTATATACCAATATTACGATTATTCCTCATTCCGTTTTATATGTTTCATTATCCTATTACATTATCAATCCTTGCACTTCAGCTTCCTCTAACTTCGATGACAGCTTCTCATAACTTATGTCATCATCTTAACACCGTATATGATAATATATTGATAATATAACTATTAGTTGATAGACGATAGTGGATTTTTATTCCAACACATTCGAGCTAGTATAAAATTGTGAGGAATTATCGGGCATCTTGTTTATTAGGTACGCAAATTGTAATAATTGCCAAGTTGTGCTTTTTAGTTGAGAAGTATTCCGTCCTCATGAAATGGCTAATATAAGTATGGATTTCATAAATATTATCCAAAGTAATTATACACACTTGTTTTTTGCTATGTCTTGGGTTTAAGAGAAAATGCTACATAGACCGTAAGAACGTCTTCAAGAATGCAAGGATGCTGCAAGCGAAGTTGTTCCCGTTATGAAGCAGAAAGGGCACATCAACATGGTTCAAAGATTTAAATTTCGGCACTTGTTCTTGTTCACTATATGTTTTAAGATTCTTATCGTGCAAGTATTCAATTATATCCTCTAAGTGACCGAACAATCAACACATCAAGATTTTTGTAGTTTTGAAGTTCCACAACCTACAGGTTAGTGCTATTTGGTCTAATTTATACATGGGAACTATGTGAAACAGTAATGTTAGCACAATGGACCTCTCAAAGCCTAAGAAAATTTTGCTGGGGACAAAAAGTGGTTCTTGATGGTAAAGAAGTAGTTTAGCTTCATAATAATTTCTTTGTAAAATTTTTCTCGTAGCACACTAAGCTTTCAGAAATCAAATAAGGCAGAGGAAGTGGTTTTGTCGTATTCAATGACTAATTGTAAGACTCGAGTATAACTTATGCAGTTTCCAAGAAGTAAGCAAACAGTTTCTCTCAACCTTTGGTGACACACTATGCGCATGCAAGTCGTAATGCTTCTCTATTTATGTGTGGGTTTATTAAAATAGTTAGAATTATCTAGGTTTGTGGGAATTTGGCCATGAATATTGAATAGTAACAAGAACAAAGCGTGAAAATGTTGAATATAATGAAAGCTGAAGACATCAAATCATGTTCTCCAAATCTTTCTGTCTCGTATATTTTCTTTGATATTTGTTTTATGCGGAAATTGCAGTGGAAACAATCGCGAAACATTCGAGAAAGAAACTAGGTAGCTACAAAAGTATGGAAAAAAGGGTAATAAGCATTCCTTTTTTTTTAGCCGCAAAGCCTGCTTAACCATACATGAAGCACTTTAACATATAGATGCTGCTCTTCACTGTTACATTATATACAGAAAAAAGTGCTCGCAATAAGAAACAAACCTTCAGAAAAAGAAGCTTATCTTGAGCACAAGTCATTCACAGCAAAATTTCTTTTTTCAGTTGCTACATGTTAATTATGGAGTCCTGAGAGTAAGTAACTAGCCATTAGAATTAATTTCCTTCCCTTAAAAATGATAGGGAATGCACGACAATACGTTAATGTGCACCCAACTTGCACCACAGCATATTCTATCCTTTAGTTTGTACAATATTATTAGCTGTGAGAAAGCCCCTTCGTGTGGCACAAATTTATTAATCTCTGTCAAAATACTTCTACTTGTTTATACTGTATAAACGATTAAGTTCCATTATGAATTGTGAATTTAGAATCGGTTTGGTACATCGCTCAGTATAAGTGCTAAATAAAATTATCAAGATTTATATTTCATGGTATATCGGCGTCAGGATATTGCTTTCTCCAATATTCCTGTTGTGCTTGTTTCTCAACTTCTACTGCTTTAACAAAGTATGCTTCGAATATTGGGTCAGAACTGAAACTAAAGCATTTTATTACCTCATTTGAAGCCTCATTTGCTGGTGCATCTATCTGCGTACTTGTGGCGTCCTTTACCGATGAATTTACATTCACACCTGGGGGTTTTTCTTTCACAAGAAATCTGAAGAATTTGTAGCATCTTTCACTACTATAAAAGTAATAGCGAGTACTCCATAAACCATTATCAAGTAAATATTGATTCATATTGTCTGTGATTGCTCTCCATTCTTTTCCCTTTACCGCTGGCCTGTGGGTGATAACTTCCAGCAAAAGCTTAATTCTGAAACCCTCATCCGAGATATACACATTAAACGGAATCAACGTAGACAAAAACAAAATAGAAGTGACGAAAATTGAAAAACCAAAAACGACATCACAAGCTTTAACATTATGAAAGATCACAACTATTAAAATTGAAACTGAAAGTGCCAAGAAGGAAAATATCATCGGTTTGTAATGAGCCATCTCGTACAGCAAGTAGGTCATATATGATTTAAAGGTGTCTTCAGGTAAAGTGATATTTTCTGCGGATGATAACACATTTTGTTCCCCTAATGTATCCAATTTGACATCGTCATTATTACTGTTGTTGTCTAAATGAGGCTGCATGCAGATACGGAGTTTTGTTTCTTGTCTTGATATGGTATAGACAACCGACTGGTGTATATAAACAGAACACAGACTTACATTTTCAGGTTCGAAGTTTTATTGAAGTTCATAAACTCTTTTTAAATTATTTTGTAAACTTGAGCTATTCAAGCAGTATTCTTATTTAACCTAAGCATAGCCCCGGATACAAGGCGTATAATACCCAACTAACTTAAAATGAGAGCCACTTACTGAACACCTTGGAAGGTCATTGTTTGGTTGAAAGGAATATTATTAACTAAGCCTTAGAACAAGGCGTCACCTAAATGATAATGGCTTTTCTTCTGGGCGCGGTCGGGGCTTCGACTCATTTGATACTAGGTTAATTACCCTTTTACGCATACCTAAATATTTGTAACTTTAGATCTGTCCACTAAAAGCGTTTCGATGACTTAGTTGTGCTACTAATAGTAAACTCTTTGTGCAGGCAAATTATATCATCGCTGGCTAGACTTTTTGTCAAAAGTTCTGTTTATACAGTGGGCAGCTAGAGTGCTTAATAACAAAGATATTGTCCTTTAGACTTACACAAGAGCAGAAGCAAAGATAAGCACTGTTTGTTCTGCTTCCATCGTTTTTGCTGAAAATTTTGCATGCATATCCAACCAATATTTAACACCTGGATTATCTCGGTTCAAAGACTACAATAAACGCCCCAATAATTGTGATGCTTTTTTCAATCCAGCCCGCACAAATGAATACCGCTGCTATTGGATGCCATCTTCAGATGTACGTCCAAACTGTGGTTGGTATAGTTTTTAGAACCTCGTGGTGAGGAGTGTTCCATTCTTTCAAAGGCAATGAGAAAAAAAAACAGTTGCGATATTAGTCAACTGTTTTGCATGGTTTCTTTGACGCAGTTGTAAAATCATACTCGAAGGGTAGTTGGAAAATTTTCAACATATATTAGTAATACTTTTTCTGTAAAAGTGACACAAGATAAAATGACTCCATGGCCAAGTTGGTTAAGGCGTGCGACTGTTAATCGCAAGATCGTGAGTTCAACCCTCACTGGGGTCGTTAATTTTTCTTTTCTTTTTTTTTTTTTATCTCCGACGGAGAAAAAATTTTTTCTCAACCCCCGGCATGGCGAATGGAAAAATCACCTGGCACGTCATTTCATCAAATCAACATCGGCCTCCCCGTGCTAATATGTTAACAGGCCGAGCTCTTGCCATCTCACGCATTTTCCGCTATACAAATAGTATATATAATATTACAGCTTTTAAAGAGGGAAGAGGAAACGGAGAAGAAAATATACTACTTTATAGAGATATTCGGCAATTTTTTTTAGCAAAAGTTTATTAAACCCTAATATAGACCTTTACTTGGAGTTTCGATTTTAAGAATTTTTTATCATTTTTTTTTTTTGACGATTTCCTGTCGGTTTCGTTATAACCTGTTGTGTTGTTGTTGTTGTTGTTATTGCTGGGTTGTTGTTATTCACTTTAACACTATCGAATAAAATTTGGACTTTCAAAGTCCTGTTCAATAAGTTGTACTAAGCCTTTAAGCGTTTTTAAGTTACAAATAAAAACTGGAAAGCTTAAGGTAGCTTTCTAATATTAGGCTCTCAACCTTTTTTTACTCTCCATTTACCGCTAGATATTAACTAGTAGTAAGTATTGTGACTACTATTCCCTGTAATCAAAAAAAAAGTAATCAGATTTTATTTTATTTCGACATTACCCCTCAAATATATGACTGGTATGAATGATAATAATGCCGCTATTCCTCAGCAAACTCCAAGGAAACATGCGCTATCTTCTAAAGTTATGCAACTTTTTAGAAGCGGTTCAAGATCATCTAGGCAGGGAAAGGCCTCATCGAATATCCAGCCACCTTCTAATATAAACACAAACGTTCCATCGGCGTCTAAATCAGCCAAATTTGGTTTACATACCCCAACCACTGCTACTCCTAGGGTAGTTTCTAATCCTTCTAATACTGCAGGTGTGAGTAAACCGGGCATGTATATGCCCGAATATTACCAGTCGGCATCACCATCGCACTCTAGTTCATCCGCATCATTAAACAACCATATTGATATTAACACCTCTAAGTCATCATCAGCTGCTTCTTTAACTTCGTCAGTATCAGCTTTATCCTTATCACCCACATCAGCCATAAATATTAGCTCCAAAAGTTTGAGCCCAAAGTTCTCTCATCATAGTAACAGCAATACTGCTATTACACCCGCGCCTACTCCCACTGCTTCAAATATTAATAATGTAAATAAGATAACCAATACAAGTGCACCTATTTGTGGGAGGTTTCTTGTGCATAAAGATGGTACCCATGAACATCACTTAAAAAATGCTAAGAGACAAGAAAAGCTAAGCACAATGATTAAAAACATGGTTGGTGCGAGCAAATTACGTGGTGAGGCAAAATCTGCTGTCCCTGATATAATAATGGATCCAAAGACGACTTTAAAATCCAACAAGAATCCTCCTACTCTTTTTGCAGGCTTCATGAAGCAGGTCGTGGATATGGATGATAAATATCCAGAAGGCGCTCCCACAAGTGGCGCTTTAAATTGTCCTGAAAGGGATATATACAGGTCAGATCAAAAAGATTCCAAAAATAATACGCATAATATCACTACTACTAAAAAAGATAGGCAATGTTTTGCCGAAAAGTATGGTCGCTGTCAAGAAGTCCTTGGTAAAGGTGCTTTTGGTGTAGTAAGAATATGTCAAAAGAAAAATGTTTCTTCTCAAGATGGTAATAAAAGTGAAAAGCTTTATGCAGTGAAAGAGTTCAAGCGTAGAACATCCGAATCAGCAGAAAAGTATTCTAAGAGGTTGACTTCTGAATTTTGCATTTCTTCTTCATTACACCATACAAATATTGTTACTACACTAGATCTTTTCCAAGATGCCAAAGGCGAGTACTGTGAAGTAATGGAATATTGTGCAGGTGGCGATCTATTCACTTTGGTCGTTGCCGCCGGAAAATTAGAATATATGGAAGCAGATTGTTTCTTCAAGCAGCTTATTAGAGGTGTTGTTTATATGCATGAAATGGGTGTTTGTCATAGAGATTTGAAGCCTGAGAACTTACTGCTTACGCACGATGGTGTGCTAAAAATTACAGACTTTGGTAACAGCGAATGTTTCAAGATGGCATGGGAAAAAAATATTCACCTTAGTGGAGGCGTTTGCGGTTCATCGCCGTACATCGCCCCAGAGGAATATATCAAAGAAGAGTTTGATCCAAGACCCGTAGATATATGGGCATGTGGTGTCATTTATATGGCAATGAGAACTGGTAGACAATTGTGGAGTTCTGCTGAAAAAGACGATCCATTTTATATGAATTATTTAAAAGGACGTAAGGAAAAGGGAGGCTATGAGCCAATCGAAAGTTTAAAAAGAGCCAGGTGTAGGAATGTTATATATTCGATGTTAGATCCCGTTCCGTACAGAAGAATTAACGGGAAACAAATTTTGAACAGTGAATGGGGAAGAGAGATAAAATGCTGCCATAATGGGCGCGCATTGAAATAAACGAGTACTTCACTTTCAAATATCACGATATTTTGGAACAATTCGGTATTTTTTACTTAATCTAGTACACTAAGGAATGCTTTGTTATCCAGCATTCGTATCTTATTCCTCGCTTCTATTGTTCTACTTTTATATCCCGTTTGGCTGATTACGGATCACGTTCAAATTGGTAAATCCCATCAATTAAAAAAGAATTGTAACCTTATTTAAAAAAAAAATAGTACATAACAATAAAAAAAAAAAGATAATAATTTTGAATTTATTGCTAGACATTCTTACGTTTATTGTGTTCATGTTAACAAAAACACATGCCCGCGGTTATTATCGCTTTTTAATTGCTTTCTTAAAAAGAGTCGGTTGGTCAGATAGAGCAGATAGTAAATTATAGTGCTATTTAGGTCTGTTAATTTAAATGAAAGAAACATAAATGACCGTAAAAAACTAAAGGCAAAAGCATTAATTTATTTTATCCCGAGCGCACAAATATCTAGGCTTGTCATTTGTCCTAATAGTTCTTCGATTTTAGTGTCTAATAACCCATTGGCATAGTCGTCTCTTGATTGTTGGTCCAAATATTGTTGAATCTGCGCTAAACGAGTGTAACCATCAGTACAGAACCTTAGCTGAATCTTGATTAAAGCTTCAAAACTTGGGTCGAAGTAAGGTACTCTTAATGAAACTAACTGTGGTAGTTCAGTTTTCAATTGGTTATTAAGATTTTCGAAAATATCTTTAGCTAAGCTCAATTCTTTTTCAGCCCTTGGCAGTTTAGAGGCATCTTTAGCAGGTTTGTCCACTAATCTACGAACTTTTGCCTTCGCAGCATCGAAGTCTTGTTTCTTATGGTCTCTCTTTTTTATGGCCTCCTCAATTTCTTTGAAATACGTCGAAAACTTTGTTATTGGATCTAGTACGGTTTCTCTTAAGGGCCCGTCTAATTGCTTAACAGTTTCGCTATCAAAATCTTGAACACATTGCAAATAATAGTTACCAACGCTGTAACCACCACCAGCAACATATTTTGAATCGTCATAGAGGTTAGAGATGACCTCGGCAATGGTAGTCTGTGATGCTGTCACAGCTCTCAATGAGTCCAAGAAACCTTTGGCTTCCTTTTGTAATGCCTCACCTGCTCTTTGAAGAACTTTATAACGACGTTCTTCCATGTCATACTCTTTATCAATGGTCTTGTCGACATTCTTAATTATCACACTGTGACCAGCTCTGTTGATAGCTTTCTTAAAACCTTCCCAACTCATCTTGTATCAGCTTTCTTCTGGCTTCTTATAATAGGATTTGTATAGTTTTCTATATCACAGCGTTTCCTTTTCTTCTCTCACGTCTGCCTGTTATTAAATTTGTTTTCCCTTTCTTTTAATTCGGATTCTCATAATTGTTCAAAATCCGCGCATTTGGATCGTCCAGCCCCTGCAGCGCCCAGTTCAGCCAACAAAAATTCATAGGGACGTAAAGGAAACGTTTCATGTCTGTTACAATGAAAAAGACAAGTCGAATCACATTATGAATGGCAAACGATAGACCTTTCGTTGCCTTTCAATTACATGATATTCGTGGCAACATCTTCTCCGCTAACCTAAAAGTTTTATCAGAAACATATATCTTATTTTTTCTGAAGTAAAATCAAAGTGCAGGGAAGACAAGTAAAGGAGTCAGCAAAAAAGTGAAGTAAACTTATATGCTAACTGTTTATAACCGTACCTTGCTTACATCATCTATATTTTCGTAATCATTTTTGTACATTGTTTATATCTTGTTTTGAAGTTTTAGCTTTGAAAAACATTTAATTGCGAAGTAACATAATGTTATTAATAGTGTACGACTGAAACAGCCATTCTATTTAAACATATAAAAGTACGATTAGTTGGTGTGGTTATATAAGTCATAAAATAATTATCATATTAAAAAATTGAAAAATAAAAAACTACTCTTTTTTATTTCAATAGTTCTCGTTATTAGTAGGTCGTGCTCTTAAAAGATTACCCTTTCAGTAGATGGTAATGGGAATGGACGAGCCAGTACATATGAATTCTGCTTTGTAGCAACACCTGCATATGCGTTGTACCAAGCAATGAAAGCAACAACAACTCCCAGGACACCACCAGCTCTTGTGACACCAAGTCTATTAGCAAAGTGACCAATAGACAACAGTAGGAAAGTTAATGCTAGTAAGAAGAACAACAAAAAGAACATAACAGTGGATTTCATGGTACAAACGGTTAAACCAAACGTAAAGATGGCCCACCCCAACAAATAAAATCCTAAAGCATTATTCAAATCAGATTCATTGTCTTCGTAAGCTTCCAAGATACCAAACCAAGGAATGTAAATTGCAGCGAAACTCAACCAAAACCCACCGTAAGAACATAATGCGGTACCACCAAAAGTATTTTCCAAAGCTATCTCCCAAATACCAGCAATCAATTGCACCAAACCACCATAAAACATAGCACAACCGACGACAACATTAGGAACAGTGATCCCTTGCGCTCTCGCATTGAACATGGACAGCACAAATGTCGTCAACGCGAAGGCTGAAAGACCTAAGGGCGCAGGATTAGCAAATTTGTGCACTGGAGCAGGAGCTAACCCTGGATTCAAGGTACCACCAAAGGCTTGGTATAAGTCGCTCTTCAAAAACTTTTGACGCCCAATATAGATATATTCATTGTTATCACCTCCAGTGTAAATCTTGCCCAACGAATCATGAGATGGACGTTCATCTTCTGCAACGCCATTAACGTCGTTATCATGGGAACTATAGTATCCTGCTGGTGCATTCTCCAAATCTGTGTTTCCGCTCGTTTGTTCCTTGTCAGACATATTATTTGTTTGTATATGAGTTGTTTTGTGGTTGTTTAGTTATATCTGTGTTAGCTGTCGACTATTTGCCTTTTTCTTATAAACAGATGCTAGTAGTTTCTGTTGTATTGTTATTGCTATTGGACGATATATAAAATGAACCTATAGCAAGATCTCAGGGAAATACGATCCAACCAAGGTGCTTTATATACAGCTTGGTGTCTCTGACAGGTTGGAGTACAGAGGAGAAGGCGCCATAGCCGCCCAACCCGCGATAACGAAAAAAAGCTGTAAGAAAATGCAGTCTTCCCCAACGTTTGTTACCCCAACAATACCGAAATAGCCGCCCAACCGCAAATCTGGTAAAAAATCTTTTCGTATCTCGCTGCAGATGACCTTCCAACCCGCCCCTTTTTGTAGTCACGCCTTTAAGGGCCCTTGTTTGGCTTGCTCACATGGGGCTACACGTAAAAACCGTAGCTTGGAGAACCACTCAGCCGCTCGCCTATTCCACGGAGCTCCGGATCAACGGGCAGTGGACCCTCTCGAAAATAAGGAAAGTTGCGGGGCCAAAAATTATTATTTCTTATGTAAAAGAAGAGACTATATACAACGCCTATCTACTTTTGTTCCACAACTATCCACTTAAGGGCTAGATACCCCATTATTAAAAACACCACATTAAACAGAGCCAGGATCTTGATGTCAAATACAAGGTTTTGGACAACAAATCCAAATGTGCTCAAGATAGTAGCGCCTGGAACTTCAATATTTAAGCCGTACTTTCTCTCTTTCAGCATCAATGTTTTGACCTCATTGATCAATAAAGATTCGTAGGCGTAGTAAAACACAGAGAAGTTTTTCAGGTACTTGAAGGCCACGTTTGTAATATTCTTAGTATTGATAAATAGTCCGCTAAACAGTAGTGAGCCCAAAAGCACCAGCACGCTTAATATTATGGAGTTATTCAAGTCTTCAAAAATTATGCCGATGGTTAGGATTTCCAACGATATCCCAAGGTTAAACAGTATAAGGATTCCAATACATTTAAAAAAAGCATTGTCTTTCATGTTTAAACCAGTCATTGGGTAAACAATCAATGACAAGAGTATAGGTGGTACAACACGTAGCGGGACCACTTCGCTCATTATCTTACTAATGTAGTATGCAAGTGGCGAGTAATAGTTATTGGATCTTTCTTTTATGAAAATGATCCTTTCCAGAGCGAACGAGCTGAGACCTGTGAATGTAACAAAACCGAAGTACGTTAGTATAAAGAAGAACAGCCCCATTCTGTTCTGAAAACCGCTGATATCATTGGAGACGTTGTAATATAGTGTTCCCAAGAATAAACTCAATAGGATCGTCAGTAAATAATTACCCAATAATAGTTTAGGGTTTCTGTACATGTTTTTAAAACTTCTTGAATTCAATATCGATAACTGTTGCAGAAAACCAGCAGATTGTTGACCTGTGGGTAAATCTCCATTCAAAACGTTACTTTCCTCATCACCTTCGCTTAAAACTTCCTCGATCTCCTGTGAAAGCTCTGCATAATAGACGCTATCTTTATATTTATCGTGTAGTAGTTTGGTATTTAAGTCAATCTCAGTAGCACCTCGCCTTCCATCTGTTCCCTCTACATCTTCTTCATCTCTGAGTAAAGATCTGATCTCATCTCTATGAGCTGCAAGATGAGCCCACTCTCTCTGTGTTGTACCATCACTGCTAGTAAATGTTGTTTGGTGTATCGTATTATCAATATCGTTAGTATCCGTACCAGCTTCTAAATCGGAAATGTTTCTGATTCTTCTCCTTTTCCCCTGAGGACCGGCTTCAAAAGTAATATCAATCAAATAATCAGCAATATTATAGTTGTCCGGACAGATATATCCCTCATTTCTCAAAAATTCTGACACTTTTTTGGCATTTCCGGAATAGACCATCTCACCTTTACTTAACAGGACCAATTTATCGAATAAATAAAATATATTTGATCTTGGCTGATGAATAGATAGCACCAATGTCCTGTTATAGTCGCTGGATAACCTTACCAAACATTCAATAACATTATTGGCATTACTAGCATCTAAACCAGATGTAGGTTCATCCAAAAATAAAACCAATGGAGATGTCACTAATTCACATGCAATGGAAACTCGGCGTTTTTCACCTCCACTAATACCACGATCAAATTCATTACCAATAATACGATCTTTGATATCAATAATTCTTAGTTCTTCCAACACCTTATAAACTCTTGCCTTCTTGGCCTCGAATGACAATGCTTTTGGCAATCTTAACAGCGCACTATTTAATACGGTTTCAAAAACAGTCAAAGTGGGCAGCAAAAAGTCATCTTGATCGACGAACCCGATTATTTTCGAGAAAGATTTACGGTCCATACTAATACCGTTAACTTTTATGGAACCCGAAACGTGACCTGTTTTCCGTTTCATTGCTAGGATATCTAATAAAGTAGTTTTACCCGCACCAGATCCACCCATGATAGCTAATATTTGGCCGGGCTTCACGATACCACTTATTTCATTCAGCACAGTTTCTTCAACACCATCTGAATTTATCGAGGGGACACTATAAGTGATATTTTCAAAACTTAATGTCGCCAGTGTGTCATCTTCATTTTGTAAGAAATTATTCACCGCATCTTCATCTGGCAAACGAATGGGAGACTTTGAGGAACCCAATCCATTTCTGAATAACGGAGATTTAGAAATGTAAAAGGTAGCAAATGTAAAAAGTGCCAGGACCATCACAGCAGTCAATGCCAACACCAATTTCCCTTGCCATGACACTGTTGGATCTTTTGAAGGAGATTTGTAACCTGGAATCTCACTATAATGAACACATTCACCGGATTCACACTTCAAAGTAATATAAGGGTCACCAAACACGGTCAATATCAAATCATTCATAGAAGGCTCACTGAATTTACATTGCCTTGTTTCTAAATCACAGCTGAAATCTCCTGGCCCTTTTATTGTCTCTGTCAGGAAATCCGAGATATCTATAGACCCCTTAGCACCACACAACACAGTGTCGGGAACGCATTTGCATTGAACGTCATTACACTTATAATGGGAGGTATTCTGTTCCAAGTCGTATTCAAAGGCACAATCACTTAAGCCACAATAGAAGCTTTCTAACTGATCTATCCAAAACTGAAAATTACATTCTTGATTAGGTTTATCACAGGCAAATGTAATTTGTGGTATTTTGCCGTTCAAAATCTGTAGAATTTTCTCATTGGTCACATTACAACCTGAAAATACTTTATCTACAATCATACCATTCTTATAACATGTCCCCTTAATACTAGGATCAGGCATGAACGCATCACAGACAAAATCTTCTTGACAAACGTCACAATTGATCCCTCCCCATCCGTTATCACAATGACAGGTGTCATTTTGTGCTCTTATGGGACGATCCTTATTACCGCTTTCATCCGGTGATAGACCGCCACAGAGGGGCAGAGAGCAATCATCACCTGCAAACCCTTCTATACACTCACATCTACCAGTGTACGAATTGCATTCAGAAAACTGTTTGCATTCAAAAATAGGTAGCATACAATTAAAACATGGCGGGCATGTATCATTGCCCTTATCTTGTGCAGTTAGACGCGAATTTTTCGAAGAAGTACCTTCAAAGAATGGGGTCTTATCTTGTTTTGCAAGTACCACTGAGCAGGATAATAATAGAAATGATAATATACTATAGTAGAGATAACGTCGATGACTTCCCATACTGTAATTGCTTTTAGTTGTGTATTTTTAGTGTGCAAGTTTCTGTAAATCGATTAATTTTTTTTTCTTTCCTCTTTTTATTAACCTTAATTTTTATTTTAGATTCCTGACTTCAACTCAAGACGCACAGATATTATAACATCTGCATAATAGGCATTTGCAAGAATTACTCGTGAGTAAGGAAAGAGTGAGGAACTATCGCATACCTGCATTTAAAGATGCCGATTTGGGCGCGAATCCTTTATTTTGGCTTCACCCTCATACTATTATCAGGGCCAGAAAAAGGAAGTGTTTCCCTCCTTCTTGAATTGATGTTACCCTCATAAAGCACGTGGCCTCTTATCGAGAAAGAAATTACCGTCGCTCGTGATTTGTTTGCAAAAAGAACAAAACTGAAAAAACCCAGACACGCTCGACTTCCTGTCTTCCTATTGATTGCAGCTTCCAATTTCGTCACACAACAAGGTCCTAGCGACGGCTCACAGGTTTTGTAACAAGCAATCGAAGGTTCTGGAATGGCGGGAAAGGGTTTAGTACCACATGCTATGATGCCCACTGTGATCTCCAGAGCAAAGTTCGTTCGATCGTACTGTTACTCTCTCTCTTTCAAACAGAATTGTCCGAATCGTGTGACAACAACAGCCTGTTCTCACACACTCTTTTCTTCTAACCAAGGGGGTGGTTTAGTTTAGTAGAACCTCGTGAAACTTACATTTACATATATATAAACTTGCATAAATTGGTCAATGCAAGAAATACATATTTGGTCTTTTCTAATTCGTAGTTTTTCAAGTTCTTAGATGCTTTCTTTTTCTCTTTTTTACAGATCATCAAGGAAGTAATTATCTACTTTTTACAACAAATATAAAACAATGTCTTTATCTTCAAAGTTGTCTGTCCAAGATTTGGACTTGAAGGACAAGCGTGTCTTCATCAGAGTTGACTTCAACGTCCCATTGGACGGTAAGAAGATCACTTCTAACCAAAGAATTGTTGCTGCTTTGCCAACCATCAAGTACGTTTTGGAACACCACCCAAGATACGTTGTCTTGGCTTCTCACTTGGGTAGACCAAACGGTGAAAGAAACGAAAAATACTCTTTGGCTCCAGTTGCTAAGGAATTGCAATCATTGTTGGGTAAGGATGTCACCTTCTTGAACGACTGTGTCGGTCCAGAAGTTGAAGCCGCTGTCAAGGCTTCTGCCCCAGGTTCCGTTATTTTGTTGGAAAACTTGCGTTACCACATCGAAGAAGAAGGTTCCAGAAAGGTCGATGGTCAAAAGGTCAAGGCTTCCAAGGAAGATGTTCAAAAGTTCAGACACGAATTGAGCTCTTTGGCTGATGTTTACATCAACGATGCCTTCGGTACCGCTCACAGAGCTCACTCTTCTATGGTCGGTTTCGACTTGCCACAACGTGCTGCCGGTTTCTTGTTGGAAAAGGAATTGAAGTACTTCGGTAAGGCTTTGGAGAACCCAACCAGACCATTCTTGGCCATCTTAGGTGGTGCCAAGGTTGCTGACAAGATTCAATTGATTGACAACTTGTTGGACAAGGTCGACTCTATCATCATTGGTGGTGGTATGGCTTTCACCTTCAAGAAGGTTTTGGAAAACACTGAAATCGGTGACTCCATCTTCGACAAGGCTGGTGCTGAAATCGTTCCAAAGTTGATGGAAAAGGCCAAGGCCAAGGGTGTCGAAGTCGTCTTGCCAGTCGACTTCATCATTGCTGATGCTTTCTCTGCTGATGCCAACACCAAGACTGTCACTGACAAGGAAGGTATTCCAGCTGGCTGGCAAGGGTTGGACAATGGTCCAGAATCTAGAAAGTTGTTTGCTGCTACTGTTGCAAAGGCTAAGACCATTGTCTGGAACGGTCCACCAGGTGTTTTCGAATTCGAAAAGTTCGCTGCTGGTACTAAGGCTTTGTTAGACGAAGTTGTCAAGAGCTCTGCTGCTGGTAACACCGTCATCATTGGTGGTGGTGACACTGCCACTGTCGCTAAGAAGTACGGTGTCACTGACAAGATCTCCCATGTCTCTACTGGTGGTGGTGCTTCTTTGGAATTATTGGAAGGTAAGGAATTGCCAGGTGTTGCTTTCTTATCCGAAAAGAAATAAATTGAATTGAATTGAAATCGATAGATCAATTTTTTTCTTTTCTCTTTCCCCATCCTTTACGCTAAAATAATAGTTTATTTTATTTTTTGAATATTTTTTATTTATATACGTATATATAGACTATTATTTATCTTTTAATGATTATTAAGATTTTTATTAAAAAAAAATTCGCTCCTCTTTTAATGCCTTTATGCAGTTTTTTTTTCCCATTCGATATTTCTATGTTCGGGTTCAGCGTATTTTAAGTTTAATAACTCGAAAATTCTGCGTTCGTTAAAGCTTTCGAGAAGGATATTATTTCGAAATAAACCGTGTTGTGTAAGCTTGAAGCCTTTTTGCGCTGCCAATATTCTTATCCATCTATTGTACTCTTTAGATCCAGTATAGTGTATTCTTCCTGCTCCAAGCTCATCCCACTTGCAACAAAAAAAGTCTAATCTTCTGCAATAATTTCCATCCTTGGCATTCAGAGACATATATTGGTCAATCGGTTTTAATTTTGTTTCTTCTTCTTCTTCTTCTTCAATTAACAATGTGCCTTCATCATTTTTCATTTCTTTCAGTTCTTCTAATTCTCTTGGAGACAATTTGACTCCCATGAAAAATTTCTTGATTATCTCAGAAGAATACCACCTCTTTCTTTCTCCATACCCAACAATCTTCGCTGTACGAAATCTCTCCACTATTCTTTTTAAGAATAGCTTTTCCAAGTTTGGCGTTAGCTGTAAAAAACAATGGATATAGCCATCCTTGTACAACTTAATACAAAGCGTTTCCATGATTTTTGCCAACTCGGTCGTGTCATTACAAAACGGCTTGAAAAATAAAAGATCAATGTCACCACACTTGGAATAGCCCCTATTATAACTTCCCTGTAATTCGACTTGGCATTCAGGATCAATGCCACGCAGCGCTTTTTGAACCTTCTTTAAATGTGTGAAACATTCATTCCGAGACATCTTACATAACCAATCGTCGTAATATGACCAACCAAATAAAATTGTCCAATCTGATACAAACTCCTCTGGGTCCTTCTTAGCTGCAACACAAAAGCTTTCAAAATTTAGAAGATTCCAGCGTTTAGCAATTTCCGACCCAATGCCGTAACAATTTTTGAAGTATTTCAACTTGTCTTCTAATCCCACTGAATCATTTAAACCTGGTAAAACTCCCGTATCTAATATAACTTGTATTTTTTTGGCAATACTAGGCCCGATATTCCTTAATTTAGTATGTGCTTCTTCACCGGAACGAACATTGAAATCGCAATTTTCCATCGACTGTTTAGCCAGTCTATAACTTCTTGCACGAAATTTCTCACCTTCGATCTCATATTTTTTTGTTAACCTTTTCAACGCTCCGATAATCAATTCATTGTTTTTGTACTTCGTTTTGTCAGTAACAAGGGAAGCTCTTCCTTTATCCCCCTGTAAGAGTCGCTTAAGAGGTTTTGAAGCTTGTATCATATCTTTATTGTTGCTGTCATCATTCCTTTCACTTTCTACGTCAGTTGAAATCTCACTCTCTTTATCAGTAGAACTTTGTCCGTCATCAGCGTTATCTGATATAACGATAATGGATGGTTGAAATTTAATCAAATCATCTTTTTGAAACGCAAATTTATCATTCTGGACCCACTTTGTGATGCAACTGGTTTTCGCACATTGAATGCCTGACTGTTCAATCTTACCAAGAAATTCATCGACATCATTTAAGCCTGCTTCCCTTTGGAAAATATCTTTCTGAGTCAAATGCATATCAGAATCAACAAAGGAGTCCTCAATCAAAATGACCACTTCCTTACGGCTAGATTGAAGACAATTTTGAATACTTGACACAATTGTGGCGCCCTTTTTCTCCAATATACTCTTAAAGAACTTATTGGAAGATGTGTTAGGATTAGGTAAAAAGGCGAAAAATTTACCCTTTAGAGACATGTGCGATTTGTCTAACAGGTCGCATGTTTATCCTTTACTTATTATCACTGTGACATATAAGTTCTTTGCAAGCCCTTAAAATTATTAGCCCCATGTATTTGAACATCTCAAAGTAATTTTAGACCGAGACCGATTACGGAGATAGAAGAATAGTGCAAGTGAAATACTATTTTATCTTTACTTAAAAAAGAAAAAACAGGAGGAAAATTAGCGGTATTCCATTATTATTAGCACTGCAACGTCCTGGTTATATAAATTTGAATATACAGGATTTCATCCGTTTCTACATTTTTGTTACCTGCATGATCAAATCTTTTAAAGAGTCCCAGGATTTCACAAGGTAGGCACCTTTACCGCCTTCCTTTTCACAAAACTGTAACCACGCTGGACCATTATCAGCTTCAAAACTCGAGATTTTATCCTTTGGGATACCAATAATCTTTTCGGTAATTTTTATGAATTTGGAAGGATTTTCTTGCGGGTTTATTAGCAGTACACCATTAGTAGATGGATGTAATATGGACAACAAGTCAGTCTCACTATCCCCTATATACCAATAGCTGCAAGAATTTCCTTCTTTATTGCAACCTGAGTCGATCTTATCTAATATTTCACCCAGTATCTTGACCTTATCAGAGCCTGTCAATAACCGACAATCAAATTCACCATTGTAGCTTTGAGAACACTTGTCACTAACTTTTTTTAGATCGTTACAAAAAATATGACTATTTTTAAGTCTTCTGTCACCAATGACTTCATGAATAAACTCTTTTGACCAATTTATAGATAAAACGTAAAAATCACTTTCAAAATTTTTGACAACTGAAGAGCAAAACGTTTTGAAACCATCTCTTAGTAAACAATCTTCGTGATTCTGATCTCTGGCGAACGTTTTCATTTGATCCAAAGAAATCGACTTAAAAATCTGTTGTTTTGTAATTTCATTTACACTATTTAACTCAACAACCCTGTTATGATTTTGATATTTTAATTCGTCCGCAAACAACTTATTGAAGTTAGACTGCGAAATTATCGTAGGTACGCCTGAAGATAACAACGGCAGTGATCTCGTTCCATTGTATTTGTATTTATGGTATCCGTCCATATATGTCTTGGTAAAATGACCCCACTCAGGTTTCAACCGCGGGTTCAGTAGATACGGTAATTTAGCAATGGTGCAGATTGTGTCAACTCTTGTGATTGTTTCATCAAAATCTGAAATAATAATGGTTTTCATATCCTCCACTGTTCGCTTCTGGTTACTGCAATTGTTAAATGCATTGGCTCGATTGTCAACATTGCTTTGTGCGAAGAAAGGTCGCTTTTAAAGAAAACGATAAGAACTAACCTCTAACTACATAATAATAAGAAAAAAGTATACAGATAAACAAGCTCAGTAGTAATACATAAAATAAAAAGTTTTGCAAATCGATTGTCCACACACTTCTATATCAATTCCAACTAAGAAAACGAAGGAACCGACTCAAACCGGTGTAAAAGCTAGGCTTTCAATCTCTGCTCCTCCAAACAAAACTAGTGCTTGATATCACATCCAATTAAATTACGTAAATAATTTTAGAGTGACACCATCGTACAAAGAGGGCATTAAGCTTATTTTTTTAATTCTTATGAAAAAAAAAATGTGAAAGAGAGTAGAAAATTTTCATAACGAATCTCTTCTATTCTTATGTACCGTTCCGCCAAATTTTTCATGAAAAAATTTGGGAAAAAGAAAAAAAAAAAAAATAGTATATAAAGTAAAAAAGATGCGCAAGCCCGGAATCGAACCGGGGGCCCAACGATGGCAACGTTGGATTTTACCACTAAACCACTTGCGCTAGTAATCTTGATACATGATTCGAGAAAAGCAACAATATTATGTATACGGAATATACTAGGAGTTCTCTTCAAGGATAGAGGAATCCTCAAAATGGAATCCATATTTCTACATACTAATATTACGATTATCCCTTCTTCTATTTTATATGTTTCATTATCCTATTACATTATCAATCCTTGCACTTCAGCTTCCTCTAACTTCGATGACAGCTTCTCATAACTTATGTCATCATCTTAACACCGTATATGATAATATATTGATAATATAACTATTAGTTGATAGACGATAGTGGATTTCTATTCCAACAAGAACATCCTTGAAAGGTCGACTATTAACATAAGAATAAGAGAGAGTGTGCGGCCGATGCTGTTGCTATAGCTCGGTCGTAGTTTAACACCACGGCATTATTCAGCTTTAAAACAATTGAATTATAAACCTGCTTTTCTTACTACGAAAAGTGTTTCCCTTTAATAAATCTATTGTACATACTTTACAGTTGATAGTACCTTCACCATAAAAATATGCAAACGCTTTTGTTATTGGGAACAGGAATACCAACCGTTCTCATGGAAAATAGCAAAGTGTAAAAGAATTTATTATCATCGAGTGATAAAGAATATCGCCAGATCTTTACGGATATATATCGCTAAAAATATTTGTCGCCAATAAAAGATATGTCTAACGCTCCCTTTGCAGGTAGTTTTTTACTGGCATCGCCTTTTTACTGCAAATTATTGAAAATTTTCGAGCGAGAAAAAGGAACGAAAAGAGATGAGCTAAATTCAAATATCAAAGTACTGTCATAAGTGCTTTCTTTATCGACAAATTACAAGCAGAAGAAACATTCACTTCACAATTAAATGTCCGAAAATCACGTTCCTGCCTGGAAAAGAATTGCTTTGAAGAGACAGACTATAAGCAGTGGTGACGAAAGTAAAGAAAAAGGCCAATCCAATCTAATAGATGATGATCCACTAAATATCACTACGCATTTATCCACTGGTAATTTGACAAAGAAAGAGAAAAAAAGAATCATTAATGGTGAGAGCAAATCCTCTACCAAAAAAGGGAAGCGTGTGTCGAAACCAGGGACGAAGAAGAAGGAAAAATTGTCAAAGGATGAAAAGAATTCGAAAAAAAATAAAATTCTTAAAGATCAATTACGTTACCTGATAGAATTTTTCAGGACAAAGTCTGAGAGCAAGTTTCCCACCGGAATCCTAGAATTGGAAAGTGTAAAAGAAAATTACGGCGACTCCCTGATCAAAGACGAGCCATCAGAGTCTGGTGTTGTTGAAGTTTGGAAATTTTCCAAGCAAAAGCAAAATTGGCTTATTAAGCATTTTTTCAACTTGGACGAAATCCCCTCAGTATATAATGATCTTTTGCTTTTATATTTCAGGGACTTACAAGGTAAATCAAAAGAAGAACTAATATCAAAATGCAAAGGAAAACTGAAGCAATGGAACGACTATGTGGAAGATCAAGAAACAAAAATAAAAGCGTTAATTGCAGAGGATAAGGCTAGCGAACCAATTAATGGTGAAGAAAAAGAAGAAGGTGAAAAAGACGGTAATGCCGAACAAGGGAAGCAAAAAGAGGTACAAGACGAGCAAGAGGAAGTACAAATGCCGAATAAAGAGCTTGTTCAAAGAAGTCTGAAATTACTAGAAATTTGGAAGAATGATGACTCGGAGCAGATAGAACTTAAGAATTTCTTCGTTGATGTTTAACATAGAGTTCAACAACGTTGTTCAGTTGTAGTATATATTTTACTGTGAAATACGCTCAAAAAGTAGCGGGATAAATCGTTTCAGGAAGTATAATTTCTTACAAAACTATAACAAGATCGTCTAAGTAACATACATAAAGAAATCACATAAATTTTTAAAATTCGAGGTCAAAAAAATCAGGTGGATACATAACTTACCTTAAGTTATCAAGATTTTCAGTACACACAATGTGATTACACTGATTTATAAAACCACCTTACGGCCTCTTATAAGTAATAACGTGGCTCATCAAAAACATGGTAGAAGTGACCCCTCTCACCTTCGCCTAAAAACTTATCTGGAAATTTCATGTCCTCATATTCCGGTTCACTCATATGACCGTATTCATACATAGAATCCGAGTGCTCTACTAACACTTGCTCACTCAAAACTTGGAACTTACCAACTTGTAGCTCCGTATCGGTTATCGTTCCTCTTGCAACTCTAGCATATCCTGTTCTTCTCAAGCCCTTATACAAGATATACTCACACCATCTATCATCGTCAGAAGGATCAATGTCGTGCATTCCGGATGTTTCACTAACGTACGTATTGTAGTTGCCTTCACCTGGATCAACAACTAAGTAACTTAATAAAATAGCTGGGCGAGTCGTATTGCCCATGAGCTTAGCCATGTAGTTACTTTGCAGTCTTCTATCCTCTTCATCCTCTTCTTGTCCACTATGGAATACAAAGACGTCAACGAGAGTGTCATTGTACGTTTGAAGTGTGGCATGAATGGCTGGCGCAAGTTCCCCAACTGGAGAGGGCAATAAATGATGCGTAGAATTTACGATAGGGAATTTAGAAAGAAGAACACAGCCCCAGGTATGTTTATTTGGACCTGGTCCGAAATCTGCATACATATTCAAATCATGAGCTAGTTTGCTAGTTAGATCCCTGTTCCCCATGGTAATTCTTTGTGTATCTGTTTCTAGTAGACCTACCACATCTAGTTCCATATCTTTAATAAGGTTGATCATTCTGTCTTCAGATGCCCACATATCATTATCGAGACCAAAGTGGATAGTCCAAATACCAGCTGTAATCAACTGAGAATCTGGATGATAAGGCTGAGGAATTCCTGTAGGTCTAATATCATACACGAACCTAGCTGTTAGTGATAGCAGGGCCACGGCAAAGAAGAAAACATAAATGAAGAATTTTTTGCCCATAGTCACCAGTTGAACGTTAAGGTTTTTGCATGTTAAAGCACCAATAATGATAAATGTGGAAGAAAAGGCAAGAACCGTCTCAATCTTCTCCCTCAGTACCCAGCCCATTGGAACAAATGCGTATGCAACGACCCAAACATGGGCAAGGACAAAGATAATATAAACGGAGAATGATAGGACATAAACCCATATGTTTTGAACTTGGCCTAATGCAGAAAAATACGAAGGAACTAACCAAAGCATAGCGATAGCGTACAATAAACCACCGAAAATATATTTAGGCCATTGTGTAATGCTTCTAGCTGAAAGTACAGCAGTGGATATGAGAAGCAACAAACATGGAACTAATGGCTTGCCCATAAACTTCACAGAACTCAAAGAAGCAAATAACATGACCGTACAAGTTAAGGCGCCCCAAGGCCATGGCAAGGGACCGTGTGATTCATTGTAACCTTCCCATGCCCAATAAATAGTAGTAGAAGAATCCGTCAATAACTGATGAATTCCGAATAACAACGAGCCAAAACCAACAGCCAAAAATAATTTGCCAATCAACGAAGCAGATTTTGCTTGAGCATTCCTTTTCCCTTCGAAATTAATTGAATTAACATAAGGCGACAGCATGCCGAATAAAACAGTAAGCACGAGAGCTGTCTTATTATACCCACCATTACGTTCATCTAAAATGACCCAAGTTGGATTGTTGGTATAGAACCCCATTTTCAAGATCACAGATGCAACAAGACCTAACAGCCAAGTTAGAGCAAAAGAGAAACTAGTCTCCGCATTTGTGATATATCTTAGATTTTGTACAAACGTTGCAACGGTAATGGAAGTTCCCACAGCTACAGAAATCAACCTTAATTCTGGCATCTGAACAATATAGGCACCAATGGCAATAATACCTCCTAAAAGTACACCATATTGCGTGAAGGCTTCAGAAACGAACGGCAGATATAAGAAAATGGGTCCCAAATAACCCAATATTGCAGCTTCATAACCTGAGATTCCCATATACCATAGCGGGAAATGCCAAATACTACATAACAGGGACGTAACGTTCGACCAGAAAAGAAAACCGTTAAAAATATTTGTTAGTAAGTAAAAAAAAGAGTCAAACCTGAAATATGAACCAGTTGCGCTTCTAGCAACGGGTTTTTCCTTTTCAACCTTCTTTTCACCACTTTTCTGCAATTCTGAACTTTTTTCTTCTCCATAATTTATGGGACTAGAGTCTCTAATTTGGAAAAAACTGGTATTACCGGGTTTCTCATTAAAAGCGAGAACAATATCTATCTTTTTGAAATCAGCGTAAGCAAATGCATCAAATGCAATATCTAAAAGAATCAGAGACCATTCGAAATAAGCATATATAGAATATGCCCCAGCTCTCTGTTGGACGGAGTGCTGAATGTACCAGTAAATCATCGGGAACAATGTTCCAAAAAAAATTGTAGCAGTCAACCCTTTGTTCTTCGAAGTTAAAGGACTAGAATAGCGGGTAATCATTATATCCCATGGTAACGTTAAAACAATGTATGTGATCATAAATATATCATGAATATCGTGGTCATCTGTACTTGTAATGTATACCCAACCACCGCAAGAGACTGTCCGGAGTACACCGACAAGGAAGCATACCTTAGATTGGTTCAAGTAGTAGTGACCTAGTAGCAGTAAAAATCTTGGAAAAGCAGTTAGAGCTATTAAGATTTGGAAAATAGAACGTTCCGGATAGCGGTCCCCGATAGTGGCTGATACACTAGGAAACCACTCATCTGGATACGTATAATGTGCATTGGTTACAATTTTATGAAAATGTAATGAATAACCAGTGACCAAAGCTGCAAAGAAGGCGGAGAATGCACAAATAGTATGAGCTATAGGGATGATCTTCCCATTGATGATCAGCATAACTGGCGGTGGATACCTTCTGTATTCCTGGTTACTTATTCCTCGAGAAATCGGACATTAAAAGGGTGCAAATACTGTGGAGAAATTATAAGTTACCAAGTCAAAAAGCGAATGAGAATCTATTGTTGCGATTTTTTTGGTTACTACTTCTTACCCGAACTAACTTTACATAATAAAAAAGCATGAAGCGCATATTCAGGGACTCAAAAATCCCAAACTGGCACTTCTGTATATACCGATGAGCATACTTTGATTGTAAAAAACAACATTAAAAAGAACTGCAAACCTGAACCAAGAATACTTAATTTCAAAACCGAGAAATGAGGTACAACTTGTAGAAGTTCACTTAAACTTATTGAGCATACAATCTCAACAAAACTAACTGCAAAGTTTGTTGCTATAGTCATATAGTAATACTAGCAGGAAGCCATTAATCAAAAAGAAACTCCATATAAAACGTAATAAATATTATGAATAATAGTACAATATAAGAACAAAGACGAAGAAAATACATTATAACTGAAGTGCCAATATTAGAAAAAAAAAAGGTGGAATATCCTAGTGGAAAAATATCATCTATGCGGTGAAAGAATTAAATAGATACTATGGATTGTTTCGATCTATCCTTTTATCTGCTGCTTGCCTTTTTTTTTCATTCTCCTTCTTCAGTCTTTTTCCATAGGCGAGTCCACAGGGACTACAAAGTTCCCTGTTTTGGTCGGGTCCACTACGCCATTGAATTGTCCAAGTGTCTTTACATTTAGAGCATTCCTTTATCTCACCATTTGGGAGGATTGTTTGTCTCTTTTCTCTTTTAGGACGACTAGTAGTCTTTTTGCTGTATTTCTTCGTAATACTGGCAGACCGACTAGTTCCTTGTGCACAACTATGGTAGCCTTCAAGATTGTTTGCTTCTTGGCTAGTCGTACGTCTCTCGGAATTGCATGCACTAGTTACACGATTCTTTGAGGGTGTAATTTCGTGCAAAGAGCTGGTTTTGTTCTTAACAATATTCCTTGTAAGATCTCTTAGTTGTTCGGCATTCTCAATTTTTTTTTCTACATCAACAGCCCTTATTTGAGAAAAGGATACTTCAATAAATGAGCAACTTGCATAAACTCTTCCGCGTTCCTTATATGCCTTCTTTTTATCGTTTGACTTCCAGTCATCAATTTCTCTATTTAATAATAACGTTTTCCCTATATCTGACTTTTTAACTACTCTAGTTAAGAAGGAACTTCCAGAGTTGTCATAATTATTATATCGCATACTAGCAATAGTAAATGTCTGGTTATTTACCTAGCAACCTCTTAACAAAGCGATAACAATGAAACAGCAATATAAGTCTATTTAATTAACAACATCATTGATAAAAGTTTGAACAAGCGTCTAAAAGTCGAAGAAGTTCATTTCAAAGTTTTGTGTATCGAGCTTGATGATACTTATTTAGGGATCCGCTCTAGTTTACTGTGATACAACTGAAAAACATTACAAAGCTATCGCGCCTGCATTCTCATATTAGTGGCGTATGTTTGTGTCACATTCGATACTTCTACATAATACAATGACTGAACCCTTACCGCTGGCACAGGAATACCGCGCCGCGAAAGCAGGGTCTAGGAGAAACAATAGAATTCTTGGCGATGAGAGAGGGTAAGGCTTTAATAAAAAAAAATAGCGCTTATCCGATTCTGTTGGAATAAGTGGCTATCAATATTTACATGTTGATATGGTAGTAAGGATATAAATGCTTATATTGAATATTTGGAATAAGCATCAACTATCACTTATTGAAAAGGACTCGAACAAAAAAATATGAAATGTCGAAAGCCACATCACTGAGAAGTTGTTGGATTGAAGCTCTAAAATGTCATCTTTTAGTAGTATTCGTGTTACTAGTATATTATCACATGCGGTGTAAAAAGATGACGTAAAGATTGAGAAACAGTCATCAACTGTTATGGAAGCTGAAATGCAAATATTGATAATGTAATAGGATAATGAAACGTATAAAATGAAAAAGAATAATAAAATATTATTATGTAGAAATACCGATTCCATTTTGAGAATTCCTATATCCTTGAGAAGAACTTCTAGTATATTCTGTATACATAATATTACTGCCTTTATCAACAATGGAATGCCAAAAATTATCAAAATATCACCCAATATTCAATTTTATTGTTGTGAAGACATCAAGCCCTAGATATATATCATAGTAGGATAAAATAGTAGAATAAAACTATTCATATATCTACGTGAAAGCATCAGAGATTGTAATGTTGAGCGCCGTGGCGCAGTGGAAGCGCGCAGGGCTCATAACCCTGATGTCCTCGGATCGAAACCGAGCGGCGCTATTAAATTTTTTGAACTGTCCATTAATAATAATGGAACTGACGTCGTCAATTACCGGTAGCTTTTTTGCCCACATTTTTAATCATCTTTTAAGTATTTGAGTATTTGTTGTTCACTAGAGTTTTACTAATTAAGGTTCTGAGAAAATAAAGATATGCATTTAGAAAAGTCGGTTCTACACCGCAAATTTCTTTATTACAGAAACATTTTATACAAAGAGGATACATAGTTATTGGAAAGAAAATCAATTATCTTTTTGTTGGGTAGTATGAATATTACTTGTACATTATCATATACAATATAAAAAGATGTCATAGAGTTGTGAAATATTTATTATATTTAATAAAAGCTGAAGCGCAATGATTGAAAACGTTTTAGGATGATTAATGATAAAGTACAAAATGAGGAGAAGAAATAATAATAACATAAAGTGGAAATACCGGTTATCTTTTAAGGATATTATAACCTGGAGGAAAACTTCCTGGGTTCTCTGTATATTCAACACTTTTCCGTTATCAAAAATAGAATCCCAACAGTATCCCCATTTTCGTCAATATCTCCATAACGACAAGGTCTTCTAGATACCATATAATGACAATAACCAAGCCCACCATTTAGGTGGATTTTTTGTGTGGTTTTGAAATTAAAACATTTTTAGAGGAAAATTGTGATCACAGAATTTCACATTCCCAGTTACTTTAATAATATTCATAGTTAGAGATGAAGAGGTACTATTAATATGAAGGTTAAGTATGAATCTTCTCATGCTTCTATAAGCGAGGGATATAAAACATCGCCAACTGTTTCATCTTATTTATTATCAATATTATGTGTGTTTGGAGCTTACTATACAGTTAATGTGATAATTAATATAACTCTTGTATAACTACCATATCAATGTTCAATTAATAGATCTTAAATCGGTTTCATTACTACCTGAACTGCATGTATGAAATTTCCTTCCACATTAGGCACATTCACATGTAATACGAGATGTACATCTATATGTGATATTAGCATTTACACAGCAATCCTATATCACTATTAATGGCCACTTGTTCCAAAAAGTATATATTATGAAGCGTATTATTATTTTATACTCAGATAGCTGGTGCGATAGCGTTCGCAGATTTTGAGCGCAATGCAATGAGTATGACGGAAAGGTTCACTCATAATTTCAATAACTCAAGTTGTTTGAATTTAAAATACATTCCCCGTTAGATAAGCTATAAACATTGTTACTTGCGCTTGCGGCACATGTAATGTAGTTTCTTTCTTTTTCCAAGAAAAAAGAAAGCCCTGTAGGGGGCTCGAACCCCTAACCTTATGATTAAGAGTCATACGCGCTACCGATTGCGCCAACAAGGCTCTTTAATTATGAAAAATTACGTTTAATAAGTGACTTAAAAATATAAATACTGTTACTAAAATGTGAACTAAAACCTCAATATTATTTTCTGATCACTTGATGAATAGCTGGTAATTGTTGGATTCCATTGTTGGTAAAGGCTATAATTTTACGTATATAGAATTGTTGGAATAAAAATCCACTATCGTCTATCAACTATAGTTATATTATCAATATATTATCATATACGGTGTTAAGATGATGACATAAGTTATGAGAAGCTGTCATCGAAGTTAGAGGAAGCTGAAGTGCAAGGATTGATAATGTAATAGGATAATGAAACATATAAAACGGAATGAGGAATAATCGTAATATTAGTATGTAGAAATATAGATTCCATTTTGAGGATTCCTATATCCTCGAGGAGAACTTCTAGTATATTCTGTATACATAATATTACTGCCTTTATCAATAATGGAATCCCAACAACTATCTGAAAATTCACGTGATTCTCATGTGAGTACATCAGAAAACAACCACCTAACAACCGTGTTTGAATGTTGATCTGAAAACAAAAATTAATCTCTCGTACTTATTATGGATATTGTATTTTCTCAAAATTCCAAATGATTTTCTTGTTAGATGGTATTCACGGTCATCGGAATCTCAGTTCAATATCACCAATTTGCTTATAAGGTTTATGCAAGATAACATGTTTGGTCTTGTTCCCAAGTATAACTTAAGAAAAAAAAATTACAATCCAAGAAAGGTAATACAGAATTCATAGCAATAATGGGGTCCATTTTCAATAGATAATGTACCTGGAAGAAAAGGGCTGACTAGGAAACAAAAAGAAAAACAAAACTATGATACTCCATCAAACATAGGGAAATTTACTCGAATATGAAAAGTACAAATCTGTCAAAAGCACATCGTATATTGTCTTGGTTCCGCTTTTATTCAGAAGAATTACTGAAATGAAGAGGAATGACGTAATAAACAAACAACGATTCTGATATCAGAAAGACATCTTGAATATTCCTATGTAGTAATTAACTATCCCAGTACTTACAAACATAACTTGACGATGCACGCTACGATTTTTGTGTGTTTAAACTTTTGTTGGTTGGGACTCAAGAAGATCTTCTCTGAGATAATTGTAATTAAATGTACTTTAGGAGTGTTCATGTATAATTTGCCTCTGCAAAAGCTTAATAATGTATTTTAAAACTTGCATGTTGCTCTGTGAATCTGAATGTATGATAATGCTACGATTACTCTAGGGAACTTCCTTTTTACATTTAAAATTTCCGAGATCCTCAGCTGACAAATAAATGTCATATCAAGACAATAAACGGTAGTGCTAAAGTAATTGCATATTAAACAGGCGCGACTAAAGCTTTCATCCCTTCTATTATTGCATAACCTGGCTATACATGAAAACACTTCTCACATTTGATTTAAGAAGTTTACTGTTCTAAGAAAATAAAGAACGTGATAATGATGAATGAAGAGGATTCTACAGAAACGAAAAGCCTAGTCATAACTAATGGCATGTTTATCATAGACGACATCGAGCGTAGTAAATATAATATTCACTATAAGAATGTCCCAGGAGGCGGAGGGACTTTTGCCATTTTGGGTGCATGCATAATATCTTCCGGCAATGTCACATCCAAAGGTTTGAAGTGGATAGTGGACAGAGGCTCTGACTTTCCAAAGGAAGTTATAAGGGAAATAGACTCATGGGGTACTGATGTGAGGTTTCGAGATGACTTTAGCAGATTAACTACCAAAGGGTTGAATTATTACGAGGGAAGTGATGATTTGAGAAAGTTCAAGTTTTTGACGCCGAAGAAGCAGATTAACGTCGATGACTGGATTTCCACATTTGGGCAGAAGATAATTGATGAAATGCATGCGTTTCATTTGCTATGTTCTGGGTCTAGATGCTTAGACATAATAAACGATCTGCTACGGGTGAAAAGTTCAAAGGGCACAAAACCAATCGTGATTTGGGAGCCATTCCCAGATCTTTGCGACTTTGATCATCAAAATGACATTAAAAGTGTAATGCAGAGGAACGATGTTACGGTAATATTATCTCCAAATGCCGAAGAATCAAGTCGCTTATTTGGTTTAAGTAGCAAGGAACCGACTAGTTTGGAAGAATGTCTAGCATTAGCGCATCGTTTCGATGATTTCATGGATGAAAACAATATGTGTATTCTACGATGCGGTGCCCTCGGAAGCATATCGGTAAGTGAGAAGTTTAAGAACGGACGAACCTATGACCATTTCCCCGCCTACCATTTCAAAACTCAGTCTAAAGTACTAGATCCTACTGGCGGGGGAAACTCGTTCCTTGGCGGCTTTGCAGTTTCTTATGCCCTAACGAAAAGCTTAGATATTGCTAGTATATGTGGGAACATCGCTGCAGGCGCAATAATTGAACAATTCGGAATACCGAGGTACGATCCAATTGCTAAAACCTGGAACGGAATCACATTCTTGGATAGACTGAAATTTTACCTTTCACAGTCCGGTCTTCAATATAATATAAACGATCTTTACAAAAGTCTAACACGATGATCATATCAGCTTGTTCATTGCTCTTATTTTTCTGCAAAAATATACATATATATATATAAGTAAGTGTTATATACTACTTGAGATTAGGCGTTGTAACAAGATTCAAAAAATTCGAACTCGAACTGTGAAACCTTCACAAATATGCTTTCCACTTCTTCGACGGGAAACTTGTCAACTTCAGCCTTTAGAAATTCACACCAAGTTTGAAAATGCTCACCATCATGTAAATCAATCCATTTTTGATATTTCCAATGCAACCCTGGGGCTCTAGGAGTATCACGAGCCCATCTCCAATAGAGTTCCTCAGCAACCCATAAGCTGGTTACTAAGGATGGCCATGTAATTGAGGCGTCCTTTCTCAGCTCATCTAAGAAATTAATATACGCATCAACGCCGGGGATCGCTTTATTGTCAAAATTATCTCTTTCTTCCTTGGTGAGGGATGGTGCCAATAATTCTAAGCAGTCATGAAAGTATGAGTTTTCATCATTAGAAAAAAATCCAATCTTTTTGGCTAAGGTTATTAAAGCGTGAGTAGTTGGTGCTAAAGAAGTCGTCTTACATATCAACCTTAAGCTAGTTTCAAAAAATTGCAGATCTTGTGATAAATAGATGTACAAACTACGGTCCTTCAATGTTCCGGCACATAGTTCCTTAGCGAATTTATGTTCTGTGGTTTTCCTAACAAGGGCGTCGTACTTTTGTATTAACTTATCAGTGGTACAGCTCATTGTTCTTCCTTGCAGATATTGTTGATATTGTTATTATTTGCGCTAAATTTTAGTTAATACAGAAAAAAATATCTAAGTTCAGTCCAGTTCATATTCGTTTATATATCTTTCGAAGCCAGACCTTTTTTGCCAAGCAATTGTTACTATGGAAACTATTAGAACCATATGCGCTAAACAATATTAGCCATCAATTCAACTTTATTCGCAGTAAGCTCCTGCAGAACAGGCTTATCAATCATTATGGTCTTAACGGAACGCCTAGGGACGCTGACTAGGCCCATCATTCTACTACTGGAGCCCATACGTTCCTCAACATGATCTAATAGCAAATTCATTTGGGCATCTACAGCAACCAAGCTTCCAACTAAAATACGATCTTCTGTAAGGGAAACTATTAAAGTATTTCCAATAAAATCTGACAGTTTCAAGATGTCCATGACGCTTTGGTGCCCCTTACTAAGTTTGTTGAAGACTATCTTCACCCTATCAATGATATCATCGCATTTAAAAAATAGTCAGAACTCATGCACTTCGCGAGATATTTTTTGAAAAAAAAAAAATTAATCCGCCACATAAGATGCACAAAATGAGCCTATAACATTGAATTTTATGATAGAACGAAAGGATTGTGTTATTTAGAACAGAGTATCAGTATATCGTATGTCACAGAACAACACAATCAGCTCAATGAATCCTGAAAGAGCTTACAACAATGTAACGCTGAAAAATTTAACAGCATTTCAGTTATTATCTCAAAGAGAAAACATATGCGAGTTATTGAACTTGGTAGAAAGTACGGAAAGACACAATAGTATTATCAATCCTGAAAGGCAAAGGATGAGTTTGGAAGAAATGAAAAAAATGCTCGATGCTTTGAAAAATGAAAGGAAAAAGTAGGAAAACGCAACATTCACAATTGTAAGCTACAAAATATTGAATGTGAATCCTGCTTCATTACAAATGAAGAATTTCAAAGCGTATCTAGTTCACCAAAAGTCACAATATCTTATTATTATTTGGAAGCTTTTATATGCATCTAATGGTCATAAATCCCATCTCACTTTATAAAACAAGTTACCGCGAATGTATCCAGTGATACAGAATAGAGTGTAACAAATGAGAATAAAAATACCATATTATCGTTTAATTTTGGTAGGGTACGCTAAAATAAAGTGGTGTTTGCGTCTCCATATAACTAAAAAGAATTGAAATGGCCTACTATCGATTAGACTATTCAGGCATGGAAGCAGTAAGAACATTTCTTGATTTTGGAAAAATGAGATTAGATTATTAATTATTGTGTTTGTGTATATAATTTATTTTGCATATTTCATAAAGAAATTAAAATTAGATTATTAAATATTAAGTTTCATTAGTGACATTAAAAGAAGAAAACTGATGTTTTGAAATGTGTTAAGCAAAGAATGATTAAGACAATCTCAAGCTGCTCTAAGCAGTATCTTCGACAGCTTGCTCTGCTTCAGGTTCGGGTTCGTGGATTGCAGTCTCTCCAGATGCTCTTGGGCTCTCTGGAACAGCTTCTTTTGTTTCAGGAGCCGCATCTTCCACATCGTCCGTAGCATGGTGATGAGAGAATCCTCCTGTCAAAGATAGCCTTGGCAATTTGCCATCACGGCTGACTGCAATTAGCAAGTAACATGGATAAATGGCAAATACACATAAATCCAAAACACCATAAAAGATAGCCTCACCGTCTGGTTGAATACGGTTACCACCATCACTTAGACCCCAACAGATAAAGTACAACCAAACGATTACCATGCAGGTACACAGCATAAGTGCATTGAACCCTCTAGTTTTCAAATTGAAGAATTGACGTTGGCATATCACACCTTGGGTAACCAACATAGCGACAGCACCAATGGTGTAATAACCCCACTTGTAGGTGGACTTGATCAATGAACCAACTAATAGCGAAACAACCCAGAATAAGGTACCCACGATTTGAATTAACAGCGAATGTACCATATCCAAGGCGGAAATGTCGTCATTCTCACCAGTAGTACTAGCGGCTAACTCGATTAAAAATAAAAGGCATGGCCAGGACAAGAACCAGGCAATATATTTCGAGTAAAAGATTTGTCTAATACCGGGAACTTCACCTGTGATAGACTTGCTAACCTTGACGTGGTTAAATTCAGCTTGAACACCAGTCCAACCTAAATCAGAAGCATAAGTGAAGAAAGCGAAAAATTCAAAGAAAGTGATCAAAAATGCAGGAGCTAAGGCATATCTAGTCAATCTGGAGCCCTTGTTCTCCGCAATGAAGAACATCACAATATAGCATAGCAATATAAAGCCAAAGACTGCAAACACTGCCCATAACCAATCCGAACCTCTCTTGGTAATGTGCATATCCAGGCCATGTGGTGGATTAAGCCCTAAAGCCTCGTTACGATTTAAAAAGCTTGATAGCGTATCGTTCATTTGAAATTTGTTGTTTTTAGTAATCAAAAGATATTAAAGTCTCAAACTTGTTGTTTTGTTTTTGTAATTATAAATAATAATAATTGAGTTAATATTTGTTGTTGTGTTGTATTGCAGAATGTAAAAACAAGAAACAAGATTAGAAAGTGAATAGGTGTTACGCTAAATAATTGAAGACTCTCACAGACTTATATATGATTTTTTTAGTGTGATACAACTTGTAATGAGGTAAGGGATTGATATTATACTTTCTAACTGATGATGAATATGAAAACTTTGGCCAATTAGGGAGAGGAAAGTTTTCGATGAGATGCTAGAAAAAAACTTGTCCTTGCCATAGCAGAAAGGGATGATGAAATAACGAAGATGAGCTAATTTGGTATTCGAATAAACATGCAGGATGTGGCGGAAGGGATCGGAATAAGAGTCGGGATCGGGATCGGGATATGGCTTTGCTTACTTTAGCCATACCAAATATTCTTACAAAGCACGCTTTCGATGCGTTTTTGCCTTCTGAGAGAATCCTCCTACGGCTCGACCCTTGAAAAATTCTAGAGGATCTGGAAAATGGCCAACAAAATCGCGCAGGGAGACGCAAGGAAAGTAAGTCAGATGGATCCGACTGTATGTAACAAGGGTTGCTGCAGCGGTTTTCCATCCCTTTCGGCACCCTGCACAAGTAGTTATTCTTACTTATGCAAAACGGATATGAGCTACATAGCGTTCATTTTTTAGGTTTTCAGAAGCTATTACAACGCAGTAAAAAGGATACACAACTTTCTTACGGGGAAGAAGAATACGGCTCAATGCACCCACTTCAACCCCCGGTATCACGCGGCACTAAAGTTGTTTGATTGTAATAGTAATACTGCTGTTGAGGTTTTCTTCTTTAGGGCTGCTCACAACGTGATATATTTGAATTGACAGGACGTATTCAGCGCAGTTGAGGAAAATTAACATATGACATGCGCAGGAAATAAGTGCTCAAGTTTTCTACTTTTGAAGAAAGGACTTTGGTTTACTTGCCTACTATTTCCATGTCAAGTACTCGGTTGTATGATGTTAAGGAGCGCAGGGAACACTAATCGATAAAAAACCCTTATTGGCTATTACTAAATGTAACGGCCGTGCTCTAGTGAAATTTGTATAGAAAAATGGGTTCTCTCGCTCAAAATGGGCGCCATTACTTGTCTGGTCAAATTGAGTTCCTGGATATAATTACATAAACGGATTGAAACTTACATAAGGAGTATAATAATTCCGGAAACTACCTTGAGTGCAATGCCATCACGCGGCCATGCCTTGACATAACATGCTCTCATCAAAAAGGTGCAAATTTTCGCCAGTTATGGTTGATATCTAAAATCTACTGGAGTTCATTTTTTTTTTTATTAGATATCCTTTTTGCAAGCCTTCTGAAAAAAAATTTCTCATGTGGTACAGCGTTGGTTACTTAAGCTGCTTAAACTAGATCGATGAGCCATTCTTAAATCAGAAGACTGTGACTGCGAATTGTAGGCATCTTCACTACCCTGTCCATGAAGCTCATTTTCGTTATCATCAATTGGTGCTATCTTATAACTTTGATAAAGAGCTACCATACAAAAAAGACTTAACGACCACCAACTGACCCAGGCGACGTCATTTTGCTGGGACCAAGACATAATATAGCCCCATACTAAGGGACCTATGAAACGAGCAGAGGCAGAAATACTAATGGTGGCGCCATTGATGACTGATCTACAACTCAAGGGACTCGAATTATGAATTAATAACATAATTTGTGGTGACGTTAAAGCGCCACAAAATGTTTTTATCCCTGTGATTATGTACAAGTAGACGACAGTACACCAGCTAGGAATCCGTTCATTCTGTAGAAAAACAACGTAAGGAACCATAACGTACATAATAGGGTACAGCTTGACTAAAGTTCTGAAAATTGTTAAACAATCGAAATTTCGATCAACTATGGGAAAAATGAAAATAACCACAAAACAACCAAAGATACCTGTTGTCGACAAAAGAGTACCGGTTTGTTCTGGTTCATAACCTATACCGCCAGATATTTTCCACGGAAATTTTGAAGCCAGCTTCTTTGGATTTTCTGGATCTACGGCTAAATCATAAGCTAAAAAAACAGGCAAAAATTCGTTGTATACAATCAAATGTAAAGCCATAATAAAATTCACCGATATAGGGTAAAATACTTTTGTATGAAAAACGTGATGAAATATACTACTTTCTTTACAACCGTCTGGAGCTGTATCTATATTGGCATGCACAGCGTCTGTTGGTTCATGCAGAGAATATGTCCTAATCAGGCCTACAGACTGTCTTCTTGTTAAAATAGGATCAATCGATTGTATGCTTTCAGTATCATCGTCATTGGTAGTATTCACTAGGGGACTATTTTCATCCTCTTCACTATCTTGTCCTCGAATGCTGTTCACATTCTCATTACGGTGGTGAATGTTTTCCGAATCATCCTGAATGCGCTTTTGCCAGGGTCTTCTTTTCGGCTGTATACCAAATATATTCTTCTTAATAAAATCACCGACCTCTAAACCGTAATCTCTTCTATTTTTAAAAGCAGGATGTGTTTCTTCCAAAAACAATGTTGCATTAGTTAAACCAAACATCAAAAACATGCACACTACCACGTTTGGAAAGGCGTACGGATATGACCTAATTATTCTTTTTGCAAAATGTGGAAACCATAGTGGCACTTCATTCATTGTTCCATCTCTAAATACAAGAAACCCACCGATCATAGGCCCAACAACGGCTCCAAATTGAAATAATAAAGGCATAGTACTGAAAGCTAAAGCCTGATGTTTTCTTTCAGTTGCTATTTCACCAATAATGGTTCTAATAACGCCGACGTTACCATTTAGCAATCCCATTAAACTTCTTGCCACCAAAGCCTGATAGAAATTGCGTGAAAATCCCAGTATTAACAATGATACAGATGTTCCTATAAGCCCGCAAGTCAATGTTATTTTTCTGCCATGCTTTTCAGAGAATCTACCCCAGTGGTACGCAGATATGACTTGGCATAACGCAAATGATGAAGATAAATAACCTGAATATTTGGACACTTGAGCATCATTGGGAGCAATATTAAAATCTCTAACCATGAAATAAACATAAGGAAATAGTGACGAAAACGCAATTGGTTCGCTGAACCTAACTAAGGACACAACAACAAGTTGGACCCAGGGGAAACCATCCATTTGTTCTTTGAAAGTAAGCTTTTGACGCGCCATATCTTTTATATTCGTGTGTTCATATGCTTACCACTTCCTAGTTCCTTTGCTAGCATTCCTTTAGGTGATCTAAATTCAAGCTCTGTGGATAAGGACCATTATAGTATTTTTTACTAATGATAGATACTTTTTGTTATATTTTGTTTTGGCATTTTCGTATCCGAGATTTCCAATGAGCGGAATGTGTCATTCTTTGTCAATTAACATAGGTCAGGCCGAATGCCAAATGGAGTTTAGTACCTTCATATTGAAGAAAAATGCTACATTATTATATTTACAAGGATGGTCTTAAATAAAGCTTACTTTTAAGGGGGGAAGAATGGTGAACAGTGAGTAAATACATAGAAGGAGATAAGAAACAAATGGAATATCAAAAATCGATGGATTCTGCAGATGTTCTATAAAAGGGTATGGCATCCTTTATATTATGGTTGCCATATAAGTATGAGATAAATCTCTCAAACCCTAGACCAAAGCCTCCGTGTGGTGCACTTCCTTCTTTTCTCAGAGAAACATACCAGTCCAATTCTCCAGATCTATTCATCCCGCGTGCTTTCATTTCTCTACATAACTTGTCATAGTCATCTTCCCTTAAACTCCCACCAATTATTTCACCCATTCCAGGAACCAGTAGATCAAAGCATCCAACAGTATCGTCAGGAGTGGAATTTTGTTTCATGTAGAATGGTTTACAAAGACGTGGATAGTCGGTAACGAAAACTGGGGACTTAAAATACTCTCCGGCTAAAAATTTTTCATGTTCAGTTTGCAAAGGCTGTCCCCATTTAGGTTCATACTTAAAGTGTGAAACTTCATTGTGGCGTTTCTTGAGAATTTCTATTGCATTGGTATACGTTATATTGTGCCATTTTTCATTTATTAAATCTTCCCATCGTGTTTTAATTTGTTGTGTCTCTTGATTTATTGATAGCTCTGACGATGCATTATTTTCTTGTGAAGAGATAAATTGCTTCGGCAAGAGTTCTTGTTGGTTATCTATACAAGCTTTAATTATGTGTTTTATTGTAGTCTCAACAAACGATGTTAGCTCGTTGACGCTATTAACAAAGCACATTTCCACTTCAAGCATCCAAAACTCCGAAAGGTGTCTTGGAGTATCACTCTTTTCGGCTCTAAAGCAAGGAGATAACGTCCAACACCTTGACAGTGATAACGCTAAAATTTCCAAGTGCAATTGAGTGGACACAGTCAAATAAGTCGGCTTCCCAAAGTACGAGGATGCAGTTGGCGACGTATTGGTGGAGACTTGAAACAACTCGCCGGCACCTTCACAATCGTTTGAAGTTAATATTGGTGGTGAAACTTTGGTGAAGTGGTTTTTCTGGAAATATAGCATGAACTGGAATTCTACAAATGATCTTAACCGTAAAATTGCACTTAAGTAAGCGGTTCTGTATTTTAGTGTAGGTAAGGACCTTAAATAACGTAAGGTTTGATATTTCTTTTGTAATGGATAGTTTTCTGAAACGGGACCCACAAGTTTAATTGACTTGACAGGATTTTTGATTTGCAATTCAAAAGGTTGTTTTCTATTAGGGGTGCTTTGCCAGGTAGCATTAGATATAGATAAAGTTTGACCAGTTTTCAGAATTTTTAGGAACTGTACTTCATCAGTATTTGTGAGTGGAATAACTATTCTTAATGGGTTCACAGAAGTCCCATCTTGTAAATCCAAAAACGCTATACGTTTTAATAGTCTTATGGATTTGATCCATCCATTAATTGAAATGGGATCATGGCTAGTATGGTGTACCTGCTCGTACAATGATTTAACTGTTAGTGAAGAGTAAAATCTACCACCTTTAAGGAAGGTGAAAGCATGAAACATTAGCTGTTTGTATTCGCTTGTTCTCTTTCTTTCTCTCTTAGTAAGCGATAAGTCGAGCTCTACTTAAATTGTGGTACGTTTTCTTTTTTTCCTATAATATAAAAAAGATAAAAAATCAGGACGAGAAAAAGTAGATCATAACTATAAGTTGTGCATACTCATACTCCACACTCCACGGCCTAATCTCTGTAAGGATTGTATTTTATTTTTTATTTATTTATTATTTAGATTTTCTAAAAATAAAAAAAAATCATACACTATTTTGATTACACTACTATGTAATTTATCTTTGAAAACAACCATGAAAAACTCAATTTTACACACACATGAGTTATCATGAGGAGTCATCAGCCAGACTTAACAATCACACACATTGTTAAGAGTGGAAAAAAATAATAGTGATAAAAGGAAAAAAGCGAACAATTTGGATTTTACGGGATCTGTCTAAATACGAAACACACACTCGTTTTAGTTCAAATATCATAACCATAAAAAAAAAGCACAATTCAACTTGAGCACGCACACTAAGTAGTAACAACGTTCATTTACAGTAAAGCGAACGGACGAAACAAATAAAAGAAAGGCATAGTGAGGGATAAAAGGTAGAAAGAATTCAAAAAAGGGTATCGCACACACACACATAGTAGTCTAATTCATGTTCTAGAATGGATATAAACAAAGATGAAGGGGACAGGAAATAAAATGGCTCGCTCCGCCATTTTTAGAATCTTTGCAATCCTCTTTGTCTAGCTTGCCATTTTCTGTAGATAATGGTAGCAATAATGGCAATACAAGCCAAACCGACCAAAATGAAAACTAAAATAACACCACCTGGTAAAGTCATTTATGATAGATTAAAAGTGCTGAAATGGGAAGAGGAGAAACAAACAAAGGATATGTAGGAACAAAAGTTTGCTTGAGTGACTAGTTTGAAGTTGAGAAAAAAAAAGAGATGAAAAAGTTAACTTATTTGCTCTTCCTTCAAAGTGTGTAGCGTCTTCCTTTAAATACTATTGAAAGGGAAAAAGAATAAATGGAAAAAGGGTAGTAATGAAAAACTCTAAAGGAAGATAAGACGCAATAAGAGAAAAAAAGGGAAGTTAAGATTACAAGAGAAACAATAAATTGCTTTCAAAGCTTTATATACTGGCAAGCACGGAAGGCTAAATTTGAAAAAAAAAATGGGAAATTATTATCGGAAAAAATTGAAGCTATCTTCTATTACGCAGTGACAAGTCTATATTGACATCTTTCTGCTTTCTGCTTTCTGTTTGTTGTTTTTTTTCTCATAGTTGTTTTGATTTTACTCTGTTGGAAATGCGAAAATTGTTTTGATTTTACCCGATTGCGACCTATTCCCGGCTTTCCCAAAAAAGGAATTCCTGTCCAATGCAACGACAGCCATAGAAACAGCCGCGGTTGGGTGCGTGGGTGCGGTAATTTAACGATCATATGGTATGGGTGCACGTGGGATTCTAGGGGAAGTGCGCGCGGATACCGAATCGGCCATCGAACCGGCCACCCGGATTGAGGTTGGTATGTTGCCTCTTTGCGCAATTTTATTGAATGCAAAGTTTCTCCTTCTGGTAAAGGACAACAGCTGAAAAATGCTCGATGTCCAAATGACGACATAAACCTCCTCGTTTAGGAAAGAGTTAACACGCCTAGTTTCAGCTTGTTTCTTTTTATTGTGTAATTAGTTTTCTTACTTAGTACATCTTATTGACCCCACTGTCATCGGATGTGAGAGAGTGGTTCACTTCTGAATTAAGTTTAGAGATATACTAAATCTAAATAAAAGTCTCTTTCTGCGTGCATATGTTTTCTTGCGCGGGACTCACAAGGATGCGTCTTTTATTTCATAACGCGGTTGTCCCACCTTAAGCTTAGGTATCAGAATCGACTAAATCGTCGATGCTGTCAATTATGTCGTCAATGAGATCTTTTGCGTCGTTGATTATGTCTTGAAGCCAATCCCCCACTGTGCTAGCAGTAGCGCTAGCTTGTATGCTGCTGCTGCTGCTTCTTCTTGATGATGGTGATGTTTCGCCCGGTAGAGTCTCAGTTGCTGATGGTATTGAAGTTGTCATTTCTAGTTTTATCGTTAATGACGAAGATGGCATAGCGGCTATTTCATCAGTGTTTCCATCGTCGTTGTCATCATTATCATTGTCAACATTGTCTTGTTCTGTCTCTTCGGGGTACCCGCCCCAAATTATATTATAAGTGCTGAATTCACCAAACTTACTGACCAAATAATCAAAGTCATCTTCAATCTCTACTTCTTCGCTGCTCTGGGGTTCGCGGAGTTGGTTCATAAGCATCCCAGTCCCATCATTGGAATTTCTGTCCTTTTCTGCCACACCGCAAATATCACACAAAAGGTTGTAAATTTCGGTATTTTGGAACGGCTCAATGTATCCCTGTGGAAAATATGGCCCCATACCAATAAATACAGATCTCATATCGATCGCGTTATTGTCGTATCCATGTGATCCAATCGTGAACACATTGTCTTCGTTTTTGTCCTTATGATCACCTTTTGCCACCTTCTTCAATTGTTCTTTCTTCATCACTGCATACCCAGGCTCGGGCACAATCCAGATTGACGCCATGTGATGATTTTTTCCATCATTAAAGTTCCATTCTTTGGGGAAATTTCCATTAACGTAAACCGTATACTTGTCTTCATCTATAGAAGTCTTTAAATTGTGGTAAACCTCATTGATGTTTCCGGAATCTTTCAACGATATAGCCATCATCGGACCCTCTAGATATGCGTGCGATACATAATCCTTCCCCAATTTTTTGTCCAGTAAGTCTTCCCATATAATAACATTTGAGGGAACTACGATATCGCTCATACCATGATCGCTAACAATGACCAAATTAGTAAAGCTGGTTAAATTTCTTTCTTGCAGCGATTCCACTAGTTGCTTCAGAAATGTATCTACTTCCCCCAGTGTTTCAGTGAAGTCTTCATAATAGTATTCCGACTCTGACGGATATCCATGCTTATGTCCAAAGGCATCTACGTTCGGTACATAACCGAGAATTAACTGTGGTCTTTCGTTCAGTGTACTCATATCCACATATTCAATAATCTTGGATAATTTTTGCGAAAGTGGTTCTTTAGCATTGAATTCGTCGAAGTAAAATGGAGTTCTCTCTCTAGCAATAGGATTTTTATGTTCAGGTTGTAGTTTCTCTTCATTATACTTGGTATAATTCACATCGCTACCTGGCCACATATGGGTAGCAGCTTTGAATGGTATATCACCGTCAAATGCAGACTGAACAGTTTGCCATATTGGTTCTGTATCATTATTGTTCCATATTCGAGGGTCCAATACACCTGGATGGAATTCCTCATTAAGATCAGGATCCCAAAATACGTTAGAGACTATACCGTGGTGTATTGGGTATTGTCCAGTAACCAACGTCCAATGGTTGGGAAAGGTCTCCGTAGGGAAGCTGGGTACCATAAAAGGTGTGGACGTGATATTCATACCTCCATCATATTTCAATTCATATAAGTCATGTAAAAACGGTGTGTTCCTCTTAGATATGAGTGAAGGATGGAAACCGTCTAGTGAAATTACTATCGTTAAGGGGAAAAATTCATGCGTACCGTTAAAATACTTCACGTAAGGGTCAAATTCAGGACTGCCAAAGTGCGATAGCACTCTCGTGGAGTGATGGGGTTTTGCTATGTTAATCATCAGAATTAAAAAAATGGCAAACACCAGCGAGCCAAACAATGTGCGAAATATTATTTTAAAAGGCACTTTGGAATGAAATCCCGTTCCAAAAGAAAGTTCATTCTCATCAACAAGTTCAGTATCAATGGGTTGACCATTCGCGTCTAATTCATATAGCGGTATACCCCTTCTAAAGTTAGAACCATCCCTACTATCTTTCGCGTCGCCAATCACTATGGGATTGTTTGTCCACTTCAGTCTATTCTTATAAAACCAATATTTCATCCTGGTCCACGCAGATCGCCACCCCGATCTTACAGCATCTTCATCCGTTATGAAATCATCACGAAATGGATCTTCACTAAAATCATTCAGCTCGTTATCGAGCGACTCTAAATCATTCTGAAGTTCCATCTATAGAGAGTGTTATACTGTACCTCTTTTCAGATATATGTAATTACCTCGCCTCACTTATTTTGCTTATTTGTGGTTTGTTAGGCAGTTTGCATATCGTACCAATGTTTTTTTATAACTTCATGTCTTTTCTTTTTTTTCATTTTTAGCATCGTACGCAGATATCTTGTCTCGTTATGATATTTTGTGAGATAGGTATCCAAAATTAATAAGAGAAAATGTCGTATTGTGTTCACAATTCACCTGATTGTTTGACTAGTCCAACCCCTGGTATAATTGTCACTTAATATATTCTTAGCTTCCAGGTGATGTTTTATTCCATTATTTATGTTATGTATATATAATCGTAACTCTTAGAGCAAAAAGTAAAAAAAAAGGTGGTACTTACCGAGGGAGAATATATACAAATTTATTCGTAAATGTAAATAATTAATTGAAGCAGAGCTAAAAGAAAAATACAAGAAAATTTATTTACACTCGCTGTTTGGTTCTGATCTTTTGGTATTCACAATTTTAGTGCTGTCCAAAAATATTGCGATGTGCTGATAAAGTACATAGTGTGATCCGACTTCGTCCCAGTCAAAGAAAGGATGAAATATTAGTTAGTACATTTACTGGTTGCTACTGGATGTCCTATCTGAATCTTCCATCTTAGGTACAAAAAGATTAAGAAAGTCAATTGTCCTTAGTTTTAAAAGACAGTTACTTCATGTCTTTAACATCAACGGCAAATTACTTTGAAAAAATGCACTAAAAGTTAACACATGTAGGAGCATTCTAAACATGAAATTTTTAATGGTACTTAGGTTTGCTAACGCATCTTGAAAACTAGCAAAAACCCCATAATTAAAATATTCTTGCTTGTTAAACGAGGCGTCCAAGCCATTGAAAGGTTTTATCAATATTCAACCTCTTACTATAAATGCAGCACACCGTAACAGGTATGAGAAAGATGTGGTATTATTATACAAATTGTACTGACCGCTTTCCTACTAATAAAACCAATGATATCCTAGGGACGCTCGAGTTTTCACATTATAGAACATTTATTATTATTTTCGGCATCAAGCCCCAGAGTTCCTTCGACACGTTCCATTTGTTTCAAAAGGAGCATAAAAGTTTCTTCAACATTATAATCTAACTCGGCACTGCATTCTATAAATGCTGCCTGGTTCCTCTTATCTTGACTGCCAATTGTCGAAGCTAGTTTCTCTCCTTCAGCTTTCGTGACACACCTTTTTACACCTTTTGTACTCCTTCCCAAATCAGCTTTGGTACCCACAAGTATTACCGGGAGGTTATCCTTACCCAGCTGATCTACCAGCTTGTCCCAGAGAATGGGAATAAGATCAAAGCTAGCACGATTTATTATACTATAGCACAGCATTATGCCTCGTACGCCCGTCAACGATTTAATGTTTAATAGAGAAACTTCATCTTGGCCTGCAGTATCTAGAATTTCCAGAGTACAGTCATGACTTTTATAAGGAATTATCCTGGTAAATTCATTTTCAATAGTGGGATAATAGGATTCAACGAACCGCGATTCTACGAAGCGAACCGTTAATGTGGTTTTGCCGACATTTCTAGCTCCTATAAGAGCAATCTTTCTCTGAAAGTTATGTGTGGAGTTCGAAGAAGACATAGTGGCGTATTCCATTATGTCACAGGTTATATCTTTTCTCGCCGTGCCCCAATAAAACTGTTTCGGTAAAGAGACAATTCGAACCAGCCCAAAAGAATGAATATGAAAATATCAATATGCGTCAATGAAAATGGAGGCAAGTTCAATAATTTCACTGGAAATATAACTAGTAATAATTCGTGTAACTGCTGTAGAAATTGTTAGATATTAAACCTGGCAGAAGCGTCTTGTTAATACTTATAGAGAAACCACCAGTAGCGTTCTTCTGTATCTGAAGATAGTGAAAAATCAAAAAAATAAATCTGTATTCAAAAAAAGGTCCTACCCGGATTCGAACCGGGGTTGTCCGGATCAAAACCGAAAGTGATAACCACTACACTATAGGACCAGGACTTCTTGTAATATTTTGTATCTCAAAATGAGATATGTCAGTATGACAATACGTCATCCTAAACGTTCATAAAACACATATGAAACAACCTTATAACAAAACGAACAACATGAGACAAAACCCGTCCTTCCCTAGCTGAACTACCCAAAAGTATAAATGCCTGAACAATTAGTTTAGATCCGAGATTCCGCGCTTCCACCACTTAGTATGATTCATATTTTATATAATATATAAGATAAGTAACATTCCGTGAATTAATCTGATAAACTGTTTTGACAACTGGTTACTTCCCTAAGACTGTTTATATTAGGATTGTCAAGACACTCCGGTATTACTCGAGCCCGTAATACAACATAATATCTACATTCTAGATACCGACATATCAATATAAAAATACTGAATATTGAGACATCTTTTAGATTACGTTTTGGTTGCCGCAAACCAAAAATGCAATTTAAATGGGTGAATAATTTGAATGGTTAGAAATCTATTCTCGGTAAAGGTTATAATATTAGTGTTGGAATAAAACTCTAAAATACCATCCATTCAGAAGTATTCATGCTACTAGCATTTTATCACATGAGGTGTAAGAAGATGACATAAAGATTGAGATACAGTCATCAAACCTAATGGAAGCGAAATGCAGGGATTGATAATGTAATAAGATAATGAAACATAAGAAACAGAAGGTAGGAGTATTATTATGTAGAAATACCGATTCCATTTTAAGGATTCCTATGTCCTCGAGTAGAACGTCTAGTATATACGAAATATTATACCCTTTAAAAAACAGTGGACCCAACGATAATCACAACATTCACCGATTTCTCACCTGAACAGATCACGATCATCCTTCAGAACATCTTGCTGTAGCCATATTAAATTCCTTTGTCTCTGGACTCTTTCTCGCGCGACTGATCTCCCAATGAAGAACTGCGTCAGGTCATCTCGTCCTCAATTTCTAACCAAAATTGGATGATTTTAGTTCTCACTGACGCTGCTTGAACGTTAACACCGAAAGAGCATGCAATAATCACAGCACGGTAAACCAACTTGTGTCATATTTAAGAGAAATATTAAAACGCTAAGAAGATAGCTCCCATAATAGAAGTACAAGTTATATTTATCGTTGTCCAACTGCAGAAGTTAAATAAAGGTAAATAAATCGAGCTAAGAGAAAAAAAAAGTATAGGCAAAATTCCGACCGGAGCTAGCTTTATCTTGCTCCTCCACCTAAGTCACCTGCTCAGGTCACTCAAGTTCACAATCTTCTGAGAGGATAGATAAAGGAAAAATTGGAACAGATCTTTTCATGGCCTGGCAATTGTCTGTGGATTGGTAAAGCTCTGTCAGTGAAAAAAAAAGTTCTCGCTCCTTCTTGGTCTCTTCTATTGCCTGAGATTCTAATGCTTTCCTTACATTGTTTCATAAAATAACCAATTTTTCGTGTCACAATAATCTTGAAATTTGAAGTTTCTAAAATGCATCAGACATGGTGTCGTAATTAGTTGACTTACTTTAACTTCTACCAAGAAGTAGAAAATAGCAGAGTGCGTGAACGCATAGCAGAGAACAAAATACTTACTAAACCTTTTCGAATAAGTTAGCAAGAAGCTTTTAAAAACATAGACTTAGAAATTGTCCTGCACTTGGCAAGGAAGAAAAGAAAGATTAGTTAAACAGAAATCGAAAAATGCATGATGAAAAACTAAGTAGACCTCTTTAGAAGTGTCTTAGCGGCTATTGTTCATGATACTTTTGAAAAGAGCCCTGAGATTTTCCATTACCATCAACAGGACCAATGAATAGCTAAAAGAATCGAATGTATCTATCGGAAAGGATTTGAAATTTCGGCCATTTCCTCATTATGAAGTTCAACTTCCATACTCTCGTCGTCGCCATCATTTTCATTATCCTGGTTGTCGTCATCGTCATCTTCTCCGGGCATGTCATTAGCATCTATATAAGGAACCTGTTTCTTAGACAAATTCTCTTTTATCTGTAGTGAGCGTATGACGACCGAGACAATTCCGCTTGATATTGCCGTAGCCAAGAGGGCGTAGCAACCTCTCTCAAACTTGGGCACCATATCTGAAGCAAAGAATAATATAGACCACCATGCGTTAACGGCCCCTGAAAACATATTCATGGAAGCAAGAACGATAGCACGTTCTTGAAGATCTGCATGACAAATAATGTTTGCCCACGAAAAAAAAACCGCTTGTCCAGCGTATGCTACGCCTCCAAGATACTGTGCAGAAAAGACGACTTTTGGATTTAGTGGGTCTGCACGTATTAGTACCGCAACAATAACCATTACCAATGATATGAAAACAGAAACATGCCAATGCCTAGCTCTTGGGATCTTACTCATATATACAGCAGAACAAAGCGTAGAAACTATACCTACGGCAAATATCCCCGAAGGATAATTATTTCTTTGCGCCAACGTATATTTTTGGTTTTGTAACCATAATGCAAATGTAGAATTAGATGCGAAACCCAAGTTCTCACCTCCCAGAACCCAAACAAGAGAGAACATCCACCAGTGCCACCTTTTTAAGACTCTAGGAATAGTCGACCAGTCTAACCGGGTGCTTTCGTCCCTAGCGGGGAGCCTTCTCCTAGCATAATGTAGCTCTTGTTCATTAAAAATGTATCTCGTCATAGAAAATTTGCTAACAGCACTTGTTTGATCAGGAAGGCCGGGGAAGAAAATAAACCCATAAATTGCAATGGGTAATGTGATACAAAAATCAATAATGAATAACCATCTCCAACCCGCCAAGCCATTCCGCCCATTCAAATGAGTAAAGATACTTGTTTGCATAAATCCACTGAACATAGATCCCACCAAACCGCTACCTGTAAAAATAGCACTTCTAATGGGCAATTCGTCTTCTTTATACCACGAACCCAAAACAAAATGTGTTCCTGAAAATGTGCAACTCTCAAATAAGGCTTGAAAGAATCTAATTGCGCAAATATGTTTGAACGATGTAACTTTGTACATTCCCAAGGTCAATAAACCCCAAGCAAACGTACAAAAACTTAGCCATATCCTGGGCGGAACACACAATAACATTAAATTATTGGGGACCATACCTACAATGTAACCAATCATGAAAACTGTGTTAGACACGGTCAAATCGTTTCCGACCATCTTAAGATCTTCCTTCATACCGGATATATATGCATTGGTGAAACCGACACGGTCGACATAATTAATCCAGTATTGCAAGCAAACAAATGATAGCACAAACAAGTCTATTTTAAACAGAAGTAATCTCTTTTTAATGGCACGCTTGGAAGAAACAGATTCTCTCTCAACCTCATGTTGAGTGATAGATTTCGATTCCTTCATCATGACTTAGGCCCAGGCTCTCTCCAATCAAAAATTCTGAAAACAGCTTCTCAATCTTGAATAAATCGGAATACTTTTATATCAGAATTACAGGTCCGCCTCATTTCTCTTAAGAGCCGATGTCTTCCTTTACAATATACGCATGTAGAAGATTTGATCGATGCTGAGTTCTTGTAATTCGTCAAAAATGCCTTTCAAGATCGACTACTCAAAATCTACAATAATCGGACTGCATGGATCAATGGAGGTGTAGGCAATTTTGTAACAATGAAGGATATGTTAAATTCGCTAAAGCTTCCTCCTCTTTTGCTAAATTTCATCATCAAAAAGCATTTTGCATAACACACGTTAACCAATATATTATAGTATATATACATTCTATTTGAGAATAAGCATAGTTTTACATAACTAGTTCGTTATTCCAAATGTATTTTTCCTATTTGCCATAAATATTTTAAGTAAAAGAAAGCATGCTCTAGATAAAAAATATCGAGGAAGAGTCGAAATAAGCAAGCGTAAATATTACAATTATTCTGAAGAAGCAGCATTTTCTTGGCCCTCAGCATCTTCTAATTTCTTCCCATTCTTCAATAAATTAATGTCCTTTTGAACTAAGCTCAAAGTAGTACCCTTAGAACCGTCGTCTCTCTCGAAGACATAGTTAGCAGCATCTGCTTCAACATATACCAAAGCGCTGAATAAATTATGGAAAGGAAATGTTAGTAAATTATAACGCGTAATTGTAAAGTAAGTAAAATTGAAGAATAAATAACATACCCTTTTCTAACATATTCTGTCAAAAAATTGATTTGAGGTTCATTGAAAACGGTGATATTATACCAATTGGTTTGGCCATCTCTTCTTGGTTGCGAAGCGATACTATATTTCAAATAACGATTGTTATTAGCAGAAGTATGTTCAGTGAATTCAGAGCCAATGCGGCCGACGATGGACATTTTCGAGAAGTCCATCTTCTTGGTAGTAGCATGGAAGAAACGAGCTTGAGTACGTAAAAACATTACAATGGATTAGTGGATTTTTGTTTGTTTTGTATTTGTCAAGGACACACAATTAGCAAATGACTTGTTATCAAATTCGTGGTATTTGTCTTTCTCAACTACTGTGTTAGCTTTTTTTTTTTCGTCTGGGCGCAAACGCCTTTTAAGCACTCCTCCACAAATAATAAGTATTAGATGAAAAGTCCTAAAAGTCCGAAAAATGGAATAGAAAAGAACGAAAATACAGAATCTTTACAGAACATTATAGTACATAAGTGTAGTTCTACGTAAGTCTTAAACAAAGGTTTCAAAAGGAAAATATGATTTAGCGGCGCCACCTCCATAAATTATGGATTAGCAAACAAAAGAACAATTAATATTGAAAAATAGAAGCATAGCAGAAATATCAAGCGAGACCATGGTAGTTACCAGTGGTCAAAGTTCTTTTTGTGTTTACATCGAGCCACTCACCACCAAATGGATTGTTTTCATCCAGCTCCTGACAAGTCAAGGTGATTCCACTGCCGGCTCCGCTATGGGGTAGAGCCACGTTATCCGTCTCACTGATAGTGAATTTGGTAATCACGCCTTTAGCGGATTCATGTGCCAGGCCGTCTGTAATAAATCTGGCGATTAATCTTTGACCTTCACCATTTCTTGTCAAAACAACTGGTTCTTTAAATCTCCACGTTATTCTCTTCTTTTCTTTACTGAAGGAGCCCTGAGGTTTTGATAAAGCGCTTGTTGCATTAGCACCATCGATATTCACAAAGACAACGAGGTCTTCTATTACGATTTGTGATATTTCATCGGGTAAGCTTGGTGACATCTTGACAGTCAATACAACACTTGCCTGGTGAGATTCAAATCTCCAGACCGGATGAATAACAATAGGCGCGATCGGCTCCTTTATGGAATATTTAATAGCTCCTAAGGTTCTAGAATCGATAAATGAAGGGTTAACTTTGAATTCTTCTGGAGCAACACGCTCAATAAAGGCTTGGTTCAGAATGACCTTTTCGAACTTAGCGCCATTATTGATTCTCAAATTAATACCGATAGGTAAAGGCGAATTCATGACAGAATTGGGTAAATAGTTGAGGGCAATTTCCCCAATCAGTTGGGAGTTCTGCAACATACCGTCTTTGAAAGAAGCATTGAGCACTTCTGCGATACTAGCATTCAACCCAAATTGAGATGTATCTAAAGAGGAGTGCTGAAACAACGATTGACCAACTAAAGATGTTGAAGAGCCCGTGGCTTGAGGATTTAGTTCTCTTAGCTCGCCAGTAATCTGAGAGGAGAGTGTGGAAACTGGACGTTCCTGGGGAATAGAGGACAAGGAAGAAGAAGTAGGGGTAGCGCCTGAGCCGTGATTAGGCAAAGAGTCATAGAGTTGAGAATCCCTGTTATGAATGAAATTTTGTTTCCTTGAGGGTGGTAAAGCAGGTGCGCGGATATGCAAGGGCCTTGAATCAACTTGACCTGAAGGTTGGTTATCAACCGTAGCAGTAGGAAGTGAAATACTGGGAGAGGCAGGCTCAACTGGTAATGGTTTTGTTTTTGATTGTGGCTGAAGTGGAGGTTGAGAAATTGATATCGGTACTGTCTTGGGTAAGTTACTTGAGTCTGGTTCTTTCGCAGTGGGTGGAGAACTTTGTTGTGGCGTTGAAGGAGGCACTTCAGAAGGAGTAAAAGTTTGCGCAGGTGGTGTATCGGCAGTAACAGGTGCATCTACGTTTTTAGGAGTAGCATGGGGAGGAAGAGGAGGAGTGTCACTAGCTTCACCCGGGGTCCAATTGTTTGATTTTGATGATGAATAGGTGGGTCGACGTTGCTTCTGATAAATAGAAGAAGTTGCAGTTGAAGACACTCTGGTGGAAGAATTATTCGGAGTCTCAGTGATGGGTGCCTGAATATGAGAGTTTGATGATGATTGCTGTTGTCTCTTGTTCTTGGTCTTATTTCTACCGAAAATTGAGCCCACTTTAGATCTTAGGGTGTGGGACGACTTTTTTGATTTCAAGGAAGAATTATTAGTAGAGTCTGAAAATTCGTTATTCATGAGATCATTATGAGTGAGACTGGAAGATGCAGAGGCAAGACGATGTCCAATGTTTCCAAATGCACTCTTACGCTTATCCTTTTGCGGGGATTTCTTTTCTCTTTCCGTATTAGCGGCACCATTGGATACAGAGACCGGGCGGGCACCAGTGGCAGAAGCTGGCGAAGCATTATTAGGAACTACTTCTTTGGAAGAAGAGGATAGTTGGAAGTTGTATTGACTGGCATCTTTGGCAAAACGATCAATTTCACTTTGCGGTTCGAATGCCAGGAATTTCGTCATCACCGTTTCGCATTCTTTGGTAGTATTTAGTAAATAATCGCTAAAACTGGTTTGAAATCTAAGCATACAGTTTTTTAAAGTGTCCAAACGGTTATAGTCAATAGTCTCGAACAGCTCAAACAAATAGGGGCTTTGCTGGTCCCATTGCCTTCTTGCCTCTTCTAAGTGACTAGAGTTTTCGTTATTCTTACTATAGTGCTCAATTGAAGCTGCATTTTTACTAAGCTTGGAATGTAAGTCCTTGCTTTCTCTCCAGCTAGTATTGTTCTCCACGGATTCCTTCAATTCACGAACGACTTGCTGGTCCAAAGTGTTGTAGTATTCTGTACTTGACTTCAAATCTGATTTTAGTTCTTCAATTACAGTATCCCATACATTTCTTAGCTCTCCCAGCGAGTTGAATCTGAATGCACTCATTTCCTGCGGAGTCAAAACATTACTTTCAATCATTTGAGCGTTTAAGATCTTTGTTATATCTTCATTTTCAGCTATTATTTTTCTCAATTGCTGAGCATAGTTCCTCTTCAGATTTGCCAATTCCTTAAATAACAGGTAAAAGTCTTTATTCAACAATTTGACCTGCGATAACCTGATTCTAATAGTTTCGGTAGCCTCGTAAGGACTCTTAGTAGTCAATATGCTATCTGCATATTTGGTTCTTTGTTCCGTCATGAGAGGTGATTATTCGCAATTTTCAAATAAGCTTGCTTCAATACGACTACAGCAAAAGTAATTCCTTTATTAAGGCAATAACTACGAGACCTTTTCTTTGTATTTCGTGAAAACTTGAATGCAATATAGAGTTTTTCAATCTGCAAGTACTTAAGGGGCCCTTTTAGCTACACATAATATAGAAATGAAAGATCACGGGCTACGAAAAGCCATTCATAATCATATACAAATATCACCTGTAATATATAAGAATATATGAGCTATTGATTTTCTTCTACCGCCTGATTTAGTTGTTTTCACTCTTCAAAACTAAATTCAGTATTAGCGACAGTGGAGGTGCTAGTACTCTGTAAATGAAAGTAAACGCTGGTATTCATGTAGAGCACCAACCTGACTGTGAATGCGTAAGCTGAAACATGATAGCCGCCTGTAAAATATTGTTATCAATAAGTAGACCGGCTTACACGAATAGGATTCGCTTTATTCTTTACTCCCCACTCAACCCTAAGCAATGTTCAAAATAGTGTGAGATTATTTTATGCGCGCCTCCTTCAAAAAAAAATTTACATATATAACATAGGTGGAAAAACTTCCCTCCGATGTCTAATAAGTTAATCAATAGAATGAAATGGACACGAAAAGGCGTAGACATGGAAGATGACAATGACGAGAACGTCATTTTTTTTTCCACGTATTTTAAAAAGGGGTAGCCTGCTTCACCAGATGTTCTTGTCAACAAAATTCTAAAATGATGATTTTTTTAAACACAATTTATGCTAGATAGTATCTGAAAGCATTCAAACTTTATGATTACAGTGTTTTCGACAGTTTTAAATCTCTGAACCGATTTTGTAACTCTTGGTAATTGTGTCCTTACATTTCCGTAGTGACGTTAATCAAATCGCAATCTTGAATCTTCTTAACTAAAAGGTTATAAGGGCTTTTTTTTATTACTAAATTAACGTATGAGCTGATTTGATTATGGGCGCTATATAATTATATGTACACATTTTTTAACTGTAAAAAATAATACGGCAATACAAGTACAATACATGCATAACTCATAATCTTCTACCTCTTCTACCACCCTTCTTTCTGGTGGAGTCAGATGGAACTGGGGTAACATCTTCGATACGGCCAATTCTCAAACCAGATCTGGCCAAAGCTCTCAAAGCAGCTTGACCACCTGGACCTGGAGTCTTGGTTCTAGTACCACCGGTAGCTCTGATCTTAACGTGAACGGCAGTGATACCGACTTCCTTACACTTAGCGGCAACATCTTGGGCAGCCAACATAGCAGCGTATGGAGAAGATTCATCTCTGTCAGCCTTAACCTTCATACCACCAGTAACTCTGGCGATGGTTTCCTTACCAGATAAATCGGTAACATGAACGAAAGTATCGTTGAAAGAAGCGTAAATTCTAGCAACACCAAAAACTTGGGAATTGTCACGAGCTTGAACAACGTCTAAATGGAAATAGTAAATCGATATCGGACGATATCAAACGTAATGTTGTTAGTATCCAAAAGTTTTTTTTTTAATTCTTACATAGTATCTTTGCTTTTCCATCGAAAAAAAAGTTGACAAAATATACTGCCATTGACACAATAGGCTCAACTAATCGCTATGAATTACTTTGGAGGCAATGAATTCGTTGAATTGTCTTTATGTTTCTGACTTTCAATGTATCTTGCACGTCGTCAGAAACATTCAACAACAATCAATGGAAAATAGAGATGCTTTAAAAATGTTCACTATGTGATTAAACATACTAGACATGGCGGGTTCTTGTGGTTTCTTACTCTCCTTGGGTTTAAAATAGAATCTTCATTAAAAAGTGCTTTCTGTAATATATAGTGATTAATAACCAATTCATTTCAACTGTCTACCTGAGGAAGCCCTGCACCATATGGAATGAGCCAGGAAGCGGGATGGTCTGCCGCAAGCAGACAAATTTGCCAAAATGCAGTAGAGAATGGCAATGCTCGTGCTGAAGGTGAAAAAAAGAACGCAAAAAAAAAAGAGTAGTAAAATGTACAGATGTTTATTAAGTCCGTACACCGCACGTAAGTACTCCAAAGCAGTCTCTATTACATTTTAAATAGGGAGAAAGAAGATACATAACAAGTATGAACAAGAACGATAATCAGTGAGTAACAAGAATAGAGATGTCAGGCCCGTGTGAAGTACTTGAAAGTAATAAGTGAGTATATAGAATATACCAGAACTTGTAAGCTTTCGAATAACAAAAAGAGCCATTTGTACTTATTCTCGAACTCGGTTGTAGAGAGGACGTTGCCTTGAAAGTCACAAATCCCCTACAATAATACCGGTCCTTGGAATGTAAATTATTTTGTTAATTTTCTTATAAGTTCACAGTTGAAAAAACAACGGTCACAGTGAATCAATAAAAGAAGGATCTCACTTTATAAAGAAAAGAACAGGAAAAAAAAATGTATATCTGGGTATATTACCCGGCCCTTGATAATATTTTTCAATAATTTTGCCAGGTAACAATGTGATTCATGCATGGCTTAAAGAAAATACATTGCTGAAGCAAAAGCTCACCAAAAATTTGCGTTGCAAAGCTTTGTTTGCGGTATGTTAATAAAGTTACCATGAAGCTTTTTTACTGCTCTCAGACCATAAAGACAGGAAGCAACTTGTCATATCTATTTCGATTTCAGCGGTTATTTTCTTCAGCCCATTGATAAGGCGATATATGCCTAGAAGAAAGGAAGAGTGCAGACTTGATAATAAAGCAAGACCAAGAGCAACTAAATAGACTAAAATATAGAGCCTTCCAAACTGTTAGTTATTATTACTTAATACTCGTACGGGTGATGAAGGTAGTGACTTTGTAATCCGGGTAATGGGGAAAATAAGAAGCCTTCAAAGCTATAGCATTTGTCCCTACTGCATCGGCCCCTTTCCAGTACAATAGAATCTCGTTGATGTGATTACTGATTCAACTGACCCAAATAAATCATTTGAAGAACTCATAAAAGGACTATAGCAGCAAGAACTGCAAGCCAATTGGTTCTTTCTCCTTTCTGCCAAAAAAAAACACAATACGGATATGAATTCAATTATTAATGCTGCTTCGAAAGTCTTAAGACTCCAAGACGATGTGAAGAAGGCTACTATAATATTAGGAGATATACTGATATTACAACCAATTAATCACGAAGTTGAACCAGATGTAGAAAACTTGGTACAGCATGAACTAACCAAGATAATACAAGGTTATCCCATACAGGATAATATGATTATTAATAGCAAAAAAGGCACAGTTGAAGATGACTTATGCGAACTCAATAACTATACCTGTTTTGCACTTTCGAAAAGCTTTGATTTATGCCATGATAGCAGAAATTTCAACATAGCGCAGCCGAAACGATGGATACAATTATTAGAGACATTAACTGACTCAGTTAGTTTCGCAGTTATTGTTCAAATTATTCTCACTTTATCTAACATTTCGCTAATAAATAAACAAACCTTGGGGAAGTTAAAAAAACTGAGGATTCGAATTTTCGAAATACTATCAAATAAAAACGATAGTTGGAAATCTACATTACTACAGAAAAATCTTATAGAATGGTACATTTTTATGCTTTCCGTGGATTGCACACCTTTAGAATTGCAAAACTTATATCTCCATAAGGAGTTGAAATTCTGTAACGATATCTTGAATTCATTAACACTCCAAGTTTCTGATCCTCGCTCACAAAATTACCTGCAATTTGAGAACACGTATAAGCTTTTTCAAATACAAAAGTCATCTAGAATTAACAACTCGTTCCTTTTTTACATAGAATTCAATTCCGTTACCTCAAATAGGATAATGACCATAGAAAGACACATTTATTTGGAAATTAAGGAAGGCCAGTTTTGTATTTCAAATGATAACTACATAATCGGTTTATTTGAAAACTTCGAATTCGAAGCGGGCACTTTGTACTTTATTGGAGTTTTAATTGATCACAATAATCGAATAACTCTTTATGTTGATGGAAGTATGATCAATCAGCTCACGTTATTTGAAAACTCTATATGCCAATTAAGCACTTGTGAACTGGGATCCATGATTTGTTCAATTAAAGTATATAGATTTTATTTGTGGGATGGATTATTAACAGAATTTGCGATAAATATACTTCAAGCTATCGGCACCAATTACCAATATACATTTAGCAAGAAAAAAGAAGGGCCTGAAGTTTTATCGCTCTGCCAAGACTTTTTGATCGCTAAGGCTCATTTAATGGCCAGGCCTACAACAGAAATATCTTCCACAAAATACATCGATGAGATTGAACTTCTTGAAATGGAAAATATCATTATTGATGTTAACCCAAATGATATTCTTCAAGATTTCACCGAATCGTCTAATTTTACGGTAAAATTTGAGGAAAGCACGAACTCGAAAAATATTCCGGAAGTGGGTAAGTGCTATTTCTATAGGAGTTCAAACTTGGTTTCAAAATTTGTGTCCATTGATTCTATACGGCTTGCGTTTTTAAACATGACAGAATCCGGTAGTATAGACGATCTGTTTCATCATGTATCACATCTGATGAATCTTTTACGAAATATTGATATTCTTAATTGGTTTAAAAAAGACTTTGGCTTTCCTTTATTTGCTTATACTTTAAAACAAAAAATAACACAAGATTTATCTCAGCCTCTGAATATCCAATTTTTCAATTTATTCTTAGAATTTTGCGGGTGGGATTTCAACGATATTTCCAAATCCATAATTCTAGATACCGATGCCTACGAAAACATAGTCCTTAACTTGGATTTATGGTATATGAATGAGGATCAAAGTTCTCTGGCGTCAGGCGGATTAGAAATTATCAGATTTCTTTTCTTCCAAATTTCAAGTTTGATGGAAGCCTCTATTTATTCTAAGTTCAATTCCAATAAATTCAATGATATGAATATCCTAGAAAAACTATGTTTAAGCTATCAGGCTGTCACAAAAAGAGAAAATCAGAACAGTAAATTTAATGAGCTATCAAGTGATTTAATTTCTGTATTTGTTACTTTATTGAAAAGCAATACTGATAAACGACATCTGAAGTGGTTTTTACATCTCTCATATTACTTTATTAAGAGAAAAGATGTACGTTCTACAGAGATTATACTTCAAGCGGTAGATCAACTTTTTTCGTTTTACTTAGATCAAGGTAGTGACGAAAATGCGAAGATACTTTCAGAGATTATACCACTTAAGCTAATACTGATGATTATGGATCAAATAGTGGAAAATAATGAATCAAACCCTATTACGTGCTTGAATATCTTATTTAAGGTAGTTCTGACCAATAAACCGCTTTTCAAACAATTTTACAAAAATGATGGTTTGAAACTCATATTGACTATGCTTTGTAAGGTAGGGAAAAGCTATCGAGAGGAGATTATTTCTTTGCTTCTCACATATTCTATTGGCAATTATACCACAGCTAACGAAATATTTTCAGGTGCTGAAGACATGATTGGAGGAATTTCAAACGACAAGATAACTGCAAAAGAAATTATTTATTTGGCTGTCAACTTCATTGAGTGGCATGTGATTAATTCTAATGCCAGTGATTCTTCTTCTGTATTGGACCTGAACAACCATATATTAAGATTCGTCGAAGATCTGAAATCGCTGAGCGCTGTTCCGATTAATGAATCTGTATTTGATCCTAAAAAAAGTTATGTGATGGTTTCATTATTAGATCTCTCGATAGCTTTGAATGAATCGGAGGACATCTCAAAGTTCAAGAGCTCTTCAAAAGTGATTTCAGAGCTCATTAAAGGTAATATAATGTGTGCTCTTACGAAATATGCCGCTTATGATTTCGAAGTCTATATGAGCACATTTTTTTGTCACAGTACAGAATACAAACTGGTTTATCCAAAAACTGTAATGAACAATTCCAGTTACTTAGAGCTATCATTTATAGTGACACTCCTACCCGAAATACTTAATGACCTGGTAGATAGCAATAACAATTTGAACCTGATGATGTTGAAGCATCCATACACGATGTCAAATCTCCTTTATTTTCTTCGCAAATTTCGACCTGATACGTCACAGATAGTTATGCCTAAAGATTTTTATTTCTCAAGTTATACATGTCTTTTGCATTGTGTTATTCAGATTGATAAATCATCATTTTACCATTTCAAAAACGTTTCTAAGTCGCAACTGTTACAGGACTTCAAAATCTGCATAATGAACTTAATATATTCCAATACTCTAAAGCAGATAATCTGGGAGAAAGAAGAATACGAGATGTTTTCTGAGTCACTGATGGCGCATCAGGAAGTTTTATTTGCACATGGAGCATGTGATAATGAGACCGTTGGCTTATTGTTAATATTTTTTGCCAACAGATTACGTGATTGTGGATACAACAAAGCAGTCTTCAATTGTATGAAAGTGATCATTAAGAACAAGGAAAGGAAACTAAAGGAGGTGGCGTGTTTTTTTGACCCAGCGAATAAAAGTGAAGTACTCGAAGGTTTAAGTAATATCCTCTCATGCAATAACTCTGAAACAATGAACCTCATAACTGAACAATACCCATTTTTTTTCAACAATACACAACAGGTACGGTTCATAAACATTGTCACCAATATCTTGTTTAAGAACAACAATTTTTCTCCAATAAGCGTTAGACAGATCAAAAACCAAGTTTACGAATGGAAAAATGCAAGATCAGAATACGTCACCCAAAACAATAAAAAGTGCCTTATTTTATTTAGAAAAGACAACACATCCTTAGATTTTAAAATCAAAAAGTCCATATCAAGATACACTTACAACCTCAAAACGGATAGAGAAGAAAATGCAGTTTTCTATCGAAATAATTTAAATCTTTTGATTTTTCATCTGAAACATACACTGGAGATACAATCAAATCCAAATTCGTCCTGCAAGTGGTCATTGGACTTTGCAGAAGATTTTGATGGGATGAAACGGAGGCTTTTGCCTGCTTGGGAACCAAAATATGAACCACTCATTAACGAGGAAGATGCTAATCAAGATACTATAACAGGTGGTAACAGACAAAGGAGAGAAAGTGGAAGCATTTTATCCTACGAATTTATCGAACATATGGAGACTCTTGAGTCGGAGCCAGTTGGAGATTTGAATGAGAATAGAAAAATTCTTAGACTTTTGAAGGATAACGATTCTATTGCAACTATTTGGAATTGCAGTTTGATTATTGGATTAGAAATTAAGGAGGGGATTTTAATTCATGGCAGTAATTACCTTTACTTTGTAAGTGATTACTATTTTAGTTTAGAGGATAAAAAGATTCTAAAATTATCAGAAGTATCGCAAGAATCACGGGATATGACGGTTAGCTTAATTAACGGCCCTGATGTTAAAAGGGTATCAACTTTCCTAAAGCACGAAGTCTTTGTTTGGAAACTTCTCGATATCACTTTTGTTACCAAACGACCCTTTCTACTTCGGGATGTCGCCATCGAATTATTGTTCAAAGAGAGAGTTAGCGCTTTTTTTAGTTTTTACAACAAAAGAGTGAGAGATGACGTTTTACGGGTACTGAATAAGATCCCGAAGCACCTTCCAGCAGATCCAATTTTTTCAAGCGTTTTACAAGAAATAAACGACCGAGGAAATAGTATAGTGGCAAGAAATGGAATAGGAAAGGCAAGCATTGCTTCTAAATTCACTAGCGTCTTCTCAGCGAACAACAGCCTAATAGATGGATTTGAGATCAGCAAAAAATGGGTTAGGGGAGAGATTTCTAATTTTTATTACCTGTTGAGTATCAACATCCTAGCGGGAAGGTCATTCAACGATTTGACCCAATATCCAGTGTTTCCGTGGGTTATTGCAGATTACGAAAGTAACGTACTCGATTTAGAGAATCCTAAAACTTACCGGGACCTATCGAAACCTATGGGCGCTCAAAGTGAGAAAAGGAAATTACAGTTTATAGAGCGTTATGAAGCTTTGGCTTCCCTGGAAAATGCTGATTCCGCACCATTTCATTATGGCACGCATTATTCCTCAGCTATGATAGTATCTTCATATCTGATAAGGCTGAAGCCCTTTGTCGAATCCTTTTTGTTATTGCAAGGCGGAAGTTTTGGCCCTGCAGATCGTTTATTTAGTTCGCTTGAAAGGGCCTGGAGCTCTGCTTCTTCTGAAAATACAACGGATGTCAGGGAATTGACACCTGAATTTTTTTTTCTACCTGAATTTTTGATCAACGTTAATAGTTATGACTTTGGTACAGACCAAAGCGGTAAAAAAGTTGACGACGTCGTACTTCCACCCTGGGCAAATGGTGACCCAAAGGTTTTCATTCAAAAGAATAGAGAAGCTTTAGAAAGTCCTTATGTATCAGCACATTTACATGAATGGATTGATTTGATATTTGGTTACAAACAAAAGGGGGAAATTGCTGTGAAATCTGTTAACGTATTCAACAGATTGAGTTACCCAGGCGCTGTAAATCTAGATAACATTGACGATGAAAATGAGCGCAGAGCTATCACAGGCATTATTCACAACTTTGGTCAAACGCCTTTACAAATATTTCAGGAACCTCATCCGGAAAAAATAGCCTGCAATGTTCAACAGCTAACAACAGAGGTATGGCGTAAGGTTCCAATGAAGCCAATATTTGAGAAGACAATCTTCAATTTGAATGAAAAGAACAGGTCCGTCGATTATGTTATACACGATCCTAGTTACTTCGATTCATTATACTGGAGGGGCTTCGCTTTCCCAAACTTGTTTTTCAGAACGGAAGAATCGTTAGTGTCATTGAGAATTGTGCATAAAAATTGGTTAAAAATTGGACTAGATATTTTTAAAAAGACGCATATGGCTCAGATTACATCGTTTGCGTACTGGAAGTTGGGCGAATTCATAACTGGCGATAAAAATGGGCTGATAAAAGTTTGGAAATATCGTAAAGATAAGCATTCGGTTTCAGGTAACCTTGAGAACAAAAAAACAATGTTTGGGCACCTATGCGAGCTAAAGGAGATGCGCTGTTATCACGACTACAATACGCTTTTAACCTTAGACATCAGCGGCTTAGTATATGTCTGGGACATGATTAATTTCGAACTAGTAAGGCAAATAACAAATGATGCGCAAAAGGTCGCAATATCTCAACATGCAGGGAGCATTATGGTATTGACTAAGAATAACGCCATTTCGATCTTCAATCTAAATGGACAAATATATACATCAAAGAAATTCGAACCAGCTAAAATTGTAAGCTCAATTGATTTTTTTGACTTCACTAAGTTAGACGCAGGTTACAGAAAGCATATCTATTGGAAAGAGATGGAAATACTACTAGTGGGCTTTGAAGATGGAACTATAGAAATTTACGAGCTCTTTTTGAATTTTCATAATGAATGGGCGATAAAGCTACTGAAGCAGCTCTGTACCGAAAAAGGGAAAGCCATAACTAGCATTAAGGGACAGGGGAAGACATACCTGTCCCAGAAAAGACGCAAGGATACAGCAGAGCCTCATGAGATAGAAGTGATTGCGGGAACATTAGATGGCAGATTAGCTATTTGGTACTAGGCATCACATCGTAACGCCTTTCTTTAAATGATTCAATTTTTGTAGTTTATATCTTTACTTTTGAAACTGATTTCTCATCCCATCTAGTATTGTAATTGCGTACGTATCCAATATCATTACCAACGCCGGGTATTTTTTTCTAGTATTTCTTCTCCATTTCGCCTATGGAAAACGGCAAAAGGGTAAAAGAAAAAAACAAACGATTAATTCTTCTTTGAATTATGTAAAAATCAAAACGCAACCGCAGATTTAATAGAGACCAGAAATTCGGATTACTATTGACTTTGTGCACCACCTTCAAATTTACTCATTGTTTAAGACAGGCAGTGGGAAAGAAGCCGTCATATTGCTCGAATCCTTAACAAGCAAAATATACAACCACTAAATTATTCCGAAAGGGCCTGCTTAATAATTTGCCTACTAACTTGTGCATAGAACAGCAAACAGAAACAAAGCGTAAGAAACATGGGGTATCCGCCACCTACACGAAGGCTTGGAGATAAGAAAAGGTACCATTATTCCAATAATCCTAACCGAAGGCATCCTTCCGCTGTTTATTCCAAGAATAGCTTTCCAAAATCAAGCAATAATGGATTTGTATCTTCTCCTACTGCCGATAATTCAACAAATCCGTCTGTAACTCCCAGTACTGCATCTGTACCTCTTCCTACAGCGGCACCTGGAAGCACGTTTGGTATCGAAGCACCCAGGCCATCTCGATATGATCCGAGCTCAGTCAGTAGGCCTTCGTCATCATCTTATTCGTCAACAAGAAAAATTGGAAGCCGTTATAACCCAGATGTGGAAAGATCCTCTTCAACCACTAGTTCAACTCCGGAAAGTATGAATACGAGCACCATAACACACACCAATACGGATATCGGAAACTCACGCTATTCTCGAAAAACCATGAGCAGATATAATCCTCAATCTACTAGTTCTACAAACGTTACCCACTTTCCCTCGGCATTATCAAACGCTCCACCGTTTTATGTTGCCAACGGGAGTTCTCGGAGACCTCGATCAATGGATGATTATAGTCCTGATGTAACGAACAAGCTCGAAACAAATAATGTTTCATCTGTTAATAATAACAGCCCTCATTCTTATTACTCTAGGAGCAACAAATGGAGATCCATTGGAACGCCTTCCAGACCACCATTTGATAATCATGTCGGCAATATGACGACCACCAGCAATACTAACTCGATCCATCAAAGGGAACCTTTTTGGAAAGCAAATAGTACTACTATTTTAAAATCAACTCATTCACAGTCATCGCCTTCCCTTCATACTAAAAAATTTCACGATGCGAATAAATTGGACAAACCAGAGGCTTCAGTTAAAGTTGAAACACCCAGTAAAGATGAGACAAAAGCCATATCGTACCATGATAACAATTTTCCACCAAGAAAATCAGTTTCTAAACCTAATGCACCTTTAGAACCCGATAATATCAAGGTTGGCGAAGAAGATGCATTGGGGAAAAAAGAAGTACATAAAAGTGGGCGTGAGATAGCAAAGGAACATCCTACTCCTGTAAAAATGAAAGAGCATGATGAACTAGAAGCTCGCGCTAAAAAAGTAAGTAAAATCAATATTGATGGAAAGCAGGACGAAATTTGGACGACAGCAAAAACAGTGGCCAGTGCAGTCGAAGTTTCCAAAGAAAGTCAAAAGGAACTAACACGCTCTGTTGAAAGGAAGGAAAGCCCAGAAATTAGAGATTATGAAAGAGCATACGATCCGAAAGCCCTGAAAACAGACGTAACAAAGTTGACAGTAGACAATGATAATAAAAGTTACGAAGAACCTCTTGAAAAAGTGGAGGGGTGTATTTTCCCATTACCAAAAGCAGAAACGAGATTATGGGAATTGAAAAACCAGAAAAGAAACAAAATAATAAGTAAACAAAAGTACTTACTGAAAAAGGCAATTAGGAATTTCTCAGAGTATCCTTTTTACGCACAGAACAAACTTATACATCAGCAGGCTACCGGACTTATCTTGACGAAAATTATATCAAAGATAAAAAAGGAAGAACATTTGAAAAAAATAAATTTAAAACATGATTATTTCGATCTCCAGAAGAAGTATGAAAAAGAATGCGAAATTTTGACTAAACTGAGTGAAAATTTAAGGAAGGAAGAAATCGAAAATAAACGTAAAGAGCACGAACTAATGGAGCAGAAAAGACGTGAAGAAGGTATCGAAACAGAAAAGGAAAAAAGCTTACGGCATCCATCCTCGTCTTCCTCATCTCGTCGCAGAAATAGGGCTGACTTCGTTGATGATGCGGAAATGGAAAATGTATTGCTACAAATCGACCCAAATTATAAACATTATCAGGCTGCTGCAACAATTCCTCCGCTAATTTTAGATCCAATCCGCAAATACTCTTACAAATTCTGTGATGTAAATAACTTGGTTACAGACAAAAAGCTTTGGGCGTCTAGAATATTGAAAGACGCCTCTGACAACTTTACTGACCATGAGCACTCTTTATTTTTGGAGGGTTATTTAATTCATCCTAAAAAATTTGGTAAAATTTCTCACTACATGGGCGGCTTAAGAAGTCCTGAAGAGTGTGTCCTACATTATTATAGAACAAAGAAAACTGTGAATTATAAACAACTTCTTATCGATAAGAACAAGAAAAGAAAAATGTCAGCCGCTGCCAAGCGCCGCAAGAGGAAGGAAAGAAGTAATGACGAGGAAGTCGAAGTTGATGAGAGTAAAGAAGAGTCAACGAACACGATAGAGAAGGAAGAAAAAAGTGAGAACAATGCCGAGGAAAATGTTCAGCCGGTTCTAGTTCAAGGTTCTGAAGTGAAAGGTGATCCATTAGGTACACCGGAAAAAGTTGAAAATATGATTGAACAGAGAGGCGAAGAGTTTGCAGGTGAATTGGAAAATGCTGAGAGGGTAAATGACTTAAAAAGGGCGCATGATGAAGTTGGAGAAGAGAGCAATAAGTCCAGTGTAATAGAAACCAACAATGGGGTACAAATAATGGATCCAAAAGGAGGTGTTCAGAATGGTTATTATCCAGAGGAGACCAAAGAACTTGACTTCAGTTTAGAGAATGCGTTACAGAGAAAGAAACACAAATCTGCACCAGAGCATAAAACAAGTTATTGGAGTGTTCGTGAATCTCAACTCTTTCCAGAATTGTTGAAGGAGTTTGGCTCTCAATGGTCTCTCATATCAGAAAAACTGGGTACCAAATCTACTACAATGGTAAGGAATTACTACCAAAGAAATGCAGCTCGCAATGGATGGAAATTACTGGTTGATGAAACCGACTTAAAGCGAGATGGGACTAGTTCAGAATCTGTACAACAATCTCAAATTTTGATACAACCAGAACGACCAAACATCAATGCCTATAGTAATATTCCTCCTCAACAAAGACCGGCTTTGGGTTATTTTGTTGGACAACCAACTCATGGGCATAATACATCTATTTCATCTATCGATGGCTCTATAAGACCATTTGGGCCTGATTTTCATCGTGATACCTTTTCTAAAATTAGTGCTCCTTTAACCACTTTACCACCACCAAGACTACCATCTATTCAGTTTCCTCGTTCAGAAATGGCAGAACCTACAGTGACAGATTTGCGTAACAGGCCCTTAGACCATATTGACACGTTGGCTGATGCAGCTTCGTCAGTAACAAATAATCAAAACTTCAGTAATGAAAGGAATGCAATTGACATTGGCCGTAAATCGACGACAATCAGCAATCTATTGAATAATTCGGATCGAAGCATGAAATCTTCTTTCCAAAGCGCTTCAAGACACGAAGCACAGCTCGAAGACACTCCCAGCATGAACAATATTGTAGTACAAGAAATAAAACCGAATATTACTACGCCAAGATCGAGTTCTATTTCTGCATTACTAAATCCTGTAAATGGGAATGGGCAATCAAACCCAGATGGAAGGCCGTTGCTGCCATTTCAGCATGCTATTTCTCAAGGCACTCCTACTTTCCCTTTACCGGCCCCTCGCACTAGTCCAATAAGTCGTGCGCCTCCAAAGTTCAATTTTTCGAATGATCCGTTGGCAGCTTTGGCTGCGGTTGCCTCCGCGCCAGATGCAATGAGCAGTTTTTTATCTAAAAAGGAAAATAATAATTGAACAAACGGCTGAGACGGGCAATACATATGCTCTACTTCTTTTCCATCCAATGGTTGGTGAAACTCTCGAGCATACATTACCTTACGTGTGTTAGTGTACTATATTATATATATATATATGTATATATATAAAGGGAGGAGTTTTTAATTATAATTGTAATTTCGTATTTTTTCTGCATTATACAGTTTTTTCCGATTTTAAACGACTTTATTTAAGTGTCGTGTAAATATGTCACATTTTATTTTTGTACGTATTCACATGTCCTGGCGTGCGGCCATTGCTGAAAATCGCAAAACCCACAGAGAAATAAACATCGCGAAAAAGTCAATGAAAAATTGGAAAATATTTTTCATTTCACTATTATCCACAAGCAATTTTGTACAAAGTGAAAAGGTTGAACTAATTATCTTCGTCTAGAAGCCATGAATTCACTCGTTACTCAATATGCTGCTCCGTTGTTCGAGCGTTATCCCCAACTTCATGACTATTTACCAACTTTGGAGCGACCATTTTTTAATATTTCGTTGTGGGAACATTTCGATGATGTCGTCACTCGTGTAACTAACGGTAGATTTGTTCCAAGCGAATTCCAATTCATTGCAGGTGAATTACCATTAAGCACTTTGCCCCCTGTGCTATACGCCATCACTGCCTATTACGTTATTATTTTTGGTGGCAGGTTTTTGTTAAGTAAGTCGAAACCATTTAAATTAAATGGCCTTTTCCAATTGCATAATTTGGTTTTAACTTCACTTTCATTGACGCTTTTATTGCTTATGGTTGAACAATTAGTGCCAATTATTGTTCAGCACGGGTTATACTTCGCTATCTGTAATATTGGTGCTTGGACTCAACCGCTCGTTACATTATATTACATGAATTACATTGTCAAGTTTATTGAATTTATAGACACCTTTTTCTTGGTGCTAAAACATAAAAAATTGACATTTTTGCATACTTATCACCATGGCGCTACTGCCTTATTATGTTACACCCAATTGATGGGCACCACATCTATTTCTTGGGTCCCTATTTCATTGAACCTTGGTGTTCACGTGGTTATGTATTGGTACTATTTCTTGGCTGCCAGAGGCATCAGGGTCTGGTGGAAGGAATGGGTTACCAGATTTCAAATTATCCAATTTGTTTTGGATATCGGTTTCATATATTTTGCTGTCTACCAAAAAGCAGTTCACTTGTATTTCCCAATTTTGCCACATTGTGGTGACTGTGTGGGTTCAACAACTGCCACCTTTGCAGGTTGTGCCATTATTTCTTCATATTTGGTACTATTTATTTCATTTTACATTAACGTTTATAAACGTAAAGGCACCAAAACCAGTAGAGTGGTAAAGCGTGCCCACGGCGGTGTTGCCGCAAAGGTTAATGAGTATGTTAACGTTGACTTGAAAAACGTTCCTACTCCATCTCCATCACCAAAACCTCAACACAGAAGAAAAAGGTAAGTGTAAAATCTTTGAAAGAATTTAAGTATTCAACTTTCGTATATTCGTTTTTTCTTAGTGGATCTATTGTTACTATTATCACTATTATTATATTGTAAAAGACCGGATGGTTTTGTTATATATTACATACACATGTTATCGTTGAAAAAAGTTTTCCGTTTCCTTTCGACAGTCATCAGATAATTTTATCCGAGTCTTTTATATGTTAAATCTTGTTGACAAATCGTCCGCTCTAACCCTAGATAACAACAATGATCTTTTTATCATTTCTGGCGTTATTTTAGCGCCTCCTCCCATTAATGTTAATTGCTTATAGTTACCTGAAGGAGCAGCGAGGATGGAGATCGTACTGTGTATACTTGTTTCTTCCGCTTCAGTATCTAGGTCTGCTATTAGCACAGTGTTCAATTTATCCATATCAATGTCCACTTCCTCTTCTTCAGAGTTATCAGAGTTTTGTAATTGGCATTCGGGGTCTAACTCCACTATCCCATAATTTGAAGCAAATGCAATATTCTTTGCGTTTATCATTAACGGTACTGACTTAGTTTGGTCGCAAATAATTTCATACGTTTCTCTTATGGTGGCACTTCTTCCTCTTGTTCTTATAGTCATTCTTAAATCGGACGCACGCTCATCTATAAATGCTCTAGGTAACTTTACGCTCTGTAAAGCGTACATCAAAGAATTCCAACACAAATCGAAGACTGGACCAGTGCGACTCAAGACTACAATTTTCGCATACAAAACGTATGACCATTTTCTTTTCATTTTCAGGTTTGTTTCATTCAGCGTATCATCTTCTAATTCATCGGGATACAAGACGGAAAACGTACCGTCTTCATTCGCACTACGAACACCAGCTTTTACCTTCAAGGCTTTTTTAGGCAATATCCTAGAGTGCAATATGGAATCGTGTAGTTTTTGTGATATAGTCATTTCTTCATCGGTGCAAGCGCCCACTCTACCTCTTTCAACTTCCACCACCGGATAGACAGAAGCATAATTTGCAATTATGTCCTCCTCTTTGGTCACTTCGAACAATTCTTCCTCACCGAAATCATCCAAATCTTTAATCGAGGCGCTAGTTTCTTCTATTATTCCACCCGTAATAGAAGTTATGACTATGGTTTTCCCACTTTTCAAAACATTTGAGCCTAAAATGTTGTTTTTAGTGTCTATATTACCAGCATCCGCATAACGCGATAAAGTATTATTTTCTATAGCAACATCTCTAAATTCTTCATATTTTCTTAGACATGGCCTGATTCCTAGGGATAAGTGTCTTTGTAAAGACAATTCTGGAGATATTCTCGCAAGAACTTCAGGTGGAAAAGTAATTGGGTGTATCTCAATAGTTTCTAACGTGGTACTTTCAGCCATTTCCAATATTAGATGCCTGTGAAACTACTGTCAAACTTATTTGTGTAGCAATACTCATCGTCTAATTTGTCCATTATTGTTATATACTATGTCATAAAAAAAGAAAGAAAAATCTTATACTTTCGTCGACTGTGATTTGAAAATCTCTCCAGATCAAACGGGAATAAAAGGGTTTATATCCGAAGGTGGCCAGAACAATCATGAAGCAAATAGGATAAAAATAGCCAATAAGATGTTTGTTGTCTTTCATCCCAAAGTTCCAACAGCATATTTCAAAGATGGGTATTACAGTAATAGGTTCTCTAAACTATGATTTGGACACATTTACGGATAGATTACCTAACGCTGGAGAAACTTTCAGGGCTAACCACTTCGAAACACATGCTGGTGGTAAGGGATTGAACCAAGCTGCGGCCATTGGTAAATTAAAAAACCCCAGCAGCAGATATAGTGTTCGAATGATTGGTAATGTTGGAAATGATACATTTGGTAAACAATTGAAGGACACTTTATCCGATTGCGGAGTCGATATCACTCACGTCGGTACTTACGAAGGCATTAATACGGGTACCGCTACCATATTAATTGAAGAGAAAGCTGGTGGCCAAAATAGGATATTGATTGTAGAAGGTGCTAACAGCAAGACTATTTATGACCCGAAACAGTTGTGTGAAATTTTTCCAGAGGGCAAGGAGGAAGAAGAGTATGTTGTTTTTCAACACGAAATTCCTGATCCTCTTTCCATTATTAAATGGATACATGCGAACAGGCCGAATTTTCAGATCGTATATAACCCCTCACCTTTCAAGACCATGCCTAAGAAAGATTGGGAGTTGGTAGACCTTTTGGTCGTTAATGAAATTGAGGGTCTTCAAATCGTGGAAAGTGTATTTGATAATGAACTTGTTGAAGAAATAAGGGAGAAGATAAAGGACGACTTTTTAGGAGAATATCGTAAAATTTGTGAGCTTTTGTATGAAAAACTCATGAATCGAAAGAAAAGAGGAATTGTGGTTATGACTTTGGGTTCGAGAGGGGTGCTTTTCTGTTCGCACGAAAGCCCTGAAGTACAATTCCTTCCGGCTATTCAAAATGTTTCGGTTGTTGATACTACAGGAGCTGGAGATACTTTCCTGGGCGGTTTGGTTACTCAATTGTATCAAGGAGAGACCTTGTCTACGGCTATAAAGTTCTCTACATTAGCTAGTTCATTGACCATTCAAAGAAAAGGTGCTGCTGAAAGCATGCCACTGTATAAAGATGTTCAGAAAGATGCATAAAATCTACTGCAATTTTTTACTTTTAGTTTGTTAAATTTTAGTTTTCGTCATATATATAAAGTTTAAAAAGGTACAAAGAATGCAGTAATAAGAAATGTAATTACATGAGGGCAGTTTAAGTGCTACCTTTTAAGACGGAAGAACTAATACCATAACCGAGAGTAATTACGCAGACAAACGCTAACAACGAAGCAGGAACACCTCTGGAGATAAAAGCGCCTACAGTTAGCCATCTATTACCCTTTTTATCGGTCATAGAAATAGCAGTAACGTTTGGAAATCCAGATGAAGCCAACCCCATACCGCATGAGGCTAACAAGGCGCAACCGAACACAAGAATTGGAGCTGCCTTTGGATCGGATAATTTGTCACCAACTTCTTGCACCAAGGGAATAATGATGATTGCTGACACAGTATGTGAGACAAAAGTGCCCACAACTAACATTAAAATACCGAAAATACATAAGATAGCAAAAACACCATCGTTCTGAATTTTCTTTTGTAATGCTCTTGCAATAGTTACCAACAAGCCTGAAGATGAAACTGCCTTACCAAGGGCTATACCACCCATAGCAAGAACAACAATTGACCAAGGGAATGTGTTGAAATCCTTTGTTGATAGTAGACCTGTACCAAAAAACAGGACTATCGGTATTACTGCAATTTCACCGGACGATCCAAAAGCACTTTCTATTTGTGACTCTACACACCATAGAAGAATAGTAGCAATAGTTACAATGATGATAAAATATTGCTTTATAGTAAATCTGGTCCTTATTGGTTTAAATTTTTCCAGTTTAGTTTTGCCTATTTTAAAGGTGAGTATCATCAAGGCCCAGGAGCACAGCATCGATAGAATACCTGTAGGCAGAGCGACAGCAAAAAATTGCCCCCAGCCGATTCCATAAGGTTTTAAGTACTGCATGGAGATGATATTCTGTGGCGAAGAAATAGGTGAAGCCATACCACCAATATCTGCCGAAAGTGCAACACCCATGACTAATGCCTTAGCAAACGGTGAAGTGTAGTCCAGCGGATCTAGTAAGGGTGTTAATAGAGAATATGTCAATACTGGGGAGGCAACGTTGGAAATCCACATCGAAAGAAAGAATACAACACTCATTGCCATTAAAAGGACATTTCTTGGCTTGGTACCTGCAAGGGCCAATAACCACGATGCCAAAACTTTCGCAACGTTATATTGCGACAAGGCTTCACCCAATGTGAAACCTGCTAATAAAATCATAATTGTTGACGACCACATTGTACCTAAGATTTCTGTAGAGGCAGCTGCTGCTCCCATTACCTTACCGTCATCGTCTTTTAGTACCCTAAAAAGGACAGTTAGAAGGGGAACCAATAAACCTGTGATGTGTAATGGAATGGCTTCACTAGCCCATAAGAAAGCACAGCATTCTACCAATGCCATACACCGGTGTTCGACAGGGTCATTGAAAGTTTTAACACCCAACAAAACACCTGTGACAATGATAATGAAGCCTATTTTCATTGCTCTTTTCCCAAAAAATAGCTTAGGAACTGCCAAATTTTCAATTTTAGTAAACTTCAAATTAATTGGCTTAGGCAATGGATACTTGAAATATTCAATTTGAAGCTTTTCTTGCATAAGTTTCTCAGCTTCATCTTCAATAGTTATTATATCGTTATTTTGCGAAGAGAGGCCCAACATGTCTTTCCATGTGTTGCTTCTTTCCCAAACAATGTGGTCGTGCAGGTACGACTTTAACTCTTGCTTGCATGAATCTACGTTCCCAGGCTGACCCATGAGAACAGCATAAAATTCAATAAGTTGTGCAATTTTACTGTTTAAACTGCTTAAAGTTTCATGCTGGAAGATGTAGGTGTCTTTGAAAAATTCTTCACTTTCTATTAATTCTTGCCTAGTGTTCATGTGCAATACTTTATCAGACTTCTTAGTAATTTTACTGAAACCCATTCTGTTCAATTCGATAAAAGATTTCAACTGGCAAAGGTCTATGTAAAGATTTATTATTGTCTGTTTTAATAATGATTTTTTCTGAGATTTAATGTTAAATTGCGAATAATTCAAGAGGGCGGTATTGTCGGTAGTGTCAGCAAACACGTCAACGTCATCATCTTCATCCATTTCTTCTTCGCTGTAATCAAACCTATTTCTCAATTCACTGTCGATGTTTGAAGAGTGTATTTCAAATGGGTTATTAGATGAATGTGTCTCTGATGTACCAGAAATAATTTCTCTTAAAGGAGGCAATGCTTGAATTTCAGGATTGAAAGTTTCATTCAATCTTGTTACAATGCCTTCCTTCTCCAAATCATTAATCAAGTGGTCAAATCTTTCATAGAACTTAGCTTCCATTCTTTTGTAGAAATCATCTACTTTCAATTTCTCGTCGCTCAGGTTAGTTACGAATGTATCATAAGAACTGAAGAGCGTCTTTCCCTCGCTACTCACAGATGAGCTGCGTGATTCAAAGAATTTCTTACGTATAAAATTCTTATTGAAAGAGGTGGTTTTCCCTTGAGGAGATAACTCGTCTAACTCAATTGTTTCCTCGTTAATATTGTTCCCATCTATGGCCTTTTCGTCGGAGTCTCCCCTTTTGCTTCCTGAAGGTGTTTTAGAACCAAAGAGCTTACGCTTGAGTTTATGTGTAAATCTTCTTTTCGATGAAGATGGTTCTCCTGCAGCTATGTTGCTTTCTATATCAGCGATTGGACCTGGAGTCTGAGAGTCAGCGTCATCGTTTAAGTCACCGGTTGGCGTTTCTTGTTTCAATTCATCTGTCTGTAATGTGTAGATCAAATTTTTCAATTCGTTATAATCTAGGTAATGATTCTGCCATTCAGGGACAGCGTTGTATTTGAGAAAGTGTGAGAATCTCATTTCGAGGCACAATAATAGCCGCCTTTACCGTAGTTTTGCTGCACCTTTATCTGAGAGCTGACTGCTTTTTTGGTGTGAAACACTGTTTTCTGGTAATAATTTTTCAATGCATCGGATTACCTTTCCCACGTGCGAAATCATCAATTAATTAGATTGAAAAAAGGGTAAGGGAAAATAAGAAAGAGGCGGTAGCCTAAAGATACGGTAATTGAAACGTTTCCTATGCACAATCTTAAACCTTTTTAGGTAATTGATTAAGTTGACTGTAATATCTGTAAAAGATTACATCTAATTTACGTCTGGTTTCTTATCAAAAAATATTATCTACTG
>ERZ794936.45-NODE-45-length-107062-cov-66.759530_pt1 | contig 107062 bp, 57 predicted proteins | sample MGYA00511083_ERZ794936 | MGnify/ENA primary metagenome ERZ794936 (study PRJEB30137, sample SAMN04331409) | food metagenome | isolation source: Y2 must sample point D1 replicate A | place: Australia: South Australia | collected 2014 ... | reverse complement strand
ATATGAGTCATGTTTAATCTTGGAAAAATAGTGTATGAACCGGGAAAAAAATAAAGAAGAACTCCTCATAGGGGGCTCGAACCCCTGACATTTCGGTATCCTTGCTTAAGCAAATGCGCTTAAAAGCCGAACGCTCTACCAACTGAGCTAACAAGGATGAGTTCTTCGGATTTCTTCAATAATAGTTTTAGTTAAATATACATTATGTTCACATAATGCTATTATTTAATGCACATGTTAATGGACGGTAAACTACTTATCATTTATTGCAACAAATGAAAAGACACCACCCTAACAGCACGAAAAATGATGTTAATGTCTTGTATAGTATTGTCGGATAACTAACTCTCGTCTCAACAAAGCTTAAATAAGAGCTGAGAGATTGGTGAATTTTGAGATGATTGTAGGCATTCCATTGTTGATCAAGGCTACAATATTATGTATACAGAATATACTAAAAGTTCTCCTCGAGGGTAGAGGAATCCTCAAAGGGGAAGCGATATTTCTACATAATATTATTACGATTATTCCTCATTCCGTTTTATATGTTTCATTATCCTATTACATTATCAATCCTTGCACTTCAGCTTCCTCTAACTTCGATGACAGTTTCTCATACCTTATGTCATCGTCTAACACCGTATATGATAATATACTGGTAGTGTGACTACTAGTTTATAGACGATAGTTGATTTTTATTCCAACAGGATCATTTTGTTAGGTGAGGAATTGCGAGCTTTTTGGCTATAACTTTCAAGTTTTGTCACCAACATTTATATTTGCTTACTGCAGCCCGGAACCGAAAAACAATGTGGAAAAAGAAAAAAAAGTGGAATATTTTGATAATATAGTAAACATTAAGAAAAGCGATTTCTTATCATTGTCTTCAACTCCCATCTATTTGAAAAAGCTTGCTGAAGCATACTTTGGTTAAAGAGTACCTTGGCTATAGAATACCGTAGAGATAAAGACCTGAATAGATGTTTTACAATAGGTGGCTCGGAACGTGGCTAGCCATGTCTGCTTTAATAAGGATCTCAGTATCCCTTCCGTCATCTGAGGAGTACAAAGTGGCATATGAGCTGTTGCCAGGGTTATCTGAAGTGCCAGACCCTTCAAATATTCCACAGATGCATGCTGGCCATATTCCTTTACGTTCCGAAGATGCGGATGAACAGGATAGCTCTGACTTGGAGTACTTTTTTTGGAAGTTTACCAATAACGACTCTAATGGCAATGTCGACCGTCCCTTAATTATATGGTTAAATGGTGGACCCGGTTGCTCTTCCATGGATGGTGCCTTGGTCGAATCTGGCCCTTTTAGGGTGAATTCAGACGGTAAACTTTATCTAAATGAAGGGTCCTGGATATCCAAAGGCGATCTTTTATTTATCGACCAACCTACTGGTACTGGGTTTTCTGTCGAACAAAATAAAGACGAAGGTAAAATCGACAAAAACAAATTTGACGAAGACCTAGAAGATGTGACCAAGCATTTTATGGATTTTCTGGAGAACTATTTCAAGATTTTTCCAGAAGACCTCACTAGGAAAATCATACTATCGGGTGAAAGTTACGCTGGCCAATACATACCATTCTTTGCCAATGCAATTTTGAACCATAACAAATTTTCAAAGATCGACGGGGATACATACGACTTGAAGGCGCTATTGATTGGTAACGGTTGGATTGACCCCAATACACAGTCCCTATCGTACCTTCCGTTTGCTATGGAGAAGAAACTGATTGATGAAAGCAACCCCAATTTCAAACACTTAACGAACGCACACGAGAATTGCCAGAATCTGATAAACTCGGCCAGTACAGATGAGGCAGCCCATTTTTCGTATCAGGAATGTGAGAATATTTTAAACCTTCTATTGTCTTATACCAGGGAATCTTCGCAAAAGGGAACAGCGGATTGCTTGAACATGTATAACTTCAATTTAAAAGATAGTTATCCATCTTGTGGTATGAATTGGCCGAAAGATGTTTCCTTTGTCAGTAAATTCTTCAGCACACCTGGTGTTATTGATTCGTTGCATCTTGATTCTGATAAAATTGATCATTGGAAGGAATGCACTAATAGCGTTGGAACTAAATTGTCTAATCCTATTTCAAAGCCATCTATCCATTTATTACCTGGTCTACTTGAAAGTGGAATAGAGATTGTTTTGTTCAATGGTGACAAAGACTTGATTTGTAATAACAAGGGCGTATTAGATACTATAGACAATCTAAAATGGGGTGGAATAAAGGGATTTAGCGACGATGCTGTTTCGTTCGATTGGATCCATAAATCGAAGAGTACAGACGACAGCGAAGAATTTAGCGGATACGTGAAGTATGATAGAAATTTGACGTTTGTTAGCGTTTATAATGCTTCTCACATGGTACCCTTCGATAAAAGTTTAGTGAGTAGAGGCATTGTCGATATTTACTCGAACGATGTTATGATCATTGACAACAATGGGAAAAATGTTATGATTACTACTGACGACGATAGTGATCAAGATGCTACCACTGAAAGCGGTGATAAGCCAAAAGAAAACCTCGAAGAGGAAGAACAGGAAGCGCAGAATGAGGAAGGAAAGGAAAAAGAAGGCAATAAAGATAAAGATGGCGATGATGATAACGACAATGATGACGATGATGAAGACGATCACAACTCCGAGGGCGACGACGATGATGACGATGACGACGATGACGACGACGACGACGACGATGATGAAGACGATAATAATGAAAAACAAAGTAATCAAGGCCTCGAGGATAGTAGACATAAATCTTCAGAATATGAACAAGAGGAGGAAGAGGTAGAAGAATTTGCAGAAGAGATTTCTATGTATAAACACAAAGCGGTAGTAGTTACCATTGTTACATTTTTGATAGTGGTTTTAGGAGTTTATGCGTACGATAGAAGAGTGAGGAGAAAAGCGCGTCACACAATTTTAGTTGATCCAAATAATAGACAACATGACAGTCCCAATAAGACAGTTTCATGGGCAGATGATCTGGAAAGCGGACTCGGGGCAGAAGATGATTTAGAACAAGATGAGCAGTTAGAAGGCGGAGCACCCATAAGTAGCACTTCTAACAAAGCAGGATCTAAATTGAAAACTAAGAAAAAGAAGAAGTATACTAGCCTTCCGAACACTGAAATCGATGAATCTTTTGAGATGACTGATTTTTAACTTGGCAAATAAAAATATATAAAAAATACAGAAAAATAGTTATAATACCTCGCACACGCTTTTCGTAGTAACAGCGACATAAAGATAAATTCTTTAAAGGGTACAATCCATCAAGAACTGACTGTTTTATTTAATTCACACTACTGAACTTCATATTAAAGTGTCGTCATTTAAGTCTAGTAGGTTATATTAATCGCGCACAATAGTTTTTTTTTATGCAAACTATATCACGAATATTTTTTCAGTTTTCGGACCATTTTTTGACATTTTTAACCAGTTTTTTAACATTTTTATGGTAGCTTTCTTTTATTTTTCACATAATTGCATTGAAATAGACATAAACGTATAAAATAATATACAAGTAATTAGAGCTTTTGAACGAGATTGTTTAGTGGTTGTTTTAACTCCTTCACAGAAGTTGAAAACTTCAACGCATTCATAGACCCACATATCAACACAAATCCCTGGAAATGAATGGAACTGATATCCTTCGTTTTTTGCAACCTCCCCCCACCATTAGTTGCAGCAAACATTTTATACTTATAACAGCATGCGCTCTGTTTGTATTAGGACTATTATTGTTAGGTCTTAGAACAGCAATGTTCAAACAAGTAAGAGGTAAAACGACAACAAGTAGAAATAGAGGTGTCATTGCGGCAAAGTTATCAGTTGCATGGTATCTTGCCGCCATAGTTATGTATATTGGTAAAAGCGAAATGTGGAAATATGCCTTTGCTGTTTCGCTACTTCTTAATAGTTTGGCACTATTTTTATGAAAAAATGGAATCGATATTTCTACATATTAATATCACCATCATTTCTCCTCCCTTATATGTTCCATTATCCTATTACATTATCAATTCTTGCACTTCAGCTTCCTCTAACTTCGATGACAGCTTCTCATAACTTATGTCATCATCTTAACACCGTATATGATAATATATTGATAATATAACTATTAGTTGATAGACGATAGTGGATTTTTATTCCAACATATATGATAATATATTGGTAGTGTGACTACTAGTTGATAAACGATAGTTGATTTTTATTCCAACAGATTATATACTAGCAACATGAATACTACTATAAGATTGATGTTTTAGAGCTTCATTCCAACAAGTGCCAACACAGCACATTTATTATTTGTTACGTATATAATTCTGAGATATTGAGTAAACACTCAATAATTACCTGCCATCTTAGTATAGTGGTTAGTACACATCGTTGTGGCCGATGAAACCCTGGTTCGATTCTAGGAGATGGCAATTTTTTACTACTATACATTGGTAAATGTAGTCATGTCATTGATTCGTCATAGTTATGTGAATAGTATTAGATATGTAAATAGATAGAGAGTACCGTTATGCACAAAAGATGGCCTCTCACTAGGATTTTGTAACTTTTTGTTAAAACTTGGCGACACTAGTTGAATTGAAACAAAAGTCGCAAAACAGAGGGTTCGAAGGAAAACAGGAAACCTCTACTCACTTGTTTATTTTCGATAAAATTTCCGCATTAGCTGCACCACCTAACTTTTGGTCAAATTCGAAACCTCTACCGAGCATGCTGCTCAACAGCGCATGATAAGAAGGCTTCCCTGCCCCATCTGCCTCCACTGGATTATTGCGGCAAACTTCATTGAAGTAATTGTGATAGATATCGCCATCAAAGTAACCTATAGGAGAATTTAACATCGCGTCAGGTAATTCAAAGGAGTCTGTCAGACCTATACAGTCTTTCCTCACAATTGGCAAAAGAGCCAATAGTTGTGGCTGCACAACTTTAGAGATCTGATCAGGAGTGAAAATCTTGAATTGTTGGAATTCTCCGGAATGCTTGTCAATAAAATACAAGGAAAATAACTTATAAACATTCCACATTGATTCCTTTGTAATTTCATCGGAAATATGTGAATCGCGAGAGTTTAACTTGTCGTAATAGGTTTTCAACATGCAGCGCAAGGCATGAAATTTGGATACTAAGACTAAAAGCTTAGAAACGCTATCAATACTTCTTGATTTTTCAACTAAAGTACCAATATGTGCCAATAATTTGATTAAGGTGATAGACCAAATTTCAGTATAATCACCCAACTCCTTTAAACTACTCTTTGTTTCTCCAGAAACCACAGATCCTATGTACTGAGGTTTTAAGTAAGAGAATGAGTCCACATCCAGTGTGTTGTCAAATCTACCCTTTGTGGCTGAATCGATAAATTTTTTCAATATTGATTTTGCTGAAGTTAAAGATAAAACATTATTATCACCCTCCCATGTGCACTGAACCACCCAGTCGTCATAGCCTTTACCAAATCCGTTATACTGTGAATACCCATGTCCTCCGCAAGTCTGTCTCAACTCATCAATCAGTGTAGCAATTAACCAAGTATTGGTGGCTTTCAAGCTGGCGCTATCAATAAATAAATTCTTCAACTTTTTACTCACGGTAACCAGAGCAGCTTTGTCTGCAGATGAGGAAGCGTTGTATAACTCGTCCAAAGTGGAATAATAGTTGTCCATTAACTTAAAAGCTACAGGTGACACCAAATATGGAACACACAATTGTGGTAAAACACGATATTGGTGAAGGGGATAGTCGATTAATTGTGTTTCAGACAATCCCTTTCTAGGTGCGAATTGCTGACGACCAACCGCGTAACGTACAGCAATAGTAGCAAATTTGGAGCCAAACCTAAATGAATCCATGACCATGTTAACTCTACCACTTAACAATGCACTATAACCAGAAATTTGATCCAATTGTGGCTCAGTTTTGACGGTGACTGAACCATCTGGAGAACGGACAACTTTGGTAAATCTACTTAGCATAAATTCTCTAGGGATAACTACGTTTCTGAACTGGATCCAGCCATTATCAATACCGTCACGACCCATCTTCGCTCCAATATCCCCTATGGAAACACCAGCTAACAGTTGGAAAGTCGAAGGGTCTCTCAGAGGAACAACGAATGTTTTTACACCGTAGTCTTTACCTTCAACGATCAATCTGGCGTACACGGCAGCGTGCGTGGCAGAATGGGCAGCCCCACCAATCCACCATTTGGTGGCAGTTAGATCAGGTGTATCAATTATAAAAGTATCATTTTGCTTATCGTACACAGCCCTAGTCTGCAGCTGGGCAACATTGGAACCATGTCCTAACTCAGTCATTGCAAAACAGCCATATATACCTTTCATCAAAGTGGCACCTCTCTCCTGCAACCAATACCGGATTTGCTCATCAGTACCATTGCCCTTGATACAATTACCAAATAGCCCCAAGTGTACACCCACGCGCGTACCCAATTGAGGATCAATATTTGCTACAAGTGATAATCTCTTATCGAATATAAAAAGGTCTTTGTTTGTTAAAGGCGAAGCTTTGTCTGGATCATTTGCTTGCAACTCTTTCATCAGGTCAGTGTTGCGAAAGTGTTTGCGCACTGTTTTGATATCGTGCTCCATATAACTAGCAAGCCTAGCTATTTTTTTGGCAGTAATTTCTCTCTCTTGCAGTTTTGTAGCATCGTAATAGTCCGTGTCAGTCTTCAATATAGGATCATTCACTATTTGGTCTATTAAGGCGTGCGTCAGAGTTCTCCTCTCCGGGGATGACTCTAAAAATGTGTTAACTTGGTCAACTTTGATTTTGGAATCCGCCCTTTCTTTCTGGATAAATTTTTGAGGATTCAGAACCACCGAATCGGGATTAATAGTAGTACGTCTCGTCATATCGCAATACTAATTTATTATATTTTCTTTTTTTCTGTGATACTTATTAGTGTCAAGTGTGTATTCAAAAACGGAGAGCAATATTAGTGATGATGAGCGGAATGAGGAAAACTTTAAGGCCTGTTCAAGTTGTTTAAATAATTTTTACAGGTCAGACCTTTATAAAACACTCTTAAAGCCCCAATGTATTAGTGCTTTGACTTAACAACGCCAACGTTCTCTTGTGTACTTGCTTGTAGGTGATTTACCCCAACGGCTATTAGCCGCTAATGACCGAATTCCTTTCGCTTCGGAGTTTAATCAACTAATACCGTAAATATAGGGCTTAAAATGTGTCAGGGTTTAAACACAAAAAAAGGAGGTGTATAATAAAATATTAGCACATTATAGGTTTTAAAGTTCAAAAATAATAGGGTTAATTTTATTACCCTACCCCCTTTTTTTGGTCGAGATCTCGCATTTTTCGTCGCTAGGAATAAATACAAAGAGAATTAAGAAAAGCAAAAAGTGGAACTGAAGGAATCTACAGAAATAAGGAGATATTTTGATTAGTTGTTCAGAGTAACTTATTGAAACCTCGACAATCCGGATCAGAGTTGAGAGAGAAAGAAGATATTCAACTATAAAAATAAATTATCACGAAAGTTCTAACCAATGAGTGACCTACCCATTGAATTTACCGAATTGGTCGATCTGACGTCCTTAGGAATTTCCCCTCAATTCCTTGACTTCAGATCAACTACTTTCGAGAGTGACCACTTCGTCACTGTTAGAGAAACAAAGGACGGTACAAACTCTGTTGCAATCGTGGATTTGGCCAAAGGCAATGAAGTGACAAGGAAGAATATGGGCGGTGATTCTGCTATCATGCATCCATCTCAGATGGTTATTTCCGTTAGAGCAAATGGTACTATCGTGCAGATATTTAATTTGGAAACTAAGAGCAAGTTAAAGTCTTTTACTTTAGATGAACCTGTTATTTTTTGGAGATGGTTGAGTGAAACCACTTTGGGTTTTGTTACCGCAAGATCCATACTGACCTCGAACGTCTTTGATGGTAACGTAAATGCTAAGCCTCAATTGCTTACCTTGAGACACGCTAACTTGAACAATACCCAAATTATCAATTTTGTGGCTAACAAAAACCTTGACTGGTTCGCAGTTGTTGGTATCTTACAAGAAAATGGCCGTATTGCCGGTAGAATTCAATTATTCTCCAAACAACGTAACATCTCCCAAGCTATCGACGGTCATGTTGCTATCTTTACGAATATATTACTAGAGGGTAATGGCTCGACCCCGGTACAAGTTTTCGTTACTGGTAACAGAAATGCCACCACCGGTGCTGGAGAATTAAGAATTATCGAGATTGATCACGATGCTTCATTGCCTTCTCAATATCAAAAGAAAACTACCGATATTTTCTTTCCACCAGATGCAACGAATGATTTCCCGATCGCTGTTCAAGTGTCTGAGAAATACGGCATAATTTACCTATTAACCAAGTATGGCTTCATCCATTTGTACGAATTGGAAACCGGTACCAATTTATTCGTTAATAGAATTACAGCAGAATCTGTTTTTACTGCAGCTCCGTACAATCACGAGAATGGTATTGCATGCATCAATAAAAAAGGTCAAGTTTTAGCAGTAGAGATTTCTACTTCTCAAATCGTTCCATATATCTTGAATAAATTATCTAATGTGGCACTGGCCTTAACCGTTGCTACAAGAGGTGGCTTACCAGGTGCAGATGATTTATTTCAAAAACAGTTTGAATCTTTATTGTTACAAAACGATTATCAAAATGCAGCTAAAGTTGCAGCCTCTTCCACTTCTTTAAGAAACCAAAACACCATCAACAGGTTGAAAAACATTCAAGCACCACCAGGCGCCATTTCTCCTATCCTACTTTACTTTTCAACACTATTGGATAAAGGGAAACTGAATAAAGAGGAAACAATTGAATTGGCTAGACCAGTTCTACAACAAGACAGAAAACAATTGTTCGAAAAATGGTTAAAGGAAGATAAACTAGAATGTTCAGAAGAACTAGGTGACATCGTTAAGCCTTTCGATACTACTTTAGCACTAGCTTGCTACTTAAGAGCAGGTGCCCATGCAAAAGTTATATCTTGTCTTGCCGAATTACAACAGTTTGAAAAAATTATTCCTTACTGCCAAAAGGTTGGATATCAACCTAACTTTTTAGTGCTGATTTCTTCTTTGATTAGATCATCACCAGACAGAGCTTCTGAATTTGCCGTATCTCTATTACAAAATCCGGAAACTGCTTCTCAGATCGACATAGAAAAAATCGCAGATCTATTCTTTTCCCAAAACCATATCCAACAAGGAACCTCTCTACTTCTAGACGCGTTAAAAGGAGATACCCCAGACCAAGGTCACTTGCAAACTCGTGTTCTTGAAGTCAATCTACTACACGCACCACAAGTTGCTGACGCCATATTGGGAAACAACATCTTTTCTCATTATGACAAACCAACTATTGCTTCCTTATCCGAAAAGGCGGGACTATACCAGAGAGCTTTAGAAAATTACACGGACATCAAAGATATCAAGAGATGCGTTGTCCACACCAATGCATTGCCTATCGATTGGTTAGTCGGATACTTTGGTAAGTTGAACGTTGAACAATCTTTGGCATGCTTAAAAGCTTTAATGGATAACAATATTCAGGCTAACATCCAGACCGTAGTACAGGTGGCAACTAAATTCTCTGACTTGATCGGTCCATCTACTTTAATTAAATTATTCGAAGATTATAATGCTACGGAAGGTTTATACTATTACTTAGCCTCTTTAGTCAACCTAACCGAAGATAAAGATGTGGTTTACAAATACATTGAAGCTGCTGCTAAAATGAAGCAATACAGAGAAATTGAAAGAATTGTGAAGGATAACAATGTCTATGATCCAGAAAGAGTCAAGAATTTCTTGAAGGATGCCAATCTAGAAGATCAGTTGCCTCTAGTCATAGTTTGTGACCGTTTCGACTTTGTTCATGAAATGATTTTATATTTGTACAAATCGCAGAACTTAAAATTTATTGAAACTTACGTGCAGCAGGTTAACCCTTCAAAGACTGCCCAAGTTGTTGGCGCATTACTTGATATGGATTGTGATGAGGCATTTATTCAAAGTCTGCTACAATCAGTCTTAGGTCAAGTCCCTATTGATGAATTAACTACTGAGGTTGAAAAGAGAAATAGACTAAAAATATTGCTACCTTTCCTAGAACAAAGCTTAAGTCAAGGTATCCAGGATCAAGCTGTTTACAATGCCTTAGCAAAAATTTATATTGATTCCAATAATTCTCCTGAAAAGTTTTTGAAGGAAAACGACCAATATGACACCTTAGATGTTGGTCATTACTGTGAAAAAAGAGATCCCTACCTTGCATATATTGCGTATGAAAAAGGTCAAAATGATGATGACTTGATTAGAATCACTAATGAAAATAGCATGTACAAGTACCAGGCAAGATATTTGTTGGAACGTTCTGATCTCGATTTATGGAACAAAGTTTTGAATCAAGAAAATATTCACAGAAGACAATTAATTGATTCGGTCATCTCCGTTGGTATCCCTGAATTGACTGATCCTGAACCTGTTTCCTTAACTGTTCAAGCATTCATGACCAATGGATTAAAACTGGAGCTAATTGAGTTACTAGAAAAAATCATATTGGAACCTTCTCCTTTCAACGAAAATGTGGCTTTACAAGGGTTGCTATTATTGTCTGCTATTAAGTATGAACCAACTAAGGTTTCAAGCTATATCGAAAAATTAGATAACTACGACGCCGATGAAATTGCTCCATTATGTATTGAACATGATTTGAAGGAGGAAGCTTTTGAAATCTACGACAAACATGAAATGTACGGTAAAGCTTTAAAGGTTTTAATCGAAGACATCATGTCTTTAGATAGAGCTGCTTCTTATGCTGATAAAATCAATACTCCCGAATTGTGGTCTCAAATCGGTACGGCTCAGTTAGATGGATTAAGAATCCCAGATGCTATTGAGTCTTATATTAAAGCAGAAGACCCATCAAATTACGAAAATGTAATTGATATAGCCGAACAAGCCGGTAAATACGAAGAATTAATTCCATTTTTACTAATGGCTAGAAAGACTTTGAAAGAACCAAAGATCGACGGTGCTTTAATCTTGGCCTATGCTGAACTAAACAAGATTCATGAAATCGAGAACTTGTTGGCAGGTTCCAATGTTGCAAACTTAGATCATGTTGGTGATAAATTATTCGAGAATAAAGGGTATAAAGCGGCCAGACTATGTTATTCTGCTGTTTCTAATTACTCCAAGCTTGCTTCTACCTTGGTTTACCTGGGAGATTACCAGGCTGCTGTTGACACTGCTAGAAAGGCTTCAAACATTAAAGTTTGGAAACTGGTTAACGACGCTTGTATTGAAAAGAAAGAATTCAAGCTGGCTCAAATTTGTGGGTTGAACTTGATCGTTCACGCTGAAGAATTAGATGAACTGGTGGAAAGGTATGAATCAAACGGCTATTTCGAAGAACTGATTTCATTGTTTGAAGCTGGTTTGGGACTTGAAAGAGCTCATATGGGCATGTTCACTGAATTGGCCATTTTGTATTCCAAATATGAACCAGACAAGACCTTCGAACACTTGAAGCTATTCTGGTCCAGAATAAATATTCCAAAGGTTATTAGAGCTGTCGAACAAGCTCACCTCTGGTCGGAATTGGTCTTTTTATATGCTCACTATGATGAATGGGATAATGCTGCTTTAACACTAATCGAAAAATCAACCAAAGACTTGGATCACGCCTATTTCAAAGAAGTTGTTGTCAAAGTTTCTAACTTAGAAATTTATTACAAGGCCATTAATTTCTACGTCAAATTTCACCCATCATTACTAGTTGATCTTTTGACCTCATTGACACCAAGATTAGATATTCCAAGAACTGTCAAAATTTTCTCGAAATCCGACAACTTGCCTTTAATCAAGCCTTTCTTGATCAATGTCTTACCAAAAAATAACTCAGTTGTCAACCAAGCCTACCACGATCTGATGATTGAAGAAGAAGATTATAAAGCTTTGCAAGACGCTGTTGATTCTTATGACAAATTTGACCAATTGGGATTGGCATCTCGTTTGGAATCTCATAAGCTAATTTTTTTCAAGAAAATAGCAGCCCTGTTATACCGTAGAAATAAGAAGTGGGCAAAGAGTCTTTCAATCTTGAAGGAAGAAAAGCTATGGAAGGACGCTATTGAGACGGCAGCAATCTCTCAGGATCCAAAGGTAGTGGAGGCTCTACTCACATATTTCGTTGAAACCGGTAACAGAGAAGGCTTTGTTGCTTTGCTATATGCTGCTTACAACTTAGTGAGAATTGAATTTGTTTTAGAAATATCATGGATGAATTCTTTGGAGGACTACATTAAGCCATTTGAAATCTCCATAAAAAAAGAGCAGAATGATTCCATTAAGAAAATCACCGAAGAACTCGCTAAAAAGTCCGGATCTAATGAAGAGCACAAAGATGGCCAACCTTTGATGCTGATGAACAGCGCGATGAACGTTCAACCCACAGGATTTTAAGACGTGGATAAAATAATTCGTTTGCTGTACCCTATCGTGTATTTTTTTTTTTTTTTTACCGTTATTATTTTGTTTGTTAGCATCTTTGATTATCTGAGGGGATTTCAAAATGCCAATAAAAAAGACCTTATGAGTTCTGTATTTTTCTTAATATTTTCGAGAGAATTTCCCAACTATAAAATTGTAGATTACAGGAATAAATAAATTGCAGAAACTAAAATGATTGAAACTGCCTTTTCAATTTATATACTTTTATATCAAATTATGTTCAACTCTAGTAGAGTTTCTTTTATTACGCAAACGTCCTATGACCTTGACCGTTAGCATTGAGTGTACATTCAGTCCATTTACATTTCTTAGCATTGATAAATACTATGCCTAAATACCATCATTATTTTTCAGATACATAAGAGTAATTTTCTGTCAGATCAAGGTTTTGCTGGTGAAACCCAGTAAGTGTTATAAAGTCTAATCTCTAAAGTTTGCACCCCTATCAGCCCTAGCAGCCTTTTTCTCTAATTCATCCCAGTCTTCACCTTCCTCACTCTCGTCGCCAGTATAGTCCTCACTTTCATCACCACTAATATCGTCATCCACCTCTGATCCTTCTTCATCTTCAGAGAATGCGCTTTCATCACTTACGTCGTCTTCTGAAGCCTCATATTCACTAACTTCTTCTTCACTTTCATCAGATGCTTCATCATCTGAACCAGTAGCCAGAAAATTCCAGCCACCATCTAAGAAAAACTGATATGGATCATCTTGTAATGACTTCATAATAGTTGCCCAATTCAAATTGATTGTTGAGACAGTGTAAGGAATATCCATATCTGTTAACCACTGCTTCAAGAAATCTAAAGATTCGATCGGAACTGTATTGATATGAGTGACGGGTTTATTGAAATCTTTATAAACAAAAACCATGTCGAAGTTTTTCAAACCAAATTGAACTCTTTCTAAAATACAGATTTCGACTTCCTCTAGGTTAATCACCAAAAATGGTGGTTCAATCAATTGAACTAAACAATCTGTAGTTGGCATACAGAAAACTGCCGATCTATTTGGGACACCTTGGAAGCCCAAATCTCTAAATGTATTCTCCACCGTCAATAAACCGTTTGATGCTTCTGCGATTGCGTCTGCAAAATACTTAAATTCTTTATCAAGCGCAGCTCGTTTTCTTCTTTCTTCTTGTTCTTGTTCCAGCTCATCCTCATCACCATATCTTCTGAATCTGGATTGACCTCGTCTTCCACCTCCAGTTTCATCGACGGACATATCAGAAGCTTCACGATAGAATTGGACGTCTTGTATTTTCTTTTTACCCATTAAAATTGGATTCTTCAAATGAATATGAATGACGACAATTAATTCACCTTTACAAGATTGAAAAATTAGATTCTTAATGTTTGAGAATAATATGTCTATTCTGCTATCAGTCCTTAGTGGGGATTGAAATCTGATACCATTTTCATGGATAAAGACAGTACTGGGCACACGTTTTGTATCTGGATTTGGCCTCACAAAAATTTGATCCAGTCTTTTCGTTCTTCCAGTTTTATTTTCAATCAATTTGTCCTGTTGAACAACATCAGCAAGCGCCTTACGTTCTTGCTCTCTCTTTGTGGCTTCTTTTTTCAGATCTGCAATTTGTTTAAAGGTTTCACTCATGCGGTCACCATCTTTAGATCTTAGTGTAATCGAACGTACAAATTGATTATCTGCTGATTCCTCATACGGCAATTCCTCCACTTTTTTAGAAATACCACCAGAAGATCCCGGTGAATTGAAGTTCAAACGTAAATACGTATATTCGCCTTCTTCGTTCTTAGAACCATTCTTATATGAATTTATATGAAACGGGACTGGCCTACCGTAAATGGGTAGAATAATTGTTTGGCTTTTCCAGTCGACATGAATTCTTAGATCACGAATATTGGTTGGTAGTTGTGAATCCCGAACATAAGATTCATATTTTTTGAAGTATTGACGAGGTTCACTATCTGGGCCATTGGCATCAGCAGCACTAAATCTGAGTAATCCATTCTTTTCCAATTTTTCGTGTAGCTTCTTTTGGTTTTCTTTACGAATTTGCTCCTTTTGAGCGTCTTCGGCACCACCACGGGCTTCGCCACGTAACTTTGTTCTTAAAATTTTGGAATTTCTGTCTGGTTTACTAGGGACTTTGGTGGCTGGTGAAGATTTCTTTTTATTATTGTCTTCTTCTTCATTATTGAAATAAAATGATATCTGGGATTTCGCTTTGGTGTAATTTGTTAAGAAGCGTGGAGGCTCTGTTTCATCGAGAGGAATTTGAACCGTATCAGCTAATTGTAAAGCGTAGTTGTTAGCACTTTGAGAATCTTTCAGATTATTGAAACCAAACGAAATATTAAAGCAGTCACCGCGTTGGATTTTACGGTAATCATTCTTAGCATTTAATATAAAGTTAGAATCTCTAAATTCGAGACCAATCAATGAACCAATGTTTTTGGTGAAATTGGGCACTAGTTCAGGTTTGGTTTTTTCGATGTATTCTATTACTGATTCATAAACTTCTTTTGGTGTACGGCCGGGCTTCAGAATGTTAGTTACAATTTCTTTTTGCAAAGTTAATAGAAAATCGTAGTTGTTGGCCATTTCTTCAGATGGATCGATCAAAAAGGTCCTAGTAATATTAGAACAATAATTGTTGTAACGAATACCACATGAAGCTAAAATACAACCGTTGCCGTACAACTGATCATTGGTAGAACGGGCAGAAACCCTAAGATCAAACTTTTTCCCGGACTGAATGATTGGAGAATAGGTCCAATCCAATAAATCAAAGTTGAATTTGTAGTTTGGTGGGCATAATGCGCTTAAATCGGGACTCAATTGCTTCAAAAATTTCACATCATCAATTTTATTTTCAATTTTGTCTGATAACTTGGCATTGGTGATTTTCAACTCCTCGTCAACTGCCCGAACCATTTCATTGGATAAAAGGTCCATAAATTTGTCCGACCCCTTACTTGAAACGGACAGGAAGGCTTGCTCGTTAACATCCTTCACTTCCCAAACTTTAGAAAGACCCAGCGAAATATCAATGACATTGAATTCGTTCTCCTTCACAGCCGCTTCCCATACTGGGTTCCACTCAGTCATAAATTTACCTTGGTAAGAGTCCTTTTCAGGGATACCTACTGTTTTACCAGCGCTATTGATTAAGGCAATAACGTCATCAAATAACTTTTTATTGTGTTCTGGTTCCTTATTGTTTCTTTGCCACAATTCCAGCGTAATTTTGCTTTCAGGGTCTTTAAATAGATCAATTGCCTTTTGTAAATGCTTGGCCTTGGCAGAACTAGTAATTATAATAACCTTTCCGGGAACTAATGCAATCAAAGTAGCGGGAAATTCGTAACTTAGCAACCAATTATGCAATATGGTCGTCTTCTGGTACGGGTTTTCAGCGTTGGACGAACCTAAAACAAACAGCAGCGAATTTGGAGAACCTTCAAACTCATTGTACTTGGAATACAACAATTCAATCCTTTTCTTAAATACGTCAAAATCAATATTCAGCTCTTCCATATTCACTTAAATACACGAAGCTAGTTCACGAAAGGTGCAATATCAGAAAGAAGTAAAGTTGGAATAGCTGAACTTTTTACCTTTTAGTCTCGTGACTCTCTTAGCTACTTTTATTCCTCTTCTCACCAATATTAAGATTTCAATATTCTTTCGTTAGAAAAGTGGCGATTCTCATTTTCCGAAAAAAAAAGATCACGCGACTTCCGGGTAGTAGTATCGTGGTTTGTGATAACAATAAGCATTGAGAGTACTGAGCCCATTAGTAAATCATTATGTTATATGCTTCTATATCTCTACTGACACTAAATTGGAAATAGAAATTAGTGTGCCATAGCTGCCAAAAATATATACAAGAAAATACGCGTTTAAAAAGTAGGAAGCCCGGATTACGAGGACTCTATGGGCGTATAAAGAATCTGGGTGACATATTTCTGTTTATATCGAACGATGGAGGCTACACAAAGCGTATTGTGCTTAATACTACTAGTAACCAAGTGGTTAAGCACCACATGGTTTGGAATGGGCAGAGCGCCTGAGTTGTTCTCGTTGAACTGGTCTTGCGTGGCATAGTATTTATTCAAGATCACATTCTCCAACTGAGGAGGTAATTGGGGTGGTGTCAGCCATGACGTATCAGTATTATTTTGCTGACGATCCAAGGTATAATAGTATCGTTCCATGACAGACGGGTCAGTAAACACGGCGGGAATGTCTGTTGTATATTCCAACGGAGGTCTGGGTGAAAGATCTTCATGAAACCGTGTATATCCGTCACCAAAATCGTCTGGATCCTTACCAATTTGTAGAGCAATTGAGGATCGATCGCTGGTGGGAGGTCGCATGGAATATGCTTCCTTGGACCTTATCTTTTCGTTAGTTGGTTTTTTTTCTGGTTGCCTGACTTCTATGTAATTGACGAAGTTTCCCATCTGATCAGTTGCTGTGGGCAGGAAATCACTTACTCTAAGCTCATTATCCACTATAAATCTAAATCTATGTGTGCCTGGAAGCAGCCTTAGCTTCACATGAAATGAGCCATTATTGTCAGAATCAGGTATCAAACCGATCATTTTCCTCCATTTGGTGAATGAGCCTGTCACGTAAACTTTTGAACCACCTTGCTGCCACCTTATCTCCACGGGAACCATTAATGAGCTCTTGATTTCACTTGGACCTCCCGAAGCTTCTTTGGCACGTATTTGCTGTTGTCCCTCCTCTCTGGGCGAAGAATGGCCTGAGCGATCATCATCAGGACTGGCATCTTGCTTGGGCTCTGTCGTCTGGGCAATAATATCTCCCTCTTCATCATCGCTAGTAGACGAAGACCCAGAGTCAGTGTCCACAGCAGTTTCCATGACAGATAGCTTTGGCATAGTGGGCTCGTCCTCATCACGCAGCAATAACGTCGATTTTTTTTTGGTAATAGATCCCTCCCTTGAAGGCTGCCCCGCGTCTTGGGAATCTGAACATTTATTTAAGCTCAGTTCAGTAACTTTCTTGCTCACAGCATCCATTTCTTGCGGTTCGCAGCCTTGAGCATTGCTGGGTTTTTCTCTAACGTCACTCATGATAGGTGCACGACACTTTTTTGTTGTTTGCTTTTTTTGGGCTGGATGACTTGTCGTAGTACCCATAGAAACTTCACTGCTCTCAGTACCCTTCCAAAAGCACAATTATTTCAGATACTTTTCATTTCCCAGGAATCTTGTGGTGTATTTATCCTTTCCCTAAAAGATTTTGACGATCCGAAAACGCAAGGTAAATCTTTACTCGGTCCAAGGGAGCAATATAAAAGACCATGCCGGCCGCAATTCGTATAGGTAAACGTGCTATTCATGACGATGCTAGTTAGTGATATGCATGGTTATCTATTTAATCTATCTATGTAAGTACGCGTTATATGCTAAGTTGTTTCATGACAGTTCGTTAGAGGAAAAATGGTGAGATAAAAAGGGGCCGTAAAGGTTAAACTCTTTTGGGACCGTTGAAAACATCAATTTGTTTCAGTAGGTTACGTACAGGCGGCAATTTTACGCCTGACAATTTCTTTCGGCTTTTGCTAGATTCATGATCTAGCGACTCGTGCTCCTCCTCATTACTACTACTGCTGCTGTTATTGGTATCTTCTTCTTGTTCTTCAGGAATTTCGAATTTTGCTCTTTCCCTCCTAGTCTTGGTGGTGTATCTATTGGAATCTAAATAGACGGACTCAAGTTCTTTGGCCACGGCGAGCTGAGAAGGAGCATTGCTGAAAGGCAAAGAGATAGCGCTGCTGGATGCAGAGGTATGACTGGAATCACTTGGTGAGGATGGTGATTCTATAGTGGTGGAAGGGGCACTTACAGGCGTTCTTTTTTGTAAGGTAGATAATGCAGATGCAAGAGAATGTGCAAAAGTTTTCTGCTGCTTGGCAACAGAAGGGCTGGCAGTTTGATGCTGATACTGCTGTGGGATATGTTGCTGGTGTAAATATCCATCATTCGGAGAGTTTGGCACAGAGCGTGGAGTGTTTACGCGAACATTCATGTTCGAGAAGATAGATGAAACATCACTATTTGACTGTATGGAGCCAATAGAGCTCTGGAAAGAGGTGAATGATTGCGATGGAACTGGAGTGTATGTAGAAATTGGCATGGGAGAAGTTGCAGGCTGGAAAGATGCAGCGGAGGCATGAATGGGGGCTGGTTGGGCCATGATTGGTATCACCATTGGGTGCACCGCATTGGGAGCGTGTATAATGTTACCTCCATTTACTGCCTGAACATTTATGGCCATATTTGCTGGTAGGACTTGCGGTATTGGTTGGTGTATCATCACGCCCGATGCAATGGTAGGAATTCCGCTTACTGTCAAAAACTCCTGTTTCTGTACGCTAGCTTTCTTCAATCTCCTTTGAGATTGCCCTGTATGCGTTCTCATGTGCCTTTTCAGTTCATCGCTTCTACTGAAACTTTTCCCACAACCAGGAAATGCGCAATGATGAGGTTTTTCCCCAGTGTGTGTTCTCAAGTGTCTCTTTTTATGTTCTAACCGATGGAAACCACGGTGACAGGTATCACATCTAAAAGGTCTGTTTTCGTTATCTACTGGGAAATTCGTTTGCTTTTTAGGCATTCTCTTTTTTTATTTTTATTTTGTTTGTTCTCGAGGTCAATAGTCTTAGCGTGAGTTAAAACTTAATTGGGAGTTAAGATAAGCTACACAATGGTAATAGTACAAGGACAAGCACACAATTTGACAGGCAGATCGTAAGTTACTACGTATTATAGACGGGTTTCCCAATCGCTTATATACCAGAAACGCTTTTGACCGGGAATGATTTTCGGAAAAACTTTCTCGCACGGATTATTTACCGTATCCTCGTACGAGATTTTTCTCAGCGGCATATAATTTAGAGTTATTACTTCAGTTTTGCGGGTGCTCCGTGGATGTCTCCGCGGATAAATTTTCGGATGAGCCAAGAAAGTGGAGGCGGGGTTTCTTATCCCGGCTTTTTTTCTTCTTCGTATGAGCCTATCAATCATTAACTGATGGTAATACGCTAACTTCAATGGGGAAAGGGGAGAGCTAGTTGAGGCAAGCTCCGCAGGGGCGATAGGGCAACTACAGCACATCGCCACAGCTTATTAATTCGCACCGTGGAGATGATGGTCGCTCGTAAATCAGCTCAGTGAAGATTATCGTTTGCCATCGTGCTTCTCATATTACATATTCAAACAAACTACCACAGAACTATCATTGGGGTAGGTATAGCTCAAATTCAACAAGGCCTGCCTTAAGGGCCATAAACTATTTTATACTTTCTTTGTTTTTACAAGTGGGGGAAAGAAAGAGCGACAACAGATTTTTCTAACCTTCTTGGAACCGAGAACGGTAATTTCCGTAAATAAAACGCAATTACTGTATCGAGCGAGTTTGTTTTCCGAAACACGCTCTAATGTAGATTCGAAAAAATAATGATATCAAAGATGAGTAGGCCAATATGAAAAAATAACAAAAAACTTAGCAACAGAAATTGAATCATTGTCGTACCCCATCCTTGCGTACGTAAACAGCCTTCCTTCTCCTGCCTACCCCTCACGTCGTCTCGGATAAACCTTCAAAACCCGCAATTTCGGAAAAACTTCCAATATAAACCATGACGAAATTTGTATCCGGGAAGGTACGTGAAATACACAGAGCGAACGTTTATAAAACCGTCTAATTCTGCTCATGCGTGCGGAAAAAAACATACACGTGTGTTTTTAGACTGCACAACAACAGAATATTTAAATCGTAAAAAAAAAATCATATTCTTATCTTCGGCTATTGCAAAATGCAGGCGTCAGGAAAGGTCTATTTAGAAAATGTATGTACGTTAATACATTTTTTCTTGCGTGCAACGAAGGTTAGTAATAAATAACTTGGGAAGGTATATGTAATTGATTATATTTATAAAAGCATTATTAACGGGGGTTATATGTAGACAGAATATGCATGAAACCATGCGACCTTAGTAGGGCACAAAATTTTTAACAACAGTTGCTGGATTTTTTCTTCTTGTCTTCCTTTGGTGCCGGTGTTAAGCTGATGGTAGGACCCTTTGGAGCGCCATTAGAGCCCATGTTGTTGGTACCCGACCCGCTTAAGTCTACTTGATGTTTGCTTACCATTTGGAAGATGGCTACGATCAGTTCTCTAAATGCTTTATCTACATTATCACTATTTAAAGCACTTGTCTCAGTAAATAACATTTGGTTTTCCATTGCGAAATTTTTCGCTTCATCGGTTGGTACTGCTCTTAAATGAGCCAGATCTGATTTGTTCCCTATCAACCCAACAGCCACGTTGTCATCTGCGTTCTCTCTCAGTTCGGTAAGCCAGTGGTTGCAATTTTCGTATGAACTTGATTTGCTTATATCATACACTATAAGTGCACCTACAGCACCACGGTAGTACGCAGACGTGATGGCCCTGTAACGTTCTTGACCTGCCGTGTCCCAAATCTGTGCTTTTATCTTCTTGTTTTCAACTTCAATGGTTCTTGTAGCGAATTCCACGCCAATCGTGGATTTGGATTCAATGTTGAATTCATCGGTTGTAAATCTCGACAACAGATTAGATTTACCCACACCGGAGTCGCCGATAAGAACTATCTTAAATAAATAATCGTAGTCGTATCCGTAATCTTCGTTGCTCATTCTTGGAAAACAATATGCTTGGTTCGCTCTTTATCACCACGCTTTTCCTCTCTTTCCAGCGCGAACCATGCAATGGCCAGCTTTATAGCTGATTCTTTTATTTGTCTTTATTGTGTTGCGCGTTCTAATGGAGGGCGCGCCGTACTATATTATATTATATTATGTTACGCTGCATTCTTCTACTGCGAGCTATATATATGTCAAAAGCTGAGTTTCTCAAGAGCTCTCAGCTTCAAGGCTGCACCATCGGCAGAAGTGTCATTCTCGATTGCCACTTGGGCTCTACTTTTCTCCAGTCCTTCCAGCAACATGCACGCCTTGCAAATGTTATTTGACGACAGATATCCACATCTAGCGCATCTATTGCCGTCAACAAATTTGACGACTCTCTTTCTAGCGTTAGATTTTTTAGCCTTTAATGCCAAATTTTCGCCACTTTGGATGATGTCTATAATGCAACTGGGCCTCACTGCTTCCAGATTCTTCATGTATTCTCTCGCAGTGCCCCTAAACGCTTCTGGGGCATAGGTACACTCAGTGGAAAAATAATCCAGCTTCATGTAGTGCGCATACAGGACAATTTCCTTTTGGTAAGAATATTTAAATGGTTTTGATCTCTTGATGGGAGAGCCGCTACTTTGTGTGATAATCGCAGTCGATTTTTCCAATCTTGCTACGTCACCACGTAGGATATTCATTAGTACTGTCTCTGCCATATCGTCTGCATTGTGGCCGGTGACAACGTGAGATATGCCCAGCTTTGCAGCACCACGGTCCAATGATTGTCTTCTAAAAACACCACAATACGTGCAACTGTTCCTTATACCAGCAACGGATACAATCTCATCCATTGTCCAATCATAGAGGTCCTTAAAGGAAAAAATCTCCAAAGGAAGGCCGTACTGCTGCTGATTCCTTTTCACCGTGGCCAAGGAATCATCTCTGTATCCGATGATTCCTTCGTCAATACTCAACAGTACAATCTCAATGCCGTAATCGTAACGGTCATTCAGAAGCTTCAGCATATGCGCTAACACCGTGGAGTCTTTACCACCAGAGGCCCCCACGGCTACTTTTTCTCCCCTCTGAAACAAGTTATTTGCTACAATAGTGTTATGGATCTCCGTCTCGAACACGAGGCAGAAGCATTGTTTGCAAAGTTTAGACAGGTTTTTGGGTCTTCTAATGAGAGCCTTTCTTGAATGACATAGTTCACACAACTGTGATACCTTCACTTTTGTCGGTTTATTGACGGGATCTGAAGGAGCAGTAAACGACATGACGGTTCCTTTGCTTTACTCTTACCATATCGTCTCATCGCCAAAATTTTTCAATTACTAGATTTACAATTTTTTTTTTTTTAGTACAAATATACTCTCAGGATTTGTAACCCGGATAGTAACACATTAATTCAAGCACTGTTGTTAAAATGTCTAGCCTTCTTGTTGGCTATCTGTAACCTCCTACCAGTGTTATCGACGTCATCTTCAAGTGCTGTAAGTAGCTCATTCTGTGTTTGCAGCTCCTCGTTCATCTCTAAGGCCAATCCACGTTGTGCCTGGATAATTCGGTGCAGTGCAACCAACTCTTGTTCTTGATCGCGCACCATTTGCATCTGCCCCTGTTGCAAATCGTTATTCGTTCTTCCTTGAACTTCCATGGTTGAAGAGTTGTCACTGGTGGCAACCCCCAGAAGTCGTCCACGGTCCTGAGCTATGTTTGCTGTACCAATGTCATCGCATTCCTTGAGCAAGGACCTCAATAGAGCGGCGCGACGAGTCACTTCCGTGCTTGGAAGAGACTTCTTTTGCACATCTTGTTCTAGTCGCTCTCGTAACTTGTGGAGCTTCGTACGTGCCCTTAGTGCTCCACGCACGCTGGGTGTGCCATCACTCTCCTTATCTAAATCCAATTTAATATCTCTTATCATCTCATCCCATCCCACTTCGTCAGCAGTTTCTAGATGCTGCTGTGACTTTTCTTGAGAAACATTTGGCTTTGACAACTGCAGGAAGTCTTGCGCTATTTTTGTGTCTCTCCATCGAGAATCAAAACGATCGTTATACAATTCATTGAGGAACCTCTCTAGTCCGATCCGTCTTTCATCGATCATTTCCGGATCATCATATCTTCTTTGCCACATCCTGTCCAATACACCGGGCTTTTCAGGGAAGTCATATGGGATGGTGCTTCCTACATCTCTCTCCAATCGTGTCTTCAGTTTCCAAAACTCGGAATACCTTTTGTAAAGGCGCTTGTTTGGTGTACTAACACCGTATAAAACATACTTGGGGTTGATTTTAACATCGTCCACCTTGATTCTTAACTTTTCACTCATTTTCCCTACAGAATTAGCTGCCATCAATATCAATTATCAACCCTTATATGACTTTATTGTTTTTGTTTTTGTTGGCTAATTAATTGATACAAATCTTTAGGCGAAAAATAAAAAAAATATAAAGTAAAGAAGGAAAAATTAGGCGATATTAAAACAAATCTAAAATAAAGACAAGAAACGAAAAAGAGGTTAATCAAGTATTGGAAAAATGTCCAAAGTGTTTATTGCCACAGCAAATGCAGGTAAAGCTCATGACGCTGATATTTTCTCGGTTTCTGCTTGCAATTCATTTACGGTAAGTTGTTCAGGTGACGGTTACTTAAAGGTGTGGGATAATAAGCTGTTAGATAATGAAAATCCAAAAGATAAGTCATATTCTCACTTTGTCCATAAGTCCGGATTGCACCATGTCGATGTCTTGCAAACTATTGAGAGAGATGCATTTGAATTATGCCTTGTTGCTACCACTTCATTTTCTGGCGATTTACTCTTCTATCGTATCACTAGAGAAGATGAGACTAAAAAAGTTATATTCGAGAAATTGGATCTTCTAGACTCAGACATGAAAAAGCATTCCTTTTGGGCATTAAAATGGGGTGCCTCAAATGACAGACTACTTTCCCATAGGCTGGTTGCTACAGACGTCAAAGGGACCACTTACATTTGGAAGTTTCACCCGTTTGCAGATGAGTCAAATTCTTTAACACTAAATTGGAGCCCCACGTTAGAATTACAAGGCACTGTCGAATCGCCTATGACTCCAAGTCAATTTGCCACTTCTGTGGATATCTCTGAACGAGGACTAATTGCCACAGGTTTTAATAATGGAACAGTACAAATTTCAGAACTATCTACATTACGCCCGTTGTACAATTTTGAATCTCAGCATTCTATGATTAATAATTCGAATTCCATCAGATCGGTGAAATTTTCTCCTCAAGGATCCTTATTAGCCATTGCTCACGATTCAAATTCATTTGGTTGCATCACTCTATATGAAACTGAATTTGGCGAAAGAATAGGCTCCTTATCCGTACCAACCCATAGCTCGCAGGCAAGTCTGGGTGAATTTGCACATTCTAGCTGGGTCATGAGTCTATCGTTTAATGATTCTGGTGAAACATTATGCAGTGCCGGATGGGATGGTAAATTGAGATTTTGGGATGTAAAAACAAAGGAAAGAATCACTACATTGAATATGCATTGTGATGATATTGAAATTGAAGAGGATATCTTAGCTGTTGATGAACATGGAGATTCTTTAGCTGAACCTGGTGTCTTTGACGTGAAGTTTTTGAAAAAAGGTTGGAGATCTGGTATGGGAGCTGATTTAAATGAAAGTTTATGCTGTGTTTGTTTAGATAGAAGCATCAGGTGGTTTAGAGAAGCTGGCGGTAAATAATCTCTAGTAATATCTTGATATATTGCATGTAACCTTACAATCATCCATTATTCTTTTTGGTTCATAAAATTTCAGTAATATTTAATACCTTTAATAAGCCAATGTATGAATTTCACTTCACAAAAATAAATTTGCTAGTAATAAAAAAAAAAAAGTTGGTTTTTTTATGTATTTCTTAAATATTAGAAAGAGATAGACTCAATTCTTACATATGTATATGTGGAGAACTTGAAAAAAAAATTAATAACAAAGTAAATGAGAAAAAATGATAAAGGGAAAGAAAAGGACAAGATGTTAAAAATCCAGTGCTTTTTTTTTTTTGGTTTTCATTTTTTATAGTTTTTATTCCTGTCATAAAATTTGTTTAGTTTTTAATTTTCTTTTTTTTCATATTTTTTTATTTTTTTTATTTTTTTTAATAAGATCACTCACCTAAGAGGTCCATATGGAGTACTAATAAAAAAAGTAATAATAATAATCTTTCTTCTTTATTTCGTTTTTCAAAAATTTTGTTAGCTTCCGATTTTCATTTTAGGAAAATATGTTTCTAGATTTTTTTTTTCAAATTTTTCAATTTTTTTATTATATCTGTTTCGAAATTCTGTTTTCTCATGAGAGAAAATAATAAAATGATAGATTAGAAAGATGATCCTGGGCAAAAGAGAAAGTAATTCGATGGGATCAAAGAAAAAATAAGGAAAAAAAAGTTTTCATTAATACACTGCCGAATACGGAAAGTAGCTTCGCTCAAATCTTGAATGATTTATTGTGTCATCCATTGACTTCCAGCCAAGATGATGACCGTAAGACTGATTATGGACGTGAGGGGGAGGTAATTGTGGAGCGGCAGGTAAAAGTGAGTGTTGTTTTTGTTGTTGCTGTTGTTGTTGACTACTGAAATTGTAGAAGTCGTAATCAAACTGAGTTTCCGAAATTGGTGAAGAATATATATTGGGGAATTGTTGATAGTAATTCAATCTTGGCTGATTATAGTTGTAATAGTTATAATAACCATTCATACTAGAAAATTCAGACCTTGAGTTACTCTGATAAGATGGTGATGAAAACATGTTATGCGGCATCAGCATGGGGGTTTCATAATTGGAAACTGGAGATAATAGGTTGTTTGTGGAAGTAGGCTTCAAGTTGAAATTTACGTTTCTCGTATCACCAACGTTGACAATTGGAGATAATAACGTAGGAACCGCTACAGCAGGTTTGAGTTGATTTTGCTTGAAAATCTCAAAATTCTTGACGAACTCAAAATAAAGAAAAGCACTATCATACAATTCCCAGTTAAATATTCTCAACCATTGTCTCTCGAAATCATTGATGACATTTATCAGTATTCCTGTTGCCTGTGACCATGAGCTATTGGTGAAAGTTTTATCATCGTTGAACTTGTTTGCTAATATGAACGCAATCATAGTATTTTGATAAATGATATTGATCGAATTGCCACCAATTGAATGTATCCCATTAGATAATTTATTGATATACTTGAAAAGATAATCTATAGCCAAAAAAATAGTAGCTGAAGGCAATCTCGTGGCATTCAACACAGAAGATATGCCCTTGAAAAAAAGATCAGTGGTCTGGTCATCAGTACTATAGTTCGCGTTGAAGGCAACAAAGGCATTTTCCATGATAAATTTTGACATTATAGAAATATCGTAGTCCAAGTTCTCACTGACGCCCCCATTTACTTGGTTAGATTGTTGTGGTTGTTGTTGTCCATCCCGAATCATTTGGACAGGAGGAGGAATAACGTTGCTGTTATTGTTACTAGTGTACATTAGGCCCGGAGGGGGAAGGATAGGTGGTTGCTGGTGCTGTTGAAGTGGTGCAGGAGGAGCATAGTAAGTAGAACTTGGCTGATTGAAGTAACCTAAAGAAGCCATGGATGGCAACTGAGTATGAACTGATTGCGAGGGAACATGACCTAAATATTTAGGCAGTTGCCTAGCAACATTAACAGCAGAAGTAGCCGAACCTTTCGGAAAAGGCAAACTAATTGGATAACCACTAGAATTACCCATCGTTTCAGGATAATACTTGAAAGTATTAGCCATTTCTATATGAAGGGGGGTTTGTTGGGGGGAGGGGGGCTGAAGACGAATTAACTCAATAACTGTCTTAATAATGTTAAAGAAAAAAAAAAATTCCTTGTAATGTATAAGCTAAACGCTAATAAAGCTGGTTTAAATGTGTGAAACGAAGTCTCTTCGAATACTGTAAAATAACCCCACTGAATATACACAAACACACAGAAAAAGGATTAAAGCTAATAAAAAAAAACGACTCGAAGACTTAAAGGCAAACCTTCAAGTAATGCAGTCTCTGTAAAAACAACAGCAAACACAAATTTGCTAAATTTTGCTTAAAAGAGTCTCCTGAGAAACGTTTTCTTTTAATTTGGGTCAATAAAGGAAATTAACCCAGTAAAAGGCTTTAGAGAAAAAAAAAAGGAAGAAAAAACGAGAACGAGAATCTAGTATATGATCCTTGTGCGTTTTTCTTAAAAGATCAATGATTTGTGGTGCTTAGTTTCTTTTAGAATCTCTTAGAAAGTAGGTAATGTGTCTAATGACTAAAAGCAATTATTCACTTTGAACCTTTTCTCGTGCCAAATAAATTCAAAAAAAAGAAATTAAAGAAAAATTTTTCCCGTAACCCGGAATTAATCAACATAAATGCGTTTAATGCTGGCGGAAAGAAGTTATATTCGATAGTTTACGTAGGATATGTATGTTATTTCCTGGCAGTGGCCAGTAGACTTTGATGAGTAAGAAGGGAGGAGCGCATCTTCCTTCTTGGAACCGCTGTAGTCGGAGCGGAGGGGGTCGAGGGCCCCTGCTCATTGAATGTGGTATCTTGCATACTTACGTCCACTTCACTTGCAATGGCGTCTTGATCTTGGTGTAGTTCTGGTTCTAGCTCCGGTTGTGGTTCAATCATAGGGCTGGGACTAAGGTCGGGACTCGTCCACTTTACTTTTTTTTTGGAAAAATTTTGACGTTGTAGGGTCTCAGCGGGAACAGCCAAGTCAGCTGCCGTCGTGTTTATTATATTTATATTTGTGTTTGTAAAATTGCTATCGGGATTGGCGATAAAAGTTCTGGCAAAAGATTCAAACTCCTCGTCGATATGAACCAGGTCTTGGATTATGGATTCAATGTTAGGTGTCCTATTCATCAGCCACTTTGATAGAAATTTAAATCGGGAGTTCAAACCCGGATCTGACATTAATTTTTCTGTCATTATGGAGGAATTAACCAAGATTTCGTTTCTTTGTAATTCTGATATTTGATTTAAACACGACTCCAAGTACACTAGGTCGTAAGTTTCATCCCAGTCCTCCATCTCTCTTAACTTGTTCAAGTCAATGGAATGTACCTGATGAATGACAGAACTCAGAGTGTCGGTTTCATCAAATTTCATTTCTAACTCGTGTATTTTGTTATAAAGCTGACCACTGATCATTCGGCAATTACTAATCACCGGCTGCATCTCGGCGGCTATACTTTCCTCCCGTTCAAATAATAGTATCAAATTATCCACTTCTAGCTTGACCATTTGCAAAAACCGCCTTTTACAAAGTATTAATGATTTCAAGGTCTTGGCTACTTGATACGTTTCCACGCCTGCATACGTTTGCTGAACACGATTGACGCACTCGTTAATGGCTAACTGGATCTTTTCTTTGTTTAGTTTGTATTTCGTTAGCTTCAAGGAAATCATCTTCTCTTCACGTTCACGTAACTCTTCGATTTGTCGCTTTTGTTCCGTAATCATTTTCAAATAAGATCCAACGTGTCTACTCAAAGACTGCTGATTTCTGATTATTTTGGTCTTTATTTCTTTAGCACGATTTGCATATTTCAAAGTATTCAATGTCTCATCATAATGTGAACTGCTGGGCGATATGCAAACAATCATGACTGTTTTGCAATTGCCACCCAGTGAAAATTTCAACAGCCTAGTTAACTTGGAATCCCTGTATGGAATATGACAGCTTCTGCTGCCATCATTCAAGCACAACGCGTTAATGCAATTGCCCAGTGCTAGTAGGGATCTATTTATATTCGCACCTTCGTGTAATCTTATACCACGGTTTCTTGTTGCGGCGGCTCTTTCGCTCCCAGCTAGATCGATTATTGAAAGTGTAGCAAATGTATGTTGCGAGGTCAAGTCTACAAGCTTATTTGTCTGCATGATGTGTATTTGCAGCACTGCATGAGATCGTGAAGATACTTCGTTTGCTTCCGTCGGTGACGTAGTCCTGTTTATGTTTCCCTGGACAACTAAGTCCATCACATCTTCTACCGTATTTGGGTGGTGATACGACAAATTCGCCACTTTGATGTGGTTCTGCGTATCTTCTCTAATGACCAATCTTTTAGATGGTGTCTCTGGTTTCAAAAGATCTCTGATTCTTTCATTGTATATTTCCAAGTAAGACAGTGAAATCTCGAAGTCTTTTTCGTCCTTCAGGTCTGTAATTTTATTGAATAATTCCTCCATGGCTAGAAATATGATCCCCGGCTGTGAAGGTGTGCCACTCACAGTATATGTCTTGCCACAACCAGTAGCACCGTAAGCAAATACGGTACTGTTGAATCCATCTAAAACAGAATCTAGGAGCGGGCTGGTGGTCTCTTTGTATACACGGGCTTGGGAAGAGGTTTCATCAAACAATTTATCAAATACAAACTTAATTTCGCCACCGTGCCTTCGACGTTGCGAAGAAAATTTGTTCGTAGCATTGCTGTTATTGATAGAAGACGCAGTGGCCTTAGTGGCCCTTGCACGCATTGAGTTCAGGACCTGATCACTCACTTTGTTCAATGGGTTTCTATCAGCGGGGTCGAATATGAGCATTCTATCATCCACACAATCCACAATTTTACGTATACCCTCCGGTCTAATTACTCTTCTCCTCAGCAAGCTATTTCTTTTGCTCCGCGTAGAACCTTCTTCAGCGTCTATGTCTATATCGGAGTCGGAGTTATTACTCATGGGTAATATTAACGACGAATCCCCCAAACCGGGAAAGTTAGCTTCTGCACCACTAGCTTCATTGACCAATCTTGTTTTTTCCATTGACGTAAAGGGCCTTACTCTTATAGCTACGACTATGGAGGATTGTCTTGTTTCAGGCACGTTCATGTTAGTGTCAATAGTATACAGCTGGAAAGAAAACTCAAGTAGTTAAAGAATGCAATGAAATGATAATCAGATAAACGATGCAATCAGGGAATATGAAAACTTTAATATAAAAAAAAAAAAAAAAAAGAAAAATCAACAGCTTCGAAACACTGATCTGGACTTTTTTAACCTGCAGTTATTTGTTACACGCAGATTATAAATTTTGTCTCTAAAGGAACAGCTGAACACTATACTGGATACCGATGTTCTACCGACCAGACGTGAATGTATCTGGTCCTTTTGTATCCAAGGATAAGACAAACCAAACCCATACTAAAGTCATCAAACAAGGCATAATACAGGTAAAATAAACAAAACAAAAACTAAAAACACGGCTAGCTAAGGGAAAAAGTAGTAATGACCTAGGGTGAATAGCTTTTTTCAATTAGGTTTTTCCTTTTTTGTACTATATTAAATAGGGCTAAACTGTTTTAAGCATAGGGCAAAGAACTTATAAATTAGGTTTGAAAAAGGGCCATGAAGCCTTGTAGTAAAAAGAGACCAATTAGAAGAGTCATGGAAGATTCGTAAAACATAGAAACGGTAACAATTATAACAAAAAAACACAACTGCAAGAAACTTCAGCATCGTCATGTCATTTAGATTCAACGAAGCTGTGTTTGGTGATAACTCTTTCAATGAACGAGTACGGGAAAAGTTATCTACGGCTTTGAACTCACCGTCTAAAAAGAAATTAGATATCTTGAAAAGCGGAATTAAGGTACAGAAGGTGGATTTTCCTACAATACCACAGCTAGAAATTCTGGACCTAGACATTATCACGCAGCCCAAGTCTCTGGCCAAGGGGATTTGCAAGATTTCATGTAAGGATGCTATGTTGCGGATACAGACAGTCATAGAGTCGAATCTTTTATTGATTAACGAACAGGATACACCCAGCTTTACCATGCCCCAGCTCATCAATAATGGATCGTTCACAATTCCTATAACTATGACGTTCAGTTCCATCGAGCTAGAAGCCATCACGAATATTTTTGTAAAGAACCCTGGAATTGGGATATCCTTTAATGACGTTGATTTGGATTTTAAGTTTGATTGTTCTGTAAAAATTCTCCAAAGCACCATTGAGAGAAGGCTAAAAGAGTCCATGCATGTAGTGTTCAAGGATGTTCTTCCTTCTTTGATCTTCAACACGTCACAGAACTGGTTCACCAATCGCGGCGAGAGCACCAGTACCATCCCTGGTAAAAGAGAGCATCATCATCAACAAACTACAATGTCTAGGAATGTAATCTTGGACGGATCAGATTTTCAAGAGCTTTCTCCAATAAACATGCTACGTCTTTCAAGCATTGTGTCGTCGAGGTCAACACTGTCACTACATTCCACTGTGATGAATTCTCTTTCCGCTATACCTGGTTGCTTGGAAAGACAAAACTTGTACAGATTTATATCAAGGATGCCCTCTTTAAACAATTACTACTCTTCGCAATCATTTCCACAACCAAAGTCATCAACCGTATCATCAAAACAATTGGTAAAGCCATTCTACTGTTCCCACAATCTATTACCTAAAACAGTGTTAGATTCCAGCCAGTACGATTTGGCTACGATAACCAAGATTCAGTCTCGACTTTTCGATAGGAGTAACAGCAACGACGACAATGCCAAACCAAGGAGAAGAAAGATCAAATGCAAAAAGACCCGCACACCATCGAACCTACAATCACAAGGAGAACAGGCTGTTGATGATAGTACTGCTATTGAAACAGTTACGTCCACACCGGTCCAAACACCGATACCCGAGCTTGAAGAACAATCTCCCCCATATTTGAAAACAACAGTATCGATAAGGGATAAATACGTTATACCAGAAAAAATATCGCTAAATTTGGACTCCAAGAAAGATACATCTAAAAAGAAACCGTTTTACTTCATAGGTTTGAACTCGCAAGAACCTTCAAATAACTGGAAATGGGGCATGGAGGATAGCCCCCCACCATATCATTAAATTAAGTTACATATCTAAGCACATAACTACACAAATACATACTCTCCGATGTAAATAACGTAAGAAAGCAAAATCGTCTATGCCAAAAAGATTCAATGCCGTCTCCTTTCGAAACTTAATAATAGAACAATATCATCCTTTTCATACCACAATCTTAGACCATTCCTCCTCAGTGTAGCACTTGCAGCTAAAGGCATGAATCTCCTGCAGCTCTTCTTTCACAGCCTTGTTCACTGCACGACTCCTCATTAGTTTGCTTTTACCTTGAAAGAAGTCGCTGACCACCACAATATCAAACGACTGACCACAACCGTACGAAAGATCCGTCACAATGATATGGTAAACTTGCGGTATGGCTGATTCTATCCTCTCGCGGAGTCCCTGTTCAGTAACGGGCATCTTATAGTGTCGTTGGCGCTTTGTTTCTCTCCACTGAGTTGTTAGGAAATGTGATTTTGCAAATTCGTCATTTATTTTCACCTTTTCAATTCTTTCACCTGTCATATATATGTATATATATAACACCGAAAAACTTATTCCAATACACAGTCGGAAGGAAACAGAACAAGAGTCCACCGAAACGCAATGAGCAGAGCTATTACTAGAGCACAATTGGACAAACTTGTGCGTAGCATTACCAAGTTCTACCCTCAAAAGTACGCAGACAAGAGCTGGGACAATACGGGTCTTCTCATCGATTGTTCCACTGCACAAGTCACCACTGCCGATGCAAACGCTAAAACAAAGGTCCTTTTGACTGTAGACCTCACGAAGTCAGTTGCTCAAGAAGCTGTGGATGCTAACTGCAACGTAATTGTTGCTTACCATCCTTTTATTTTCCCAAGCTGGAACAGATTAAGCCCACATACAAACCCACAACACGAGACAGCTATAAAGCTAATCCAGTACGGAATATCCGTATACTGCCCTCACACTGCCGTAGATGCCGCTCGTGGCGGTGTAAATGACTGGTTGGTTAGGGGTTTGAACAACGGAGAGAACGTCGCAAAGTCTTATGCCTTGGAAACTGTAAGTGGCGAAACTGACGACTTGATTGGCTACGGTAGATTCGTAGAATTCAATAAAGACATCTCTTTGGAGCAAATTGTCAAAAATGTCAAGCGTGTTTTACGGGTTCCCTATGTACAAGTAGCATCTCTTGCTGCTCCATCCGCATGGAATCAACTCAAAATCAAAAAAGTCGCTGTCTGTGCCGGGAGCGGTTCTGGCGTGTTTAAGCAACTAAAAGAGGACGTAGACCTTTACTATACGGGAGAAATGTCACATCATGAAGTACTGAAGTGGAAAGAAATGGGCAAGACCGTTATTGTTTGCAACCACTCAAATACTGAGCGTGGATTCCTTCAAGACGTTATGAAGGGCTTGTTGCAAGATGAGGGCCACGAAGTAGTCGTAAGCAAAATGGATTGCGATCCTTTGACTGTTGCATAGCTGCTAGTAATTATATGGCTATATAGGATATCACAAATACCATATGTACTACAGTTTTATCATCCGGCTGTTCGTGTAAAATGATGTTGTTGTATCGGATAGAGAAATACGGATAGAAATGGTAAAAGTCTTCAAATAACAAGGACAATAACATACTTTGTATTGAAGACGAAGTACTCAGCAAAGCGTAACGTAATTACACTTAGCACACAAATATACTCACACAAATATTACAAGGCATGTCGACGGATACCATGTATTTCAACAGCTCCAGGCTGTTGCCATCGGCTGGCAGGAACAAGACAAATAATCTAATCAAACAAAAAACTAGAAATAATCGTGCGAGGGGAAATGCTGCTAAGAACGCCAATAATAACAACTATATCACAGATATACCACCTCCTCAAACTCTTCCTAACGGTCAGAAACCTAACTTCGGCCATTCTTCCTACAAGAAACCATCATTTAATCAAAAGAAGCACTCTCCACCTTCTTCCCCTTCCTCTACAACTACTTCAGGTAAAAAAAACAGACAGAATAATAAAGAAACTCCACGACAGAACAACAAAGATGATACTCGTTTACTGAGTCAGAACCTAAAGAATCTGCTTCTGAACCAGAAACAATCCCCGCATGGCTCTCAAGGGATAATACCAATGGGTTGTAATGGCAGTGCCAAAAAACTCAGTCACTCTTATGCAGGCTCCACTTTCGCCACTAATGGTCCAAGGGAGGCTAAAAACTTGCCCAAACCAAGTTTTTTATAATCACCTTTTAGAGAGGCATTTTTGATTTTTTTTTTTTTTTTTTTTTTTTTTTTTTTTTTTTTAAAAAAATATATTTTTTTTTTTTTTTTTTTTTTTTTTTTTTTTTTTTTTTTTCAGAATAATGCATATTTTTATTTGATATATACCTATGTACCAATTATACGAATGCTTATGTCTGTTTTGGATCTGGTCATCCAAAGCAATTTCTCAGATGACAATTTTTTTTTCCTATTTTCTGTTACAGTTCATCATTATGCTGAAGAAAAATGAAACATGGCGGTGAATAATAAATAACACATTCGTACAACAAATCTTGTGGTAGAAAACCTAAAAAAAACCAATACGATAGAAAATGGATGAAGTCTTACCATTGTTTCGCGATTCTCATATTCCACAGATTAAAGATTATCAACTGGAGTTACAGAACGATTTGACTAAAACCAATGAGGCCTTCCAAAAGAATTTGCTAAAGAACTATAACAAGATCTTAAGCTTGACCGATTCTGTTAATGACTTGTCGCTCAATTTGAAAAATGTTGATCAAGATTTTAAATCCCTGTGTTTCAATGATGAAAAATTTCAGTTGAATAAGTTAGCTCCACTACCATACCAAACCACTACCCATATATCACCACCTCGTGACGAAGAAAAAGTCAGCATACCATCGCAAAACATTTTAGTAATTTCAAATTGGACCATCTCCATCAACAACTTCTGTAATCGTATAGTTACTTCCACTACTCCGTCGCGGATATTCGACGAGCTACTGTTGAATTTCCACGAATTATCTTTGATACCAGTTCCTTCCAAATTTGAAGCGCTTGTCAAGGACAAATGTTGTCGACTACAGAAGTTCTTGGTGGACTCTATGAAGACATTAAACTTAACTTTACTACAGTGGGTAAAACTATACAATTTACTAAACACGGAGTTTTCCTCGAAGTGGGACGATGATTTACTTTCTATATTCAATGAATCCCTATTCGAGACACTATTTAACGATAACGTTCAAGCGTTACTGATATCAAGTGCCAACAGCAAAGATCATCAATATTACTCCAATCAGCAATATAAGGACGCGATTGTTGTCGATTTTGTGAATTCGTCCACCTTTAGAGACCATCTCATTCGTAGAACCGTGAAAGAAATAAACACACATTTGGATACACTCTCTACTTTGAGAGCCAAGCTTAAGGAGCCTGAAACTCTTCATCAATTAGATATCTTCCATGATAATGATACGAACCTCAATGATGGCACTGTATCTCCACTTGATGATGATGCATTGAAACAATATATTGATACAGCGGTATTCTATTCAAAAGGTTTAACCAATGATACCACGTTGCAAATTTATCAAACGGTGCAGCCTACGATTGAAATCCTACAAAACTTAGAATTGTATAAATGCCCTCAAGAGACACTGACAGATTTGAGAAATAAATTGATCACTCAATTGCAAGAGTTTAAGACTCAGATCTCATCCCGCTTACCTTCACCACTGGAAAACTCAACGAGTGTTGTGGATGATTTTATAACTTCGTACAACAATCACAATCTCTTGCAATTAGTCATCGATCAAATTACTCAATTAAGGCAACAGTAATATAGTAGCACGAGGGAGGGTACCCGCCTCGCAAACTTATTGATAATGATAATGGTATGGGCGTTGATATATACATATATATATATATATATATATGTATATATATATGTGTATCTGTGTGTATCTGTGTGAACTTCAATAAGTGATCGCCTTCTTGATATCATATTACTCCCCCATTTCACCTGAATTAATTTCGGAATACATGAGTAAGCTCTTGGACCGAATCATTACTAGGCTCCATGACTGTTGAATATACTGCATCCGATTTGGCAACCTATCAGAATGAGGTGAACGAACAAATTGCCAAGAATAAAGCACATCTTGAATCATTGACTCATCCAGGTTCGAAAGTGACATTTCCGATCGATCAAGATATTTCTGCTACACCTCAAAACCCGAACTTAAAAGTTTTCTTTTTTGATATCGACAACTGTCTCTATAAATCATCCACGAGAATTCATGATCTTATGCAACAATCTATACTGAGGTTCTTTCAAACACACTTGAAACTATCACCTGAAGATGCTCACGTTTTGAATAACTCTTACTACAAAGAGTATGGACTTGCCATAAGGGGACTTGTAATGTTCCACAAAGTGAACGCACTGGAATATAACCGGCTTGTGGATGATTCCTTACCACTACAAGATATCTTGAAACCTGATATACCATTAAGGAATATGCTGTTGAGATTGAGACAATCGGGAAAGATTGATAAATTGTGGCTTTTCACCAACGCTTATAAAAACCACGCAATACGTTGCCTGAGATTGTTGGGTATAGCGGATTTATTTGATGGATTGACATATTGTGACTACTCTAGGACAGATACGCTGGTCTGCAAACCACATGTTAAAGCATTTGAAAAAGCCATGAAGGAAAGCGGGTTGGCAAGATACGAGAATGCTTATTTTATAGATGACAGTGGGAAAAACATCGAGACAGGTATCAAATTGGGCATGAAAACATGTATTCATTTAGTTGAGAATGAAGTAAATGAAATTTTGGGGCAAACACCAGAAGGCGCTATTGTCATTAGTGATATATTGGAGTTACCACACGTTGTGCCCGACCTGTTCTAAGGTATATCAATTTTAAGTATAATTGTATATAGATCTACTTGCATTAGATGCCTCTATAAAATAAAATAAACCAAAAAAAAAAATAAATTGCACCCCCCGTAAGTTCTCATTTACGTAAAGGTTGGGCTTGTTGCTTCTTTTGTTTGGCAACAGCATAAATAATACCTGATAGGAAACCAATAAAAATGGAGAGAATAGATAAGAAGTTTCTTGGAGCATCAAAGAAAATCAAACCAGACAAGGCAATTGGCAGCTTGTTCAAAGCCCCTACCATCGAATATGTAGTAGACGAAGTAACACGAACACACCAACCGGAACAGTAAGAAATACCGACGGATGCAACACCACTGATGATCATAGCAGTTAGCGAATCGTTAGAAAAGTTATTGGTCAAATTAACTGAAGACCAATCTTCCACACAGAAAGAAAACAGTAATAGAATAGGTAGAGCCAAAACATTGTTGTAAAACATAGTGTCGAAATCCTTGAAGTTAGTTAACTTAATTCTCTTTCTCATTATAAGAACGAATAATGCAGAAGTGATACAGTTGGTGAACATCCAGAAATAACCTGGGTTAAAGGAGGCAACAGCACCGGCTGCTCCTTCAGCCAATGAAGCAGCCTTGGCAGCCACAGCTTGCTGGTCACCCCAAGTTGCAACGACAGAAGAAAGGACCATCAACAAAAATGATGACAATTCCATGGAGGTGACAGAGCCACCAAAAAAGAGAACCTCACCATAAGCAATCAAGATAATAGTCAAATTCTTGAAAATGGTGTAAATTGGAACAGCCAAGTATTGTAAAGCCTTCGAAGAGGTGTAGATCATCAAGACCAGTAAAAAGGAAATAGGGAACCAGTTCTTGGCGTCTGTTTTGTTTAATGAACGGAACTTCGCATAGCCCAGTATACGTAGGATAATCAAGGTTATAGTACAAACCAAAGATTGCACGAAAAGCATAACAAAGTTCATGTTGAAATCCTTCAAGTTGACGACGAACTTGTTAGTCACCGTCATTAAAATGGAGGAACCACAGTAGGATAAAATAGAGATCGGACCGGAATTGGCAACTGAAGCCCAAGGGTTATGGCCTGCATGACCTGTTTTCAATTCAGACATTCGGGCGAAAGGTACTGTGTGGTTAGTGTGTTTGTTTTCTTAGGCTCTTTTGGTAATTAAGAGGATGTCAACAATTAATCGGCAACAAGAAATAGGCTTGGCAGCGTTATATATATTCTGTTTTTCTGTTCATTGTTTGTTCGGATCGCGAAATTTCAATTTTTTTCTTTCTTTTTTTTTTTTTCGGCCAAAACTATTATCCAAGGCTGGGTAAGAGGATTCTGAAAAACGCGTTTAGCTTTTCGTATATTGCGATTCATTACGCGTTTAGGCGACGTGTCTTCTTTCGTCAATTGTGATATTTTCGTGTTATGGGCGGCTAATTCTTTATAAAAAGGGAAATTTAATCATTATGGCAAACTCAAATGGTGTTTCTACATTTATATACCACCATGCCACTTTATACCACCAGTCATATATTTTCTTCTACTCATAAGGGAGCCGCATATATATATGGCGCACATTGCCATGGTCCATTACAAGCTTTTTTCTCGTAGCACTTTAGAATGTCTATTGAGTTGCAATATTCAGGCAAAAATGCGTTCTATCTTCAGAATGTAGCTGTTGAAATTGTTGTTTGACTTTTTTTTGGACTAGTAGCCGTCTTATCGAACCAAATAGAAGCATATGTTACCTCATTATTCTCCCAATATGGTATTGGAGCGGGTGTGGGTGTGTTCCTTTTGTTCTTAAACGATAGGTACGCATTAAACACCGCTTATGCAGATGGTACATCATATACTGTTTATACCCTTTCCTACTTCAGATGAATATGCAAAACATGTACCGCAATGATGCGAGAGTAACTTTAACAAGAGCTCTTTCGCGTGTGTAGCGATAATATTCAGGGGGCGACAAGTGTAGTAATGAAGAAATAGTTCTCACCGGTACCTAGATGTCACTACTCGGACACCAGATTACTGTAGCAAGCAAGGTCAATGTCGAGACTAAGCATGATCATAAGTATTGGCGCCCGACATTGCATTTTTTTTCCTTGAGATCATATCACAGTGCATGCCATCACAAATAGTTACTTTGATTATTTCAGTGCCATCGCATGACTTCAGTTTTATTACACCTTTAATGATGTAAAAGCGCCGTCAAGATACTAATATAGACGCACGAGTTTCGTTCGCGCGTCTTGGTGAGATTGAAAAGTTATTTTGCCTTTCTTGTCGAGATGATGGTATTTCCCTTTTTTATTTAACATTCATTAATTCCTACCTGTAGTTATCAACCTTTACAGCAACGCAAGTGAAGTGGCTTACTATATAAGCGTAACTCCAATGTGCTTGGTTAGTTTTGGAAAATTTCAAGGCGTTGTTGCAGAATTGTACCTTTAAACATGTCTACAACAACTATGTGGATGTAGCATCTCTATCATGACGCAAACGCAAACATCTCTCTCTCTCTAAGTCGCATGTTAAGGCCGATAGTACTGGTTTAACAGGGTTTGCCAGGGCCTCAATCGTTAAGTTAGCTTCTCCACTTTCCCCAGCATCAATCTTATGGTATGATCAACAATCTACCAGGAATAGCAGAAATGGTACCTGTATCACAAAGGAATTTGCGTATCATAGCGTCAACTGGAACCACGGATGCAGCTGAGAATTTATTCCTCATAAATGAATTCAAGTTTCTTTCGCTCTGCCAACACAAAAATTTCAATTTCTGTCCTGCTTATGTCCTATGAGAGCCATAATTTACACCTCACGTACATAGTTGCGGTAATATGATAAGTACACTTTTTCTGTGCTTCATTATCGTAGCGATAGGTATACCACTCATCGTAAGTGTGGACGTAGCGATGGAGGTTTCTGTGCAATTACCACCACAACCATTCTACTCTTGTAGTGATGCCGCCAACGTGGAATTATGTGGTATCGTTGTTATCTGCCGTTGACCACCCTCGGTCCAACCAACATAAAGGCCAATCTCACTTTCTCAGAAGGTCTTATCAGGGTTGATACGGACAAACTCTTCATAGCCTACGTCGAAATCAAATTCTGCTGAAGCTGTGATTGTAATCAAACCTAAAATGGTAATTACTGCTCGAAAAAAAAGTAGAGAAATTCATGGTTGACGCTCAAGTTCAGGGATCTGAGAAAATCTTTTATTCGTACGTCCCATGTGCTCGGTCATACTATGGCTGCTATATATACAACATGGTTGTGGAGAATTTACGCAGGATGTGCCTACTACCTTGGGAGCTACTAATGTCGTATATTTCAAGTGTCTGCATGAAGACTGCATTATAGTCCCTTCAGAGTTTTCTTTGATCGTTTACAATGATCATGGTGAAAGGATTATTTCTGTTATAGCTGGCACACGACAGTCACCTATATGGTAGTTACTAACTAAATATTGCTCAAAGTCAATTCCCAACAATGGGAAGCATGCTGCGATTTTAACAAAGAAGCAGCAGTACCCAGATACGGAACTGGATTAGACAGAGGAGGAAAATCATAAGGTACACAAAATTTTTTGGGCTTTAATTTCTCAAAATGTTTGCCGGTAAACCTATACATTCTTTTTTCACCATCAGTCTATCTTGTAATTAAGTCTTTCATGTAGTATTGAATCTGCAATATTTTTTAACCAACTATCAATTTTCGTGTCAACAAATTACTCTTTACCATGTAGACAGCTACTGATTCAGGCGCACATGAAGACCTATTCGCTTATTTAACAAATATTAGCGTATTTTTTGAGACTATTAATGAGAAATGGGTGAATGTTGAGATAATTGTTGGGATTCCATTTCTGATAAAGGCTATAATATTAGGTATACAGAATATACTAGAAGTTCTCCTCGAGGATATAGGAATCCTCAAAATGGAATCTATATTTCTATTCACTAATATTACGATTATTCCTCATTCCGTTTTATATGTTTCATTATCCTATTACATTATCAATCCTTGCACTTCAGCTTCCTCTAACTTCGATGACAGCTTCTCATAACTTATGTCATCATCTTAACACCGTATATGATAATATATTGATAATATAACTATTAGTTGATAGACGATAGTGGATTTTTATTCCAACAATTAACGTGTGTAGACCTCCAGAGGCTGCACACTAAAAGTCCCCAGGGATATGTCTATACTGTCCTTTGAGAGTTATACGTATGAAAAATAGTAAGGAGACGTCTCTAAGCGTATTTAGAATATACGCTAAGAGTGACTAATGTAGGTAAGTGCGCAGTAATGGCTGGTAAACTTTTTTTTATTATACTAGTGCCATGTTGTACTGAACTTCAATTTTACAACTAAACTATGAAGCAAGTATCTTATCTTGGGGTTGTATATTTTGTTGTATTACGGGCTCGAGTAATACCGGAGTGTCTTGACAATCCTAATATAAACAGTCTTAGGGAAGTAACCAGTTGTCAAAACAGTTTATCAGATTAATTCACGGAATGTTACTTATCTTATATATTATATAAAATATGAATCATACTAAGTGGTGGAAGCGCGGAATCTCGGATCTAAACTAATTGTTCAGGCATTTATACTTTTGGGTAGTTCAGCTAGGGAAGGACGGGTTTTGTCTCATGTTGTTCGTTTTGTTATAAGGTTGTTTCATATGTGTTTTATGAACGTTTAGGATGACGTATTGTCATACTGACGTATCTCATTTTGAGATACAACATATTTCAATTAAGTGGTTTCGTGGTCTAGTCGGTTATGGCATCTGCTTAACACGCAGAACGTCCCCAGTTCGATCCTGGGCGAAATCATTATTTTTTTTGAATTTTTATATTAGTTTATTTACAGGGATAGATAATGAATGATAAAAAATGAATAGAACGTACTCTGCGCAAGCGCATATATATATACTATTGTTGCTTCCAATTTATACAAGATCCCTTAATTGTTCCTCCAGCTTTTTATCTTGTTTCCAATTATAAAATGCAGTCGCTGCACCGCCAAATAAAACAAGGTTGAACACCATCCGCATTCCCGTGTACCCTACGTTCCATTCGTTGCCCTTGGATCTGCCACCACAGGGTCCATAAGATAAGAAATACGCTGCTTTGGTCTCCTCCAGCGGTATATGTCTCCAATCTTCTTCCATCCTCCATCGTAAGTATTCCTTGATTTCATCCCTAACCTCAGGTCGTAGAGTAGGCCATAACTTCGTTATATTCGTAATCTCTACTACCGGTGGCTGATAAGTGCTGAAAGATCTTTTCAGTGCTAGCAGAATACCGTTTCGTCCCATCATCTTTTGCCTTATTTCTACCTATGTTGAAGATATCTTTTGGGTGGTCTTCTCCTTTCTTTGACGCGAAATTTGAAATTGCAAATACTTTTCGAAGAAGGATGCAAGTACACATAAAACGTATACTGTAAATAGGCAAAACATAAGCAGTGAGAGATATCCCTGCATATTCAAGGTTTACAATGACTTATGAACAATTATACGTACGTTGCCTGTAACGCTGGTTGATGCTATTCTTTTGATGTTTTTAACAACACACAGGATAATGAATAGTTCCCTTCCTGTTTTCTAATTCATAATTACTAACAAGTATAGCCAATTCGCCTTCTCGGCATTTGTGTAATCACTTAAGAAAGAGTTCCATTCCTCAAAGAGCTTCCAGCCATTTATCCACTTAGACACTCAACCAAAATTTGCAATTTGTGGTTTAATCGTTACATTAGCTGTATTATCATCTGCCCTGTTCACCGTCGGTTCTAAATCTTCATACATTAAGAAACTCTTCTTCTACACAATTTTAAGTGTAATTGGCAGCTTGTTTGCTGGCTTGACTACTGTTTTTGCTTCGAATTCTTTCGGTGTCTACGTCTAGTGGCTCTTCGCTGGCCTATAAAGGAATTATCGATGAAATTATATACTATACTTAAGAAGTATTTTGGATGAGAATATTAAAAAGAAAGGTGTCAAGTAAATTTCATTATATAAACGGTTTAAGACATATTAATATGCGATTTTTGGGAAGATAATGACTGATATCACATGGCTTTGTTGTTTGAAGGTGCTTGTTTTATGCTCATAAATTCAACACATCTTCGTCGAAGTTAATAGCTTTGTAATATCTTGGATCTGAAGAGTTGGTTGAACCGAACGCGTTATACTCAAGTAATGTAGAAAGCATAGCTCTAGTGTTTGATATTACATTCTCTAATGCGCATTCGCTATCCTTATGTAAAAATGTTAGTATTGTGTTGTTACTAACTTGAAATAATCTCTCTTGTAAGTATTCGTCACTCAAATATCCTGATATCTCCTTTGGTGCCTCCACAAGTGGATTGGAATATGCTAACAATGCAGAGACATTACTCAATTGTCCACTAAACCTATCCCTCAAAGATTGTGGAATTTTAGTATCGTAGATAAATTCATTAGATAATTCTTGACCCTTCAAAATTAAATTTTCAATTTCGTCATCATCTTTGGATGAACTCTTTTTAATCATCACCAGATAATTCGCTAGTTTTAACTCAAATACCAATTCTAGATTATTTTTTAACAGATCTGGAATTTCGTTATCGATATAATTGATGCATTTGCTAATTTGACCTTTGTTTATCAAGTATCTTAATTCTTGCCTTATCTTTACCATACGTTCTTCTTTCATGATCTGTCTTTCATTGTGCCTGATAACATCTTTACTTTCAGAATGTTGCCCATTGACATTAACCGCATCTTTTTGCAAATCTTTCAAAAACCCCTTTGCAACATCCACCAATCCTTCGTGGATCAAATAATCATTTATCATCACGTTTAATGTATTAGGCAATGAACCGTCATCCACGCTTAAGTTGTTAATATTGTTCACGTCTGGTCTAACTAGCTTTCCATCTATAAACCTATTATCTTCTCCCAAAAGAAACTTCAGATTGTTGTCCTTCTCATCGTTAAGCTTCTTTGTATCCTTATTACCAGCGGCACCATCCTCTTGATCAATATCCATCAAATCTTCATTAACGTTTGTTGATTTATTTTCTTCAGGCCCATTTTCAGTTTCATCTTCCTCACTTTCATCAGAGTCGAATTCTTCAATTGAAACGTCCATTTGGCGTCCACGACAAATATGCTCATACGCCAAACTCTTCCATTTATCTTGATATCCAATAATGTCAAATACAAAATCCTCATTTAACCCAAAATTTGTTTTGATAGAATTTCCAGGTCGTAAGGCCACATATGGGACGAATTCTAGATCATTCAAGTCGGTGAATGCGTTACCTAAATGGATACCATTCTTCGTGAAAAAAATTGAGCCATCGATAAAATTTATGCCACAACCAATAACGTCATCCCTACCAAAAGGCTTAGCATATTCCTTAGATTGTTCTGTAGAATTAGTTATCAAACCGTCAAATCCGCAATAGCCAAATACATTAAGATCAAATCCGTATTTCTGACACTTATTTATGGAACCATCCACGTTAAGAGACATGGCTGAAACGCCCCCTTCATAAATATAATCACGCCTTTGAGTACCTTCCATAGTGAAAGAAGTAGAAGGTACTCTATTGGAACTCATGTTATTACTACCACCTAAGCTACTACTAGAACCGGCCACGCTTGAACGAGAAACACTCTTTTTTGTAGTCGCTTCCATTAATTCATTCTCTACTAACTTGTATCCGATAACAATGTTACTATTTTCAGCACTCTCTGTACTCGTTACACTGAGAACTTTAATCTCGTAATAGAATATAGTTAACTTGTTGTCTGGCAATGACTTATTTGCCCAAGTGACTGCAAAGTCCACTTTCCCAGAGTTCTCAAAAGAGGTTCTCAGTCTATTTCTGGTAGAGGCAGAAGAAGCGCTTGATCTTTCATAAGTCATGTATGAGTGATAATCAGGATTAGGTTGTAAATGAGTAATACCATCTTGAGATAGCTGCAAGCTGTTATTTGGTTGAGCTTGCCATCTAGAAGGTAAAAAGTACCCTAGTATTTTGTAAATATCAGGGATCATTGAGTTTTTCTTTTTGCTACCACTGTTGGACAAAACATTTGTTGCCTCATTGTCATTTTTGTCGTTACCGGACGACACTCTAGGAGAAGAAAAGGAAGAACTTGGAGACTGATCAGGGGGGTAGTATTGTAGGCCACTGTTCTTGTCAGATGTATCCCACAAATTCCTTGATTCTGTTTCTATATTAATAGCTGATCTAGATCTTTGATATATCCATGGGTCCGCAACCCTTTCGGCACGCTGCTGTGCACTGGACACATCAGCATCAGCTCCTCTACTTCCTTCTTCTCCACCTTCCTCGTGATTGTCAGAGCCATCTCCTTCGTTGTTATCGTCCGTGTCAGTATCCACTTCCCCTTCTAAGCTTTCCAGATCGGATTCATCGTCGTCGTCGTCATCGTCATCGTCATCATCGTCATCATCATCATCGTCATCATCATCGTCATTTCTGTCATTTTCCAGGCTGGTATTAGAGTTAAGCGCCATTTCACGTTCGGATAAAACGGGTTCTAATAGTTCCTGAGCATTTTTCCTCATGTCTGAGGAAGCTTTCATAACTCGCACTGAATTTTTATTTGAATCTTTAACACCAAATCTCAAAGTAAAATCATTAACGTCTGGATAGAAATATTTATAGACTTGAATCAGGTAATCGTCGTTGACAGCTTCAAACGAAATTGTGCCTAGAACACCCAAATTCATCAATTTAGACCAGATTTCTTTCCTTGTTAAAGCAGTTAACTTTGTCCTGCCCATTCCAACGCCAGTGGGATTTTCATCAGCGTTGATTAAGTTAGTGTTCTTCAGTTTGTGAAAGAGTTTTCTATGTTGCAAATATAAAATCCATAAATCATAAGCCACAGGCTGTTGCAGCAAGTAGCTCGGGAACAAACAGTTAATGAATTCGCGGTCTACGTCATCCATATATTCAGACATTTCCTCTTAATTATGCTGAAATTCGACGCTTGGCTTTAACGTACTACTAATATTTCTGCTATAACAGTAACAGTTCTGGTCCAATCCTTTGGCTCTTTCTTTTGGTTGATCGATTCATCAGTTCCCTCCCCTGAAAGGCTCGCGCGTCCTGTAATCTAGCAAAAATAGGCAGGATACAAAATACAGTGGAGTGGTAATATTATATTCTTATATGGCTATATATGTTTATATATAAAGGTAAAGACAGACAATAAAGAACATACATATATATATATAGATATTGTGTGTGTGTGTGTGTGTGTGTGTGTGTGTGTGTGTGTATAGCAAGCGCATGAATTTCATCACAATGTCATGGTAGTGGTTGTGGTGATGGTCGAAGTAGAGGTGTAGGATACGTCTTCTTCGTCTTCTTCTTCCTGTTGTAGTAATAGCTCCTGCTGCCTTTGGAACTCTTCTGCAGCAGCTTTTTCACGCTCTTTTCTTTCACGTTCCTTTCTTTCACGTTCCTGAAATTGCAGGTTGGCTTTCGATCTTAGAATATACAAAAACTCACCACTCTCTTGAGTGAACGATAATATCTTCTTTTGCACTTTTTGCCTAAACGCGTTAACACGGGATAAGTCAGCGGAATGGTGAGCCAGCTTGTCTCTAGATTCTATGATCTGTTTCTTGCCCTTCAAAAACTTCTTCCAGTTAACAGAAGACTTTGCTTTCTCTTCATCAAGCGTAGTGTCATCATCTGCACCCATGTGAGCGTTGATAACATCCACATAAGCCATTCTTTTGGACCATTCATTTACAATGATATCACCCCATTCTTCAAATACCTCGACGTTTTCCTCTCTAATTGCATTAACTTTTTTTTCAATTTCATCAGTGATTTCGCTCAAATCTTTCTCCATAGCATTTGTCAGTTCGTCTAACGTCGAGCGCGTCTCGTTGAAGTACTCACGAACTAACTCTCTCGTTATGTACTGAGAAATCTCAGTACTTCCAGATTTATCGAAGAAAATTTTCTTGCCAGTTTCACTATCAATGCCTTCCACACATTCAATATCGTTAATGGCTAGCGAAATCTTGGAGAAGAACTTCTTAGATTTATCATCTAAAGATTGAAACTTGGCTTTAAAGTGGTTGGCCTCCTCAACCAATTTACCATTGATGTATTTGGAAACATCCTTTTCAAATAGCTGTATGACGTCTTGTGTTTTCTGCAATATAGTCTCACTCCACATGTCAAAATCCTCTTGCAACAGAGCCTGTTCATTGACATTGACGTCTGTGGAGTCTTCAACGTCTGTGGAAGCCTCATCGTCGTGCGCATGATTAGCAACAGCGCTAGCCTCTTCCTGGTCCAAAGTAATTGTTTCAACCACTGTTTGAGTACTTGTTGTAGTTAGCTCCTCTTCGTCAGACTCCATAGTACTTACGGTTAAAACCATGTCCTCCGAGGAAGGCTCATGTGTGACGGAACCATGAATGCCATGCGTGTCCTTATTCTTGAACTTTCCCATTAATTTTTCCTCTGTATTACCAACAATAAAGTCGTATTTGGATTTGATGCATCTTGAAGTGATAGTAAAGTAATAATGGCCTATATTTTTACACTTTAAAATTCTTTCCTTCAAATGAGAGCGAAACTCCGCAGTAAAGAATTTGTCTATGTTAGGTTTCACAAAAGCATTGTATTTTGCGAAGAAAAATCGTCTAGTCTTGACCATTGGGGAGCGGACCAATTGGTAATACTTTCCACAGTTCCATTTCTTACATTGTGAATGGATGACCTTGAATGCAGGCTGTATAGCGACCTTGTTCACTTTTACTGTAGCGTCATCGATGACAGGTTTGACAGCCGTGTCATATTTACGCGCCACTATATCGAAACCGGGACTAACTTTATTTTTGTATAATTCACAATTTCTTGAAAAGTAGGTGTTCCAGACTCTTGGATTGGTATAATGGCAAAGCGTTTGCGTGCGTTCACACGATATGCTCCCACTATTGAATTCGCAACAGTACTGAAGCAACGATACCAACACCGTCAGAGTCGTGATTAACTTTATCAGCTTTCCCATTTCGTTACGCTGCGTTCTTGTTTAGATGTAACAGCTTTTGTGCATCCAAGATATAAAGTACTTCAGAAATGGTGGTTGAAACAGAATGCCCATTACGCTTACTTTAAGGCTGTTCTTCAAGTTGATCCTTTCTTTGATACATGATTATCATCATGTACGTAGAAATCCGCCTTATTTCCGAAACCTGACTATCTTAGGGTTATACATAGAAACGTATAGGACATTTCTTACTTTTGAAAATTGTTCCTTGGGCAGTTCAGGGTTTAGTTAGGGTATTGATGCCAGCCCTAAATCCCCTAAATAAGAACTCTCGAGGATAATAACAGACAATAAACCAAGAGTTCGTCCACGTATGATGGCTGTTTTTTATTCTGTCGGTTTTTGGTTGCCGTAGTAAATATAATTTGGTAAGCGTGTTGTGCTGTGTTGTGTTGTGTTGTGTTGTGTTGTGTTCTACTAATTGGATTGTGCGAATAAGTGAAACGGTTGCTTCACCCAGCGGGAAAAGGACAACCTGGTATTTGGTGTGAGATAAAGTTATAGACAATCTGGTCTTTTGTTATTAAGTTCTCTTTTCTTCTATACCGTTCAGTTTACTGCTCTCTTGCTTTTCGATAAAGCTAAAATAAAATAAAAATATGTCACTATGGCCCTTTGGAGAGACGCTGAGTCATTCTGGAATTGATTCGATACTTGAAGAGTACTATCTAATTTTTCGTAGTTTGGAGGGAAATGAGACCTCTTCAACTGACGACAAGAAGAATGAGCCTTCTATGGAGTCAGAGTCCGAATTTGGTACCGAGTCTCGGGATAGGAGTGACCTTAACCAGTCATTTATTGATAGGATCTTGTTGGAAACAGCTTTGCTGGATGAACTGAATGGAGGAGCCAACGACAGACTCGTCGACTTCATTTGCTTGGGATATTTCTATGACGACCGTTCCCAGCAGGTCCGCCACATGGACTACCTAGTGGGCATGCTGATGGCTTACTTGAAGGACATAGACCGCACTGGTTATAGAACCCCATTTCTTTTAGAGAATTCATTCCATCAAACAGGTGAATATGAAGATCAGGACGATGAAGACCCAATGCTGTATGTCAACATTATTTCCAGTATTTTTTGTTCGAAAAGTGCGCCCATAGTGGAGGCACTCGTGCAAAATACCCCATTTTTGTCCTCTCTGTTCGAGGTTTTCCAGTTTGAAAATATTGAGGCAGAAAATTGTCCTATCTTGGCTGTTTTCCTTAAGATTAACGAAACTCTTCTGTTTGAACAGACATCTAGCTATTTGGAATTTTTCAAATCGCAACCGAACATTGTGGACAAGTTCTTATATCATATTGAAGTCTCACCCTTGGTTGAATTTCTCATTAAAATCATGCTGACTGATCAAGTTGAATCACCTACGAACATTATTGACTTCTTGTATCACCAGGATCTGATACCTAAGTGTTTGAATCTCTTGGACAATAGCAAATACTCACCTGGTATTCAAAACAGTAGCGGAGAGCTTCTAAAAGCACTGATCAGCATTTCCACCAATTTTAAACTGGATACTTTGTGGATCGGACCTAACCGATTGACAAGACAGCTTGCCTCTCCGCAATATGTCGACCAACTTATTAATATAATCTTATTTCAAAGAGGCCATGCAATGGGAGTTGCCGTATCTATTATAATTGAGTTGATCAGGAAGAATAATTCCGACTATGACGAAGTAGATTTGTTAAGTACCACCATAGTAGACAATCCGCCTTCTCAAAGAGATCCAGTCTATTTGGGCCATTTGTTATATGAGCTCACTATGCATATGGAAGATTTTTATGCATTACTAATTAAACTTGAAAATGATGATGACGATGATCATGACACTGCTTCAAAAGCTCTTCCATCTGTTAAGCATCACCTACTAGAAAACCAATTGCATGAATCATTCAGGCCTTTGGGCTTTGAAAGAGTCAAGATTACAGAATTGATATCGGAAATGTTACACTGTTCAAATATGGGATTGATGAATTCAAAAAGAGGCGAAAAAATAGCACGTACCAGAGATAAATGCAGGGACACTCTTGATCAAAACTCACTAGAGAAAGCCATGAAAAATTTAAATATAAATGATAATACTATTACTTCCAATACATTAGAAGATAAATGTAATAATAATGATAGTAATGACAGTAATGACAACCAAAAACAAAAAAAAAATATTAAAAAAAAGTTTCATGATAATGAATTGTATTCTACTTTTGATACATCTGATGACAATATTGATGATGATGATGATATGAGTTTTGAAATTCCTTACGTCAGTGAAACGCAAAATTTGAAAATACGTAAAAACCCTACCATTGGAGATTTATTCAAAATTAAACTTCATGACCTTGGGTTTTTTCCAAAGTTTCTACAATTATTCTTAAGATATCCTTGGAATAACTTTTGGCACAACATTGTATTTGATATTATTCAGCAGATATTCAATGGTCGAATGGATTTTTCTTATAACTCATTTTTGGTCTATTCTTTGTTTGATTTCAAAAAGTCTACAAGATTTATCCCAAAACCTTTGTACGGCAGCAACCAAAAGTTACCTGTTAAAGACTTCCATATTATCTCTGATTTCATTTTACAAGGCCACAAGGATTCGTTTGAATTTTACGAAAAAGAGAAAACAAATTTAGGTTATATGGGTCAATTAGTATTAATTGCCGAAGAAATTGCGAAGTATTCCAAAATTTATAAGACCGATCTAATTGCTCCAGATATATATGCCTTCTTACAAGATGAAGTTTGGATGTCATATTCTAGTGACATCTTGAACGAAACAAGGACAATGTGTTCAATAATTCTTGGTGGAGGCCAGTTCTGTGCCGAAAGCGATGAAAATACTAACCAGGACTTTTTGGAAAAAGCTGATATGAGTAAACCAGCTCATCCATCCACAATGGATGAGAATGAAATTGTTCACGAGGAGGATGTTAAGTTGCATGATAAAGTTGCCGAGCTCATAGATGAATTGGGTCAATTAACCGAATTAGATATTCATGATAAAATTAAAGATGTTATTGTTGATCATCATTCCGACTTAAATTGATTAGGTTAAGTCGTCAAACCAATTTTGACTTTTTTTTTCCTACATTTTTAATATTTTGTTTCTCGTTTTGCCTTATTTAATTTTGTGACATGTAAAAATTACGAAGCCTATTGGGGGCCAATTGAAGTAAACTAAATATAACAATAGTCCTTTGTAGTTCAGGAATGTTCACCAACTATTCACCAAAAATTATTGTCTAGCTTACTTTCAATAACTTATAGCTATCTATACAAAAATAATCATATAACTAAAGTCAGGCCCAAACCAGGCAAAACAAAACCATAATAATGGGAATTATTACACTATCCGGCAATGTTCTACATTTATTGAAAGCCTACCCAAAAAAGGGCCTTGAAGAGGTTTCTCAACCAGAGCCTAATACAGCAAATGATTCCTCGACTGAATATAAAGGAAAAAGCAAGGATGATTTTCAAATGGTCGAAAAATCCAATACAGATGAGAGATACAATTTTACAAGAACGAAAAAATGGTTTTTATTGATGACCTCAGAATATTACAAACTAATGGAAAACAGACTTTTAATGTTTTGCATTATCGCTTGCTCTTTTATTTGTGCTATCCAATTTCTTTTCTTTATAATTTATTGGACCAACATTGTTCCACGGAAGACGCAAAGGGCAATAACTAACCTAAATTACGATTATTTAACAGCCCATCTAAAAGAGCAATGCGTTCCATATGCGAAAATTCTTGACCAATGTATTCTCTAGCAATCTCTGCTTTTGTACATTCGTAGTTTTTTCATGTTCCTTTCATAAATAATAAAAAAAGCGTATTCTTTTCTATATAAATAGAATGAAAAAAAGTTGAACATAATATCAGTTAAGGTTAAAATAAAGCCAAACGATATAAGCAACAGAAATGAGTGAACAGGAGCCTTACGAATGGGCTAAACACCTATTGGACACCAAGTATATCGAAAAATACAACATTCAGAACTCAAACACATTACCTTCACCACCAGGATTTGAAGGTAATTCCTCTAAAGGAAATGTTACAAGAAAACAACAAGATGCTACATCTCAAACTACTTCTTTGGCACAAAAAAACCAAATAACAGTATTACAAGTACAGAAGGCATGGCAAATTGCGTTACAACCAGCCAAATCTATTCCGATGAATATTTTTATGTCGTATATGTCCGGTACATCCTTACAAATCATTCCTATAATGACTGCCCTCATGCTACTCTCTGGACCCATTAAAGCAATATTTTCAACAAGGAGTGCATTCAAACCAGTGTTGGGTAATAAAGCAACACAAAGTCAAGTGCAAACTGCTATGTTCATGTATATCGTATTCCAAGGCGTCTTAATGTACATTGGATACAGGAAACTAAATTCAATGGGTCTCATTCCTAACGCTAAGGGTGATTGGCTACCCTGGGAACGAATTGCTCATTATAATAATGGATTACAATGGTTTTCCGATTGAGAGCGTATATACTTATATAAAATATCTATTCTGTTTCATATATGATTATTGTTTTACACTCTTATCTTCATCCTTTCGGAATTTCGATTCATAAAGCTGTTGAACGTTGTATTTACGATATTTGGTTTTATAATCCCCATCGACTACACACATTCCGATATTGCTCTTAAAACATTCCACTAGAATCAATTTATCATAGTTCTTCAAGTCCACAGTATGATTAAACTCAGAACCCTCTTTATTGACCAGCTTCACAACTTGATTAATGATGTCCATTCTTTCAATCGTATTGAAATTTCTTCTTGTCACTTCTACAGCAAATTTATAATTTTTTTTAACATTCGAAGGGTCATGAAAGTGTGGCCCAATAACCAAATTGGCCAACTTGATTAATTGCTCCATTTTTGCATTACAAGAGTACGTAATAGGTGTTAATTTCTGAACATATCTAGTACGTTTAACCATATTTTTGGGATCCGCTAAGTCTTTCATGATACTTAGCACAAATTCTTCGGGAACAATTGGCTTTCTTGTTTTACAAAATGTCACGCACTCACAGTTCAAGTCGATGAAGGCTAAGGGGTCTTTCTTCTTTGTCTCCCCTGAAGATAAATCTTTGCCTGTTTCTTCACCTTTCAATTCTTGTAATTCCTTTTTTATCTGGTCTTCAATTGATAGATCTTTCTTTTCGTCATTTTCACTTTCATCTTCTCCTTCTTTGATATCCCCATAGAGTTCTTGAAATTTTTCTTCGAATAAAAGCTGCAACTCTTGGGCTGCTTGACGTTCATGTCTTCTAGAACATGTGGCATATATTCCAGACGTACCAGGGTCTAAGAATCCGGAAGATACTTTAAACTATTACTTTTGATCGTTAGTACTTAAAGAACTCTAATTCGTGTGCAGACAGACATACTTTCTTCCTGTTTTGGGAATTTGCATCCTTACCATTACGGTTACGTTTTTCACCCATAATTAAGATACTTATTTACACTAATTGTATGATACTTTTCAATATATAGTAGACTTTTGAGATGTATTTGGTTGACGTGAAAAATAAAGAGTTATTCAATGATAAAAAAAAAATTTATTTGAAGTGAACTTTTTCGATACTAAAACCAAAAAACTCAAGACTGTCCGAAATTCTTTCTTATGAACGTACAAATGATTATACTGAGATAATATCTAATTTTTTAACGTCTATTAAAAAATTTGGCTATCCTACTCGTATTAGAGTCAATGACACTCGCTGATTCAGAGTTGAATATGCTGCTACTATCCATTACGCTAGTGTCATCGCCGTTAGCTCCTTCTACAGATGAGACGAAGTGCTGAATCTTGCTCAACAAAAGAGCCGCATCTTCCTGTCTAATTCTTGAATATTTTCTTAATCTTATTTCTGGTTCATTATAATCTTTTCCCTGAGTCTTTAATAACTCTATACACTGCTTCAACTCCATAAATGTAGCTTCTAGCGATTTGATATTATTTTCAAATAATGTTGGTGCGTCAACACCGTTGGCATTTGGAAATGTAGGCGTCGAAGGGGTCATTGGCGACTGGTATCCATTACTATCTATAGTACCTGGTGTAGAGGGGAAAATTCTGGGAATAATGCTCTCTAAATAATTGACATCAACTTCAAAATTCATTATGCTTTCATGTGTAATTGTACTTGGTGTGTCATGCAATAATAGACCCATGAATTGTCTCGTCAAGGAGTCAAATTCACGGAAAATCAATAATGTTTGGACGCTGTATGGTAAATTTTGTAGCGTGCTGGCAAACATCATTTCTAAAAATTGTGCCAGATCAATGATGGAGATATCCGGGTCTTGCCTTACCTCCGTTATTTGCCAGTCAATTTCAATAGTTTCAAGAATATCTGATATCTTAGAATCGATTAATTCAATTAACTTTGTTTCTGCCAATTTTCTGCTTTCCGCAAGATATTTTATCGAGGATAACCGTATTTCCATATCCGGGTTTTGTAAAATATTCTCTCTTGTCATGAAGTTACTAAATTCTTTTGCTGCTATGATAAAATAATCTAAATTGACTAAGATTTGTGCAATTTCTTCTCTCGACGTACTTTCAAGTTTAGAACGAATTTTTTTATTGACGATATCATTAAATATATCGTCCATTGTTTTGACCAAAATATTATTCAAAGTGTGTAGCTCATGACGATAAAATATGGAAAGAAATGCGGTTATTTTAGAATATGTTTTCTTAGCAAGTGTACACGTCATTGGGTATAATGGAGAAAAAGGCAAAGTCACAGCAAATGGCTCTCCGTTGGTTGGATCTGGCAGGGAGAGGTGTTCGCCCTCCTTCATCCAGCAAATCTTCAAAACTTTCTCATATAATGTCTTGTCATTAATGGATAAAGGCATAAAATCATCATCGTTTAACAAGATTTGAAATTCATCGTCAAAAGCTCTCAAGGAAACAGAGCAGAATTTCTCGAAAATTGAAACCAAAATTTTATATAAAGGTTCGATGTTCAGTTTGAAATTTTCTAAAATGGCAACATAAATACAAAGAAAATCTTTCAATTTAATCATGTCTTCTTCTGTTTTCAGCTTCTCATCTATGAAATAACTCAAATATGGTGACAACCTGTCCATGAGTCCATCCCAAAATTCATTTGTAGAATTATAGTTATTATCAACGAGGATAAATTCTGTAGCTTTATTCAAATTAATATCATATAATAAGAAGCCGAGAATTTTCAAAAAGTAATCCTGCAAAAAGTGTAAACTTAGACTTTGTGTGAAAGGATCATCTGTGGAAACGTCATGCGCGGTTGATCCAGGAGTAGTACCTGTACCCCGTAATAACGAATCCATTTGATATGCAGCTGTTTTATTCTTCTTCCATATCAATGGATACATTAGTTTTGTCTTTCTCAGTTCATATTCTTTGTTAAACTCTCCAGAGAGGACGCTCAACTCATTTAAGTTTTGAAAAATCATTATAGAATCGTGAAAGTCATCTAACTGGAAAAATTCACCCAAGTTTAGCTTTGCTAGAAAGGATTCATCTCTCATGGAGATCTCTATAGGCGAATTAAATTTGAAATTTGTCAACTTCATTTTAGATCTCGTTTCGAGCCATTGCGGAAGTAATTCATTCTCATAAATTGCCACGAATTCTTGCCCCACTTTTATCAAGTTCTTCCCTAAATTTAAATTTAGAGAATTCCTTATCAAATTTATACACTCATCCTTGGTGACTTTCTGTAAAAATGGTATAGAATTGTAAATTTCAATTAAAAATTGGAAATTATAATTCTTAAATTCTTGTAGATACAATTTCTCCAGACTATCCAAGTTTTGTAAAACTTTGAAAAACTTTCTTTCGGTGATCAATTCTTGACATTTGCTGGATAATTCCAAGATTCTAACAACCTTAGTGATTAAAATTGTTGCTTCTGAAATTTTTAGTGAAATTTTTTTGTTATTAACATACATTTGTTTCTTGACAATTAGTTCATTAGCTGATTCACTCAATCTTATTTGAAATTTGGAAATTTCACTGGATAAAGTGTCTTGCACCATACCTTGGATGTTTGCAATTTCGTCTATAGATGTTTCCAGCTTATCATTCATTTGGGAATCTTGTAATAATTGCAATTCCAGACCTTGAAAGTTATCCTCAATTGAATTTTCCAATTCATCAATTACGGGGTCCAATTGATTTTTATCAAGAGCCCTTCTTAAAAAAGGTACCCACTTATCAAAGGATAAAGGATCTAAATCAAACACATCATTTTGGCCCAGCGCAGGTTCGTGTTTCACTGCATCTGTACTTTCATTGTTGAGAACAGCCCTTTCTGTCCACGATGAATTGTTTCCGGATGCAGTAGCCAGTAAAACCTGCTGAAAATCTTTTGAAAGCAATGGCTGGCCTTCTTGGTCCATTATTGACAGCTAATTCGCTACAACTCCTCAACAGTATTCTCTTGCTACTATTTTACGCTCGTTAAAGGTATTAATTGTCCTTTTATTATTGTATTTTTCTGGAAGAATTATGCGGAAAAGTAAAAGCGAACAAAAAATTATCGTATCTTTATTAAGCATTCTTGTGTAGAAAAATTGTATATAATATATGTACGCGCATATATGAATCTATTATAAAGTTAATATTGTTGATTAGTAAAGCTTAGTTCCGTTTTCAATCACACAACCGGGAGCATCCTTTGGTCTTTCTTGCAAAGAACCAAGCTCCCAAATAATTTCACCTTCTTCAGTCAATGAATCACAAACAGCCTTGACGTTTTCTCTCTTGACAATCAAAACCATACCAACACCCATGTTGAAGGTTCTTAAAATGTCATCGTGTGGAACATTACCTGCTTGACCAAACCATTTGAAGACACGGGGTACTTCCCAGGTTGACATATCAACGCGGGCCTGTAGGTGGTCTGGAATAGCTCTTGGGATATTCTCTACTAAACCACCACCTGTTATATGAGCTAAACCTAGTAGTAGTCTTTGTCTAATTGATGGCAATAATTGCTTGACGTAAATTTTTGTTGGTTCAAGAATACCTTCACCTAACGTCTTAGATTCATCCCATGGACATGGAGCGTCCCATGGTAATGCTACATGTTGAATAATTTTTCTAACCAAAGAGAAACCATTAGAATGAACACCGCTAGAGGCGAGACCCAGAAGAACATCTCCTGCGGCCATTTCATTTATCTTGGGCAAGATATCTTGTCTTAATACAGCACCAACAGCGGTACCATTAGTATCGTAGTGGCCGGGTGGATACATACCGGGCATTTCCGAAGTTTCACCACCCACAAGAGCACAACCACTTTGAATACAACCATTAGCAACACCGGACACAAAATCAGAGGCAACTTGAATGTCAAGAGCACCAGTGGCAAAGTAGTCCAAAAAGAATAGAGGCTCAGCACCTTGTACCACCAAATCGTTAACATTCATGGCCACCAGGTCAATACCGACAGTATTATGAATCCCGGTCTCTTGGGCAATGATTAATTTAGTACCGACACCATCTGTAGCACCTACTAGTAAGGTATCTTCGTTTTGACGGAAACCTGCTTGAGCCAAATCGAATAAACCACCAAAACCACCAATATCAGAGTCTGCACCTGGCCTTCTTGTGGATCTGACCATTTCTTTGATAGTTTGTACGAGATTGTTACCATTATCAACAGAGACACCTGAGTCTGCGTATGTGATGGCAACTTTTGATGATTCTGAGTTTTGGAACGCACGGTATGCGATGTCCTTTCTGTAGTAAGAATTTTGGAAATGGACGCATTTGACGGCTTCATATACTGTATCTACTGCTGTTCTCAAGTCCTGAGCAGTGGAGGTCACAGAAAGAACTCTACCACCATTGGTCAATAAAGAATCGGTGGCGGAATCGTATTTGGTACCTGCTTGGAAGATTTGTGTATGTGGAGGTAATTTATCGGTATCCAAGGTAATTTTGTCACCTTTGGCGTATGATTCAGGATAACCACCTGCAGCCACTACGACAGTAACGGCAGATCTTGTGTCATCGATTCCTATGTTTACGGAATCCAAACGATGTTCAGCAGCAGCCAAAAACACTTGCGCCAAATCGGTTTGATCATCAAGTAAACTCAAAACAGCCTGTGTCTCTGGGTCACCGAATCTGACATTATATTCTAACACTTCGGGAACAAGTTGATTTGTCTTAGAATCCTTCACCAAAATCATCCCGGTGAACAGCACACCAACAAAGGGCATACCATCACGTCTCATCCCATCAATCGTAGGCTTCACAATCTGTGAATCTATGGTCTTCAACAAAGATGGTGTGGCCACAGGAGCGGGGGCATAGGCACCCATCCCACCGGTGTTCAAGCCCTTGTCGCCATCAAAGATCCTCTTGTGATCTTGTGCGACGGGGAGATTGAAGTGAGAGTACCCGTCAACAATGGTGAGTAGAGAGATTTCATCACCTTCCAAGAATTGTTCTATCACAACCTGCTTGCCCGCTTCTTCACCGAATTGCTTGGTGACCATTATGTCCTTGATAGCTTGGACGGACTCGTCGATGCTAGATGGGATAATAACACCTTTCCCAGCAGCGATCCCGTCGGCCTTGATGACAAAAGCTTTGTCAGTATGAGCTTGCAAGAATGAAATGGCTTCTTCTGGATTAGTGAAGACATCATAAGACGCGGTTGGAATATTGTGTTTTGACATAAATCTCTTGGAGAAAGCCTTGGAAGCTTCCAACTGAGCGGCTTTGACGGAAGGTCCAAAAACGGGAATACCAACGCTATGGAACACGGAGGTGATGCCGTTGACTAGAGGTAATTCTGGACCAGGAACGACCAAGTTGATCTTATGTTCCACAGCCATCGACTGCAAACGAGCAAAATTGGCGACATCTGGCGTAATATCCCAGTTTATCACACGCGAAGGATCCATGGTTGCGGTCCCTCCATTACCTGGAGCGACATAGATCTTACCCACGGTGGGTGACTGAGCCAGCTTGGTGACAAGAACGTGTTCTCTTGCACCGTTTCCTAAAACGAGAATGTTGAGCATTGTGAGGGGAGGGAGAATGGTTCTCTTAAGCTAGGATTAAGAAAGTAATAAGAAATAACTGCGCTACTAGTGGTAGCTCCTGGGACGGTTAACAGCGGTTGCACTTGCCTCTGAACATAGTTTAAATACCAAGTTCAAGCCCATCGCATATTCATTATTGCTGTTATTACCAGGACACGAGTCAGTCGGCACTTGTCACTACCGACGGGGCGAGTCAACTGAAAAAAAAATGAAAAATTTTGAAAAAAAAAAAAAAAAGCTGCTTACTGCCACTATTAGTCACGATATGAACAACGGCAGTTGAAGATTAGACGATTTCTTAACGCTTAGGTAGTTATTAGAGTATGATATAGTAGATTCAAGTTTATGATATCTGTCTGTCCCTGTGAGGGATTGTAGTAATGCTGTGGCTTCTTTCTTGTTACTTAGATATGGCGTTGCAAAAGGAACGTACAAAGAGGTGCTTCTTCATCCGGGGGTCTTCTACTTTTGTATGGCTCTTGATCGCCACCGTGTAATCGAGCCCTTGTGGCTTCTCTAAGGTACCTCTGTGCGGCCACTTTCTTTATGGTTGGTAACGTATGGTGGCATCTTTCACAGACGGATAAGTGCGGTTTAATTCTTCACTTAAATTTTGAGGGCATCCAATAGTTTCTGCAGAATACCAGCTAAACGCCCCAAAGAACGATGCTGCGTGTAACAACCTTGGCGTCTTCGTGTACTTCATTTCCCTTACAGGTCCTCAGGAGGCGGTTGACCATATCTTCTTTGACAAGCTTCCAACCCACAACCAAGACACAGGTCGTGGTCATCGGTGCTGGACATGCAGGCTGCGAAGCTGCAGCTGCGTCATCTAGGACTGGTGCGCATACTACTCTCATTACACCATCGTTAACAGATATTGGTAAGTGTTCGTGCAACCCCTCTATTGGTGGAGTGGGTAAGGGCATCCTTGTAAAGGAAATCGACGCTCTCGATGGGCTGATGGGCAAAGTAACTGATCTCGCTGGAGTGCAATTTAAAATGCTTAACAGAAGCAAGGGTCCTGCTGTGTGGGGGCCCAGGGCCCAGATAGACAGAGAGTTATATAAGAAATACATGCAAAGGGAACTTTCCGACAAGAAAGCACACCCCAACTTGTCTCTGCTGCAGAACAAAGTTGCTGACTTGATCTTGTATGACCCTGGATGTGGCCACAAGGTCATCAAAGGTGTGGTTCTGGATGACGGTACCCAGGTTGGGGCAGATCAGGTCATAATCACTACAGGTACGTTTCTCAGTGCAGAAATTCACATCGGCGACAAGCGTATTGCAGCAGGAAGAATTGGCGAACAGCCAACATATGGGATCAGCAATACTCTACAAAATGAGGTGGGTTTTCAGTTAGGGCGTTTGAAAACAGGCACTCCGGCTAGGCTGGCCAAGGAATCCATTGATTTCAGCGCTCTGGAGGTCCAGAAAGGAGATAAGTTGCCTGTCCCTATGAGTTTTCTGAATGAAACCGTGTCAGTCGAACCCACGAAGCAACTGGATTGCTTTGGCACACATACTACACCTCAAATGCACGACTTTTTGCGCAATAACTTGCATCAATCCATTCATATCCAGGACACGACCATCAAAGGCCCCCGCTATTGTCCCTCCATCGAAGCTAAGATTCTACGGTTCCCTGATAGATCTTCCCATAAGATATGGTTGGAACCAGAAGGTTTCAACTCCGACGTCATTTATCCGAACGGGATATCCAATTCTATGCCTGAGGATGTCCAGTTACAAATGATGAGGCTCATCCCGGGCATGGCAAACGTTGAGATCTTGCAGCCGGCATACGGCGTGGAATACGACTACGTAGACCCACGGCAATTAAAGCCTAGCTTGGAAACAAAATTGGTGGATGGACTATTCTTGGCCGGACAAATAAACGGTACTACAGGCTACGAGGAAGCCGCTGCACAGGGGATCATTGCAGGTATCAATGCAGGATTACTATCGCGCCAAGAACGGGAGCAATTGGTCTTGAAAAGGTCCCAAGCGTACATTGGTGTGCTCATTGACGATCTAATCAATAATGGCGTCATAGAACCATATAGAATGTTTACTTCCAGATCAGAATTCAGAATCAGCGTAAGAGCCGATAACGCAGACTTCAGACTGACGCCGATTGGTGCTCAACTAGGGATTATATCTCCTGTCCGTTTAAGTCAATATTCAAGAGACAAGCACCTATATGATGAAACAATACGGGCGCTTCAAAATTTCAAGCTAAGCTCTCAAAAATGGTCTAGCTTACTACAGGCTAATATCGCGCCACAGGCTGAAAACAGATCTGCTTGGGAAATATTCAGATTCAAAGATATGGATCTACATAAACTCTACGAGTGCATTCCCGATTTACCCATTAATTTGCTGGACATCCCAATGCATGTTGTCACCAAAATTAACATTCAAGGTAAATACGAACCTTACATTGTCAAACAGAACCAGTTTGTGAAGGCATTTCAGGCAGACGAAAATATGCTGTTGCCGCAAGATTACGATTACCGTCAGTTACCCACGCTTTCCACTGAATGCAAACTACTCTTGAACCGCGTACAGCCATTGACCATAGGCCAAGCAAGACGGATTCAAGGTATCACTGCGGCAGCCCTATTTGAACTCTACCGTGTGGCACGGAAGCCAAGCCAACCAGTCATGTAAATATCCTTTAATCGTTAGCTTGTATATGTAAATAATTCATTGTATGTAACCATCAAATTCGTTATTTAGCAATCTTACCCGGAATATTTCTTGTATCGTAACATTAATTCTCCCTTACAAGGGGACCTCGATGAATAAATAAAGTGTTTGTGTTGAAGGTACTTGCAAAAGGGCAACTCACTGTCGTTTATAATTTGATTTACTAATCGCATCTGTATTTGGAAAAGCATTTCTTTTTGGAAGAGGAACAAGAACGCCATGTCAGCAGACGAAACGGATGCGAAATTTCATCCATTAGAAACAGATCTGCAATCTGATACAGCGGCTGCAACATCAACGGCAGCAGCTTCACGCAGTCCCTCTCTTCGAGCGAAGCCCATAGAGATGCCCTTGGATATGGGAAAAGCGCCTTCTCCAAGAGGCGAAGATCAACGGGTTACAAATGAAGAAGATTTGTTTTTGTTTAACAGATTGCGGGCATCACAGAATAGAGTTATGGACTCCTTGGAACCACAACAACAGTCACAGTATACATCTTCCAGTGTCAGTACGATGGAACCATCTGCCGACTTTGCTAGTTTCTCTGCAGTGACTACTTTACCGCCTCCTCCTCATCAACAACAACAGCAACAACGGCAGCAGCAGCAGCAGCAGCAGCAATTGGTGGTTCAAGCCCAGTACACCCAAAATCAACCAAACTTGCAAAGCGATGTTTTAGGAACCGCTATAGCAGAGCAACCATTTTATGTTAATGCCAAGCAGTACTACCGAATTTTGAAAAGGCGATATGCAAGAGCTAAACTAGAGGAAAAGCTACGAATATCAAGAGAGCGAAAGCCATACTTACACGAATCTCGACATAAACATGCGATGCGAAGACCTCGTGGTGAAGGTGGGAGGTTCTTGACAGCCGCTGAGATCAAAGCCATGAAATCGAAGAAAAGTGGGGCTAGCGATGATCCTGACGATAGTCATGAGGATAAAAAAATCACTACTAAAATAATACAAGAACAGCCGCATGCTACTTCCACCGCAGCTGCAGCAGACAATAAAACATGATTTTGTAATATTCCAATGTTAATATCATTCCTAAAAAGAACTAAAAGTGCCCTCTTATACCACATGGTATCCATATGGCCTATTTAATCTGAATCAATATGTATATGTACTTTTACCAATTCCGTTTCGTTTCGTTTTATTTCTAACAGACCTATGTACTCCGCTGGAAAAGAAACCATATTGCGATCGTATTTACGTGCTTTTCTTTTTTCATTTTTGCTTACTCTATCTACATATAAACAGCTATTCAAAAGAGCTCCATTTTCATCTATATATAATTCTCTACACCATGTTAATTACCAACTAATAATTGATTTAATTTTACTTGATTTTCTTGGGTCAATTGAGGCAAAATGGTATTTAAAAATGTATTCCCAGAGATAGCATTATATTTGTTTAGTGCTTCAGCAACATATAATCTCACACCATTATTGACATCGATTTCAGGCAAAGGATCGAATGGTTTTTCGCTAATACTAACCAACTTACTGAAATGAGAACCAAACGTGGAGATTTCCTCCAAGTTATCTAAATCAACATAATCGTTTTTCAAGTTTGCAATACTTTGTGATGATGCTGTCTCTATAATGGAATTCATTGTGCTTGAAATCAAAGTTGGATATTTGCTTTGGAAAAATTGGCCGTTTATAACCATGTTCAAAACACCAATTAATGCAATTTTACGATCTAGCAGGTTACCAATAGTAGGTAATGTGGTAATAATAAAATTACCCCATATTTGTTGAAAAAGCCCATCTTGCACTTCGTCAATAAAGTGGATCAAAAAATCAGAGCCTAATTTATTAGATATCAAACCAAAAAATACCGTTAATTTTTTAACATACCTTTCTGTTTTAGAGTTCTGTAATCTTTGTAATAATAAAACTGCGATTTGTTTAATATATGGTCTCAAGCGGTTCATGTCGATTAGAAGCATGATGTGCTCTAATAAGTCAAACCCATGAACTTCATAAGCCTTTGATGCGATCAATCTTTGAAAAATACCTAAAACAGGGACTAGATCGGGGAAGATCGATGAATCTGTCTTTATAAAACTCTTTAGTAGCCTTGTCACGGCAGGAATATTACCTTTCAATTCCCATACATTTGGTGCTAATAAAGGTTGTGCCAACGGCTTGATACTTTCTGGAATTGTTGCAGACTGCTCAACAACAAATGCGATGATTTGGAACACGTATGGAATGAATTCTTGAATATCCTCGGAGAAAACCGTTAAAAATGTTGGCATCATAGAATCTACAAGTAGTGGTAAGTTTTGTCTTTGAGTGTAATTCAAGATGGCACCAATAGATTCAAAAGTGTAATGAGTAAATCTTGGATTTGATGGGTTCTTTGCCATTATCGTTACAATTTCAATAAATTGTGCCAACAACTGAGGAAATAAAGGTTGAATGGAATCTTCTGACGTCTGCAAAACTCTAAAGATTGATCTCATTAAAAATTCGTTTTCAGCTAGTTTTTCAGGGGAGCTGCCATGCTTCAAGATTAATGCAATAAGATTTTTCAAAAGAATTTCTGTACTATTCGAAATATCTTCCTTATGAAAAATAAAAGCAGGAGACGTATTTGATTCTCTAATAGTCAAAATTTTTTCAATAGTAATGGCAGCATACGTGTAGACAACATATTCATCTGTTTGTAAGAAGGTGGCCAAAATGGGCATTAGTTCAATCAACTGAGCTTTGGTCAACTGATTTCTGAAAGTGTAGATATATTTTATGGCATCCACTCTCAAAATAATATGAGGAATATTGTTGGAAGTAAGGTCCGGGGCAATTTCCTTGGTGAAAAAATCTACAACATTTAGTAAGTTGTTTGTGGATGAAACACCGGCATTGGTAATATTCCCATTAATGGCCAATGCAGTGAATAGATAAATATAAAGATCTTTAAATTTCCAATTTTTGGATGGATCACTCATGTACTGGTCAACGAACCCTTTCATATGCGCCAAAAAAATATTTGTGACTAACACTTCATTTTTTTCCTTCAATTCCTTCAAGAAATCAGTACATGCCCTTCTTCTAGTGTCGGTATCTGAACCTTCCAGATCTCTACGGATATATTCAATTGGATCGTCTTCAAAAAGTTCAACATCTTCCTCACGTAGTGTAACATTTGGCAGAATGATTTGTTCTGTGATATTATTCATGGCAGATTCGTTGTTGAATATTTCAAAGTATTTTGGAATACGTGTTACTGCAGTCAAAAATGACAAGGACTTGGATACTAAGATGTCGTATTTAGGTTGGTTTGAAATTGAGGTCAGAAGATTCCAAGTTATTTGTATGAATTCATTGATCATAGGTCCAAAGACATCTTCATATCTTGTTGTGTACAATTGAACCAGCTCCTGGATAGAGGACTTTACTTTTATTAGGACAGACGCATGTTCAGTTTCGTCAGGGTCTTCCAATAAAGGATTAGAATATGACAAATACTTATGGAAGATACCCATACCCACTTGAATGTTATCCTCAAAAAACTCTGGTATATCTTGACAATTAAAATCGTAGTATAGTTTAATTAATACTAGCAATACATCAAATAAAATATTTAGCGATGCCTTGTTATTTTCATTCGCTGTTATCTGTTCATCGACCGTTTTCAATAAGTTCAAAAATGGAGCAGTAAACACGTCAAGAACCAATTTAATCTCCAAAAAAAGTTCATCTGATCTAAATAAAGGTCTCCATCTTTTAAAAATAGAATGTGCCACTGTAAGGACACCTTTATTCGTCACCATATCATCATTACTCAATCTGGAAGCTAAATCACTCAAAAGTGTAGGCCACCTATCAGGAAAATCAGAGTCAGCAATACTGGAAATTGCCTCTCCTATTTGGACCTGCAAATTATTTGGTAGACTGATCATTAAAGGAACGATTTCCTTTTTGATCAGTTCTACGTTGTTAGCCGGCAGCAAATGATTACCATTTTCATCTACCCACTTGCGCTTGATGAAATTTTTGAAGAACAAAGCACCTGCTAATCTGGTGGATAACGGCAGGTTTGTGGAAGCAATAACGTGCAATAAAGTTAAACCGAATCCATCTTGCGTCTCCAACTGCCTCAAATTTCTTTCCGAAGTTTTAGCGGTAGAAGCAATAACTGATTCGGCCAGAAATTTAGCTACGGTTTCCAAATCGGACATCCTACTATTTTCTCTTCTACAATTGAGTAGCAATAAACAGAGCGGGTCCTCTTTGCCACTTTTTGATCTTGTGTTTATACTACTTTCAACTTTTTTTTTATTCCATAATCCCTGCAATTGAAGTGAAAAAAAAAAGCAAAAGGCAGGGTAATAGCAAGGAAGAAAATATCATAAACGGCATATTATTAACGTAATATAGCATCCTGGAAGACATTGTTAGTTTCTGGGAGGGTCTGTGCCCACTCATGGGTATCTTGATGTGGCTCATTAGATGGAACATATAGCCTTATGCCTCTCAGATGTGTATCTTTTCCGTTTTCATGGTTGACTGGAAACAAAAGCCTGATGAATTGACATTTCAGCAGCTGGTCGTCCTCCCTATTATCTAGAAACCTTAGTGCCACCCAGCCATTCACATTTCTCACTTCAAGCATCTTATAAAACCTCGCATCAGAAGGACTATGCCCCGCGTAAACTTTCACTAAGCTTGGAGCATAGGACTCGTCCGCAATCATCGAAAAGAATATTGCCATGACACAGATGTCCATTCTCTTACTAAACATAATGTCCAATTGGTGTGGTTGCCCTCCATCGCTCTGCCAAAACGTATCGTAGTTATCATCTAGAGCAAAGTCCACAGGATTCCCCAACTTAAAAGAAGAAGGCTTCCAAAGCGCTAAATGTGTCACGTTGATCATCCTTGCCGAATCCAATATTTCAATACCTTGGTGGAACATATGTTGCAAGTTCTCCGGTGTAGGATTCTGATACTGAATCTCTTCTTGGAACCCATTCACGTAGAGATCTTTGGTTGCCGCATCCACAATCCTGTCATCCAACACCAACACTGAAGGTTTATTATGGCAACTCTTAACAGGTTTGATAAGCTCTGAGGGTGCTAAATGGTCCAAGACTTTGTTTATTCCAATCGGGTCCATTATCTGACTTCTAAATCTCGTATTATTTTTGCCACCTTCTGTGGTCAGTTTATTTAACACTTTCTTTCTTTTATATAGACGGCGCTTATTTTGCCGCATTTTTTCTACTCTAACTACTTTACATCTGATATCTCCACGGCTTATGTATATAAGCTACAAAAGGGCTTCTGAAAGAACTTTACGTTCACTGTCGGATAGAGTCTCGTAAATACAATGGAAGCCACTCACATCTTTGCTTGCAACCTCTTTAAAGAATCTTACCAGTAGCTGAACAACAGATTCCTTCACGTCCATGAGTCCCGTTATATCGTCTGAATCGTCGTCTGCTTCTTCATCGACATCATCATCAATATATTCTTTCAACTTATCGTAATCGAGTACATCATCTACATCTTCCCAATCATCATTGTCGTCATCTTTATTAGCATTTACCACTTCTTGCTTAATATCGCTTGTGATCAATTGTTCTGGATTCGGTTGTTTACTTTGGAAGCTTAACTCAGAAACAAACAATTTAATGATCTTGGTATAAAGTGGAACTTGTACATACCTGTCTGGCATTTTCTTAGCCATTGATCTTGTAATGATCAGGTCCCCTTCGTATGGTATCAAGTCACCATTGACAACCACTTTCTGTAGCCTTTCGTCGTTCAGGAAGAAAAGGTTGCTCAAAGCAACGATATTTTCTTTGATTCTTTTTTCACCTCTAATGACTTCAAAGGCTTCTATCCATTTTCGCATCACCAATGTCAAAGCATCAGTATTGTCAATTTGGAAACTAGACAAAAAATCCACCGTTTGTTTAGGATCATTACACGTTAAGAAGCATAATACAGAAAGAAGGTTTTGCTCAGTAGAAATGTTTTGTGTCTTAATTAACCTTACCACAACGGCTTCCAAAATTCTTCCTATTAACGGTTGGATTTCCTTTGAAAACCTTGTGAATATGGCAACTACCAATGGACCGACGTTCATAGCGGCTGAATCCGATACCTCCAAAGACAGCAGCCTTTCTAGAACCTTCATGATATCCATTAACCTTGGCTCGATGGCTCGTGTATCTGTGTTGAAAATCAGGTAGCTGAATGCCTCCGTGGCTAACTGTAGGGTCTCATCTTCAGTAGAGAACGCTAATACTTTTGCTAATGGTTCAAATAGGTATTGATTTATTTCATCTGGTAAAAATCCATCGTTGGGTTTTTTCTTCAAAAAAACTGTGATGAATTCCAAGACTAATGATAGCAGGGGTGAGTATCTATAATTGTTTGCATTGTTGGAATCTAGCACATTAATAAATGATGGGAGACATAATTCAATGTAATTTTTGTAATTATCCATATTGATATTATCCAATAGTTTCTCCAAGCATTCTTGACTTTGTACAACGACCTGTACATTTGCTGGATCCTCGGATGAGATCGTGAACACAAGATGAAATTCAGCCTGTAAAATTTCCTTTCTTGAATGAGGTTCTTTCGGATTGTAGCTAATGACTTGACTTAATACTTCCATTAAAGCCCCATTAGTGTCCTCTTCGGCATCACTACTAACCTGGTTGATTATTCGAATTACTTTTTCCTGGGTTTTTGAGCAGACCTCTGGTCCAAGGACTGAATCTAGTTCGGCAAAATAACAATAGTACGTAAATGCTATTAATGTTGCGGATTTAATGAGCTCTTTATCAGATTTTAGCGCCAAATTAAGACTTTTTGCCAAGAATGCGGATGTCAAGGGTTTGATATCAGGTAATGCATCTATAAATTTGTCTAGTACTCTGGGAATAGTCAAAATTGCACGCGCCAATATTAATTCTGGTATTTCTTGTGATACTAAGATATTTTCTAACGTTTTTATTAAAATTTGCAAAGATTGATCGATATTTTCACCAGTTATCTCATCATCATTAAGCAAAATACACTGTAAGAGATATAGTAAAGATTCTAAAGTTGAATAATTACACGTGCTGTGTTCTATATCGCTGGAAACAACTTTGAAAATTAGGGAAAGTTGAGGATTGGGTAATGAAGTAAAAAATTCATTGGCTTGATCTCTAACATTATATGATGCCGCTAGGCCTGTTTCCTTCGACACAAATGTATTGAAATCGCTTGTCCATATCTCTCTTGTCTCAGAACTTAGCTGACAAAGAATGGTTAAAGATGTTATAATTTTGTTCATCTCTTCAACACTAAATTGCAAAGTGCAAACACTAGTCAAAAATTCTACAATATAAATAGAACAATCATGAACTGTTTCTAAAAGGGGTTCACTTTCAGTAGTTTCGACATTTGCATTTATATGGGTAACGTTTTCCAGATCTTGGATTGCCATTATTTTGAACTGTTTTTGTAATTCACTTGAGAAATGCTTTCTAGAGAAATCATTTTTAATAAAAACCAAATTCTCGTATATAATAGATTTAAATTTCAACTGAGAAATAACATCTACGTTTCCAAAATTCAAAGTCAACAATTGTCCCAATATCTGTAAAGAAGTAGCTAAACATTGGGAGACAAAACTTTTTCGTGACGCCTCATCATACTCATTATGGGAGCTCATTTGCAGAAGACATGCTTTAAGTAGCTTCAAAGCAGCAATTTTGGCTATCAAAGTAGAAGTTTCTGTATTGAGTACTTTGAAAACGATCTCCATTGTCGCCAAGCCAATTCCGCCTTCAAAGAACATTTCTTCAGATACGACATCATCGTAAATTTCATTCAATAAAGACATCGCATTTAATGAATGCTGATGAGAGATAGCATCATAAATAACTGTTAAAAGCTGCGGCCATTGATCAGGAAAATCAACCGCAGATATCTGAACAATACAGTAAGATGCACCATTTTTTATTTTGGTATTTTCATTGTCATTTAAGCATAATTTCAGTAGTACTTCTCGGATAAAATCTTTAACATCTACTTCGACGTTCGATGTAGAACGGTAAGATTCAAATCCTGGACTCCAATACATGGTAATCAATTTTCTTAACGACAATAAAGCAAACTGTCTCGATTCTAGAAAAGCTTCGTGCTGTAAGGCAACGTTTGCCAGCGCTTTAAACACTTGAGATGCATCTGAATCACACCACTGTAACAATTGCGTTTCCGCAACTTCTCTAGTGTGTTTATCAGCTGATTGAGCACCTATTATCAATTCATTAATATCCATTTTAATGTGTTGATAGTGTTACAATTACGTTCAAGATTTTCGGATTGTGTATGCAGGTCATATACATCCATATATATCTTTTTTTTTTTTTCCTAGTATACCCAAGGTATAACGCGTTGATAGAAAGGTTGACAATAAATTCATTATATAGGGGTCCTGTGAGGTAGTTTCTGAATCCCAGTGAAAAAAGTCATAAGTGAAAGAAGTCGAAGTTTTTCACAAAATAAATTAGTTTCTTTTTTTGATCATGAATACTGAAGGTGCTTCTTTAAGTGAACAATTGCTGGATGCAGCTAGAAGAAACAATCTGGATCTTTTGGAGACCGTATTTGATAGCTTAGATAATGATCCTGAGAAGATTGCAAAGCTAATTAACGAATCCAAAGAACCACTGGGGAATACAGCGTTACATTTATGTTGTAAGTATGGATCCTGGGAAGTTTTCGACAGGATTCTCGATCAAGACGGTGAAATCGAAATAGACCCACAAAACGACGTTGATGGCGACACTCCGTTACATGTTACTGTCAGATACAGTCAAGAGGAACCTGAGCATGGAACTTTTATTGCTAGAAACTTAATTGAAGTGGGTGCGGATCCTAGGGTGAGAAACTATAACAATCAAAAGCCAGTTGATTTGGTTCATGGCGATGAACTGGATGAATTAATTGACCTTTTGCAGGGTGCCGAGTTAGCGATTGATAGTACCAATGGATCAGGTGATAACAATGAGGATGGGGAAATGATAGATGATGGTCCATCTGACGATGACGAAGAAGATGATAAAAAATGATAAAATATGTGATGATAATACCACAGAGAGGGAAAGATAGATGAACTCTGGATATATAGATATTTCTACTGTGTATATATTTCTTTAAGGTGCACTAACAAAAAAGTGTGCATATACGCATATTCAACAATATATATATATATATTACTTCACATCATCCGTTCTGGTGGGTATCCAACCATCGGGAGATAAAATGTTCTTTATTGCGATAATTAACTGGCTTCTCTTTTTTTGACGAGATTTAAATTCCAAATAGCTTATTCCTTCATACTCTGGTCTTATTTTTTTGAATAGTTCCCATTGTGCAAACCGGCTTACTTGCGATTGACAGTGTTTCCTCAGTGGGTTCGATGATTTGGTATAAAATCCATTCCTCACGCCATTAAGAATCGCTTCTTCGGTGCTAAAGTCATCCATAAAGAGCTTGACACTACACATTAGACCAGGAACATCCTCCTCATCCAATTTATCATCATAAAATGGTTTGAGGCAATTCAGGAATTTAATTTCATTATCTAGATTCGGTAGACGAGTGTGAAATGATTGCTCTAGATAATGTTTCGTTTCATCTTCTAAATTAGGAATCACAATGTACTTTAAAAATACAGGTTTTTCAAAGAGTTCATAATTTAAACAATTCAGTACCGACGACCGTTGTTTCATTAATAATTTATCAGAACAGGATTTAGATAAAGTGATATTGGAATCATATCTTCCTGGTTTAGTCCTAACGACATTTCTTCTATTGAAATTCAAGCGTCCCCTCAATATTGTTTTCACACTACGGTCGACGTATTGAAATTCGTCGCTATCTTCTATTTTGATGAAATCATCATTTTTGCAATTATCATTCAGAAAAGTCATGCTGGCATCACCACAGGGCAATCTCGAGATGTACAATGCCAACTCCCAGTTTTCCTTTAAATTGAATCTGGCAGGTATCTCGTCATTATGTTGAATGAATTTATCACCACTTGATGGATTATAGTTTTGAATACGGTTTAATAAAACTGTATTAGCACCTCGTAATGCCAGTATTTCTGCATGACAGTCATGCAGAATCTTCCCCTCACTTCTTTGTAGTTCTGAATCTGGCAAAGCCTTCACACCAGTAGCTATGGAAAGTATCTCTATCTTATTCGCACCGCCATCTCTGTTAATAGCTGCAACACCTGCCAATATTGTCCACTCTCTGATACCTGAAGGCCTAATTATTGGTCTGCAGGCAGATTTTAGTTTTGAATACTCATTAACCACCCTCGTTGATATCTCTTCACCCAATTTATCCTCACTTGGCATAGTGAGAAGGTTTACTATGCATGGCCTTGTTCCTTGGCACGAAACCCTTCACATCACTATTATTTTCTGTTCATTTTTTTTTTTTTTGCATCACAACGATGATAGTATTATTTTTATTTAGTATATTTAAATATATAAATATAAATATAATTTTACAAACACTGAAATTGTCCTGCCTACTAAAACTTAAGGTCAAATTTGATATCCAATTCACCAACCATGCGCTCCAACCCACCAAGGCGCCTGAATTGTGCCACAAGTAGCTCTTTCTCACGCTTATCTTTAGCATCTTTATCTTCTTGTAGCTTCTCTTGTTGTGCAATTTCTTTAGCTTTTGCGTTTTCTTCCTTTTGTATCTCCTGATAGTAAACTTTGGTCCTGGTTTTTAGCCTGCTGAAAGGATCGCTCTTTGAATCAAAGTTATTACTGTCTTCTTTTTTCACATGCTCTGCATTTCTGATGTTACTCATATTCAATTTTCTATTCTTAGAGGTCAACTCGCCTAGTTTTTTAATGTCAGATTGGTCATTTTCATGATGCTTCTCGTATACAGACATTCGTTTCTCAAAGTTTCTTAACTGAGCAGAGTATTTTGCAATGTCCTTTTCATTATTAGTCTCCTTGGCATATTGCAATTTTTCTCTCAATACAGTTTTCTCCAAGACTGCATTCGTACCAGATAGTTTTTTATTGAATTGCATCCTATGGCGAACAACCTCATCTGTAGTTTTATCAGTCAATGGTGTATTGACAAAATCCATAACCTCTTTCGTTTTGTTACTCAAAGAATGTAAAGAAGGTTTAATCATTTGCGAATTATCCAATGCCCTGAGATACCTTTGGTATTCGTCTTCGGCAAACAAACCATCACTAAAATAATTCATTTGAAAAACCTTTCTGTCTTTACCTTGGGTAACACCGAAATACTGGTTAGTATAGAACTTACCCATATTGTAAGGTTTTTGCAAGAAAACTCTCTCAATTCTCACCATACGGTAAGAAGTTTTGCCGGTACGTTTATCTGTGCCAACATTGACTCTCCCATAACAACCTTTGACTGCATCTTCAAACCCGGGATAAAAACAAAATTTTGCGACAAATGAACGACCGATCCTTAGTTTGTTGAAATCAGAAATCTCAGGCTCTCTGTCTTGCTCGTCCTCCTCTTCAGCCCACTCCACTTCTTCTCTTTTGTCGTATGTATCCCTTCTATCAAAAGGATTGTATTCTTCATCATCCCCGTATTCACTCCCTTCATCGTCCTTGTAGTCTTCTTCCCTGTAATCTTCCTCATCGTCTTCGTCTTCATTATCGCTGTAGTGACGGTTTTTCCTCGCTCTTTGTTTCTTTAATTGCGAAAGTTTTGAAGCCTTGATATCAGAATGCCCAGTAGCATGGGTTGATCTAGTGGAAGCTCTGGTCTTTCTGGAATCTTCGTCGTTCTTGGCTCTCTGTTGTTGTTCCTTCATATCTCTTCCACGTGCTCTAAAAAGTTTCCTCTCCTGGTACTTCTGCATGATTTGAGATCTTTCAAATAATAGAGTCTCACGTTCCATTTCAGGTAAGGATTCCAGGTGCTCTCTGTCGCTCTCATCCTTGTACTTTCCTTCCAAGGGAAAAGGATTAGCTTCTTCTTCTTCTTCGGAACCGTAGTCTGCATTTCCTACAGAGTAAGGGTTATAATCGTCCTCCTCATCATCATCCTCTACACTGCCGACTTCAATTCTCCTTTTCTTGGAAAGAGATTGGTCGTTGTTTTTTGCCCTTTTGGCAGATGTAGTTGTCAAAACTTGATCTTCTTCTTCGGATTCATCGGCACCAGCCAAGGCTAATAAATCCTCATCTAAATCAGACATTTCTATAGTGCTCTCAACAAATTAGTGCAATACAATTACAAACTTTGGTATCCTTCAAGTACCTTTTGTAACTTTGAATATTTTCCTTCCAGCTCGTAGTCACTATTTGAACCAATTTCAATAAAATATAAATTGTCAAAATTACAAAACCGGGTAATGGATGATAAACTTTTACAGTCAAAGTTCTATAGGTAGACATACATGTCATAAGCTGCTATCCTTACATGATTCAAGGCAGCGAACACAGGACTGGTTCAGAAAGCAAACCATTCACTTATAAAAGATATTGTTCAAAAGGTACTGGTTGAGAAATAACATAAATATGTATATACATTACTTATGTGATGCTTATTTCTTTGCACCATACTTGTTGACAGATTTACCATCTGGGATGGTAAAAAAGACATATGGCTTACCATCCTTGGGTAAAGCATCCAATCTGTAGTAGCCCTTTCTTTCGAATTGGATGATATCACCAATCTTCATATCCTTAACATTCAAGTCAGCAATGGCATCCGTGTGGAATTCTGTTTGAGGAGTCAAGAAATCTTCGAAACTTTCGTCTTCTTCCAATCTGTCCTTGGTAATCAAATGGTCGAAGTCAACTAAATCAACAGGGACGACATCTTTAGTATCAGCTAACCAAGTCAACTTGTGCTTGGTCTTTTTGAAATCACCTTCCAAATTCAATTTGGCAACCATAGAACCATCGTCATTCTTTTTAGTAATAATGACATTACCCCAGTCCATTAAAGTGACTTCTTCATCAACATTGATGACGTCAGCATCATCTTTGTCGACAACAATGTCTTTGTAGTAAATGACTTTCTTTTCGCCCACAGCTGGGTTTTTCTTGTGTTTTGGTTTCATTTCAATCTTTGGTTCTTGTGGAGCTTCGGAGCCTTCCAAGTGGATTTTAACTGGGTTGACGATAGCAGTGTGTCTTGGAGCAATTGGATCAATGACCTTCTTGTTGAAAGCCCAGATCAAGTTCCATTCCAAGTTAATGACATTTCTGGATGGACCTTGGGATAAGACGAAGTTCCTCAAACCTTCGACAGTCATACCTCTTCTTCTCACACCCCTGACAGTTGGGAACCTTGGATCGTCCCAATTTCCGACCAAGTCCTTGTCAACCATCCATTGTAACTTTCTCTTAGACAACAAGGTTCTAACGAAATTGATACGAGCGAAATCCCAAATATGGACTTTTCTCAAACGCAAAGCTTGTAACATCCAATCATATTGAGCGTTACGGTCTCTATATTCAATGGTACGTAAAGCGTGGGTAACACCTTCAATAGCATCAACAATTGGGACACAGAAATCATAAGTTGGGTAGATCTTCCAAGTTGATCCGGTTCTGTGGTGAGGGGTTAGATTACATCTGTAAATGACAGGATCTCTTAGAGTCTTGTTCAAAGCCTTGTAATCGATCTTGGCACGAACACAGTTCTTCAAACCTTCTTCAGTACCGTTTTTCATTTCTTCGGTAAAAATTCTTAAGTTCTCTTCAACAGAACGATCTCTTCTGGCAGAAGCAACACCATCCATACGTTCTTCTCTCATCTTTTCAGTTGGAGTGTCGTCACAGTAAGCTTTACCATCCTTGATCATTTGAACACAGTAGTCGTACATTTCTTGGAAGTAGTCAGATGAGTAGGTTATTCTATCACCCTTGATTCCTAATAAATCCAAATCTTCCAAAATAGAGTCTTGGAATTCTTCCTTTTCCTTCGATGGGTTGGTGTCATCGAATCTAATAATCAACTTACCCTTGTAAGCTTGAGCAAAATATTGGTTCAACAAGGCAGCTTTGGCATGTCCAATATGTAAGTATCCAGAAGGTTCAGGTGGGAAACGAGTGACGACTTCACCCATTTTGGCATCTGGCAAATCAATTTCAAAGTTAGCCTTGTGAGTTTCCTTCTTCTTACCCACATTAGCACTTTTCTTTAATTCTAGTAAAGATTTGCTCAAGAAATCGTGAGCTTCGCCGAAGATGGGATCCATTTCTAACAAAGTGTACCAACGAGAAACGTTAACATCAACCTTGTTCTTGATGATGGAACCGCACATACCATTGGATCTTAAAGCACCCCAACATGCTACATCAGCGGCAGAATACTTCAAGCCGCCAAGAATAAAGGTTCTTAGGTTCAATTGAGAATCTAGTGTTTCCAATGATTGTGATAATTTAGCAAAGTTCTTGATAACTAATTCCTTTTGGGCCAGATTAACCCATTTAGCAACTTGCTCTTTATCACCATTATCGAAGATGGCGGCGAATTTGCTAGTTATCTTGTTGAAGACATCTTCAGTAGCATCATCGAGCTTGGCAGCAGGTGCTTTCTTATCGTCCACCAACTTAATAGCTATGGAGTTAGGAGCTAACGCATTCACAATACGAGCAGCAATTAGTTCAGCATAAGCCACAATTGGGGCTTTTCCATTAATAGTCAAGGTAGATGGCATCTTGATCCCTTCTATGCTTTCCTTAACCTTTGAAAATAGTTTCGTCATTCTTATGGAAGTTATCTTCCATTTTTTTCACTTTATCTTGCTTTTAACGAAGAAGAAAAAAAGAGTAAGCATTCGGGTAAATTGAAAAATTTACTTCGAGAATATTAGGAACAGATGAGGTCTGGTAATGTTACTAATACTTCTGTAATATGGTGAAAGAATAGCGAAATATTAGACCAACATAGTGTATCCCAATGGGTGTTAGTGCAAATTTGTTCGTAAAGCAAAGAGGGTCGACAACAGCTCTGAAGCAGCCAAAGGAAATAGGATTCTATTCAAGAACTAAGGATGAAGAATATTTAATTAGCGATGATACGAATTTGAATTACTACTATCTTCCAGACGCTGAATTGGACAGGAAGTTGGATCTTTCATCAGGATTTCAGAAATTTAAGGATTATTACAAAGATTTTGAAGACAGGTGTTCCCTGCGTGGGCTATTAGAAACCATAGAAAGCTCTGAAAGACATAAAGGAAAAAAAATTAATGCTGATATAATTACTTTTAGAGGAATAGCACGGAAATTAATTTCATGTGCATTTGACTCTCCATCTTTTAATACAGTTGATCTTCGTATCGTTTCATTCAACGGCCAACTTTTTATCAAGGAAGTGCCTGAAGCTGTCAATGCAGCTAAGGCTTCCTCTGCAACTGAAGCAGGGCGTAATATAAATCAAGATCTGAATGTATTTACAGGGTACAAGTTTGAAACTTTGGCTACTCTTTCCAATCCGTTGCAGTATACACCCCGTGAAGTGATAGAAAAAAGAACTAAAAGGATTGTATCGCATGGAGATGAATACATTAGTGTTGTGAGAACTGGTGTAGGTAACTGCAAGTTAATTCTTGGTGCTGAGGTGGATTGTATATTTGACTTTAAAGAAAACGGTAGAGACAATTTAAAACATTATGCCGAATTGAAATGTACGCAGCAAGTTGCGAACATATCGGATACGCATAAGTTTGAGCGTAAACTGTTCCGGACCTGGCTGCAATGCTTCTTAGTTGGGATCCCAAGGATCATATATGGTTTTAAAGACGACCATTATGTATTAAAAACTGTGGAAGAGTTTTCAACGGAGGAAGTACCTGTTTTATTAAAGAACAATAATCCACAAGTTGGAAGTGCATGTTTAGAAGCCATTAAATGGTATGGTCTCCTTACTGAGTGGCTTTTGAAAATGATACCAAGAGATGAGGATCCTCATTCTCAAATAAGAGCATTTAAGTTGGTTTTCGAAAATAATCACCTAAGATTATCCGAAATTGAAGAAAGTGATGAGGAATATTCAGGTTTGATTGATGGAGAACATATATTATCGAACGGGTTTAAGGAGTGGAGAAAATCTTTGAAATAACAATATTCCTTTATGTCTTTCCTGCGCATATCCTCATCGACGTATGGATCTAAATAATATAAATGTGCAGATTAGATTAAGTTATATACACTATGCATGGCGAACCGATTTTGTATCTTTATTATTGAGATAAACCCTGTATGATCCGAAACTCGTATTGGTAACAAATATTATACCTATTATGCTAATTAAAATGAAAAGGAAAGATCGTATACTGAACGCTTCAAAAAAAGCATTTATTACCTCCGCCAGAGTACGAGCCCATGCTTTAGCCCATTGGTAATCGGAGCCAGACACTATTTCCTTGTTCATACATTTTGACCATTCATTGCAACGTACCTCCAATGCTGGAACCCTCATATGAGGTTCGCACTGGTTTTCAAAATACCTTGATTTGCAAGTTGCAATTTTATCTAATTCTTCCCTCACGTTATGCTCCAGTTTTAAGTTAACATCGTTTCTTATCATCAAAATGAATTTAATAGCAAGAGACAGTCCTATAGTTCCTATAATAAAATTGAAAAAAAGCTGTATATACTCCGCAATTAAACTTGGGCTCAACCAAATGCTTTGTCGGGCTAATCTAGCATCTTGCGGATGTTCACCTTCCAATACTTCCTCCCTTCCCAATCTTGGGTTAGCAAGTATGCCATCAGGCTGTCTAGAAAAACTACGGAGTTCCATTCCGGGACTTATGTTGGGATAGGGGATTCAAAGATGAGTCTACATAAGTTAACTCATCAATAATAATGGAAAGAAGTTTCATTAGTTACTACTAGTATTTTGCTTGCTCCCGGGTAATGAATTTTTCCGCTTTTCATCTACGTAGTATTATGTTATTGACGTTGTGTACATTATAGAAACAAAGTGTGGCCTTCTAGCGCAATAGATATTCTCAAGTCTCCTAAGTTCCTCTCCTCAGCTAAAAATCGTAACTCTTCGAGTATGGTTAGTCTTGGGTCTCTTTTAGCAGGTGTTGACTTAACGTGAGTAACGATAACATTCAAACCGCTTAATCCCTTACTACTGTTGTATAAAGTGTTCAAATTGGATAATTCGTTGATTAAATATATTGGAGATAGATGACCATACAATTGCTCGGGCTTGGAAGATAATGGGCATGAACATTCGACTAATATACCCTTGAGATGCACAAGCGGTATATTTTTAGCAACGTAAGACCAAAATTCTTCAAGTAGAGATTCTTCAGATTCTCTGCGGTCCTGCTCAACATCTCCGCAAACTATTATACAGTCTTTGCTTTTCCTGTCTCTGAAGATATAGAAGGTGCTGTATACCGGCGCGCCAGTCTTGACGCCTATCCCATGATGAACTTTGAACGGTATTACATCCCAAGGAAAGATAGTGCACTTTTGAACTTCCTTCGGATTCAAGCATTTTAGCTTCAATTTTCTTGAACGTTCTGCCGTTAAATCTGGCCATATTAAGTCATTAAAGACATGCTTTTGCAAAACGTCAATAGTATGCGGTAATCCCCAAATAGTTTTCTTTTTACTGTTTTCCTGCTCATATATTGAGGGGGAGTTTACTACCAGCCCACTAATATGGTCCAGATGGGGATGGGTAATGTAGTAGTCGGTAATTCCTTGGAAAACCTCGTAAGTTTTCTTCATTGTATTGGCGCTTTCAAAATGCTCTCCCTGCCTCTTTAATGATTGTAGCAAGGACTTGGATAATCCCTTTTGTATGTTCAGTTTGGAATCAATAAAAAACTCTATTGGCTCTCGATCATGTTCATAAAAGCTTGGAACAAGCTCATCATCACCTTCATTTTCATTTCGCCCTTGGACCAACATCTCCCGTAGCTGGTACATTCCTGCACCACCGTCTACAGCTATTAATTCTGGATCCTCTGTTCTAGCAGGCTTAAGTATAAAACACTGTGTTCCGTATTCGGTGGGTCCTCCATTGGCCCCAAGTATAGTTATTTCGAATACAACCATAAAAAGGAATATTGGTAAAAAAGGGGATGAAGAAGAAGAACCTCGTTAAAAGCCACTTTCTCTTGGAAATTTCTAAAAATATAAATTTCAGATATTGCTTCCCTCGAAAGTGGAAAGGGTTTGACTATTGGTAATTTTTAGTTTCAAGTCACGCACCCTCACCAAAAAGTGCATCTTAATCAGTAACTCATTTTCCGTGCGGTATTTTTTTCGGGTTGTTTATTGTGACAGATGTAATATTATACATACGTTAACATATGATCTACAGATACTCCGATGATCCAAGGGTATAAAAAATAAGGTAAGGGTTAATTAGGTGGCTAGTTCATGTTAATAAATACATTTTCCTTGGTTGAATTTACTAACTGTAGCATGTAGTCGAAGAACGAAAGAGGCAGGCGTAGTATAAATAGTTTACCGGGTAACGATCCTTGCTGGATTTACCATTCTAAGGTTAATAACTTCTTCAGGCGAGTCATTTGTGAAACCGTAAGCATTTTAACAGCTTTGCTTTCTTCCTTTATTATTGCCATAAAAAATTCTTCGAGACTATATGTCTGGAAAATTTTCCGTACTAAGAGGATGTTAAATCCCAAATCTAGAAGAATATCGGCATTTGCAATATTTTTTTCTTTCTCATCGTTATATGAAAAGGCCCATCTTGCAATGAAATATTTCATCCAATCAATAAAAAAGTCAGTAGTCTCATGAATGAAAAAAACATCAACACGTGAATTCAATAAATAAAGTTTGATTTTCCAGAAAAGATCAGGATCAACGTCTTGTATTATTTCAGAAAACTCCACAATTATAATGACTCTCTGAAATTCAGTTAAAAGATCGTCTATCGCTTTATCGTAATGCAATGAGCCGTTATTTCTGAGTTGCATAAATCGGCTCGCCTGAATTTTATATACACATGTTGAATGGTTTATAATGAAATCGCATTCTCCAAAGTAAGGTTGTTCGATAAGGTCTAGATGGGAATTTTTACATAATGACTGAATTACCTTTTGGTTCTCAATCACCTTGTTTTCATTTACGGCTATGCATTTATTCTCAATATCTTCTTCCAATATTGAATGCTTTACTGAGTAGTTATTAAATGAGCAATCTTCCTTTCCATTGTAAACTGAATTAGAGGTAGGAATTTCAATATGAGAATTTGCATATGTCCCAGAATTTATCAAGTATGAAGTGGAAGATATACCGGTGTCACTAACATCCTTCTCCTTCTTTATTTTTTTTTTGGTGACTAACATGGACATTAGTTCATTATCGATGAAAGATCTCTTTTGAGGAGCTAATGATGTATTAATATCCGCCTTAGATGAAAGACAATCATTTTCATCAAATTCTTGGGTTTCAATAGCAGTTTCATCGTGTCTTTCACTTTCTTCAATTGACTGATTTTCAGTTTTTTTTACATCTGGCATACTCATTGCAAGCTTTATACTACCAAACGTCTTTTTTTGATTATCGATCAGGTCAAGGGAGCCGGAATCTAATTTTTGAAAAGTTAACCTTAATGGTTTGATCGAATAGGCCTCCCTATTTATGGTAACATGCTCAAATATTGCATACCTAGAATGATTGCAAATTCTTTTCAGAGGATCCCATACCAAATCCTTTAGGTCTTCTTTTTCTAGACACCATATTTTATAGTTCTTTTTCTCAATTGGCTTATTCTTTTTCAATTTTTTCATTCTTATTTTAAAAAATTCTAGTTTATTAAATTGAGCATCAAAGAGTTCATCATAACGTTTTTCAAACGTATTAAGCTGTTGATCATGTTCTGGGACTTTCACAACCCAGCTTTGCGAACTGGTCTTGAAATTGTACTTACTGCACCTACTCTTATATTTGAAAGATTTCTCAGGTGAGATCCGTTGTAAACGGTATCTATTGTAGGTTTGCTCAAAAATTTGGGGCTTCCATTCTGACAAAGGTTTATCAGAAAATCCAACGCAGAAGTTCAACTTTTCCTCCGTTAGTGTGCTGCATTGCACTTCCAGTACAGAGGACATTTGTCTTAAACTCGGATATGGTACCTTTTTCCTGTATTGACTTCTTCTGAGAAGTGGGATGTTGAACCACTCTAACCTCGTGTTATCGTCTGCCAAACCGTGTTCCGTCATTTTTTGGTGAAGAGGAGCATTTAATTGAACTGAAAGACTTTTCATCCAGCTAAAAAATAACATGTCCTGTTTCTCGACTTTTAACTTTTCCTTGAATAACTCATACTGTAGTTCTTCTTTGATGTCATTCTCAATGTTAGTCACATTCCATGTTTTGCCAACGGCTACATCTATTTTTTGTCTTCCAGAGGTGATGTGAATTACCTCCAAAAAATACTCTTCACCATTGATCGTGCCGCAATTTTCATACCCTCCGATTTTCAGTGGTTTAAGTTGCAAATTTCTTAGCTCTTTCAAATATTTTTGTGCTCGTCTTCCCAGTTTGATGTTTTCTTTTAAGTTTCCTGACAGAACAGAATAGCCGCCCACATTTTGGTTACATTTAGATAACTTTACTTCCCAACGTTCAATAATCATAGTATTTTTGTAATATGATCTATTTCTCTAAATTGATTCAATTACTCGAGCTCGTTAACAATGGTGTGGCACTATTGAGTGATTTTCTTCTCCTGAAACATATTTTATGCTTGTATTTTACATATCCTAACAGAAAATACTTTCAGCAATTCTTCCGAAAGTAAAACTTGAAAAAAATTGAAGAAAATGACGAAAAAACAATACAAAACAATAATACAATTCGCTACAAAAAAGGGGGAAGGGCTATCAGAAATCGAATATGGACCTTTGCATCATCCAAAATTAATGAATACTTAACTGCTGACTATACAAACGAAAAAGAAGGCGACCTTAAATATTACACAGAGCCAATAATTTATTCGCGGGAGAAGATTCTCAAAAGGAATCCGTGACTGGGAAATCAGAAACTCACCGTTGGACATCAGGATTTCCCACGATCAGTGCTGATTAAACATGGCTACTTTAGTCTTCAGAATCCTCACCTACGTCATCATCTATGTCCATTACAATGACTTCTGAAGTATTCTGGTGTGTATATTGGTCATTGTCATCCACAATTAAGGGATGCGTTTCATCGTTAGAAAATGGCTTTATGTTTTTCAACGTAGCTGAGCTTTCAGTTAATTCAACCAAGGCGTTGTACCGAGAGACAAATCTTGGCCTTGTACTTAATTCAATAGCCAAGTGCGTCGGTATATCAGTTTCAAAATTAGACTCCGATCTTTCCTTCAGGATTTTAAATATAGTATAAACATCGCTGAATGAAATATGGTTGTTGTAGACATTATCTTCGAACAAGGTCAAATCGAGGCTTTTCAGTTGTAAAACCAACTCCTTCGTAGCAAAAGCCAACCTGCCAAAACGATTTCCCATAAATTTACGAATGGATTCCATGAATTCCCCCATGGGTCGCTGATAAAGAGCAGCGTTTTCACATATTATGGGGTTGTTACTTTCGTTCTTATCATCCGACGTGAACAACAGAAATGTAGTATCTTTATATTCCACGGTGACTTTGGGCAATTCGCTTTTCATTAAAGTCTCTGCCACGTTGCGTATACGGGCGTCCGATGGTTGTTCCTCCACGAGTTCATCATCATACTCCAAAAGGTCTTCTTCATCGCCCTCATCCAATTGAACCCCGACGTCATCCACCTCCACTGTTTTATGCGCTTCTTCTTCACTCATCTTTGATTCCATTGATACCAACAAAAACAATCTTTAACTACGTATCTTTTCCTTTACGTATATATAATTAATCATATATACTTCCCTTTTTTATGCCTTGTTGTAGTTTTAACATATCATGTACCACGAATGGATGCAGGCTCGGCGGGTATTTAGACTTTGCCCCGGATTATAAACAAAACGGGACTATTAGTATCATCTATCAAGAAATCCTTTCATTGAAAATGATTGATACCTCAAGGTGGATTTGACAACTTAAGAGGCGTCGTAAGGATGAAAACAAAGTTTGATCGCCTCGGTACAGGAAAAAGAAGTAGACCCTCTCCAAATAGTAGTAACGAAGCTTAGCAACACCCTTATCAGTTTACACCATATCGGACAACAACAGTATTTTGACTAACATTGTTACCTCTTTCTTTTATTATCTAGCGGAAATGCAACCAAAAGTGGTTTTTCTGGACTAGAATTTCAGAGGACTTATAGATATTGACTTTAACGACCAGTCTGCTACATTTAAAAGAAATAAGAAAAATAGCCGCCAACCAAGTTTTAAAGTAGGTTTGTCTTATAACAGTTTACTGGATGATTGTGATGATGAAAATGAAACAGAGGAAATATTTGAGGGCCGTGGTCTGCAATTCTTCGACAAAGACGATAATTTTTCAATAACAGCAGATGATACACAAGTAACTAGTAAATTATTTGATCACGATTTAGAGCAGACACCTGATGAAGAGGCGAAGAAACCTAAGAAGGTCACGATAAGGAAATCAGCGAAGAAATGTTTGAGCACGACCATATTACCAGATTCATTCAGAGGGGTTTTTAAATTTACAGAATTTAATAAAATGCAATCAGAGGCTTTTCCTAGTATTTATGAGAGTAACGAGAACTGCATAATTTCTTCACCAACCGGATCAGGCAAGACTGTATTATTTGAATTGGCAATATTACGTCTTATAAAGGAAACAAATAGTGATACCAATAACACCAAAATTATATACATCGCGCCAACCAAATCTCTATGTTACGAGATGTACAAGAACTGGTTTCCTTCCTTTGTGAATCTTTCTGTTGGTATGCTTACTAGTGATACCTCTTTTCTGGAAACTGAAAAGGCTAAAAAATGTAACATAATAATTACGACACCAGAAAAATGGGATTTGTTAACAAGAAGATGGTCCGATTACAGCCGATTATTCGAATTGGTCAAACTTGTCCTAGTTGATGAGATTCATACCATAAAGGAGAAAAGAGGAGCATCTTTGGAAGTAATTCTGACAAGGATGAATACAATGTGTCAAAACATTCGGTTTGTTGCTTTAAGTGCAACAGTTCCAAATATAGAAGACCTAGCATTGTGGCTCAAAACTAACAACGAGCTTCCTGCAAATATTCTTTCTTTTGACGAATCGTACAGGCAAGTTCAGTTAACGAAGTTTGTTTATGGGTACTCCTTCAATTGCAAAAATGACTTCCAAAAAGATGCTATATATAATTCCAAATTGATTGAAATAATTGAAAAGCATGCCGATAATCGTCCCGTACTAATATTTTGTCCGACTAGGGCTTCAACTATATCAACAGCAAAATTTTTATTAAATAATCATATTTTTTCAAAAAGTAAGAAAAGATGTAATCATAATCCCTCCGATAAAATATTAAATGAATGTATGCAACAAGGTATCGCTTTCCATCATGCTGGAATTTCTTTAGAAGACCGTACTGCCGTTGAGAAAGAATTTCTTGCAGGTTCAATTAATATATTGTGTTCAACTTCAACGTTAGCTGTTGGTGTGAACCTTCCCGCATATTTGGTCATTATCAAAGGCACCAAAAGTTGGAACTCTTCTGAAATCCAAGAGTATTCAGACCTAGATGTACTGCAAATGATTGGGCGGGCAGGAAGACCTCAATTTGAAACTCACGGGTGCGCAGTAATCATGACAGACTCTAAAATGAAGCAAACATATGAAAACTTAATTCATGGAACTGACGTTTTGGAAAGTTCATTACATTTGAATTTGATCGAGCATTTAGCAGCAGAAACCTCTTTGGAAACTGTATATTCAATTGAAACTGCAGTAAATTGGCTACGAAACACATTCTTTTACGTTAGATTTGGGAAGAATCCAGCTGCATATCAAGAGGTGAACAGATACGTTAGTTTTCATTCCGTTGAAGACTCTCAGATAAATCAATTCTGTCAGTATTTGCTTGACACCTTAGTAAAAGTGAAAATAATCGATATCAGCAATGGGGAGTACAAATCTACAGCGTACGGAAATGCAATGACGCGACATTATATATCCTTTGAGTCGATGAAACAATTCATTAACGCAAAAAAATTTCTATCATTACAAGGGATACTAAATTTACTGGCCACTTCTGAAGAGTTTTCAGTTATGAGGGTGAGGCACAATGAAAAAAAATTGTTCAAAGAAATCAATTTATCGCCACTTTTGAAATATCCATTTTTAACCGAGAAGAAACAGAGCCAAATAATTGACAAGGTTAGTCAAAAGGTTTCTCTTTTGATTCAATATGAATTAGGTGGGTTAGAATTTCCATCATACGAAGGCGCTTCTAAACTACATCAAACTCTTGTTCAGGATAAATTCCTCGTTTTTAGACATTGTTTTAGATTACTAAAATGCATGGTAGACACATTTATTGAAAAAAGTGATGGAACATCACTGAAAAATACTTTGTTCTTACTGCGAAGCCTGAATGGTCACTGCTGGGAAAACACGCCAATGGTTCTTAGGCAATTGAAAACAATTGGACTAGTTTCAGTAAGAAGGCTAATACGACATGGAATTACCAATCTAGAAGAAATGGGGCATTTGTCAGATACTCAGATTGAATACTATCTTAACCTCAAGATTGGAAACGGCATAAAAATTAAAAACGACATTTCTTTGTTGCCTTGTCTGAATATTAGAACAAAACTAGAAAATTGCAAAATAGAAAATGAAGAGTTGTGGTTGACATTTAAAGTTGAGATTAGTGCAACATTCAAGTCTAGCATTTGGCATGGTCAGCACCTCTCATTAGATATCGAAACCGAGAAAAGCTCAGGAGAGTTAATCGACTTTAGAAGATTGCAACTTAACAAACTACAGTCACCAAGGGGCTTTAGAATTTCAGCAAAAATATCACCAAAACTAGAAAAAATAGAATTCTCAATTCATTGCCAAGAAATCGCCGGACTCGGCAAAACAATCGTATATTCCACTGATCATTTGGCATCACAGTTCTCTGCGAAGACACCAAATATAAGGAAAGATCTAAATAGTTTAGAAAAATGCCTCTTCTATGAAAGCAGTAGTGACGGAGAAGTGGGGAAAACGTCTAGGGTTTCCCATAAAGATGGATTAGAAGAATCGCTATCCTCAGATGATAGTATACTAGATTATTTGAATGAAAGGAAGAAATCATCAAAGGCGGTTGAATCTGCAGCAGTTATTCACCCGGAGGCACACTCTTCTTCACATTTTAGTAATGGCCGCCAAGTAAGATCTAATGGCAATTACGAGTGTTTTCATAGCTGCAAAGACAAAACGCAATGCAGACATTTATGTTGTAAAGAGGGTATTCCAGTAAAGTATATAAAAGAAAAAGGACCCTCCTCAATCAAGCCAGTATCAAAACCTGATCAAATACGCCAGCCACTGCTTGCAAAAAATATCAACACAACCCCTCACCTGGAAAAAAGACTGAATAGTAAACCAAAGCAGTGGCAAGAAGAAAATACAGATATTGCGACAGTTCATACACTTCCTTCAAAAATTTATAATCTATCGCAACAGATGTCGTCTATGGAAGCGGGTGAACAAGTCCTAAAATCAGGCCCCGAAAACTGCCCTGAAATAATTCCTATTGATCTTGAATCATCCGATAGTTATTCTAGTAATACAGCGGCGAGCTCAATAAGTGATCCGAATGGTGATCTGGATTTCTTGGGTTCCGATATAGAGTTTGAATGAGCGGCATGGCCGGGAACAATAGACATTACTGATATTCATTACCCCAATCCTTTCTGTTATTTGTATTGCTTCCCAACAGAAGTTAGCATGTGTGAGAGTTTACTTATAATGCTTTGTTTTTAAAATGCAGCCAGTGGTGAAACAATTGGAACCTTTACTATTTATTAGGGAACAAGATGACATTGTCAATTGATATATTACTATTGTTACATATCGTGCTATTTATCATTTCAATTATTAGTCACATGACCGCGATAAGCGATCCGGGTCAGAATGCCGAGATAGGATAACTTTGCCGGCGGAGTTCCTAGATCAATTGAAAGAATCGAAGTGAGATTAGTAATTCATTCATATGTACCTTTTAAAAAAGAAACTCACTCTTGGAAGTGTCCTTTACTAAGGATTGTTTTGAACGAAAAGTGTAGGCGTGCCACAAATGTCAACACTTAGCGATAGTGATACCGAGACTGAGGTCGTGTCGAGAAACTTGTGTGGAATCGTCGACATAGGTTCTAATGGTATTCGTTTTAGTATATCTTCCAAGGCTGCACATCATGCAAGAATTATGCCTTGTGTTTTTAAAGATAGGGTTGGTCTTTCTCTATACGAAGTTCAATATAATACACATACGAACGCAAAATGCCCTATTCCCAGAGATATTATAAAAGAGGTTTGTTCTGCCATGAAGAGATTCAAATTAATTTGCGATGATTTTGGTGTACCTGAAACTAGTGTCAGAGTAATTGCAACAGAAGCCACGCGAGATGCTATTAACGCGGATGAATTTGTTAATGCTGTTTACGGTAGCACTGGCTGGAAAGTAGAAATATTAGGCCAGGAAGATGAAACTAGGGTCGGCATATATGGTGTTGTTTCCTCATTTAATACAGTAAGAGGTCTATATCTAGATGTGGCAGGCGGTAGTACTCAGTTATCATGGGTAATAAGCTCGCACGGAGAAGTCAAGCAATCCAGCAAACCTGTATCTTTGCCATATGGAGCTGGAACTCTTTTGAGAAGAATGAGAACAGATGATAATAGGGCACTTTTTTATGAGATTAAAGAAGCGTACAAAGATGCGATTGAAAAAATTGGTATACCTCAAGAAATGATTGATGATGCCAAGAAAGAAGGTGGATTTGACCTTTGGACCCGTGGGGGTGGTTTAAGAGGTATGGGACATCTGCTTCTTTACCAGTCGGAAGGTTATCCCATCCAAACAATAATTAACGGATATGCTTGCACTTATGAAGAATTCTCGTCTATGTCAGATTATCTATTCCTAAAACAAAAAATACCAGGTTCTTCAAAAGAGCATAAAATATTTAAGGTTTCTGATAGAAGGGCTTTACAACTTCCTGCCGTTGGTTTGTTCATGAGTGCTGTTTTTGAAGCGATTCCCCAGATCAAAGCTGTACATTTTAGTGAGGGTGGTGTTCGAGAGGGTTCACTTTATTCTCTTCTTCCAAAAGAAATTCGTGCACAAGATCCATTGCTAATTGCGTCCCGTCCTTATGCTCCATTACTTACTGAAAAATATCTATATCTATTGAGAAAATCAATCCCACAAGAAGATATACCAGAAATAGTAAACGAAAGGATTGCTCCTGCTTTATGTAACTTAGCATTTGTTCATGCCTCTTATCCAAAGGAGTTACAACCAACAGCTGCATTACATGTTGCTACAAGAGGGATAATAGCCGGCTGTCATGGATTATCTCACAGAGCTAGAGCGCTGATAGGAATTGCTCTATGTAGTAGATGGGGCGGCAACATTCCGGAATCTGAAGAAAAATACTCCCAAGAATTAGAACAAGTAGTTCTACGCGAAGGTGATAAAGCTGAAGCATTGAGAATTGTATGGTGGACGAAGTATATTGGTACGATTATGTATGTGATTTGCGGTGTTCATCCAGGTGGTAATATCAGAGATAACGTATTTGATTTCCATGTTTCTAAGCGTAGTGAGGTGGAGACCAGTTTAAAAGAATTAATCATTGATGATGCAAACACTACAAAGGTAAAAGAAGAATCCACGCGTAAAAATCGCGGGTATGAAGTGGTTGTGAGAATTAGTAAGGACGATCTTAAAACAAGTGCTTCCGTTCGTTCCAGAATTATCACGCTACAAAAGAAAGTACGCAAGCTATCTAGAGGAAGTGTAGAGAGGGTTAAAATTGGCGTGCAATTTTATGAAGAATAAAGACATCTAGTCTTTAAATACTTGAACAATAAATACGAAATCCTTATATAAGCACCTTTTACTACCAAAAAAATTTAAAATTAAGCAAGAGAAAAAAACGAGCAATTGTTAAAAGAAACTAAAATCATGTAGATTTCATAAATCGTCATATTCTTTGTCTATAAATATTTATCGTCACGAATAAATCCCGTGAATTTCTAACAAAGTTTATACAATATCACAGTTGTAAAAGTAAGAAAAAAAAAGATCATAGAAAACATGTTCACATAAGTAAAAAAAGGGCACCTTCTTGTTGTTCAAACTTAATTTACAAATTAAGTTTAAGCACCGATGATACCAACGGACTTACCTTCAGCAATTCTTTTTTGGGCCAAAGCAGCAATAACAGCGGCACCAGCACCGGAACCATCTTCAGCAGGAACAATCTTGATTGGGTAGTCGTCTAGTGAGGTTTGAGTCCAGCCGTAAATGTCCTTCAAAGCATTGGCAGCCTTTTCTTTGAAACCTGGGTATCTGTTGTAAACGGAACCGTCTGCAGCGATGTGACCGGTCTTGTAACCTCTCTTTTGACAGATAGCAGCAATACCACAAACGGACAATCTAGCAGCTCTAGCACCAATCAATTCAGATAAACGTCTGATCAATTTACGTTCTTGAACAGTAGTGTTGATACCGAACTCATTTTGGAACAAGTCATCGGTATCTTCTAGGTTCTCGAATGGATCTTCCTCGATTCTGGCTGGGTAAGAAGTGTCCATGACGAAAGGCTTGTCGAACTTAGACAAGTCTTGGTTCTTGAAGATGAAACCTTGTTTGTACATGTCCATCAAGGCCAAACGCAAAATTTCACCTAAGTAGTAACCAGAAGACATTTTTTCAAAGGTTTGTTGGCCTGGTCTTGGAGATTCTTCATCAATGGTGATATCGTATTTAGTTCTTGGCAAAACGACATGTTCATTATCGAAGGAACCGTATTCACAGTTGATGGCCATTGGAGCAGATGGTGGAATGTCATCAGATAGTTTTCCTTGTAGCTTTTCGATATCGGAACAAACATCGTAGTAAGCACCATTGACACCAGTACCGAAGATAACACCCATCTTAGTTTCTGGGTCAGTGTAGTAAGAAGCAACCAAAGTACCGGTAGTGTCGTTTATCAAAGCAACAACTTCAATTGGGATATTCCTCTTGGTGATTTGCTTTTGCAACATTGGAACAACATCGTGGTTTTCAATGTTTGGAATATCAAAACCTTTAGTCCATCTTTGCAAGATACCTTCATTGATTTTGTTTTGAGAAGCTGGGAAAGAAAAGGTGAAACCCAATGGAATTGGCTCAGAGATACCTTGTGGGAATTGCTCATCAATAAAAGCTTTCAAAGAGTCGGCAATAAATTCCCACAATTCGTCTGGATTTTGAGTAGTTCTCATAGCATCTGGTAATCTGTACTTAGATTGAGTGGTGTCAAAGGTACGGTCACCGCCCAACTTGACTAAGACAACTCTCAAGTTGGTACCACCCAAATCAATGGCCAAGAAATCACCGGATTCCTTACCAGTTGGGAAATCCATAACCCAACCTGGAATCATTGGAATGTTACCACCCTTCTTGGACAAACCCTTTTCCAATTCGGAAATGAAATGCTTGGTAACGGCTTGTAAAGTTTCAGTTGGAACAGTGAAAATTTTTTCAAAATTCTCAATTTGTTGCATCAATTCCTTTGGCACATCGGCCATGGAACCCTTTCTGGCTTGTGGTTTTTTTGGACCTAAATGAACCATTTTATTTAATTAACGTACTTATTATGTGTGGAGAATTATATTCCTACAATCTTTTCAGAGAAAAAGCGAAAAAATATTAAGAAACTTTGAAGTTAAGTTATAAAAGTTAAGGAATTTTTTTTAGATATGGGGTAGGATTACTCTTTTTTATAGTTTTGTAGATAAGACAGTGGCGAAGGTGCAACAAAGAGACATCACGGAATTGGACACGATATTTGCAAGCTCGCCTCAGCAGGAGGTAATTTCGTGGATCTCGCAATCAAAGGTGTTTCGTGGTCGTCGTCGTCGTCGTCGTCGTGGAAAATTTTTCAGAAAGAAAAGAACGATTACCTAAACTGCCTTTTTCTTTTACAACATGATGTCCCTGAAACAGAGAAAGTACCGTACGAATGTCGATCGACCGGAAAAACTGCCCGCGAGAAAAAGAAATCTCTTTTCTTCGATTTTTTTGTGCCGTCCGGTTTATTTCCCGGTGCCGTCCGGCATGATAGCCATTTCTAGGTACCAATGTGCGAGGAGGTTCAGAAAACTCGTAGTAACATGATGGAAAAGGCATTGGAAAGAGCAGTATACTCTGGGGTCACCAATGTGGAGCTCTGGAGCCCCGCACTTTTTTTCAAGAATAATAGGATGTATACGTAATACGTAATAGGTATCACGCTATACTCTTGCCTTTTCTTTGTTTCATAGTTCGGATCACATGAGTAAAGGACGGAAATTGCTATTCTATGGCGTTCAGTATTCGAATAAATCCCAGACGCTAGGCTTATATAAATGAATGTAGCTGTACTTTACCAGTGTCTCGGGAATGAAGGCATGCGTGTGGTCATAGTGGTCAATGAGATCAAATACAGATGCGAATGGACTAAGCTCTTGACAATCACTATGTTTGCACCGGTTATCCGACCAGTAACTCTCTGGATCAGTTGGGGTTTGTGCCGTAGTGCTATCAATGCTTTCACTACTGCTTGTCCCAGTAGTGCTAAATGAAAGTTGTGGAATGGATGTAGTGTCGGTGCTGCTGGATTTCTCAGAGGTTGGAAGCGATTCCTTCAGAGATGGATCTCCAGATGGTACAACAAGCTTACTTGCTATATGATGTTGCAACATATGATTTATTAGATCGTCATTGAAGCTGGTAACTTTTTGACATGATTTGTATGGGCATTGTAGCACTTGCATGTCATCATATCCAGGCAAATGACCTTGCGAGAATTCTTCACCACACATTGGAGAGCCGGAAGGTAATTTTGGGTCAAAACCTCCCTCCTTGCCATCGAGTTCTGCTTTCACATTCGCATTCACTCCTTCGTGTTTACGGTCAATTCTTGATGCAAGCTTGCTTTTTCTTTCATGACTATTTAAATGCCTTCTTAATTGCTGATTTGTGACAAATCTTTTTTGACATAATGTGCACGCTTTGGGCTTGATTTGTGAATGAGTCCATTTGTGAACTCGTAGATGGCACGGTCTTATAAATTTTTTGCCACATCCCGGCTCATCACAATGATACGGCTTTTGATTGGTATGCGAATTTTGGTGTTGCTGAAGCAAACTAGGTCTGTTGTAGACTTTCTCACAACCGTCAAAAGAACATTTGTAATTTCTAGACTTGGTTCTCCCTATATCTGTCATTGTTTTGGTGGCCACGTATTCTGGTACCACTTGTGCACACCAGCGTAAAAGTTGTCATTTTCATCTTCTTTAGCGTATTTATTGTCCGAGACTGTTAAAGAAAAATTAATATTGTTTTTTTGCTATTACTAAAGAATAAATAACTATAAAATATGAAATAGAATCTATATGGAACATGCAGAATTTCGCTTTAGTTTAAGCCCACTTACCGATCAAAGCCATGATACCAGCACCGAAAAGAGTGCATATAACGTTGAAGGACAACTCTTTTAAATTCTTTGTTCTATGAGGATTGAATATAAAGTCTCTTGCTAGTAGTTCAACCAAACCAGTGTACAATAAGATACCAGCAGAAATGGCATCCAAAACACCAGAGATAACAAGGGCAGTGTAAGAACCGCTGACGTATCTGGTACGAACACCCAAACCGATGGCCACACAGATTGGTGTGGTTAACCCATACGCAACACATAGGGCCCATGGCCACCATCTCTTTGATCTAGGGAATTCAATGGCTGACAATCTTGCACCAATACCTAAACCTTCAAATGATTGATGGAACACTAAGACAGGGTATAGGGTGGCGAACTCTTTACCAGTACTTCCCAGATTTAGACCGATCATAACGGAGTGGAAAATCACACCAAATTCTAAAATTAAAAAGGCATAAAATTGTGTTTGAAATGATTGAACAACATCCACGGATGTAGCGTCTGATTCTTCAAAATATTCTATTCCATTCTTGGTGTCATGAGATCCATTTGCGGTACCATTCTCATTCTCAGTTGAAACAACTGCAGCGTTATTCACAACAGTGTCTTTAATTTCATCGTTGGTATGGTCATGGGAAAGCCCATACTTTCTTTCAACCCAGACGCTACTGAACAGGTCAGTAAGGAAAGTGAAGGTCAAACTCGTTAGCATAATGGCAGGACACCATGAATAAAGACCCCAGTTACCGGTTTGTCCTACACAAGTGTTACCACCAATCGCACCATAAGCAGGGTCCATTAAGTGGATAAATGCAGTTGCAACAATAACACCGGAACCAAAATATTTTGCGAAAAGGTAAGCATATAAAGGAATTCTCAATCTTTTCACTTTTGTTGAGATTAATGGGAACATAGTAAAAAAAGTACTCACGAAAAGAATAACAAAGACGGAAGATATTCTGGCACCTAAGTTACCATTGTACTCGTTTTCACCAAAATAAACACCTTGCAAAACACAGGTCTTCCACACATCATCAGGGGTTTCAGCGGTAAGTGTAACGGTATCAGGGTCCCATTGTTTCCACCACGGCGTAGTAACGTTGCTCATAATTCCTTTTTTGATATTTGTGCTGTTGTTTTATTGTCTATACTTGCAGTTTTTTTGTAAATAGGGAAGAGATGAGATCATGACAGCCGATACCAGGCCTCTATTTATAACTAAGTCATCGAGCTAATGCCGTGCGTAATTTCTTTTTTTCTTAATTTCGTTCTACACATTTGCTCTCAACCTACTTTCCATGACCTTCAAGGTCAAATATGTTCATCTGTCTCATCTCATTGGAGAGAAGATACCTGAGCACATCTGATAATTTTGGGAAATGTCATTGTAATTTGAAGAATACCGCACAGATGAGAACCTTGAGGGTATCTTTGGTCCTTCGAGGTTTTTACAGGCAAGAGAGTACGGGTGTATTGTTTTTTAAGCAGCAACTATATTTTTTTTTAGTTATCTGGCGCGCGCGCCTTAGCTGAAGAAAACTGACGGTAACGGTACCCCAAAGGTCACAATAAGTACTTGCGCCATGTTCTAGTGCATTTGACTAATTTGCCGTAGCGTGGATCTGCATTGTCCAAAGGGTAGGAGTCACATCAGGTGTTTGTTGCGCCCAGTTTGGAAACATTTGTCCCATAGAGTGATGAATGTGAGCTCATGTCGCCGTAATCGCCGTGTAATTTACCGCAGGAATTGGCCATAATCAGACATTAGTGTCAATTTGTCCTTTCATATTAGGAAAGTCTGAAATACTCTTGCCTTCTAGAAAATTTTCATAGAAGCTTGGCAATTGCTTCTCTCAAATGCTGTTATTTCCACCCTAATGAAAGAAGCATATCAGATTCAGAGATCTTGTTAAATCCAATTTTATGTCATAATGTCGATAATTGACGTAATTTCCATTTCGTACTATGTAAAATAATGCTTATTTGGCACTTTGGTGTTTGGCAGAATACCATTTCTTTTTATTAGGGACAAAAAAAGAAATATCTGACCTGAAAGTATTTTTTTTTTTATTATAGATTTTCTCTCCAGGTACATCTATCTCAAGTCTAACCGGGATTTGACGTCTAATAGATTTTAAAATACCAATTGAAGATTGGTGCCGCTTGTTTTCCTTCTTAAAACAAGCGTACTCTTTCTAAGGCTCTCCTCCCACAAAATAATCTTTAAAGTATCGATTATCAAGGTGGACACAAAGGATATAATGTGGAGCAGTGAAACATCTGCAATCCGGGAATCGGAGAGCATTTAGAAAAATTGTGAAGAAACAGCAAGTTTTAGGCCAAATAATTTTTCTTCTTGAAGCATCAAGTTATCCGTGGCATACTTTGAATGGAAACTGAATTAGCTGCTGTGATATAGAACAAAGATAAAGAGGATGGCAGGGAGAGGGAATGATAAAATAAGTTACGCCACTTAAGCAAAAATTGTAGATGAAGGGCCCAATTAAAGACCATTTTTTCTTAGCGAAGTATGCGGGAGAATGCTTGATTGACTGTCGTAAAGGCTCTCGAAAAAAATAGGCGCGTTTAGTAACAAAGAACATAGTAGTACCATTGATTAATACTTTTTTTTTTTCGTTTCAACAGTGGAGCTCTTAGCGAAGGAGCGATGTGCTGCGGGACTCCTCAACCCCCTTCATTCTGTAATCTGCTTAATTCATATTATGAGGATTTGTCGTCCTAAAATTTGGAAGCAGCATATTTCTTCTTCACTCAAGAAGAAATACCCCTCTAGATATTAGCTTTATTCTGGTGGCCTGCCACTGTCACATATATTATTCAATGATTATTGGTTTTCTAATTCTATTCGCACGATAACAGAGGAACAATCTATTTACAGAAGAGCTGATGGCGTCTTATGTGAAACTAATGGTATTTGCGTAGACAAAACCCAATACACATCTAAATTGTCGATACTTGTGAGGTGTGGATATTCTAACGATCAAAATAGCTTAGATGAAACGACTTGCTGTGCAGCGGGTGTGACTGAATGTATTTTCAACGTACTGAATGTACTCTCAACGTGGGCGTGAAGTTGACGGCTGGGCAGAATCTAGAGTGGATCATAGCAATTATGTTAAACATAGAAGTAAACTGGGAGACTGGCAAGTTTCTTTCGTCAACAGGCGTTGAATCTTGTTAGATATTAACGAGGTGGATTTTTGGCAGGTAATTTCGCAACCCGACTTTTCAATTTGCGCTTCCCATATTTTACACTTTTTTTAGTCAGTAAATGCAAACGACAGCAAATAAATGAATTAAATCAGCTAAGAAAGGAGAAAAATTAGAAGGAAATGATAGTTAAAACATGGACAATTTAGTGTATTACTTGTTACCGGTTTTACGGAAAGCTATATGATATAAACTAGCCACAAGAATAATTTTTATGAAATTGAAATGTAAGATGTCGTTTAATTGATAGTTAGATGTTTTCTATTAATATTTAGATCTAGCAAGTTTCTTTAAAGCTACATCTAACATACAAATTTACAGTTTTGTTTGAATGATTAATACTCTATTGACAAACTGTCTGAACATATACATTTGGGTGCATTGAAGTTTCATAAAAGAATGCTCATTATATCAAGACATGTTTAACCATAAAAACAGACCTTAACCGGTGCGCACTATTGCTGAGTATCCAAAGCGATGATAGCATTTAAAATTTTACATTTGAAAGAAAAACAGGCAGATACGCTAACAAAATTCTAGCGCTATGTGCAGTTTTTAATGCAGGATCCATGATCTTAACCTATGTCTACGAGTTACTGAAAGTCCTCGTTTTCCTATTCGATCACGAGCTCTACTGCTGGGCAATTCCCATGTACTTTAGTCATATTGATGATATAAAGACTGTATTAATATTTGTCAGTAAATCAATAAAGTATTTCTTTGAAAAACGTTGAAAATGAGGTTCTGTGATCTACTGCGGCAAGTTCATCTTCCAAGGAGAACATAGAATAAATTTGGTACTGGAACGTTGATTAACTCTTCATGAATTTTTTTTAATTAAGAACTTTCATAGTATATTAGCCAACTATTCTTAATGGTTACTATATAAAAACAGAAAAGAGGGGTCGTTGCTTGTGATATAAATATTACCTGTAATTTTCATTATTATGGTTTAGTTATAGAAGTACATCATTAGAAAACTATCAGTACATTTTAAGTAATACTTTGGCGAGAAGAAGGGAATAGATCATTTTGAATAAACAAAAAAAATGTTTCGACCTAGTAATCGATAAATAAAGATTTATTTGCTGACAATTTTTAAGATTTCATCGTCTCAAAAAGATAATATAATTTATTGTTCACAATATTTCGAATTTCCTCATGAGCAACTCAACGATCTTAGAGAATAATACTACTGTACGTTGTATATAATAAACATTGATAGCATTAGCACTATACAATAGGAAATATTTGACTCTACTTCCGAGAATAATGAAACTGGTCTGATATAATATTTGGATCACCGAAAGCTGGCCAAGAGATTGCTTACTTCCAGTGATGTGGACGAGAAAACCGTGTGACACCGTCCGCTACTTTCTACTATTGTCAGTTGGTCGGTTATTTGTGCTGTGTCATGTATTATGTACCTGGTCGGTGATCTTATAGTATATCTTGAGTATTGTTATTTGGCGTCTTCATAACGGCTTCTATGAAAAAGATTCATCTGTCGATATAAAGATCAAATAAATATCATTAGCTCTTTGAAATAGTTGAAAAGTACATATTACTTTCCAGGAATGTACAGATTTATTTATCAGACATATTGCTGATATCGTCACAGTATTTCAGCACTAATCATCACTCTTGAATAACGCAAAAAGTATATTCTTAAGCTCATCTGAATGATGAGCCTTTTTAACTTAACATTTGCTTAAAATTTTTAGCAATGTACTGATACTTTCTCCTAAATCAGCTGTATTTTAATTCGTTCGGAAATCATGTTTATGTCAAAATTTACTAGCCATTCCAATAATGTATTTATTACTAAATATATATATATACTTCAAGATCTGATGGGGTGCTGTAGTATTTGCGATGTAGCGATAGCAATTGAAAATAAAGTGGGCTCCTTGTAATATTGCGGCTGGTAAGGTTACATTGCCGTTGTGTTTCGAGGTTGTAATAAAGACAGCTATATCATAAAACGAATAAAAAAAATATGCGCATGTGAATGACAGACGAAAGTAATCGGATTGACGTTGCTTATAACAGGTTGAATATTAGAGATATCAAACCAAAAAAAGGAAGACAATATCATTGGCATAATTCAGTGTGGCGGTGGATTGATTTAGATTGACTCAAAATTTTCGACATTGTCTGGTTGACGATGCCTTGTTTAATTGCGAAAGGCCTTCGAATTTCATTTTATTTCTTGCATCCAACATGAAGCCCACCATATTAAAGCATGACTTTTACATGACTATTTTTCAATCTTAAATGCTTCAAAGCCAACAGTATGTCAGCAATTAAATCCAAACTATTTTCAACAAACGTACCGGTCTCGGCTCATTAATAGAGCTTCAATTCTTCTTTTTTCCATTCAAGACAACGTAGATATATATTTCATTGTTATATACTCGAAATTAACGTAATTATATAGATCGTGAAAAGTTAAAAAAATCATTTGATTGGTAAATAAATAAGTGCATTATACTGTACGCACAACTAAATAAATAAGGCACACGCATAATTGACGTTTATGAGTTCGTTCGATTTTTTTAATATTCATAGGCTTTCTTGATAATGGCAACCACTTGTTCTTTGGTGAATTGAACTGGGTTAGTCAAATGGCAGGCATCATGCATGGCGTGTTCAGCCAAAATGTCAAAATCTTCGGTTTTAACACCTAAGTCTTTCAAGTTTCTTGGAATGTTCATGGTTCTGTTTAAAACGTGCAAAGCCTTGATGGTTTCTTCTGGATCTTCTTGAGAAGCACCGCAATGCAAGGCAATTTCACCTAATCTCTTCTTGGCCTTTGGACATTGCATGTTGGCCTCTTGAACATGAGGCAACAAGACAGCGTTACAAACACCATGAGGCAAGTGGTAGAAACCACCAAGTTGATGAGCAAGGGCATGAACATAACCTAGAGAAGCATTGTTGAAAGCCATACCTGCCAAGTATTCTGCGTAACACATATCAGTTCTGGCCTTCTTGTCTTTACCGTCTTTGTATGCGGCGACTAAGCTTTCATTGATCAAATCAATACCCTTCAAAGCACAAGCATCGGTGATTGGGTTAGAGGCGGTGGAAACGTAAGCTTCGATACAGTGAGTCAAAGCATCTAGACCAGTAGCAGCAGTCAAAGCAGGTGGCAAACCAAACATGGTAGATGGGTCGTTGACAGCAACAGCTGGAGTGACGTTGTTGTCAATGATGGCCATCTTGATTTTCTTTTCTTCATTAGAGATAATAGTGAATCTGGTCATCTCGGAAGCAGTACCAGCAGTAGTGTTGATGGCAAATAGCGGTAAAGCAGCCTTCTTAGATTGGTTGACACCTTCATAATCTCCAATTTCCCCACCGTTAGTAGCCAATAAAGCAATGGCCTTAGCATTGTCGTGAGCAGAACCACCACCAATGGAAACGACAATTTCAGAGTTTTCTTCCTTCAAAACCTTCAAACCAGCTGTGACATTGGCAATATTTGGGTTTGGTTGAGTTTTGTCATAGATAGCAACGTTTAAGCCACGTTCTTCCAACATCTTTTGGACTCTACCGGAGAGACCAATAGCTGCAATACCAGGATCAGTAACGATCAAAGCCTTTTTGTAATCCTTGCTTTTGATGTAATCAGCGGTTTCTTCTAAAGCACCTTCACCAAAGAAAGAGATTGGTGGAATGTAAAACCCAGTAACGGAAGACATTTTTCTTATTTGACTATTAGTTGTTGCAAATGTAAACTTGTTGTTGATGGTTGTTTTGCAATAGACAGAAGAAAAACGTTTGACTCCAGTCTTTAATAAACCAGAAATGCTAATAACCCTTTTATACATGTTGGTACGCTGCCCTTTTTTTCTGTTTGATAAAAGAATATATCCTAGCAGTGTGAGATATTTGAGGCAGCAAAATATCAATTGCTTTGTAGAGTTAACGGCATACGTGATCCCAAGCATCTGACATATTAAACACGTACCTCGTGATGCGCGAACTAAAAACTAGTTCTTTTTTTTTTTTTTCATAGCTAATCCACTGCGGTGATACTACAGCCATCATCACAAACACTGCTAACAGTTATAACCATGTCAACATCACACTACAAAAAATGGCCTCCTTGGAGAAAATAAATTGGAAGCTCATTGAAGGCCTCCGGGGATCCTTCTGAACACAAAACGCAATTTCAAATCAGCAGCCTCAATTATACTGGTTGCTTAACCGTGAAGGTTCATTTAAGTACTTCTACTTTTTACAAACGCTCGATAACCTTTCAAGTAGTGCGCATAACAGCTGATGCATTAGAAAAAAATTTTCACACGATAGAACTGTAACGCACTACGAAACTAAGCAATATGGCGTAAACACACAAAGACTAAGGGACTTCTTGATTGATTTCTATCAGCAGCGTTCTCCGAATTGTAAATAATAAGTACATTATTAGTGGGCCTTAGGCAACTCTTTGAAACGGAAATTCTTGTTTACATTTTTCATTTTCCCGAGACGAAGTTTTGATGAGCCACACAATACCGGTAAAGAAAGAAAGAAGTACCTGGAACTAAAACAGTGCTAATTCTTCTTTCCTTTACTTTAGGGGTGGGGACCATCGAAGTGGGGGGAGACAGCAAATCTCTCAATTGAGTAAAATATTCGCATGAGTGTTTGCAAATCCGCAGTGACAGGACAAAAGTAGCCCCAATAGTATTTATCGAATATGAGAAGAAAAAATCGACTGTTTATATTAGTTGTACTACTGGGAATTGTGTTAGTAGTATATTACTCTCAGTTGAATTCGTTAGATTTGGTAGAACCAGTTCAAAGTAGCAGCAGTGGCAATGGTGGCTGCTGGAGTTACTATGAAGGTCTTACGCCTGGGTGGTTGAATGACTTCTACGACGTAAATCAAATAACCCCGAATCCTGCAAAAGATGTGATTGAACTGGTTACGAGGATTAAGATTTTTTTTAATTGCTTGCAGCAGGTTGATGGGCATAATATTCAGCGTTTGAGGGATATTGAAAAGAAGCTCTTTCCGTATATTAACTTTGAAAAATTAGAAACTGATGAAAGTGCCTTCTGGCACACAACTACGAGATGGAATGGCGAGGTTTACCATGCGTCTGTGTTGGAATTTGACCCCAAAAACCATCAATTCCTTCGTTCTAAGCCCATCAATTTCGATACAGGGCTATCTTTTTGGGAGAATTGGTTGCACACTGTGACTCAAAGTGGTTCGAAAGGCATAGTTATTAGTGCTTCTGACGTGCAGTTGAATGAAACCATACGCTTATTGAAAGTGTTGAGGTTCATCAAAAATGATTATCCTATACAGATTGTTCATAATGCAGATCTGAGTCAAGATTCCATGAAATCTATTATCAAATATGCGAGAAGTCTAGACGCCGCTGAATATCCTGCTCAAGAACTATGGTTTTTAAATGTACATAGTCTGCTAAACCCGAAATATTCGAAAAAATTTACCACCTATTCCAACAAGTGGTTAGCATTGACCTTCTCATCCTTTGAAACTCCTATTCTAATGGACTCAGATACAGTGCCCTTTGTTTCAATAGAAAAATTTTATGAATTAAAGGAATTTCAAAAGACTGGTGTTCTATTCTTTAAAGATCGGGTAATATCAGATGATCTATTTGAGTCCTCTGAATTAGAAATTTTAAGGGAAATTATCTATGGGTGTATTGGGCTTGATTTAGAGGATGAATCCAAGATACATGAGCAAGTAGAGGATCCGGTGGTTGCGCAGGTCCTGGAAAACATGTTTATAAAGAAATATAAACATCATTTAGAAAGCGGCCTGGTAGTATTACATAAAGGAAAGCATCTCTTCAGTATGCTTACTTCGATAGCTTTACAATTTTCTCCAATTGCAGAATATTTTCATGGTGATAAGGACTTTTTTTGGCTAGGCGAGTTGCTTTCGAACAATCGCTTTACGTTCCATCCTGTGGATGCATCAAACATTGGTCGGTTGGGCAACGTAGTTTCAAAAGAGAATACTGGTGAGTTTTACCAGATTTGTTCTGTGCAACTATCTCATACAGACAGGGACGGGTCCTTACTATGGCTAAACGGAGGCCTTAACATTTGTAAAAAAGCTTCATGGGAATATGATTATGAGCATAGACAGAGACTAAATGATATGTTCCAAAATGCAGATGAATTACGTGAATATTATGCATCACCAGTAGAACTTGAAGGGATTATAATACCAGATACTAGTATATCAGGATGGATTAACTCGGGAGAGTGTTTTTTGTTCAATTATTGCACATTATTCAAGGAAGGAGAGTTTGGAAAGTTGATCAAATTTAAAGAAGACGAAAAGCACCGGCTTTCACAAATAGTTGACATATGGAATAAAGATATTTGACTAAGAGTTGTTCTAGTCTTATAAGTGATAGGCAAACCTACACGGTTTTGTTGTATAATGTAGTATAATTTTTGATATCTGAAATATTATCGATATGAAGTATAACGTAATGTTTTGTAACGAAGCTACTCTTTAAGTAAAGCACTCTTGGAATGCATGGGATAACATAGCCATGATGCAACGCCAGCAAAAATCCAAATTGACTGCAATAAGGAACCATCCAAAATCTGGTACTCCCGGCCACGCCAAGATGATTTTCCACTAAGATGTCCCTAAAACCTTTCGGATTCTTTGCATCTCCGGCATCATACGGGTAAATGTGTGTTTAAATCAAAGTATATTGAATTGGTGTTGAAATTCAACATAATCGAACCACTCTCATGTGAGATGTAGCATCATTTTTAACGCTTTTGCCATGCAATCGTCACTTTTAAATGTTGGAAATTGTGAATAATTTACTTCTATCCTGTAGGCAAACCAATCGTATTCTGCAAAAATTTGAAAATTCATATCTAGATGCACTGTATTGCACTTTTATATTATAAAGAATTATACGTAATAAATCGACAATAAATAACACATCGTACCAAAAAGAACTCGAAAAAATTTAAATCAGGGTCAGAAGAAAGTAGAAATGCCTAAAGGAAATTGATTGTACTTTCCAGTTAAAAATAACTTCCGTATGGCTTTCTCAAAAGATTTTGTCTATAACTAAAAATGATCAAAAAAAAATCTATAAGTCAGGATGTGAGAAAAGATTAATCAAAACCAGCTTCTGGTGGACAAACGGCCTTTAGTTGAATGGCGGTACAATAATCTGGTAATGTGTCATCCTTACCGAAAATATTCACAGTTGGAGTGCTTAAGATAACAGAAGCAAAACTTGGGTAACAGGAAGCAACTTGAACGCCATAATCGGTAGAATTGAACAATTGGTTAGCTAAACCGGTTATGAAGGAAGCGTTATCAGCAGTGTCTGCCCAAGAGTTATATTCAATTTCACCAGTAACAGTGTTAGCAAAAGGAACCATAGCATCACCAATGGATTGAGGGTTACAAGTGTAGATATTGGTGGTGAAGATTAGTGGAGAAAAGTTCTTCGTATCATTGCTAGCAATAGTAGTCAACTTTGGGAGGAATCTTGTTTCCTGGCCCAAATATCTTGCCCAAGCATCACCAGCGCTTTCAGTCAAGACGTCGGCACCAACAAACGTAGATTGACCCAAAAATGTTCCATTTTGACCAACGACTTCCATAACGTAGGTACCACAGTGAGGTCCGTGTAGGCCCTTACAGGTAACGTTAGTCAAATCAAATCTGACGGCTGTTGCAACAGAAACAAGGACGCTGAAAAAAGTAAAAATGCTTAGGAAACTCATGATATGGTTGTTGTTCTTGATTTCTTGAGATTGCACAAATCTATCAGAAGCAGTAGCTCTCCATTTTGAATGAAAATTAGGACGCTTATATATCAACTATACTTGTTATATGCTGAAAACCTGAACGAAAATATTTACCTTTTTGCTAGCAACTGAAAATACAGATCTGGAATATGTTTCTATATTTCCAACCTCAGCGGTTATTCGAAAAAAAAATAATTGACCCGCAGGGTGTATAGGTAGTTGATGAAAGTATCATTGTTTTTAATTTATTGTTAAAAGTCCGAAAAGCGAGAATGCATGAAAGTATTACCTTCCATTCCAGGAATAGAAGCAACACTAATTCAAAAGCCCGTTTAGGAAAGATCCGAATAGTTTCACAATAGTACGTAATGAATAACCACTGAGGTGATACTAAGACAAATTTTTTTTATAACATTTTATGTGTTCCTGATTTGATTGTGCAACACTTTTTTTGACCCGTCCCAAAAAACTGCCATTATGTACTTCATTGGTCGTCGTACAAGTAAGCTTTAACATGGTTCTCGAAGTCAAAGCACAAACATGCAGCCAATGGGTCAAAATAATGGTAAGACACTGCAAAATTCTCTTAACTTAATTGAAAAAAAGTTTCATAATTCATGTCGGACAGATTTATTTCTGGACAATTTGGTTCTGTTGAATTCAGAAATGCTCAGGGTTCATCATGCCATAGTGCCACTTCAATGGAAGACAATACCTTTGAGAAAAAAAGGTACCTTGCATGAGGTATGATGCACGGGTGCACTGTTTAAAAAAACTTCAAAGTATATATGTAAAGATCGCTATAGCTGAGCGGCCAATTAGAAAATATATGGTAAAAGAAAGAAGGTGTATTAATATAAGCGAGATATCTCAATTGGAACATTTCATATATGTTTTCGCTGTAATACTTTATCAAGGACCTTCGGAAATTTTGGGATTGCCCTCAAACTCTATGGAAGAATTTTACACTTGTAAAACTCATCACATTATCTATTCATAGCAATAATATTTCCAAAAATGTATAATCCTCCCTTATAAGCTCATAATTTGTATATGAAGCTACAGTGTACAATGTAATAAATACGAATAGGAGATAGGTTTATGAGTATAACTCGTATTACCACTATAGCTCCTCTTGTTGTCTATCAAAAAACTTGCTGTCTTACACAGTAGCACAATGCGAAACTATATGGCTCTTCTTTATTTATGAAAGAAAATAAGATGTGAAGGACAGCAATGAATAGGAAGAAGAAGAACGATATATGTAACCTTTATTTTCCTTTTAGGGGCCGTTTTCCTAGAACTGCCCCCACTTGGGAAAGAACTAACACCATCGCCTTGCATTGCAGTGACAAGCAATGATGTGTACTGCGAAAATTCTGAATACGAGGTTCAGCTGACATTAATAAAATCTCCTGTCCCGATGGGACTACCAGACTTATATACCGACATACTGGAGTATCCTGGAGCAGGGGTGGCGCTGGGACACTATCGGAGATAACCTCAATATATTAAGTCATTCAAAGTCGACACACAGTAAAGTATCCTGACTTTTGAGCAGTCAAAGGTGTAGCCTTGATCATCAGAGTTATATTTCCAATTAAAAAACTCTTAACAATCCAATTTACAAATTTTGTAGGTAAACAGAATATGTACCGGAATCTAATAGCACTGGAAACTGAATATCTACAACACTTTTACCATACAAGTTGCCGTCCAAAATTGCAACACTCTGTGCTGTGATAATTATTCTTGAGTTTGAATCAAGGGTATTATAAGCTTGACGCATAGGATGTGTGCAGAGCTATTCTGCGTACTTACTTTTATGGACTGCACCGAATAAGATGCTCCCAAAGTGTACATTAGGTCCATTCAAAAATAAGGAATAAGATATCTTCTTTTCAATCTTTCCTTGTCTTTCAAATGCCATTAGAATTTCTCATATACGAAGAGTTTTCTGTTCAAAGCAAATGCATTTTCAACATTATCTGTAAATTCTGCAAGGGGAAGGGATATGCCTAAAATGCCACTTGGATTGCCCATTTTATAATTTAATAGGCCAACAATGATATTATTTAAGGTGAAAAATTCTTTAAAGAGACAACGTCCGTACCATAGGTTCCTTCTAATACGTATATGTCATTGAAGAAAGTCGCGTTATTCTTAAAAGTAGATGAGTTTCTTGCATTGAATTTACCCCTATAAGAGCGGACAGTGTTATAAGCTCTGGTGAGGTGGTAGTAGAACGAGGCCCAGTGAATGTTGCCGTGAGTTCGTAATTATCAGTTGAAGCGTAGTCAGATCCGTCAGAC
>ERZ794936.44-NODE-44-length-108961-cov-63.691716_pt1 | contig 108961 bp, 63 predicted proteins | sample MGYA00511083_ERZ794936 | MGnify/ENA primary metagenome ERZ794936 (study PRJEB30137, sample SAMN04331409) | food metagenome | isolation source: Y2 must sample point D1 replicate A | place: Australia: South Australia | collected 2014 ... | reverse complement strand
AACGCGTCTGACTTCTAATCAGAAGATTATGGGTTCGACCCCCATCGTGAGTGTTGTTTTTTTAAATAATTTCCTGGCTGAAGGGAATAATGTTGTTCAACAACGAAGATATTTCTTATTTTTCTAAGAGGTATTATGATATGATACATGACAATAAACATTATGAAATTTTTTGTGAAAGATGTATAAATTTATAAAAAAAAAAAAAAAGTTACTTCCTCCACTTCGTTAGCTCATATTAGTTTCTTTTATTCCCAGACTTTCTGCTTTTGATAATAATCTAGCAAAATAGAAAAGGCATGACTATAAACCAAAACCACCATTAGAATAGGCCATTGGTTTTATATCTGGGTGCTCAACAGCTTCGAATGTCTCAATTATTAGATTTTGGTCGTCATTCCTGCCAGCCTGTAAAATACCATGGCCTGGTACAACATGAATAACACCCCCAAGATTACCTTGGCTATCACAATAGTTTGGAGCACTGAAAACTGTCATTAATTTACCCTTCTGCTCGAATTGCACACCACCCATTCTTAACTCGTGAGATCTAAAAATCTTGCGCAATTTGTTGTTTCTTAGAAATCTATCTGTAATGTCGGGTCCAAAAGCATGTCCTAAACCACGCTGAGAAGGACCCATCCCGTTGGCTTCTTGTGGGTCCGCCCATAGAAGTTCCATAAAGGCGCCATCTCTAGGTGGTTGGGCAAATCTATCAATATTCTTGAAATCAGACAAAGTTGCTGAAGGATCACTTGGTAAACCACCATGCATTACAAGGTAATCATTATTAATTAAGGTAGCCAATGGAAGGCTCTCAAAACTTTGTGAAAACATGTTAAATATCCTTTGTGAATATTTGTATTTACACTCATCTTCAAACCCATAGATTTTGTTCATATTATCACTCTCATGATTACCTCTGTTCAAAAAGAAATTATTTGGATGTAATATTTTCAAACAGTAGAATAATAGTGCAACTTCACACGACCAAGAACCACGGTCGACAAAATCACCATTGAATAGATAAGTGTGCTTAGGACCTACTTTACCAAACTTGCGAAATAAATTCAAAACATCATAAAATTGGCCATGCGTATCACCACATACTGATATCTTAACATCAGGAGTAGAGTTATTTTCTAGTTCTACCATAGATGGCTCTTGACGAAATAAGGTATCAGCATGAGAGATAATAGCTGCAACGTACTTTTTTGGTAAATATTTTCCCTTTAGGAAAAGATCGTTAACCATTTTGGAAATAAACTCTTGAGACATGTTCTTGATCTTTGCACCTTTAAAGGCATTCTTATCGTCATACAGCTGTTCAAATTCTAACTTTGGACCTTCATAATTGGCTAAATCTGCATTAGCATCAAATGAACTCAAGTTCAAAGTCTGACACAAACTGATCTTGGCTTCATTTTCTGCGCCTCCGATAGCTTTCCTAAATCTTTCTTCTCTAATGAACCTATCACATGTAAGTAACGCCTTAGTAGCAGCCGGATCATTGGGCTTCGCCTTTAGAAGCACATTCAAATCTTTCCTAGCCTTTTTAAATTCTAGCAGAGCCATGCAGGATAATGCACGTCTATGATAAGCTTTGATATTTTTGGGATCCAGTTTAATGGCTTCATCACAGTCATTTAAAGCGCTTTGAAAGTTATCTACCTTAAAGTGAGCAAATGCTCTGTTCGAAAAATAGATAGACTGTGTAGAATCTAAATCGATCGCCTCTGTATATTTTTCAATGGCCTTTAAAAAATGTTTTTCCTTCACAAAAACATTTCCTTCGTTCTTTCTTTCAAGTGCCTTCGCGCGATCTGCTGCTGTGGGTGTTGACATATTCGAGATATTTGATTATACCAAGGCAAGCGTTATTTCTTGCCTCTAAAATTGTTAAAGTTCTGTGTCAAGCTCTATAAGCTGTTTTCGCCAATTTTCTTACCTCATCTGTGAAATTTTTCAGTTTCCCGCCGTCGTTTTTTTCCCTGGTTTAGCGTTTTAACGGAAAAAGAAATACATACATACAATGATTGAAAAAATATTTTCATAAAGAAGAAAATGAGAAGGAACTTTTGAGGACTAGAAGTGTTCCTGATAATTGTCTCAGCCAGAATTTTCAGTGGCCAAGGTACGAACAAGAAACTGCTAAAAGGAAAAAAAATACTCAGAATAACAGAAGATGACAGACAGTATTGTGGAACCCCAACAATTATCTCAAAATTTACCTATTTCTTAAGTATAAACAGTACACTGCATCAGTGGTATTAGATTTGTCATGGTGTAAAATTTTATGATAAAAAAATACAACATGGCGGGCGTAAAATAAAATACATATTCGTAATCCTGGAATATTACGCCAACTACAACCAATAACTTATGATTATATTACCAGAATATTATCATGTATGGCTCTCAAAATATGACATAAATGGTTTCTATTAAAAGCATCATCAATTCAATGAAGCTGAAATTTCAAGGATTGGTGATGTAATAGAACAATGAGCGGCGATATCATAGAACGAAAAAAGAAGTAATCGTCATTTTTTGTAGCACTCTTATTTCCTTTTTTAGAGTTCTAATCCTCAAGGTGAAACCGTAACATATGCATATACTTAACGATACCGCCTTCTTTGAAAATTAGAAGCCTTATATCTATTTCGAACGCACATATGTTGTCATACACAATGCGACACATGAAAATACTACTCTTTACACCTGTATTATCAAACTATTAATCAGTGACTTCCGAAAAAAATAGGTCTCTTGGCCCAGTTGGTTAAGGCACCGTGCTAATAACGCGGGGATCAGCGGTTCGATCCCGCTAGAGACCATTTACTTTTTAGAATGCAAATATAAGATCCCGATAAATCATAGAACCACCACTTACTTATTCACTTATGTGGTCCTTCCTGCTGTGGGCAGAGAGCGATTTGCACGTACAAAGCGATCAAATTACGAACAAAACAATACATAAGAGGTTTGGACACGTTCTTAAGGCTAACTCCACATTGCGATAACAAGATTAAAGTGAGCTCCTGCTCATTCCTAATTGGAACTCATCATGCCTCCCATCAAGGTGGAGCCTGGATTTTACTAAAGAAACCGTTCGAACGGCTCTGTATTTACTAAGAGGGGGATATATCAAATCGTGGAAAACATGAGAGAACAGTCTCGTTGCGTGCAACAGCCGCTATCCTGCTGCTCTCTGCATAACTGGACCTTGCGTATTGGGTTCATTCTTTTGGCTTTGTGAAACGATTCACAAAGCCATACGTCCGTAGTATGGACCCTGCAGGAATGGTCTACATTTTCTATCTACTAGTAAAGCTTTATTCACATATGGGTGCCGCACGGCGCGGGTTTTTGCAAATTTTCTTAGCATTGACTCATGGCAAGATTTCTCCAGAAAATCAGTAAAGCCTCATCCAGCCTCTCTTCTTGAAAAAATTATGACTTTGAATCGCATATTTCAAAGATTTGCCACTTGCTTAGTTTCATTTATTCTAATTTAACTTTTATACTATTTTTTTTGCTTCCCAGTTAAGCTCACCAAAACACAAATACTCACTACAATACAATATGTGTGGTATCTTTGCAGCCTTCAAGCATGAAGATATTCACAACTTCAAACCAAAAGCTCTACAACTATCTAAAAAAATCAGACACCGTGGCCCAGATTGGTCAGGAAATGCCGTTATGAATTCCACCATTTTCGTTCACGAGAGGTTGGCTATTGTTGGTTTAGACTCCGGTGCCCAGCCAATCACTTCAGCTGATGGCGAATATATGCTTGGCGTTAATGGTGAGATCTACAACCACATCCAACTAAGGGAGATGTGCTCTGATTACAAGTTTCAAACTTTCAGTGACTGTGAACCCATCATACCGTTATATTTGGAACATGATATCGATGCTCCAAAATATCTGGACGGTATGTTCGCATTTTGTCTGTATGATTCCAAGAAAGACCGTATTGTCGCTGCAAGAGACCCTATCGGTGTTGTCACTTTATACATGGGGCGTTCTTCTCAGTCTCCAGAGACCGTTTATTTTGCCTCCGAATTAAAATGTCTAACTGACGTTTGTGACAGTATCATTTCGTTCCCTCCTGGTCATGTCTACGATTCTGAAACGGACAAGATTACTCGTTACTTTACCCCAGACTGGTTGGATGAAAAGCGTATCCCATCCACCCCAGTTGACTACCATGCTATCAGACACAGTTTAGAAAAGGCCGTTAGAAAGAGGCTAATGGCTGAAGTTCCATACGGTGTTCTTCTATCCGGTGGGCTGGACTCTTCTTTGATTGCTGCGATTGCTGCTCGTGAAACGGAAAAAGCTAATGCTGATGCTAACGAAGACAACAATGTTGACGAGAAGCAACTTGCAGGTATCGATGACCAAGGCCATCTACACACATCCGGTTGGTCTCGTTTGCATTCGTTTGCGATTGGTCTACCAAATGCACCTGATTTACAAGCGGCTAGAAAAGTCGCCAAATTCATTGGTTCTATCCACCATGAACACACTTTTACATTACAAGAAGGTTTGGATGCTTTGGACGACGTGATCTACCATTTGGAAACTTACGACGTTACCACTATCAGAGCTTCTACACCAATGTTCTTACTATCTAGAAAGATTAAGGCCCAAGGTGTCAAAATGGTTCTTTCTGGTGAAGGCTCGGACGAAATATTCGGTGGTTATCTATATTTCGCACAAGCACCTTCTGCTGCAGAATTTCACACCGAATCTGTGCAACGTGTCAAGAACTTGCATTTGGCAGATTGTTTGAGAGCTAATAAGTCCACGATGGCTTGGGGTCTAGAAGCTCGTGTTCCCTTCTTAGACAAAGACTTTTTGCAGCTATGTATGAACATTGATCCAAATGAAAAGATGATCAAGCCAAAGGAAGGACGTATCGAAAAATACATTTTAAGAAAGGCATTCGACACTACAGATGAACCAGATGTTAAGCCATACCTACCTGAAGAAATCTTATGGAGACAAAAGGAACAATTTTCCGATGGTGTTGGCTACTCATGGATTGACGGCCTAAGAGACACTGCTGAAAGGGCCATTTCTGACGCCATGTTTGCCAATCCAAAGGCTGATTGGGGCGACGATATTCCAACCACCAAAGAAGCTTACTGGTACAGGCTGAAGTTTGATGCTTGGTTTCCTCAAAAGACTGCGGCAGACACTGTCATGAGATGGATTCCAAAGGCCGATTGGGGTTGTGCCGAAGATCCTTCAGGTAGATACGCCAAAATACACGAAAAGCACGTCAGTGCTTAATACGAGCGCAATCGTATTCTTATAATTGACGAGTGAACCAAGAAATGCGGTGATACAAACGGATATTAATCTATATAGATATATGTATATAATAAAAGTTTTCAATCTGCTGACCCCTTAGGTTACTTATCTATAGGATTCGAATTACGATATGAAACCCTTTCGGTAGATATCACATGGAATACTGCAGCCGATTGATTAGTTAATTTCTTATCTCGCTTTTTTTCTCTTTATCTATCTATCTATCTATTTATCTATCTATCCTTATGCTGCAAAATGAAAAATTCCCTAGGAAGTTCGCGCTATCAAGGTTCTTTTTCCCACGTATCGGTCCCTGAGTGGATCCCAAAAAATGTGTGGGACTATGACTATATATATAACAGTCACAGTTGAATCATATTAATGTTCTATTTCTTGAGGTGATTTCAAATTGTGGCTCCAACAAGTAATCTCGGCAAGCTATCCCTTTTTAAATAATATTTTGCATTCTTTTTCTTTTTTTTTTTTTTTTTTTTCCATCTCACAGCCCTTCTTTATTTTTTCAATAAGGTAACAGAGTTGATAAGGAACCAGATAACAATCAAAAAGAATCGTTTCATTTCAGAGCTACCACCGGTCTATAAGCAAGACAGTTTAAAATCTCAAAAATTTAATTTAGAAATATGGGAAGGACTATTAGGAGACGCCGGAGTAATTCGTCGCTTTCGGAGGCCATATCAGTTTCTTTAGGAATAAATCAAGACTCATCTGTGAACAAGATGCATAGAGCGAGTGTTAGCGCAATGTCTCCTCCATTATGCCGTTCATACATGAGCGGATTTTTTACTGGTGGAAACTCACCTATGATCAATAATTTGTCGGATTCAAAACTTCCCATCTCGAACAAACAACATCCTAAAGTGATACATGGATCAGAAAATTTGCATAGGCAGACAGCTCAACTATCCAATGAATTTTGCTCCTCTTCTGTGGAAGAAAATTCTCCCACAATTAAGGATTACATGGACATTATAGGCAATGGTGATAGAAAAGATGATCAATCTATGCGTACTATAGAAGAGAATATTGATGAAGAATATTCAGATGAGTACTCCAGATTGCTACTTAGCCCAGCATCGTCTAACGTGGACGATGACCGAAATCGAGGACTACAGAATAGTTCACTACCGGAATTAGAAGATGGTTACGCGGGCGGATATCAGTCACTTCGTCCCTCCCATAATTTAAGGTTTAGGCCAAGAAACTTGTGGCATATGTGTACGTCATTTCCTTCCAAATTTGCACATTATCTGCCCGCAGCAGTGTTAGGTTTGCTTTTGAACATTTTAGATGCCTTATCTTATGGTATGATCATTTTTCCAATCACAGAGCCAGTTTTTTCTCATTTAGGGCCCACTGGTATATCCATGTTTTATATTTCCACCATAATATCACAAGCCGTGTACTCCGGAGGCTGGTCGAGTTTTCCTTCCGGGATTGGGAGTGAAATGATTGAAATTACTCCGTTTTATCATACAATGGCATTAGCTATAAAAGAGGCATTAGCAGGTAATGATGACGAAATCATAACGACAACGATATTTTGTTATGTGATAAGTTCGATGCTCACAGGTGTCGTTTTCTATGCATTGGGTAAACTACGACTAGGAAAGATAGTGGGATTTTTTCCACGACACATATTGATTGGCTGTATTGGAGGTGTTGGTTATTTCTTGATAATTACAGGAATTGAAGTCACAACGAGGGTGGCGAAATTTGAATATTCATGGCCTTTTTTTTCAGGGCTGTTTACGGATTATGACACATTAGCGAAATGGTTATTACCTGTACTATTGACTGTAGTTTTAATCGGCACTCAACGCTACTTTAAGAACTCACTCGTTTTGCCAAGTTTTTACATCTTGACGTTAGTTTTGTTTCATTTTATTGTTGCGATCATTCCAACATTATCCTTGGATGCTTTGAGACAAGCTGGATGGATTTTTCCTATTGCCAACTCAGATAGTAAATGGTATGACCATTATAGATTATTTAATGTCCATAAAGTTCATTGGTCACTAGTTTTGCAACAAATACCAACGATGATGGCATTGACATTTTTTGGTATCCTACATGTTCCTATAAATGTTCCTGCGTTGGCTATGTCACTACAAATGGATAAGTATGATGTTGACAGAGAATTGATTGCACATGGTTATTCCAACTTTTTTAGTGGATTATTAGGTTCTGTCCAAAATTACTTGGTATATACCAACAGTGTTCTGTTTATTAGGGCGGGCGCTGATTCGCCATTCGCTGGGTTCCTTTTAATAGCTTTGACTATCTGTATTATGATCATTGGACCAGTCATAATATCATTCATTCCAATCTGTATAGTGGGCTCTCTAATTTTCCTACTAGGCTACGAGTTATTAGTGGAAGCGTTGGTCGATACATGGAATAAATTGAATAGATTCGAATATTTGACTGTTGTCATTATTGTTTTCACGATGGGTATCTTTGATTTTGTCCTAGGTATCATCGTTGGCATTTTAATTGCATGTTTTTCGTTTTTGGTGGATAGTACGAAATTACAAACCATTAACGGTGAATATAATGGGAACGTCGCAAGAAGTACAGTATATCGTGATTACGTTCAAACAAAATTTTTGGATGGAATTGGTGAACAAATATATGTTTTAAAGCTCCAAAACCTTCTGTTTTTCGGAACAATCATATCTATTGAAGAGAAAATTGAAAGATTGCTGCAAATAAGTAACAAAGATGCAACAAAACGCAGAATAAAGTATTTAATATTGGACTTTAAAAATATTAATGCCGACAATATTGACTATTCTGCGGCAGAAGGTTTCAATAGAATTAAAAGATTCACGGAAACCAAAAGAATCAAACTAATCATATCTTCAATCAAAGAAAGGGACCGTATTTACAACGCCTTCAATAATGTGGGATTACTAAACGATGTGGAATTATTTGCTGATTTAAACAGTGCGTTGGAATGGTGTGAAAACGAATTCCTTTTTCAATATAAACAATTAAGAAAAAAGGCGAAAGAAAGATTGGAAGAAAGAAAGCAAAATAATGTCGTATCCGCAGTAATTGCAGCCACTAAAAACAAAAAAATTGATACAATAGGAAATGGTTTAAACAGGGGAAGCAATGGAGACACAGCGAGAAACTTAATGTCACTACCAACCAATACTCCTCGTAATTACCAAATACTTTCTGTAGCACAGAATGTATTTGTAAACGACGAACAAGCAGTGAAGAATTTCAAAAAGGAGTACAAAGATGATGAACCTGTCCTGCCTATATTGTTATTTGCATTAAAGCAGTACCGACCCGATATAATATCTGAAGTTCAAAAAGTAAGAGAAAAGGAAATCAAGTTTTGGGCACAACTCTGCCCCTACTTCACCAGGCGCAGATTAGCAAGTCAATCACATTTACTACATGCAGACAACATTTTTTTCCTTGTGGAAACAGGTATGTTGAAGGCAACATATGAACTACCACAAGGAACCTTGTACGAGATTTTTTCAAATGGCACATGCTTCGGAAAAATCATTGCGCCAGGGAATGCTATGCCTAGAGAACAAAAGCTCACCATCGAAACTGAAACTGATTCCGTATTATGGGTTATAGACTCTAGCTCGTTGAACAAATTGAAAGAAGACAATCTAGCATTGTACGTGGAGGTTGCATTAATGGTCATGTGTATCAAGGACACCAGATTCAAAGAATTACTAGGTTACACACTTGTTAGCGCATGAGAGCGTACACGTATATTTATTTAATTTCTTTTATTGCCGGCGTATTGCAAGTAATTTACACCAGTACTAAATAAAAGCAGGATGCTCCTGCATCTGTATAAGTGATGCCGTTGTAGGATTTTTACCATCTCGACTATAAACTTTTTGTACTTAAGTCTTCACTTCCGGAATTTTACTGCGCGATTTTCTTTGATAGGGCCCCTATCGTAGACGAAAAGTGATAATTCCCATCGATGAGCAACTACATACCTCACTTGACTTAATTGCTCTCCTAAAGAAAAAAAATACCGTTACTTTTTTCATTAATATACTACCACAACAATTCACAACGGGTAGTTGTACGGTTAGTTTATATCCGCATTAACAAATCAAAGTCATAACAACGTATCAACGTAGACTATGCCTGTCCCATCTGTTACTGTCACTACCGATAATGAATATGAAGACATATCGTCCTTTTCTTCTATTGACTCTTACAAACCGGAGCCCTTTACTGGGTTCAAAGATTCTGAAGCTCCAGAACAGCCTCTTTTAAAAAACGATACCATTGTTGGAAAGGGGCAACTGGAAGATGATAGTAATGTAGATGATCAACACCGTCATTCAGATGTGCATTCTCATCACAGTTCTAGTACTTTAAAAAGGCCAACTTCAAATTCGATAGAAAAGATGGTTACCCACAATGCTTTAGAGGGCAACTCAGAAACAGTTGATTCCTTAAAAGAAGATGGTTTAAATTTGAACAAGAAAGCTCTTCCGGATATTACCGCCCCAGTAACAAACTCAGCTCACGATGCTGCATTTCCAGAAGAGTATCGTTTAGAAACTGAAACCGGGTTGGTCAAATTGAAGACGCTTGAAAGTTTGAAGAGGGAGGACTCTCGCGTATCCTCAACTAAAAAAGAGCATATTAACGACCATACAGATATGCATTCGACACGATCCAAGGTTACTACAAATTCTCAAGGTTCTTCTCTAGAACCAAACAAGTTGAACATGGCAGTAGAGAAGAATAAGAAGAGGATCGAAAAATATCAAAAACATAAATCAGAAAAGGGGATCAAGGGGTTTTTTCATAGAATTTTCGATTAAGTGGCATAGCAACATTTAGTTCGCAATGCGTTTACTTCAGAATCATTCTTTTTTTTTTTTTTTTTTTTGCCTCACATTATATTCTTGGCATCTGCCTAGCTTTCGACTTTTTCGTTCAATTCCTAAAGCGCTAAAAAAATAGTCTCCCCCTGAAAGTGGAGTAGGATAGTAGTATATGAAGTGAGGCAGAAAAGGAAAGAAACGCTTGCATTTATTAACACACCTGTGGCTAAAGTATTAAAAACCAAAAACTAACGAACAAATAATGTGCATTTTAATGGCCACAAGGGCACATCCTGACTATGAACTCATCTTAATATCTAACAGAGACGAATTCTTGGCAAGAAAAACACATGCTACATGCTGGCATAACAATGATTTTATCCTTTCACCCTACGATCTGGCCAAAACCTCAGCAGAAAAACAAATATTTGGCACTTGGTCTGGCATAAATAAAGAAGGAAAATTAGCCACTATTCTTAATTTAAAACTTGACAATGAGCAAAATAATACGAAATCAAGATCCCGTGGTCTGTTACCATTTATATTTTTGTCGATCCATAAAGCAGATTTTGAAGATTGGGATAATTACAAAAAGTTTGAAGGTCACTATGATGGGTTGAAGTCCACAGGTGATTTTAATTTTTTTTACGGCGACGTTATCAAAAAGCAATATAAAGTTATTGATTCTCTAGGAAGAACTTTTGATGTGTTGAGTTCTACCTGTAGGAAAGATCTTGATTCTTACATGGTTGTTTCTAATGGTAAATTTTATGACAGCTCCAGTATACCAGGGCAGGCTTGGGAAAAAGTAAAGGTAGCACGTGATAGTTTAGAAAATCTAGTTTTAGAGAATATTGAATCAGATGAGGAGAAAATAATATCAAGTTGCTTTCAACTCGCCTCGAAGTCTTCCCTTCCAAGCACTATTTCAAACCCAGATGTCTTGCAGATGGTAGATCCAAATGTAACCATGAATACCATATACGTACCACCTTTACGGAGGCCTCCCAGGGATGACTTAGGTGCCTCAATTCCTGATGGTGATTACTACGGAACTCGCTCTCAAATAGTTTTACTCGTGAGTAAGGATTCAACGAGAGTTACCTTTATAGAAAGGGTCCTTTATAGCTCAGATGAAGACGTGCGCAAGTATTCGGTAACCTCACCTAAGGAGGAAAAAAGGTTTAAATTCAAATTGTAAAAATCACAATCTTCCATTTTATTTCAAACTAGCTTTAAATTCCATCTTCTTCCCCTCAGAACATTCCGGTATCTCTTGTTGGACACATCTAATGTATATGATGTTTTCAAATTCTAAATGCCTGTTAGTTTATCAGTAACCACAGTAGACGCTATATATATTAGTTCCTTTTCTATATAGGTATTATACAATACAATCAAATTCATTGCATACTCAAATGTCCAAGTATTCCATGGTGTAAGTGGGTAAGGCTCGCTTCTGAGAAGTTCCGTTATCAGAGGTTGAGCTAGCAAACCCATGCTGAAAACCTTTCGTATCAATCAAATTCCACAATTCGGTATTTCTTTCAGCAATCTCAACTTGTTTGTCAATATATAAGGTTAAGTTCTCCAATAGAGCACCTTCTAATGAAAATAGCCCGATAGAATCTAGCACAAGGGACAAGAGTTGAAATAGCTGCGTGCTTTGGCTAGGGTTAAAGCATTCTGGTGAGCTGTCTTCACCACCGCTTGTTATGAACTCAATGAAATTTTGAACGTCTAATTTACTTAGTTTCTTCATTTCTTGTTTAATGGAGTCTCTGGTGAAATCCTGCAAAATCCTAAATGAGATATCAAGTAATAGTTCCCTGTTTCTGATAGAAAACAATTCTTCAAGTAGTTCATTTAATGGCAAGTTTGGGCATGTTACAATTGCTTGTTTAAATAATCTAGGTTGGTCTCTTAGTAAGGATAGCAAGTTGCGTGTACGACTCAATGGAAACAATGGGTGTGTCAATAAAAACGTTAAAGTTTTTGGATAATCATTTCCGCTAAACTTTCCGAAAATTAGATCTAAAACTTTATTCAAAAAGCCAGGATCAGAAATATATCTATCTTTTTCAGTATAATGTTCTTCTTTGATTTTTAGTTCTTTGAAAAATATGTCATCAAATGATGTAATGTCATTATCTTGAAGGGCTGAAAGCTTTTCAATAACTTCATTACAGTGGAGGACTGGAACGCTTGAATCCCCGCTGATGTCGTTACATTTCACTCTCTTGTCATTTATGTCTTTATCATCAAATAGCGGCTTTAAAATAACTGAGCTATCATTATTTCCAACTTGAAAACTCTTGCCTAATGAGTCCTTCAACGTATTAGTTCCAACATCAATATTAATTATTTCTAAGGAAGACGTTGGGTTTGGTCCATTTTTCGTTGAAATACCAATTGCTATTGTTTTTGAATTATGCGACTTTTCCGAATTGATCACTGCAGATTTTAATAGTTGGAATGTTTTCACGTGAGTTAATTCTCTTTGGCTTAAAGTAGAACAATGCAGTAAGTCTAGTAGATAAATGACGTTGTTTACGGTCAGTAGAACTCTGTTTACTGAAACAGGTTGGAAAGAGATTAAGTCATCTCCAGGACTGAGTTTATCCACCATCGGAAATTCAATAACTTGTTGCAATTGGCAATGTGGTAAAGAGTAAATGTATATTTTCCCCTGGTTCAATTTGTAAAGTTTTCCAAATTGATAACAAAGCTTTGAATTTTCAAAAGAAAATCCTTCGATGATAGTAGATGATAATTCTTTTATGGGCGAACTTTCTCCACTGCCACAATCTGTTAGCTCGAGCAATTTATAGCAGACTTTATCATCCTGTAATGGACAGAGAACAAAAACATATTCAGTTCCATTTTCAGTGAACCATTTAGCATATTTTAAGTTATCATAAGATATATCAAATGAATGCAAAAGTGTTAACTTAAAATCAAAAATTTCAATCAACCCGTTCTGTAAAATTGCAATTACTAAGCTGTTCTTGGTGTCAATTTTAATACTCATGACTTTGGCTTTCGCCTTGATCTTATACTGAGATAAAAATTCGTCTGAACCCGTGTATGCTTTATTGTCAATATCACTCTCACTCAGATGGTCATTTGAGGTATCAGTGGTATCTTCCAGTGCCTTAGTGATAACATTTAGCGTATAATTACCCTTATTTACCATTAAACCAAAGGCCCAAATTTCAACATTTCTTTTTTTTTGGGTGTTGATAGCCTTCTCGTTGTTGGCTTCATCATCGGTACTGGCTTCTATATTTCCGTCAATGTTCGCTTGACCTTTCTCAGCATTGCATGCCGTGATAATATTTGTAGAGGGTATTGGGTAATCGAATGTTAACTTTGGTGTAGGATTAATAATATATTGAGATATAGATGACCCGGAAATACCTAACGTTATGTTATTTGTAGATTCATTAAAGGTGCCATCTGCGACTTGAACGTAATCTGCTTGTAAAGAAAAATTGCTCAATGAAGCAATTTTTGGGAGAGTTGCTAGTCTAAATGGTTGAGACAGGGATGGCATTTTGAATCTTTACTATCCTCCGGAATGATTTGCTGTTCAAGGAGCGCTAGGTGTGACATATAATATTACAAATTTAACAGTGACCTCATCTCATCAAAGTTTTCAAATTTTTCAGGCATCTGCTACAGCATAATGAAAAAATTTGAAAAATACAGACATTTCCGTGTAGAATGACAAAAAAGCTAGAATATTACTATATTTTCCTTAAAAGAGCAATATTTGCGATGAGGGGCTCTCAATGACAATGTTTGACTTCTCTATTGAACTGTAAGCGAAGCAAAACCATATCTTGTCAAAGTATTCGAAGAATGGATTTTTACAAATTAGACGAGAAGCTGAAGGAGTTGAAAAGGAAAAGAGTAGATGTATCTATAAAGAGTAGGAAGTTGGCTGACAGAGAGATTCAGGAAGTAAGCGCAAATCGAAAACCAAGAGTATACAGTATGGAAGACGTAAATGATGCAGATGAATCAGTAGGAGATACAGAAAGTCCTGAAAAAGAGAAAGCATTTCATTACACTGTCCAAGAATATGATGCGTGGGAACGTAGGCATCCTCAAGGGAAGACTGGGCAAAGCCAAAGAGGTGGAATTTCCTATGATCAACTTGCAAAATTGAGTTATGAGAAGACCTTGCGGAATCTCGCTACGCAAACACAGAATTCGAGCAAACAGGATAGTTCCGCCGATGAAGAAGACAATAAAAACGTACCCAAGAAGGGTAGAATCGGCAAGGTACAGAAGGACACTAAGACGGGTAAGATAACAATTGCAGATGACGACAAGCTAGTTAATAAGTTGGCCGTTTCTTTGCAATCTGAGTCGAAAAAAAGATACGAAGCAAGAAAAAGACAAATGCAAAATGCAAAAACACTGTATGGGGTTGAAAGCTTCATTAATGACAAAAATAAACAATTCAATGAAAAATTGAGCAGGGAATCAAAAGGATCAGAATAAGCTTCTCTTTTATTTAGAATATACCGATATAACCAAAGGAAAGTTTTAATACCCTGGATTTTTCATCGACCGTCACGTGACGAGCTGAGGTTAAATGCCCGCAAAAGTGCTTCAGAAGAGAGTCCATCTTACTCGGTTATTTGAGCACGAAACACTAGAGAATAACTAACTGGTTGATAAATTGTTGATTGAGTAAATATTGGTACATAAAACGGTTACAAAGAGAGGTAGATTAGGAAGGGTGAAAATAATCAAAGGATAACTTGATGATACTCGACAAAGAATAGAAGAGAAAAATAAAATAGAGGTGGGATATTCCTTGAACAAAAGTGGAATATTATTTTTTTTAGGCATACATGACGTCTTCCTCAGTATGATATTCATACAAGGAATCGTCCTTTGGAAGGACGCTCGTATTCTTTTGTGAACGGTCATTTGGTATTTTGTGGTTTTCAGCCGCGTGTATACCTTCAGCTTGTTTGTGCTGCCTACTCAATATTTCTTGCTTCAAGGCCTCATCAGCGTTTTTCTGGCGAGTTTGTTCCTCGATAGCCTTTTCAGCTTGTAATCGCGTTCTTTCCCTCTTGACTGCCTCCAGTTCTTTCTCTTCGGTTGCCAGCTTATCCTGTAGTTCAGTCAATTGGTCATTATAGGTTTGCTTGACTTGAGTAATTTGCTGCTCATGATCTAATTGAGCCTGATGCGCTTGTTCCTCCAGCTCTTGGCGCTGTTTTTCCAATAAGTTCTCTTCTTTGCGTTTTCTTTCTTCAGCTTCTAGCTTCAACTGTTCTTCATGAGCGCGGCGCTCATCTTCGAGTCTTTTGGTAATTGCCGATAGTTGAGTTTTTTCATTGGCGTTTTCCTGCTTGATTATGGTCACTTCGTTCAATAAGCTTGATATTTGATTATCAATATCATTAATTTGTGGAAGATATTCCTTGTTCTCTACACTTTCCAAAACTTGTACATTTTTTTCATGCAGCTTCTTATTTTCTTCAGTTTGGGTAACCAAATCCTCCTTTTTCTTTTCCAGATTATCGATTTCGTTTTGAACTTTGCCTTGTTTCAAATTAATCTGGTTAATCTTAAAGATCTGAGCATCCAACTGTTGAGATAAGTTACTTAAGTTCGTGGTCCAGTCATTGAACTCCTTTTGGACATTCGTTTTCTCATTGTTCAAATCATCGATTTCTGACTTAACGTTGGTTTGTTTGTCCAAGACCTCATTTTTCTCCTGCAACTTTTGGTTTTTCATATTTTCAGTGTCTTTTAATATCATTAGTTTCTTATTATTATGCTCGGCATTAACATCAATGATTTTTTTGACCAACCGGTTTTTACTAACTTCAATTTTCTCAGAAGTTTCTTCTCTCATGGCCTTCATTGAATTTTCAATTTCGTCAATCTGATTTTGTAAATCTTGTAGCTTTTCTTTGTATTCTTTATTTTTAGCATCATATTTATCCTTTTCCTTTGCTCGAAGATCAGCTAACCATGCTTGATGAATTTTTTCATCATAATTGATTTTATCATAAACTGCCTTTGATAGGTAACCATGTTCTTTTGTCTTTACAATTAATTCAGGATTTTCTGGAGTGGCCACTGGATTGGATGGAGCGGCGGTCTTACTTTTTTGGGTAGATGAAGAAGTAGGGCTTTTCCATAAAGCGAAAATTCCGGTTCTTTCCTTTCGAGAAGGTTCCTGAAAAGGGACCTTGGGAGCCTTGCTTGGATCGATTGGGCTTTCATCTTCTTCGGATTCCGGTTCCGAGGTTTCTGGAGTAGACGTTCTCTCAGCAGATTCCTCTGCAGACGATTGTTCGGTTTCCTCTTCTGCATCCCCTTCCGCTTCCACTTCCTTTTTTTCTTCCCCACTGGGAGGATTGACTTTTTTTACATCGGATTTTTCCTCCTTTTGTTCGTCTGTTGGCACGACACCTGACTTTGAACCGCCACTTTGATCTGTAGTGCGTGGTTCCAACACCCCATTCTCGGATGAGATTGGTTCCGCTACATTAATTTGAGCTGAATCAGCAGTGCCTTTGCCAATTGAAGTAGACTCACTCACTTTGTCTTCATGTTCTTCCTCCACGGAAGTTGCTTCATCAGCACTATTTTCGACAGCATTAGTAGTAGAAGTGCTGGTAGTAGAAGTACTGGTGGTAGTGGTTGTCGTAGTTGCAGTGTCAGCAGTTGCTTCAGTGGCCTCAGATGTGGTAGTAGAAGTAACGTCCCCTTCATCTGATGAAGACGATGACGATGACGATGACGATGACGATGACGATGATGATGTAGAAGTGGACGAAGAAGTAGTAGTGTCAGTGTCATCTTTTTCATCCTTAGTTAAGTCAGTAATTTTCTGGCACTTCTTCAAATATTTCAAATGTTTCTCCTTTAGTTCCAACTCAGTTAGTAACTGATATTGTCTTTCTTCATTTTGAGTTAGGTAAGTTGGAAATCTAATATCTTTGGCTCTCTTAGCATTTTTTGGTATGTTTTTGTACCCTAAATCCTTAGGTTGCTGTTTTGAATAGGCAGAAGTAGCACTTACGGTAGGAAACTTTCTGTTTTTTGCGTCTTCCCCATATGCCCGGTTGTTTTGCCTATTGGCGAGGGCATCTTGTCTAAATGGCGAGACCCACTCTTCCTTACCTTTTGGCTCATTGGACACAACCTTTTGCAAAAACTGATAAGGGCTTTCCTGCTGATGCGCTTGCTGATTTTGCGTATTTGCCGAAGATTGATTGATCAATTGCGTAAAGGGGTCGTCTTCTTGACGGTTGATATTGAATAGCATGTTTTGAATACGTAGTTGATTGACCTCTTTCTTTTAATTGCGTGCAGCTGCTCTCAGGTTTAAGATGTACGAGGGTCCACGGGGTAGCAAGCACAAGAACGATGATATATATGACAGAACGATGGATAAGAATGGTATGTTGTCTGCACTGTTCAGCATTCGACTACCCCTCTCCCGGTTCTTTTCTCCTCGTTTCAATTTAAAAAAGCAACTCGCTACCCGGCCGCACACCCCTTATTCCTGTTCAGCCGTTTAAGGTGAGAACCCTTTACTTCATAGCCTTTGTAGATCTTTCTATTGCTACCATTGAAGGGTCGGTGACGTGGAAATTTTGACATTTATCAGTGGCGTATTGGGAGGCAAGCAATTGAAAGAACTGTGATTTATTTCCGCTTGTTCGAAATTATTGATGTTTAGCACTTTGCAGTAGCGACAATACAATATATGTGCTTTTAGTGCTGGGATAGTTCGTAGCTCCATTTCGGGGCGCTTGTTACATTTATTGTATATGCGCGGATGTGGCACATGCTGTTGAGATCTCACTCCTTTGGTATCTCTTTCCTGCGCCGCATTGTGCCGGCAGAATGTCGCGCTTGTATTCTCATGAACTTTTCCTCTTTACGAACCCTTTGGCGGCATGCCGTTTAAAATCTGTTGAAGATTTCCTTTACGAACAATGAGCAATGTTTTGCACAGGCAGGTGGGAAGTAGGGCCTATCGCGCCTTGGATGCAGATATAAGTATAAATATAAATTATAATAATTGGCTGTATCAGTAAATCCTTCTTGCGATGGGAGGAAGCAGGATAGAGTATGTTAAGCTTTTGAGAGGCTTCATATTCATTGGAATTTTAAATAACAATAAAGCAACAACAATAATAAATGCTATCAGCTGCAGATAATTTAGTGCGCATCATAAATGCTGTTTTTCTTATTATATCCATAGGTCTAATCAGCGGCCTGATAGGTACACAGACAAAGCATAGTTCTCGAGTGAACTTTTGTATGTTTGCCGCCGTTTATGGTCTGGTTACGGATTCATTATATGGGTTTTTGGCTAATTTCTGGACATCATTAACATACCCAGCAATTTTGCTTGTTTTGGATTTTTTAAATTTCATATTTACGTTTGTAGCAGCCACCGCTTTGGCTGTAGGTATAAGATGCCATTCGTGTAAAAACAAAACATATCTGGAACAGAATAAGATCATACAAGGCTCAAGCTCCAGATGTCATCAATCTCAGGCTGCTGTTGCGTTTTTTTACTTTTCCTGTTTTCTATTCCTCATCAAAGTGACTGTGGCCACGATGGGTATGATGCAAAATGGTGGATTTGGCTCTAATACCGGATTCAGCAGAAGGAGGGCAAGAAGACAAATGGGCATACCTACAATTTCCCAGGTTTAAGCCTACTGGACTGAAAAAAAGGCAATTCGCGTACAATTTTCGTTGATCGTTCTTTATATAACCTTTGCATTAAATAAATTTAACAAAAAAAGTTCTTTCTAAAATAATATTATGGTGATACATGAATGTGCTTTAGTTTTTTCGTAGGCTCATCCATGTATATATATAAATGATAAAAAACTAAGTTACGATATTGATAGCATACGTATTCGTGTTGGTAACTAAATGGAAAGATGGAATATGTTATTGGCGTTGTTATCCCCCATATATACAGGTTTCTAATATGATTAAAAAAAAATTTTCTCCCCTAGTTTATTGTGTTCATAGCTTTTCCAGACTTAACGGCCAATGTTCAAAAGCAAGGAATTTGGTGATCCCGAAGACTCGCTGTTACCACCACCAGAATGTTGACTTGGTAAATAGACAACGTTAGATGAGTTTGCTAATGTTTGAGCGATGTCCTTAGAAGCTTCTAATCTTCTAATCAATAACAGACCATCACCAACTTTAGCTAAGGCTTTTGAAATGAATTCAGCACTTTCTGCTTCACCTTCAGCTCTGATAACAGAAGCTTGTCTCTCTTGCTCTGCCTTTTCGACAAGGAATTTGGCTCTTTCGGCATCTTGCTGTGCAATCTGCTTCTGCTCAACTGCTTTCGTGAATTCGGGACCAAACGTCATATGAGTGATAGAGACATCTTCCAACTTAATACCGAATTCGTTGGCCCTCGTAGAAAGCTCTTTTCTGATTTTTTGAGAAATAATTTCTCTCTGAGTAATTAACTCAGCAGCATCAAATTGAGCTACTATAGACTTTAAAACCTCATTGCCGATAGATGGTAACACTCTTTCGTCGTAATCGAGACCCAAATTTTGGTATATTGCGGGTAGCTGTAAGACCTCTGGTCTATGTAAGACTCTCAAGGTCAATGACACCATTTGCAAATCCTTCGTACCAGTATTGGTAGCAATGCTCTTTGGTTTCGTCCTCACATCGTATATGATCGCCTTCTGTAGCCAAGGCACCAAGAAATGAGTGCCTTCACCCACAACCTGTTGCTTTACACCATTGATTCTGTCGAAAATAACACCACGAGAACCACCCTTCACATCATACATGGAGTACTGAATCCCGCTAGCAATTATACCAATGGGCAACGCCACCTTGGTGATGACATCGATAAGTTTGGCAGAATTAGACATTCTTTTCTAAAGTAAATTATTGATTTTGAATGTAAGTTTCGTACCGTTGATGGTTGGTTTACCGATTTATTTTTTTTCCTCTTCTTTCTGCTTAATATTATATACCTCAACCGTTGCATCCATGAGATCGTCAAACTCCCTTTCCCTGAAATTTATTGATGCGATACATTCGCGTTACCCGTATCATCATGAAGACGAGTTTATTCTCATCAGTGTTGATCTCTCATACTTGAATAACTCATTTGCAATGGTCTAAGACTCCAACTATGTAGTCATAGTCATTCACTGAAGTTTCTCTTTTCGAAATCCTGAACGGAAGCGGAATATATGTGGTATATATCGCATATTACTGCTTCACAGCATGCAGCGCAGACTGGCCGGGTTATGCTGCCACTTACTGGAGACAACATAAAATATACATAATCATCGCCTTTATACATAATATGCCAAACTTCTGGATTCTTGAGAATCGTAGGAGCTATACGTCTGATACATGTATGTCGAGGATCGTGAAGGAGTACAAAGTCATACTGAAAACATTGGCCAGTGATGACCCCATAGCGAACCCCTACCGGGGGATAATCGAGTCACTTAACCCGATTGACGAAACCGACTTGAGCAAGTGGGAAGCTATAATTTCTGGGCCGTCAGACACACCTTATGAAAATCATCAGTTTCGAATACTAATAGAAGTCCCTAGTTCCTACCCCATGAATCCACCAAAGATAAGTTTTATGCAGAACAATATTTTGCACTGCAATGTTAAATCAGCCACAGGAGAAATATGTCTGAACATCCTTAAACCAGAGGAGTGGACTCCTGTATGGGATTTGTTACACTGTGTTCATGCTGTTTGGAGACTCCTAAGGGAACCCGTTTGTGATTCTCCACTTGACGTAGACATTGGTAATATCATCCGCTGTGGCGATATGAGTGCCTATCAGGGGATTGTAAAGTACTTCCTAGCAGAAAGAGAGCGGATCAACAACCATTGATACCACGTAGGATGGATGTGTTCGAATGGCAAACAATGGGCCCTCACTTTTATCTGATGCAATTTCTACCTTACCCGGGCAGCGCCAATTTATGAATACAAATACTTTAACAAATTGCACTATTGATGTATTGACACATTTGTATATACATATACATATATTAATAAGGAGCACGAATTTTTGACAAGTAGTGCACGCAATATCTACATTAGTTAGCTTTTCCATTGACGCTGAATTTTATTTTGGCAGCCCAGTAGATCGTTGAGGAGCTTTTTTCAAACACTTTTTCTCTCTTAACTCCACATACTTAGGTAAGAAAGTGATGACGAAAAAGAAAGCAGCTACTAATTATGCTGAAAGGCAAAATTTAGCCAGTGAAGATTCTTCAGGTGATTCGGTTCATTTTAAGGACTTTATTCCCTTACAAGAGTTACTGAAAGATAAAAATTATGTTCCATCGGTGGAAAATTTGGAGAAGATCTTATATAATGAAACCATGTTTAATGATCAGAAAATATGCTCTAACCTATTGCTTGAGGCTCTCATAATTACGTTGTTCACAACAATTTCAGGGAAGTCAGCTTTACGATTAATTCAGACTTCTTCTTTGAAGGAAAGAAAATCCTGGGCCCAGTCCTTTGAAAATAACAGTTCTAGCTATGCTTCCATAGTACTGAGTTGGAAAGATAATGATATATTACTCCTGAAATTCTTAAGGTTTTTATTAGCAAATAAAACGGCCCCTCTTCAAATTAATCGGTACAATCTTCCAGAATACAAACTCCCGTTGAGCTTTTTAATTGTTTCAAAAATTACTATTCCGTCCATATTACTCAATGAAACGTATAATTTGTTAAAGGACTATTTGTATTCGATAACTGGCCGTATAGAGAGTTTGATAAGCTGCAGCTCCACATTTGATAAGCCAGCACTTGTCGTTAGAAAAATTTTAAAAGATTACAATAGAATGATAGAATGCCGAAATTTTTATTTCTGGTATTCCTTTAATGCTGAGAACAGAGTAAATCTTACTTTTAGTGATAACATTAGCCTGTTAATGGAAAATGATGAAGGCAATGCTGGAAGTGGCCTTGACGATAGCCGTTTTGATCATCAAAAACAACCGAGAGAGGCGATAATGGGCCGAACAATAAATGACCAGGAACAAATATATTCATTCGAACTGAACCAAGATGGAACGCTTGAAATACCCAACGTTATGGAGCATTCTTTACTAAGACACGAGCTTCTTTTTAAAATATTAAATCTCACTACGGTATTGACGCCATTATTGGAACTACAATTTTCTACGCTATGTGGCTTAGTAGATCCATTAATGCAGCCTACTCCCAATGATAAGCATATTATATCGATAGACTTTCTTTTTCAGCTTTTTTTGGGATTAATGTCTCAGTCGATCAAGACTTCTCAAGAACACAACGACCATTATGACTGGAAATTTTATATGTGTTTTAATATGCAAAAAATTATTGATGCTACCATGTTGAGGCTCAACTGCTTTGATTTTGATATATTAAACTCGGTAAACAATACAGATAATGCAGTTCATTGGAAGACGCAACTTCACAAATGGCTACCGCATGGCCTGAATACACAAGACTTGGAATTACTCTATATGATTGATATACTGGCGGTATATACCATCTACAAGTTGTATGAAAAAATACCTATACAACTAAACCCATTTTTATTTTCATTAATATCCTTATGGAAAAACCTCTCCTGTGTTATACTTTTAGCCTTAGAAATTGATAGAATTGAAGAGGAGAATGGCACTTACGAAACGCCGCTTATGGTTCGCGCCACAATTCGTGGAGCCGCAGCATTGAGGTCTGTAATAGCTACCGTTCTCAATGGATTAGTGAAAAATAATGATCATGATTTCAAGCACGAGTCTTTAAACACATTCATGTCGCCCTATGGAAGAAAATTGTGTCATGGTGCTTTATATGCCGATTTAAGGTCACATACTGCATCTCTACTTGCGCTTGGAGCAAGCATCGAAGATGTAACAGATTTATTTGCCGATTTACAGTCAGGTGATAGATTTGATGAGGATATTAGATATATGTTTGATTATGAATGTGAAGATTATGATGAATCTTTCTCTGAAAGCGATCATGGAGGATTGGATGAAAGCGTTGTTAACCCAACAGAAAAAATAGCATCTGGTAGTAATAATGTTTTCTTTCGGAGACGGTGCAATTGCATCTTCAATGATGATAAGTTGGTGGCAGAGGATGGTGCAAATGAAGCCTTTGGGTCAACAAATAGCGAAAACGTTGAAGGCGCAATGCATAATAATAGGAATGCGGTACATAACGCGACTACAGCCACTTCTGATCACGTCGTTACGTCACCTAACCCACTTTCCGTTAGATCAAGAAGTACTTTTGAATTTGACTATAGTGGGGAAGATTGGAGGGACGTTCCCAGAGATTTCAATATGTACTATTCGCCATCTTATTCATTCATCCATGAGCCTAAGTTAGATGTCATATTTAGTTTGACTCTACGTGGCGCAACAGAAAAGTTGAATAAGGAGGAATCCATATTGTTAGTGCGTTCAGTTGCATCGTGTGTAAGGAACGAGCAGGACCAAATGATTTTAGCAGACCTGGAGTCTAATTTTTCCGCAAGTATAAACGGCGATGTAGAAGGTGAAGGAAATACCAAAATGTCCAAGATAGATAATGAAGATCTCAGAAGAACCACGCCGGATGATATTTATGAAATATGGTCTGAAGAATCAGCATTTGAAAGGATGCTAAACGTGAATCACGACGTTGCGTGGAGATTAATGGATGAAATGTTAATGTGCACCGGTTATAGGAGAATATTGATATGGTTCCTTACGCATTTGGAGTTAAAACATTCGTTGATATATTACGTTTTTGAACTAATAATGGGGTTACGTGGAAAACCGTTTTCCGGAGAAGCCAGTGATCAAGATAAAAAGGATGATATGATATATGAGATCTTGAAGAAAAAGCAGAAGAATGAAGATGCTTCAGGACTTCCCTTTTCAAGGCAAGGACCTATCGTATTATCTGATATTGAGACTAAAATGTTACTGCAGGAGTTTTTTATGAATGCTGCTATTTTTTTGTCATCAAAAAATAACGAAGAAGAGAATGAAGACGGCGAGAAAATCTCCTTGTACTCCCTTGGTTTGGTTAGGTTGATCTGTTACATGGTGCAGACACTCATCGCGAACGACAAGTTTTTTTTTACCAAATCAGAATGCACTTTTGAGCTTCAAACTTTACTGATGACATGGATTGGCATCCTTCCTGAAGCCAAAGATTTATTCTTTAAGATCAAGACAAGGCTCGCCATGGAAGAAGAGGATAGTGCCGATACTATGCAGCATGAGGGCAGGAAGAACTCTGACATAGAGAAGAAGCTAAACGCTAAGCCAGCTTCTGAACTGAATCTGAAATTGTTAAACCTGTTTCCCTCAAAGCCTGCAAACAAAGACGATAGTTCCCCTATTAACACGTTGCGTAGTTTTATCGCTGATTACTCCTTCGACACCCAGGTGAACCCTCCAGGAAGAAGGGTGGTGTTCTACGATGGTAAGATTTTGCCATTGCCCAAAGCCGATAAGCCTATCCCACTTCATGAATATATAACACTCGCAGAGCTCGATGTTGGAGACAGTGAGTGAGCAGTGAATTGCTCATGTTTTCTCTGCATCCTCATTTAATGACAATTAGCCATGTAATAACATCTTGAGGCAGTTAAATATTCGTTACCCTGCAGGTGGCAAAAAATTTATAGAATAAAAGCATAAAAAGATGGATATCTATGTAATAAGGAAACATTGGCAGAGCGAAGAGAACAGACTGCTTTCTATAAAAAGTTTTCGATCAGTCTCTATTTTAATAATTGATTATTGGATATAGTTAGTAGTGTTAAACATGGGTTCCAGAAGATACGATTCCAGGACAACAATTTTCTCCCCTGAGGGACGTCTATATCAGGTTGAATACGCGCTAGAATCCATTTCACATGCAGGTACCGCAATTGGGATTATGGCATCTGATGGGATTGTTCTTGCAGCAGAACGCAAAGTCACAAGTACTTTACTAGAACAAGACACCTCTACCGAAAAACTTTATAAGTTAAACGATAAAATTGCGGTTGCCGTTGCTGGACTGACTGCAGATGCAGAAATTCTAATAAATACGGCTAGAATTCACGCTCAAAATTACCTTAAAACCTATAATGAAGATATACCAGTAGAAATTTTGGTGAGAAGGCTAAGTGATATAAAACAAGGTTACACGCAACATGGTGGTTTAAGACCATTTGGTGTGTCCTTTATCTACGCCGGTTATGACGATAGATACGGTTACCAATTGTATACATCTAATCCATCGGGAAACTATACAGGGTGGAAGGCTATTAGTGTTGGCGCTAACACATCAGCAGCACAAACCCTACTTCAAATGGACTACAAGGATGATATGAAAGTCGATGATGCCATTGAACTGGCTTTAAAAACGTTATCCAAAACTACCGACAGTAGCGCGCTGACTTATGACAGGTTGGAATTTGCTACTATCAGAAAGGGTGCTAATGACGGAGAAGTGTATCAGAAGATTTTCAAGCCTCAAGAGATAAAGGATATATTGGTAAAGACTGGTATTACCAAGAAGGATGAAGACGAAGAAGCTGATGAAGATATGAAATAAGGTTGGAAAGTATTGTTTGACTTCATGCTTATATAAATATGTACGCATAGAAACATATCTCTAAAATTAAAAGTGAAAGAAAAAAATCGCTAAGATTCCCCTTTCGGGGGAAGGCTGAAGAAACTTTTTTTTGCGCAAATTTCAAGATCGGAATCGCTCGAGAGGCAAATATAAAAAAGGGCCTGCTCGTTTGGCCTACTTGTTGTTGGATTCTAACTCCAATCTAATTTTGGCAGCACTTCAAAAATAAACAAAAGCGATGTCTGCGTCACTAGTGAATCGATCATTGAAAAATATAAGGAATGAATTAGAATTTTTGAAGGAATCAAACGTCATATCAGGCGACATTTTCGAATTAATCAATAGCAAGTTACCTGAGAAATGGGATGGAAACCAAAGATCGCCCCAAAATGCAGATACAGAAGAGTACGTTGAAGCTTTATATGATTTTGAAGCTCAACAAGATGGAGATTTGTCATTGAAAACAGGTGATAAAATACAAGTTTTAGAGAAGATTTCTCCAGATTGGTATAGAGGCAAGTCAAATAATAAGATCGGAATATTCCCTGCAAATTATGTGAAACCTGCTTTCACGAGATCAGCCTCACCTAAATCTGCGGAAGCTGCTTCAAGCTCGACTGTTTCTCGTCCCAGTGTTCCACCTCCATCATACGAACCAGCCGCATCACAGTATCCTTCACAGCAGGTTTCAGCACCTTATGCACCTCCAGCCGGTTATATGCAAGCTCCGCCTCCACAGCAACAGCAGGCGCCTTTACCATATCCTCCACCTTTCACTAATTACTATCAACAGCCTCAGCAACAGTACGCACCACCTTCACAGCAAGCACCGGTGGAAGCACAACCGCAACAGAGCAGTGGGGCTAGTAGTGCCTTCAAGAGTTTTGGTAGCAAATTGGGAAATGCTGCTATATTTGGCGCTGGTTCTGCTATTGGTAGTGATATTGTCAACAGCATTTTTTAGTATTCTGTCACGAAATATTTGTTTCAGTGATTTAAACTTACCCAATGATTTTCGTAGCTTGAAAGAGAGAAAAACTCATACAGAATACGGATATGTGATGGTTGCTTAACGTAAAGAGCTCCAGCAGGATTTTTGAGTTGCATAATGTCAATTAGCGTGTTGATTATCCCGCGCTTGAAATTATTATGTAGTACACTATAGATGTATGTACACACATATACATGGAATAAAAAGTTAAATGTGATACTGAGAACATTATTTGAAAACAAGAGACATTGGCCACGAGGAGTGTAGCGGCAATTACAATAATGTTAAAATTTAAAGGTGCAACTGTGTCGTCTTCGAATAAGCAGGCTTTATGTGAGAAATAACGGTGTATGACTTCAGGAAGAGTAGCAAGAGCGATCTTGATATTCAGAAGCTGCAAAACAATAATACTTTGATATTTCGTTAAAGAGTATGTAGAAATGTCCGACGTTTTTTTGAGAAGTTCCTAATATAAAATATTAAAAATTAATTTTTCAGAATATATGTGGAAATTTGTTATTTTTGTATCGTATATATGAATGACTAGAACATCATTATTTTTACCGGAAACTTGCACCAGCTTACATCTCAACACTGTCGATGGAATAGTCCTTCTTGGACAACTTATGTCTCAAGCCCTTACCCCAGTAAGAAAATGCAAAAGGTAAAGCAATCATAGCAGTGGAGATGAAAGCCAACAACCAAGAACCCCAGTGCAGATTCAATTTGTGGTACATTTGAATGGTAAACAAGGGGAAGGCAGCACCACCGGCGGATCTTAAGAAAACCTTTGTAGCCAGAGCACTGGATGCGTATTGGACGTAGCAATCAATAATGTAATTATTCAATGAATAATAAATCAACACCATACCGAAACCAAAAGCTAAACCAGCTGAAGCTGGACCAACCCAAATAATATGTTTATAAGCGGTAGCACCCAGGATCCATAAAGCAATTGCAGCAAATGGAGCACCGATCTTAGCACCTAGCAAACGATCTTCAGGAGTAGGTTTACGCTGTTTGACAATTTGTAAATACTTGTTTTCACAGTAGAAAGTTGTGGCTAACGCCCAAAGAGCACCGATAACAATAGGAATAAACATTAAACCCACAAGGTTATCTTTGTAGCCATATAGTTCACCGAAAATGACAGGGAAGGCAAAGAAGAACGCATATAGTAGAGAGTAAATCAAACACACGTAGAAACAAGTGGCAACTAGAACAGGTTCAGTGACAGCGAAGTACAAAGGTCTCAACAGACAAGCCCTCATCATTTCACTCATACTGACACCTTGCGCTTCCTGCTCAGTCATAATCTTGGGATTACCAGTTTCCTTTCTTAATCTAGCAGCCTTTCTCTTCAAGATAACTGGAGCGTACGTTTCTGGGATGGCAGAAGATATGATCCACATAACACCTGCAAAGGCCATATTGACCCAGAAAATCAGGTCCATACGTCCGGTAGAAACGGAAATAAAACCGTTAACTAGTGGACCAACAACGGGACCAACGTAAGGAGCAAAAGCGAAGAAAGCAATAGCCTTACCTCTTGTTTCACTTGGGAACATATCGGCAATAGACCCACCAACTAAACACAAACCAGATGATGACCAAACACCACATAAAAATCTACAAGCTAAAAGACAACCTAGATTTGGAGCTAAGGCGCAAGGGATATTGAAGATGACATAAAGACCCATAGAAACAAAGTAAGCAACTCTTCTACCGTAAAGATCACTAACAGGAGACCAAATCAAAGGACCCAGCGAGAACCCAATAACCATTAAAGAACATGATAAAATAGCGGCTTCCATACCTACATGGTATTTCTTTTCAACGGTTCCCAACCCACCACTGATACAAGCAGAACCGTAGGCAACGCAAATAACTAAGATGGACAACAGGACAGTGTAACTCCAACGAACCCATGAGGGCCAATTGTGAGGGTTTTCTGGATCACCAGTAACAAAAGTAACGAATTCGATCTCTGGATCTAGCTCGTTTTCACCGCTCTGGTCTTCACGTTCTTCAGTTTCTTCCTCTTCCATTTCTTCTTTACCTGTGGATGAGGAATTGGTAGCGGTACGGTTCAATTGCTTTGTTCTAGTACGAGATAAGGCAGAGGCGGTTCTACCCATAGATTGTAAGGTAGCCACTGGAACCAGCCCAGATGGTGTTTCCATGGTATATTCTTCAGGGAAAATGTTATTCTTAGCAGTTTGTGGCGCATTGATATCAGGCACTGGGGCGGCTGAAGTGACACCTAAATCTTGTAAAGACTTGACGGTCTCAGTCTTAGTTAACTTAAGTTGATTTGCACGAGAGTTGGTTTTTGAGGGGACATACTGTTGAGGTTGTTGGCCCTCAACGTCCACCATGGAAGTGTTTTGTGAGTTGAATGAAACAACAGATTCTTGATCACTCATATTTGTTTTGTGTATTATTTTTGTGATTAGTTATTAGATGGAATTAAAGGAAAAATATCAATGGACAAAAAATATTAGGGTGTAGAAATAAAGAATAATAGCAGGGCTTTGATAAAAGAATGTATCAATTACTTTTTGAAATTAAAGTTAAAATTAAAATTCAAACCGAAAAAAAAAAAAATTAAATATTAAACTTGATATAGTAGGAGAAGGAAGTTGTATATTGTTCTCTATAAACACAAACAATAAAATGATATATTTGTTTTCTTATTTCTTCTTGATGTCTTCAGGAAAAAAGAACATAAACAAATACAAAAAAATCCTAGTACGAAACCTCAAAAGGGTGTATGCGCAATGTATATATATAGCAAGAAAAAAAAATAAACAGTGGCATTACAGTGCATGCGGATGGCAGTGTTCTTCGGTGGCTTTTTCGAAAAACCTAGAATGCGTTTAAAAGGCTCAGACACCTAAGCAGAATATGCGAATGACTCGTTCAGTAAAATGCGACGCGACAGTTTATTTTCGTTCTGCGCTGCTGTGTTCTCTATTCTTTTGAGATGAATTTAACGGCTATGGAATCATCTCGAGAAATCGGTTCTAGTAAGGCACCAAGACATTATGTCCCTCGGGAGGAGAAGGGCGCACGCGTCAGGCTTCCACGACGTCCGCCGTGCATGCGCTCTCGCATTTTTAAGGTTTAGTGCGGCAGGCGACTGCGCTGCGGCCAGCCCGTGAGACCACCCGAGGGAATTTGAGTAAGCGCGCCCATTGCGGGGTTTTTGCGGTTTGCGCTGTTTTCCGCACGAGGTTTCTCCGGACACAGTTAAGCAGTATATTTCACTCGGAAGCGCCGGAAAATTTTTTTAAGCGCAAATATATTCAGGTAAGCAGCAAAAAAATACTTTTTCCGGTGGCCCGTGATGTGTTTGTAACAGCTTCTGCGGTACTTTGGGCGGCTAAATGGCAAATAGATCAGGGGAAGGGTTTTTGCATAGGTACAAAATAACCGGATTTTGGGTAAGATTCGATCTTCGGCACTTGTGGCGAAGTAAAAGTGTTGAAAAAGTTCGCGTAATAATAGTGTTAGCCGTTTCAGCTTCGTCCATAAAGTACATATCCACAACTCTCATGGTGCGAAGTACAAACATTGAACGGCAGCTGTCTTGCTCAGCTAGTGGTATGTAAGTAGCCGCATTCTATTTTTATTTTCGTGCCTTTAAGTGTTAAAACCTGAGGCAGATTTTTTATTTTTTTGCATTCCCCTTCCTTTTTGCCGTAATGGCGCATTCAGTGCTGATATATTTATACTTCAATGGTGCTTCTCCTTACTTTTCTTATAGAAATAAACATCAAAACATGAACCTCAAATTCATCCGAAAATGACTGCGGCCACTCACCTTGCTTCTTCCCCACAAATATTTGTGTTCTCTGCTTTCTTTGTGTGTACTTTGTCTTGCTCTATATAACTTTCTCTCTGCTGCTGAGTCTTCAAATAGGTAGATTGATGCCTGTGGACTTTTATACAAAGGAGTTTGAGTGATTACATTCAAGATAAACGTGAAAAGTTATTATTATATCTTATGCTAAACAACAGTGTAATTGCGTTTGTTAAGCACAATCTCAAAATAATGCGCTAACAGTGGTGCGCATACTGCCATTTGTTATGGGCTATAATCGGATAGTGTATTCTTCTTGTTTGGTTATGTATCTCAACATCCAGGTATCCGTTACCCTACTTTGATACCAGGAACCTTTCGCGTTTTCTCTCGCTTTTATTTTTTTACCGCATACAAACAAACAAGAAAAAGTAGAAAACATATGAGATCATCGATTTTGTTTCTACTAAAATTGATGAAAATTATGGATGTTCAGCAACAGCAAGAAGCTATGTCATCAGAAGATAGGTTTCAGGAACTGGTGGACTCCCTAAAGCCAAGAACTGCGCATCAGTACAAGACCTACTATACTAAGTACATACAATGGTGTCAGCTCAATCAAATTATACCGACACCGGAGGACAATTCTGTAAATAGCGTCCCCTATAAAGACCTGCCAATATCTGCTGAACTGATACATTGGTTTTTGTTAGATACATTAATAACCGATGATAAGCCTGGAGAGAAAAGAGAAGAGACTGAAGATCTTGATGAGGAGGAGGAGAATTCATTCAAGATCGCTACGTTGAAGAAAATTATAGGCAGTCTCAATTTTTTGTCAAAATTGTGCAAAGTTCATGAAAATCCAAATGCTAATATAGACACAAAATACCTGGAGTCAGTCACCAAGCTTCATACCCATTGGATAGATTCACAAAAGGCAATCACCACTAATGAAACAAATAACACAAATACTCAAGTGCTGTGTCCACCATTATTGAAAGTGTCTTTGAATTTATGGAACCCAGAAACTAACCATCTCTCTGAGAAATTTTTTAAAACCTGTTCTGAAAAATTAAGATTCCTGGTGGATTTTCAATTAAGAAGTTATTTGAACCTTTCATTTGAAGAAAGATCAAAGATACGATTTGGTTCCCTCAAGCTCGGTAAAAGGGACAGAGACGCTATAATTTATCATAAAGTAACTCATTCGGCGGAAAAAAAAGATACGCCGGGCCACCATCAACTCCTTGCATTATTACCCCAAGATTGTCCATTTATCTGCCCTCAAACTACATTAGCTGCATATTTGTATTTAAGGTTCTATGGTATACCATCTGTTTCGAAAGGGGATGGCTTTCCCAATTTGAACGCTGATGAAAATGGCTCACTTTTACAAGATATTCCCATACTAAGAGGCAAATCACTGACAACTTATCCCAGAGAGGAAACATTTAGTAATTATTATACAACCGTGTTTAGGTATTGCCACTTACCTTATAAAAGAAGAGAATATTTCAACAAATGTAACCTTGTTTACCCAACTTGGGATGAAGACACTTTTAGAACATTTTTCAATGAAGAAAACCATGGAAATTGGTTAGAACAACCTGAGGCCTTTGCGTTCCCTGACAAAATACCGTTCGACTTCAAGAAAATCATGAACTTCAAATCGCCCTACACTTCGTATTCTACAAACGCTAAAAAGGACCCTTTTCCGCCTCCAAAGGATTTATTAGTTCAAATATTTCCGGAGATTGATGAATATAAAAGACATGATTATGAAGGTTTGTCTCAGAATTCAAGGGATTTTCTAGATTTAATGGAAGTTTTACGAGAAAGATTTTTGAGCAATCTACCATGGATTTACAAATTCTTTCCTAATCATGATATATTCCAGGACCCCATTTTTGGAAATTCCGATTTTCAATCATACTTCAATGACAAAACTATACATTCAAAGGGTTCACCCATTTTATCATTCGATATACTACCAGGCTTTAATAAAATCTATAAGAATAAGACAAATTTTTACTCACTCTTAATAGAAAGGCCTTCGCAGTTGACATTTGCTTCGAGTCATAATCCAGATACACACCCCACTCAAAAACAAGAATCTGAGGGGCCATTACAAATGAGTCAACTTGATACTACACAATTAAATGAATTATTGAAGCAACAGAGTTTCGAATATGTGCAGTTCCAAACACTTTCTAATTTCCAAATTTTATTATCGGTATTCAATAAAATTTTTGAGAAATTGGAGATGAAAAAATCTTCAAGAGGCTATATTTTACATCAGCTTAATTTATTCAAAAATACCTTGGATGAAAGAATTAAGAAATCTAAGATTGACGATGCCGATAAATTTATACGTGATAATCAGCCCATTAAAAAAGAAGAAAACATTGTGAATGAAGATGGGCCTAACACATCAAGGCGGACAAAGAGGCCGAAGCAAATTAGATTACTCTCAATTGCGGATTCCTCCGACGAATCCTCCACGGAGGATTCAAATGTATTCAAAAAGGACGGTGAATCCATCGAAGATGGCGCATATGGAGAAAATGAAGATGAGAATGACTCTGAGATGCAAGAGCAGTTAAAATCTATGATAAACGAACTTATAAACTCCAAAATAAGCACTTTTTTACGGGACCAAATGGATCAATTTGAATTGAAAATAAACGCTTTATTAGATAAAATTCTTGAAGAAAAAGTCACTCGTATTATCGAGCAAAAACTTGGTTCACACACGGGGCAGTTTTCAACGTTGAAGAGGCCACAACTATACATGACGGAAGAACACAATGTTGGATTTGATATGGAAGTTCCTAAAAAACTTAGGACCAGTGGTAAGTACGCAGAGACTGTGAAAGATAATGATGATCATCAAGCCATGTCAACTACTGCATCGCCGTCTCCTGAGCAAGATCAAGAAGCAAAGAGCTATACTGACGAACAAGAATTTATGCTGGACAAATCCATAGACAGCATAGAGGGAATCATTCTTGAATGGTTCACCCCAAACGCTAAGTACGCCAACCAATGCGTGCATTCAATGAACAAATCAGGTAACAAGTCGTGGAGAGCTAATTGTGAAGCTTTATACAAGGAAAGAAAATCAATTGTTGAATTCTATATTTATTTGGTAAATCATGAGAGTCTCGACAGATACAAAGCAGTTGATATTTGCGAAAAATTACGAGATCAGAACGAAGGTTCATTTTCGCGCTTGGCAAAGTTCCTAAGGAAGTGGAGGCATGACCATCAAAATTCATTTGATGGTCTGTTAGTATATCTATCTAACTGAGGGAGCTTCGAAGTTTAAACTGTTTCGTATAGGGATACCGACATGTATGTTTATAATATAATGATGTTTACTATGAGAAAAAGGCTGCCGGAATATCAACGGTTGCTGTGGTGAGAAAATCGGGTAACACCTATAGGGGTTCCATCACTTCAGATGCCTTGAACTTTGAAATCTATACGAATATAGGAAGACTGAGTTGGTAGACCTGGTAAGATAGAAGAGGAAGAAGGCTTCTTTATTACCGCAACTAAGAATAAACTTATAGCTTCATGCGAATCTCAAAAAATAGTCATAAGCGGCAAAGAACGAGGCTATATTTCCTCGTTACATTTATTATTTATTCGATAATACCCTGCCGTGCGGTACTCGTGCCTTGGCTGGATGATGACCCATTTGAAGCAACGCTTCTAGAAATGGGGGATGAACCATGGAGTAAGGACATCCTTTCAAGCACACCTCCGTTACATCCATCTGAAGTTACCGAGGATAACAAAAGCTTAAAACAAAGGGGCAATGTACCGCAATATGTCATCGATAATAGCCCTCTGCTCCATTTATATAGTGAAGAAAAGTACTGGCCAGCTGATGTTAAGGATTTTGTAAAAAGATTCCAGTTGAGAGACCACAGTGGGGAGAAAATTATCAATGAACACCTTCGTGACTTAAGTGACTTACAAGAGTATTATTCGGTAGAGTTAGAGAACGGAACGTGGGGCCGAGTATCCAGTGAAGGTACATATATGACAAGTTTAGATGATTTTGATAAGGGCCCTGACTGGTTGTTGGGTGAACAACCAGAATATGGTACAGGTCACATAAAGAAAGCACCAGCAGTTCTTTTTGTCGTTGACAAAGGAAATGGTTGGGTAGACGCGTTCTGGTTTTATTTCTACCCCTTCAATTGGGGTCCTTATATTATGGGCTCCGGACCATGGGGAAATCATGTAGGGGACTGGGAACATTCTTTAGTACGATTCTATAAAGGAGAACCACAATATCTATGGATGAGTGCGCATGGGGGTGGTAGTGCCTATAAGTTCGAAGCCATTGAGAAAATCAAAAGATTGCGTCGTGTTGACGGTAAATTGACAAACGAGGTTATTAAGAAGCCTTTAATATTTAGTGCAAGAGGCACACATGCACATTATGCATCAGTCGGTCAACATGCGCACGATGTTCCGTTTTTCTTTATGCCATTGAGTGACTTTACTGATAGAGGGCCATTATGGGATCCTTCTTTAAACTATTATGCCTATACAGTGACTGTGGGGGAAAAAATGACACCATGCGGCGCTGAAGAAACTAAAATGGGACTAGAATGGCTATCGTTCAAAGGCGCTTGGGGCGATAAACAATTAAGACCTAGGGATCCCAGACAAAAATGGTGCCCATTTCAATGGAAATATATTGACGGACCAAAAGGTCCACTATTCAAAAATATGGAAAGGGTTTCTTTATGCCAAAGATTTAAATGGTGGAATTTTTGGAAGGGCTGCCCGGCAAGAAGATATATAAAAAGAGGGGAAGGTTTGGATGCGGAAAAGAATGATCTTGTGGGTGACAATTGTGGTATCTTGCTGTACAACATAAGGCCAAAGTGGCTGCGTAGCATACTCCGTTTTTTGACGTGGAGGGGAAGCGTATGTTTCATTATGGACTACTTTACAGGGTAATGAATATTTGGGCGTTTTTCGCTATTTTAGCATGCTGTAGTGTATGTACTGTGCATCGTCATGTAGCACTATTTCAGCCGTATTTTTCTTTTTTTCTTTCGCACCGTCTGTGGTTGTAAAGTTACTGACACTTTTTTTTCTAGAAAGTTCCGGAAAATTGCGACACTCGGTGGAGCTCGAGAGTTGTATCCAGTTTTCTTGTTCGGCGATATTCCGAACCAGGTCGGGTTGGGCTAACAGCCGCCCAGGATGGAAGAATTAAGAATTTCATAGAAGCCTTCAGTTCTTGGCGAAGTAAAGTGGCAAAACAAATGGAAGATCTATTGCATTACATATATAAAAGCATTAGAACAATCTTTTCTCATTGACAGGTATTCTCATTGCTCTATATATATTTTCTTCTTCTTGAAAGAAATATCAGTATTACAATCATAACAACAACCAAAAGAAAATAACTAATAGACCCCATTACAATATAGAAATGTTTTCCATATTCAATTCACCATGTGTTTTTGAACAGCTGCCATCTTTTAGTCAGCCCCTACATTCGCGTTATTTTGATTGCAGTTCTCCAGTGAGCTATTATCCAGAATGTAAAAGGAGGAAAGCAATAAAAGCTAACCTAAGAGCTCCAAAAAAAAGCGATGCAAATTGTTCAGAACCTTTGAGGTATGCACTTGCTGAAACACCAAATGGTTATACATTAAGCTTGTCTAAGCGGATTCCATATGAACTTTTTTCAAAGTACGTTAATGAGAAATTAGGTGAGCTAAAGGAGAACCATTACAGACCAACTTACCATGTTGTCCAAGATTTTTTTGGAAACCAGTATTATGTTGAAGATGAAGCGGATGAAGATGCTCTATTGAGATCTGCATTGAAAGATCTGGATTTTAGAGCCATAGGAAAGAAAATTGCTAAGGATCTTTTCCAAGACTACGAAATAGAATTGAATCATAGAGGTGATGAATTGAGCATATTGAGTAAGAAGGATAAAATCTTTAAGGAATTCTCTCTAGACCAAGTGTTTGAAGATGTTTTTGTTATTGGCTGTGGAGTTGAAAACATAGATGATGGCTCGAGAGAAAAATATGCACTTTTAAAGATTGGTTTAGTTAAGCATGAGGAAGAAATTTCCGAAGGTGGCATCAACGAACCAAAGATGCCAATAATTGAATCCAAAATAGACGAGTCTCACGATGATGTTAACATGTCTGAATCTTTGAAGGAGGAAGAAGCGGAGAAAGCGAAAGAACCACTAACCAAAGAAGACCAAATAAAAAAATGGATAGAGGAAGAAAGATTGATGCAGGAGGAAAGCAGAAAATCAGAACAGGAAAAAGCTGCCAAGGAAGATGAAGAAAGGCAAAAGAAAGAGAAGGAAGCCAGATTGAAGGCAAGGAAAGAATCTTTGATAAATAAGCAAAAAACCAAGAGGTCCCAGCAAAAAAAATTGCAAAATTCCAAATCATTGCCTATCTCTGAGATTGAGGCCAGCAATAAAAATAATAATAGCAATTCTGGTTCAGCAGAAAGTGATAATGAAAGTATAAACAGTGATTCTGATACGACTTTGGATTTCTCTGTGTCTGGTAATACACTAAAAAAACACGCTTCACCCGTATTAGAAGACGTTGAGGATGAGGAAGTTGACAGATACAACGAGTCCCTAAGCAGATCTCCCAAGGGAAACTCTATTATTGAGGAGATATAATGGGTGATAATACATACTCCCCATCTTTCATTTTTACGGCATTAAATAACTAATTATATGCATCTTATATACTACTATAATTCACTGACTTTATGAAAGGAATATAAATCGGCACGGCAGAAGGCGGATTTATTTTGTTACAATATAACAAAATAAAAGGGCAACAGTAAAGTAGAAATTATTAGTATCCGTGATTTTAGTACAATTATTTGCTTCCTAGAAATCCGGTTTTCCATGTTAACATTTATGCTAGTATTTTATGGTGGAATGGCAAGTGATTCACAAAATACAAGCTACTTTATCGAATGATTGAAATTCATTTCTGCTTGAATAGAATTCAACTATCGTTTATCGATTCTATTTTGAGGATTCCTATACCCTCGAGGAGAACTTCTAGTATATTCTATATACCTAATATTACTACTGTTATTAACAATGGAATCCCAACAATTATCTCAAAATTCACCAATATCTCAATTCCATCTTTAGAAAAATTAAGTTCAAATTAACGGAAACAGTAATCAAGTAAAAGAGCTTTTTTTTTCTTCTCCCCTTCCTGCCCTGAAGATAATTGAGTAAATGTTACGTTGAGAATGGCTTTTTGATATTTCATTAGATTTACTTCATTATTCTTCTCTATTCTCCCCTTTCATCAATTAATTGGGCGTGTGGCGTAGTCGGTAGCGCGCTCCCTTAGCATGGGAGAGGTCTCCGGTTCGATTCCGGACTCGTCCAAATTTTTTTACTTTTAATGAGGTATACTGGAATATTACGGCTCTTTTTTTTTAGAAACATATTCCTCAAATGGGTAAACGGACCCTGGTGCAAGGTGTGGGTGCTGAGACAAATACGATCTGAGTTGTTTTAAAAAGGAAAACAAATGAATGCGTGCCCAAAGCGGAAAATTGGTCAACATCGATGCGTAATTAGTAGGCCCAGGTGAGCCTGTGCCGAACATGTATCTCTGCGCAGATTACTATATATTCCCGAGCATAACAGCATATAGTTTTCTTTCACATAGGCCTTCCTCCAACTGCCATCACTGTACATAGACGTTTCGGCACTGTATATTCTTGTCCCTTTTTTTTTGCCTACTACATTGCTGCATTCAAACGATATCGCTCTGCGAACCGTTTAAAACTGACCAAAATAGGGAGACCTACCTTCTAAGGAGAAAAAATTCGCATTGCTAAAAAAAAGCTAAAAGAGAAAGAGAAGAAGAATATTAAACCAGTATATTCTACTACAACTATCGATTTACTCCGACTACAAAGTGCCTCTTCGTATTTTCAGTCGCTCGAAAAAACAACCCATATTCCATTTGATTCTACGCAGCTGGTAGAAACTTTTACAGGTTTGATAAAATTATTACAATCGTTAGCGGTTACGCAAGGAATAGGAAATAAAGAAACGGTAAATAATAAGAAAAACACAGCAGATCTAAGCCTATTGCACACAGTATATTATAACCATTACTAGCTAGTGTTACATAAACAATAGCAGAATATGTCTGTGCGAAACCTCACCAATAATCGTCATTCCAACAGCGAAAATAGTGTTTCCGGAAGCGAAAACTCCTTTTATTCCTCGAATGAGCAATCAAGACAAAGCTCATCATTAGAACCTGCAGATGGTCAGAACGTTAGGGTGAGCGGTAATCCTTTCCTTGGAAGTGAAGAATTTGACGAAGATTATAATTCACCCAGTGGAGACGATGAGCGGCGTGGGGCAAATGAATATTCCAGTTCTTCATCCATAAATTATAATAACGATCCTAACAGCGATACTTCTCTTCTGGCTAATGAAAAGAACTCACCCGAGAGAAATGGTCAAAGAATGTCAGACTATAAGGGCTATTATGCTAAGACTAACCTAACTTCTGCTAATAACTTAAACAATCATAATAACAATAATTATAAGAACATTATAAGCAGTAGTAACGATAATAGTTTTGCATCACATTTACAGCCGCCGGACAGAAACTTACCGTCTCATCCTTCTTCAAATAATATGAGTAGCTTTTCTAACAACAGCTTAATTAAGTCTCCACCACCTTTTGACAGATATCCGCTAGTAGGAACGAGGCATATTTCAGCGGCTCAATCTCAGTCGCAGAACCTTATAAATGAAAAGAAAAGAGCGAATATGACTGGCTCATCTTCTTCTGCTCACGACTCTTCATTATCATCCACCAACTTATACATGGGCGAACAGGATTTTTCGCCCTTTGGCGGTTATCCAGCTTCCTTCTTTCCGTTAACGTTGGACGAAAAGGAAGACGATGACTACATTCATAATCCAAATGTCGAGGAAGAAGCAAAGTTAGATAGAAGGAGGTTCGTTGACGACTTCAAACACATGGATAGAAGATCTTTCTTGGGGCTTCTGGGTATTCTATTTTTATTTATGGCTGGTATATTTATTTTCATTGTATTACCTGCAATTACATTTTCCGGGGTAGTTTATCATCATGAACATGTTCATGCGGCAAATTCAGCAGGATCGTCGTCTTCTAATACTACATCCAAGTCATTGACTGAATATCAATATCCTCAACTTGCGGCTATAAGGACAACTTTAGTTGATCCAGACACACCTGACAGTGCGAAGACAAGAGTAGCGAAAGATGGATCTAAATGGCAGCTGGTGTTTTCCGATGAATTTAATGCTGAAGGTAGGACCTTTTACGATGGCGATGACCAGTTTTGGACAGCTCCTGACATCCACTACGACGCTACGAAAGATCTTGAATGGTACTCACCAGATGCCGTTACAACTACAAATGGTACCTTGACGTTGAGAATGGATGCATTCAGAAACCATGACCTTTATTACAGATCTGGTATGGTACAGAGCTGGAACAAACTCTGCTTTACAGAAGGTGCGTTAGAAGTTTCCGCGAACCTCCCTAATTATGGTCGAGTTACAGGATTATGGCCTGGTATGTGGACCATGGGGAACTTGGGCAGACCAGGTTATTTGGCGAGTACTCAAGGTGTTTGGCCTTATTCATATGAAGCATGTGACGCTGGTATAACACCAAACCAAAGTTCCCCAGATGGTATTTCTTACTTGCCGGGACAAAAGTTGAGTGTTTGTACTTGTGATAATGAGGATCATCCAAATCAGGGAGTTGGAAGAGGCGCACCGGAAATAGATATTTTAGAAGGTGAAGCTGATACAATTTTGGGTGTTGGTGTTGCGTCACAATCTCTACAAATTGCTCCATTTGATATATGGTACATGCCCGATTATGACTTCATCGAAGTTTATAATTTCACCACAACAACTATGAATACTTACGCTGGTGGGCCTTTTCAACAAGCTGTCTCAGCAATATCCACTTTAAATGTAACATGGTATGAATTTGGGGAGGAAGCAGGTTATTTTCAAAAGTATGCCATTGAATATCTCAATGATGACGACAACGGATATATTCGTTGGTTTGTGGGAGAGAACCCTACTTTCACACTATATGCTACTTCTTTACATCCTAGTGGTAATATTGACTGGAGGAGAATAAGTAAGGAGCCAATGTCAGCGATTTTAAACTTAGGTATTTCCAACAACTGGGCCTATATCGACTGGCAATATATATTTTTCCCGGTGACAATGTCAATAGATTACGTCCGATTATACCAGCCGAAGGGTTCTACGTCCATTACTTGTGATCCTGAGGACTACCCGACATATGATTATATCCAAAGCCATCTAAATGCATATTATAACGCCAATTTAACTGATTGGGAACAGGCTGGATATACTTTCCCAAAAAATATTCTAACAGGAGGTTGTAGTAGTTCAAAATTCTCATTATCCTGAGGTTGATTTTTTTTTTTCAACTGGTTAAAACCTACTATCTAAGTGCGCTTTAATTCTAAGGAGGCAAAATAGTCTGCGGTCACAGTCGTTGAAAGTTCTAGATTTGGGTACGGAAGCAGCCATGTAAATGGTCTTCCTTTGTAATAATATCATCACTGGAGTTTTTAAATTAGAGTACGGATTCAAGTTAGCGAAAAATTTCTGTTGGTATCTGATAGCAATTTGTCGACAAGGTGGAGAGTTTTTGAAGTTTTTTTTTGTAACAGTTATGTTACACTATTTACCAGAGAAACACCAAGACAGGAGCCCTCAGAAGCTTTCGTGTTGTCAGAACATAAATATCTTCTATATGTTTTAATCTTTTATATTAATCAATATTTTACGTTAAATCATATTATTATTCGTTAATGGTTAACTTGCGCTATTTCAAAATTGGAAGGATAGTGTGGTTACAAGCGGTGTTTTTGATGTATGTTTACTGCTAAGAGTATACCGTCCTGTTTACTTTTTTACCTTTTGTTCCGTTATTGATTTTTCGCAGCAAGGTTGAAGCTTCAAATTTGAAAATGAAATTAAGACGTAGAGATGAAAAACAGCGATGAAATTACTTTTTATAGCTTCTTTCCCATCTGACTCCGTTTTATAAACAGGGGTTCTTTAAGGGCTTACAAATAAATATAAACACTAACACATATATATTATTCGACCTACAGTTTTTGCGACCAATGAAGTTTACCTATTTTGAGTTAGTGCTTACGTAGTTTGCTTAAGGTCAAGGTGGTATTAAGCTTGCGCTTTCTCTAAATAATATCATATGGTACAGACAGGGATAAGTACTTCATAATAAACCAATTGCTAGTCCAGTATTTTTGGTACCCTCTTACTGCCGCGAAATTCAACAACTTTTTAACTCGTGAAAGAGGTTAATATTATTATTCATTTTGCTAGAAATACTACTAAACACCCCATTAGGAAGCTGGTAAATTATGAAATCAGCAAAATAAGATCCAACCGGAACGAATTTATTAGAAGCTCAAACACAAGGGTTGATAGTGTGATAAAGGAAAGGGGTGACAACGTGTAGAGGGTAAAACTTATTGATTCCTTTTTGTGGATTCCTATACCCTACAAGAACACTGTTGGATATAGACATTATATGCAATATTAATTATGCGACTGATAGGCTTCGTAATTCCTGCTTGAGTAAAGACAAGAATTTTCATTTCTCATTAACTGTTTTTATTTATAACCTAGGAAAAAAAGGAGCTGAAAATTTGTTGGAATAAAAATCCACTATCTTATATCAACTAGTATTCCTAATGTCAGTATATTGTCATATAAGGCGTTAGATGGTGACATAAGGTATGAAAAGTTGCCATCGAAGTTAGAGGAAGCTGAAATGCAAGCATTGATGTAATAGGATCAATGAATATTAACATATAAAACGATGATAATAATATTTATAGAATTGTGTAGAATTACAGATTCCCTTTTATGGATTCCTAAATCCTTGAGGAGAACTTCTAGTATATCTACATACCTAATATTATAGCCTTAATCACAATGGAATCCCAACAATTACATCAGAACCCACACTCTCTTCAATTATTATGTAGAAATTTCGATTCTATTTTGAGGATTCCTATACCCTCGAGTAGAAATTCTAGTATATCCTACATACCTAACATTATTGCTTTATCAATAATGGAATCCCAACAATTATTGTTACAGGCTACGATATTGCGTATAGAAAAAATGTTGAAAGTTCTTCTGCAAGATACAGGAATCCAAAGGGAATCAATATATCTACCTAATAGTATTATTATTTCTTTTCCATTTTATATGTTTCACTATCCTACTATTTCATCGATCCTCTTATTTAAGCTTTTATTAAACCTAATGACTGTTCTATAACTTTTATGTCCTCTTTTTACATCATAAATGATAATTAATATACTAGTGACATGAATACTAATCGATGGATGGTAGTTTGTTCTTATTCTATCAGGGAAATGCATCAGATAATGGATAAAATGGAAAGAATGGAAAGGAATTGTAACATGCCTATATATGGAAAACGAGCTTTTAGAGCTTTCAAGTTAACCCCGGGCGGTTAGTGTAGTGGTTATCATCCCACCCTTCCAAGGTGGGGACACGGGTTCGATTCTCGTACCGCTCAAGATTACTTTTTTAATTTTCATACTTTTTCTCCTAATATCTTGCAAATCATGACTGAATTGACATTAACTGATGCAAATGGGTGGGAAAAATGCTTATCAACCCCCTAAAAAGTCAACTTCTTCGTTAGTGATTGCTATATGTGGCGTCAAGAATTACAAGAAGCTGGCGAGCTTTCCAAGCCCCTTCAGGATTAACCGTTTTTTACCCTTTTTTTACAAATTTACGGCGGGGAATAATTCTGATACTTTCTCTTTATGAGCATTCCTCAACAGGGATCGGCACTCAATTGCTTTAGTGAATAGTTTTTTTTTACGCCAAGAACATTTACCACCCCATTTTCCTGTAGACGTCCAAAACGATACTCTACTTTAAGCCCTTTTTCTGAAGTTTTCATAAAATGTCCGATCTCCTAACGTCATTTTTAAAATCAAATGGTCTTTTAATAATTATGCACGTTAAAAAACATACATAATTGATAGTAAAGAATCTGGTATTCTATCAGTTACCAAGTTCAATCGTAAATTTTTTTACGAGCACTAATAGAAATGGATCATGAAATTGATTTTTTGATTTTCAATTTATGAACTACCCAGATATATAAATATTGGAATAAATTGTGTATTAAGTAGTCGGGAAATATCTTTTATGTTCTCTTTCTTATCATCTAGAAATAATAAATCACAACCAAAAAAATCAACTAACTATCAAAATGTCTGCTACCTCTACTGCTACTTCCACAAGTGCCTCTCAATTGCACTTAAACTCTACTCCAGTTACTCACTGCTTATCTGACATCGTTAAGAAAGAAGATTGGTCTGACTTTAAATTTGCTCCCATCCGCGAATCCACTGTCTCTCGTGCTATGACTTCTCGTTATTTCAAGGATCTTGACAAGTTTGCCGTTTCTGACGTGATTATTGTCGGTGCGGGCTCTTCAGGTTTATCCGCCGCTTACGTCGTCGCCAAGAACAGACCAGACTTGAAGGTTTGTATTATCGAAAGTTCAGTTGCACCAGGTGGTGGTAGTTGGTTGGGTGGTCAATTATTTAGTGCCATGGTTATGAGAAAACCAGCTCATTTGTTCTTACAAGAGTTGGACATCCCTTACGAAGACGAAGGTGACTATGTTGTCGTTAAGCATGCCGCTTTGTTCATCTCTACTGTCCTTTCAAAGGTCTTGCAATTACCAAATGTTAAACTGTTCAATGCTACCTGTGTTGAAGATTTGGTTACCAGACCACCTACCGAAAAGGGCGAAGTCACCGTTGCTGGTGTTGTCACCAACTGGACGTTAGTTACCCAAGCTCACGGTACTCAATGTTGCATGGACCCTAACGTAATTGAATTGGCAGGTTACAAAAATGACGGAACTCGTGACTTGAGTCAAAAGCATGGTGTCATTTTATCCACTACCGGTCATGATGGTCCATTTGGTGCTTTCTGCGCCAAGAGAATCGTCGACATTGATCAAAACCAAAAATTGGGCGGTATGAAGGGTCTGGACATGAACCATGCCGAACACGATGTCGTTATTCACTCTGGTGCATACGCCGGTGTTGACAACATGTACTTTGCTGGTATGGAAGTTGCTGAACTGGATGGATTAAACCGTATGGGTCCAACTTTTGGAGCTATGGCTTTGAGTGGTGTTCATGCTGCTGAGCAAATTTTGAAACACTTTGCTGCTTAGGCTTTTAATGAGGTATGCTTTTAAAGATTTATATATTTTTTATACACGCTATATACACAATTTTCGCTGATGATTTTGTTTTATTATTGATTTTTAAATTAACCGTAGAAAATACTAAGTGGAAAGATCCGATAGTGATGAGATAAGACTTTTAGTTATCTCTGTAATGGTGAGTTTTCGCACATCTTGCAATATTAAAAATATAAATCAATTCTTCAAATGTCACTTCATGGTCGGGTAACCAAATATGATCTTAAAAAAAATTAAGAAAAAAAAAAATTGAAAATTTTGAGCTAAGCTCATCTCATCTCATCGGCTGTAATCAGTAACACATCATTTATTACATCAGTTACAGGTATCAACATATATCTTCAAAAAGGGGACATTATGGTTTTGAAATCTACTTCCGCAAATGATGTTTCAGTATATCAGGTTTCTGGTACAAACGTTTCAAGATCACTTCCAGACTGGATTGCGAAAAAGCGCAAAAGGCAATTAAAGAATGATTTAGAATATCAAAATAGAGTAGAACTGATTCAAGATTTTGAATTTAGCGAAGCCTCCAATAAGATTAAAGTGAGTAGAGATGGGCAATATTGCATGGCTACCGGTACATACAAACCTCAGATCCATGTCTACGATTTTGCTAATTTGTCACTGAAGTTCGATAGACACACAGATGCTGAAAACGTGGATTTCACTATTCTCTCTGACGATTGGACTAAAAGTGTACATTTACAAAATGATAGAAGTATTCAATTCCAAAACAAAGGTGGTCTACATTACACCACAAGAATTCCTAAATTTGGGAGAAGTTTAGTTTACAATAAGGTAAACTGTGATTTATATGTTGGTGCGAGCGGTAATGAGTTATACAGGTTGAACTTGGAAAAGGGGAGATTTTTAAACCCATTCAAGTTGGATACTGAAGGCGTGAACCATGTTTCTATCAATGAAGTAAATGGGTTGTTAGCGGCAGGCACGGAAACAAATGTAGTGGAATTCTGGGATCCAAGGTCGCGTTCCCGTGTTTCAAAGCTATATTTAGAGAACAATATTGACAACAGACCATTCCAAGTCACCACAACCAGTTTCCGTAATGACGGGTTAACTTTTGCATGTGGTACGTCGAACGGTTATTCATACATTTATGACTTGCGTACTTCTGAACCTTCCATTATTAAAGACCAAGGTTATGGGTTTGACATTAAGAAAATTATTTGGTTGGATAACGTCGGCACGGAAAATAAAATTGTTACATGTGACAAGAGAATTGCAAAAATATGGGATAGACTAGATGGTAAGGCATACGCTTCTATGGAGCCTAGTGTTGATATTAACGACATTGAGCATGTACCAGGTACAGGTATGTTTTTCACCGCTAACGAAAGTATTCCCATGCATACATATTATATTCCAAGTTTAGGACCATCTCCACGCTGGTGCTCATTCTTGGATTCTATCACAGAAGAATTAGAAGAAAAACCAAGTGACACTGTTTACTCTAACTACAGGTTCATTACTAGAGACGACGTTAAAAAATTGAATTTAACGCACTTGGTGGGATCCAGAGTATTAAGAGCATACATGCATGGTTTCTTTATTAACACTGAACTTTACGATAAGGTTTCATTAATTGCTAATCCAGATGCCTACAAAGATGAAAGAGAAAGAGAAATTAGACGTAGAATTGAGAAAGAAAGAGAATCCAGAATCAGAAGTTCAGGGGCTGTTCAAAAACCTAAAATTAAAGTCAATAAAACATTGGTTGATAAACTATCTCAAAAACGTGGTGATAAAGTTACAGGAAAGGTTCTTACGGATGACCGTTTCAAAGAAATGTTTGAGGATGAAGAATTTCAAGTCGATGAAGATGACTATGATTTCAAACAATTGAATCCAGTAAAATCCATCAAAGAAACCGAAGAAGGTGCTGCTAAACGTATTAGGGCGCTAACTGCTGCCGAAGAGTCCGACGAAGAAAGAATTGCAATGAAGGATGGCAGAGGTCACTATGACTACGAGGATGAAGAGTCTGATGAAGAAGAATCTGATGATGAAACGAACCAAAAGTCAAATAAGGAAGAATTAAGTGAAAAAGATTTGAGAAAGATGGAAAAGCAAAAGGCACTAATTGAACGCAGAAAGAAGGAAAAGGAGCAAAGCGAACGTTTTATGAACGAAATGAAAGCCGGCACTTCCACGAGTACGCAAAGAGACGAAAGTGCTCACGTTACATTTGGCGAACAAGTAGGCGAATTGCTTGAGGTGGAAAATGGAAAGAAATCAAATGAATCCATTTTACGTCGTAACCAACGCGGTGAAGCAGAACTTACTTTTATTCCTCAAAGAAAAAGCAAAAAAGACGGAAATTATAAATCCAGGCGTCATGATAATTCATCGGATGAAGAAGGTATTGACGAAAATGGTAATAAGAAGGACAATGGTAGGTCGAAGCCCAGATTCGAAAATAGAAGAAGAGCTAGCAAAAATGCGTTCCGTGGTATGTAGTTATATTAGAAATTGATATTTTAATTATCCTTTCACCTTAAACTAAAAATATTATATGTATGAAGACGAAGACAGCAAAAAGTATGCGTGATACAGTTTACATTATAGAATTCTTTCCCCAAATATTGAGGGTTTTGTTTTTTTTTTTTAATGCAGATGTACGTACATATTTTCTTTATCAAAAGGATGTGTAGAGAACTATGTATATATGTATATGTGTAGGTTTTTTTTTTTTAGGATGACTAGAAAAGGAAATCGAAAAAGAAAAAATAAGCATGAATCATGAGTAGGTTAAAGGCAAGTCGAAGAAGATACGAAGCAAGTGAAGCCGTTTAACTGGAGGATAGTCTAAACCATAGGTTGTAGTTATTCTCAATGATCTGATCTGAGATCAAATGATCATCAATTAGATCGTTTGATCGTGGCAAGTTGTTTTCGTAACCCAAATGTGCCTTTGAATGCAATTGGTAACTAGAATCGAGTCTAAGAGAGTCGGCTAAGTTCAAATAATGTTCATTTTCATCATATTCGTCAACACGAGAAGGATTAGACTCCTGCTTAGGATTGACTATACCATCCTGAGGTAGCAGCAATGGTGAAATTGATAAGGACTCTAGCTTCTCCAACTCGTCAAAGGGGATAGTTGAAGATGTCGGAGATGAAGATAGTGAGGTAGTCGGCTCGAAGAGGTTTGATGCAGTTAAATTTTTAGAATATGAAAGCGGTGGAGTGAGATTATGCGAATGAGAAGTTTTTGATTTTTTATGCAAGTGGGATAATAATTTCTCATTAAGAGGGTTCGAATCCTTCAGCTTACAATCTTCGGAGCAATATAACTTATTTGATTGTAAACTGCTCTTGGTTTCATTGTCCCTTTGGATCTTCCTGGTATTAATGTTCGTTTTCTGTGGAGATGTTGGAATGAGACGATCACAAACAGTGCAGTAATCGTTGAATGCGGTGCTCATTATATGATTGATATGCAAATCGGTAAAGAATACCTGAAAGGAGTGGAGGGATAAGAATAAAGTAATTATTCTCGAGCTTTTTTTATAAGGAAAAAAAGGAGAATCGGTAGCGGAGTATTGTTTCTCTATTCTTTCTTTGCTTACTCTGTTTTATAATTCTCACAAGTGTTCAATTTTTAACTTCTTGGGACAACACTATAGTTCTAAGTTCTTTAGACAGTTCAAAGACAGTTTACTCAATGGCGATGGCCTGTGTCAATGATTATATTGTATATATATATGTGTCCAAGTATGGATGTGAATGTATCTAAATTTTCCGAAATGCAAGAAATAAAATTCTTACAATTGGGGTGTTGAAACGGAAAAGATCGGTATTCCTTTAAATATAAGAATCACCACGTTTCAGGTCTCCAAGTTCTAGCTAAAGATCGTACAAACAAGTGCCAATTTGGGAAAAAAGGGCGGCCTAATTGTGAAAAAAAAAAAATGCCCAACTGAAAGAAGGGCAATGAGCAATAGGGAATGTAAACGAATGCAATAAGAAAGCACACGTTAAATTACACTCAGGGAGGAACCCCATAATAAAAAAGTAAGAAAATTGAATGATCTGAACCCGGTGCGCAAAAGCGATGAGATGGGCGATGAATGACGGTAATAAACACGGTAGCAAATACACCCGAGTCGTGTGCCCTACATTAAGAAAAAAAGAGATGAAAACTTCTCCTCTATTCCGCGGTAACCTATGGTCACGGCCAGATTTTTTCCAAGTATTTTTAGCTCAAAAGCTGAACCGCTTTAGCTGGCCGGCTAAGCGAATCTTCTGGAACATATGTGAAAGGCGCACTAGGATTTTCGTTGAGGGATGAGCTTCCCGTTGAGAATTAATGCGACTTCAGGCGGCACAATACGATCTGTTGTTGCCGTTTGAGTGTCGTTTGGCACGTGGAGGTCCCTCCTCAGTGCTCATTGGGTGGCTCGGCCGGGGTACAGCTAGCAGGATTAACGATCCCTCTTAGAAGGATCGCGAGCAATAGCACTAGCAACCGGGCTTATGTAAAATGAGTACGGTAGAAGCTTCTATGACCTTTTCACGTGGCCAAATGTTCTGTTACTAGTACGTAAACAACGTGGTTACGTAGAAAAAAGAAAAGAAATGTAAACTCTATATACATGCTAAGCCTACGCTAATATTCTTTCACATTAGGCCATCAAACCATTTCTGGCCTTTGGTTCTTGGTTTGCGCTTTGTAATGTCGAGCGCTGTGCCCTCATTCTTGATGAAATCGCTAGGGTTGTTCCCTTTGTATCTTATTTTGGCACCAGAGGCCATCGTTTGGAATACCTTTTTCTGCTTCTTCATCAAGTCGATGCCAAACCTCTGCAGAAGCTTGACGAAGGATGGCGTTAGCACTGCCGTCAGGGGTACTCTAACGATGATCAAACTCTTGTGTATGCCATACGCAATTAGCAATTCGGCCAACAACGTGCTGTCCTTCATCTCTTGCCATCTCTCATTGAAAGTTTTCCTCGATGCGTCCTCCACTTTGTCAGCATTCTCTGCTTGCACTGCTTCGCGATGAGCCTGTTTCCTTCTAACATCTTGAATGACTTTGCTTTCGTCAGGCTCACCCATCCCAATCAATTGCTTACCTCTGTTCAGATAGATCTTAATCTTCTCTTCACCTAGTGAGTGGACTCCCAGAAAACATAATGGCAAATCAACACAAGTTAAGAGGATATATACGATCAGTGCAGAATAACCATACTTAGCCATTAATCCTTTAATACCGTGTGGCTCATTTTTCTTCCCGTTGTTACTTTTGCTTTTATTTTCATCAAGCTGACTACTTTTTTCCTCTGTACTGTAGAATTTTTTGTCTTGTGCTGAGTGCACACTTATCCCAGGTCGTAGGAGAAGGCATTTTACCATACTCCTACAAGGGGCACTAAAGTCCCTGCGCAGTGTATGGGATACGGTTTTCTGTATGGGTAAAGTTACCAATCCCCATCGAAGAAATATCCTCTTGAAAACTGGTGAAGCACTAATCCTGGGTACCATCATCACCCCAACTCTAGACCAAAAAAGAAAATTTCAAAAAAGAAAGGGAAGATCTAATATCCTTGCAGCGATCTAAGAGGAATTTATGCTACTTTTTAACTTTGGTTTTCCCTTGTTCTTAAAGATGTGATATCATGTAAATGTCAAGCCCATAGGCTTCGTGAAAATCCATTTGAAGCCGGGTAACGATCATGAACAATAACAACTGCTCATCCCAAAGATACCTTTATGACGTTTTCAACGTAACGCAGATTTCTATTGTATCACGGTCTTTTATATATTATATTATTTGATACTTAACACAAAAATAAGTACGGATCACGTTTTTATTTTTTTATTTCATTTTTCTTGTAATGATATATTATTAATAAAAAACTAACAAAAGTTAATTATCTTAACGGGAAGTGGCGGCAACCTTTTGGAAAGCACCCTTAGCTTGTTGCTTGGAAACCTTGGAACCTTGGACACCAGCGGACTTAGCCTTTTCAGCCTTTCTAGCAGCCTTTTCAGCTCTCTTCTTTTCCTTGTTGGCTTTCAATTTTTCTTCTCTGTTAGCTTTTCTAACTTCTGGCTTCAAAGATCTTCTTTCCTTGATCAAGTCCAAAGAAGCACCAGTGATTGGTCTTTGTGCCTTAACGGTCTTTCTAGATCTCTTCTTAGCAACTTCTTCGGTGATACCCTTCTTGTGATGCTTTCTGAACAAGACGGTCCAAGCGATTCTTCTTGGGTTCTTTCTTTGTTTGAACAAAGAAGCAGATTTGGAGTTTTGGAATCTGAAAATTTTGGAGTCACCACGGACAAATAAAGTACCTCTACCTGGGTAGATCTTAGCACCGGAAAAGGAATCAACTTCAACCTTCATTGTTCTTCTAAATTAAAAAGCTGTGAAAAACCACAAGGTGAAATACACTCATGGTTTATATACAAATTGATGTTAGTACACAATTTTGGTTCAAAGAGTTTTAAATGGGAGAAAATTTATCAAGCCGACAACGAGAACAGTATTTCATCACGACAAGCATATCCAACAGATCCGATGTATATTTGCCAATGATGTTCCGTACGTCTTTCGACGGTCCTGATTTATTCGCATGTACTTTTCTGGGAAGATGTTCAACGTTGATTAATATAACGCCTTTATCGTGGGCCTCTTATTAACCTCAGCATTGTTCAAATGGTCGCTTCTTTCTCAATTCCTACACTGCGAAGCTCCTCGTTGTCCTCAATATTCTCTCATTTCCTAATGGGCACGCGACATACGTTTCAATTCAAATTGTTGCTCGCCTCTTTTGTTGACCACCCAAAAATTTAAACGCCTATAATTTAGTTATTCAATATAGGTTACCTGTAAATATTGGTAATATCAACTCCCACTACTACTGTTTCTGGCTAGATGTCAACTGCGCAAGAGCAATCAGGCCAAACGGGAACTCCCGTCAACCCATGGCTGGAGTTCCCTCAACGGGAACCTCTACATTCTCCTACAGAGGCGCAGGCTCACGGTAAGGGACCCCCGGTAGTGTTGCGCGCTCAACGACGCGAAAGCCTTAATTGCCGCAGTACAGAGAATAAAGTTTTCAAAAAATGGAAAATTAGTGATTGGGTTTAGAGTATGCACGGATGTTGTAAGGAATATTGTTCGGCAAAGTTTCACATAACGAGATATATGCTATTTTCAAACAAATAATCCTGCCAACACTAGCGATAATAGGAGTTGTGGAAAGCTTGGACAATGTACATTTTACACGCACATATACATACGCACAAACGGATGTACGTACAAATATTTCATTAACATAATATCTTATCCAGCACACCAGGCATATTAGGCCACCAAATTACGTATGGCTGTATTTCGGTTTGGCATTATAATTTTGAAAATTATCTCGCATTATGTGTGACTTCGCCGAATATTCACAAGCAGATCAAATGCTGGCTTTTTTTAGACATATCAACCCCTAAATGGGTTTAGCGGATAACAAATATATATCAATAGTAATATAAGGTATATTCAATAGAGGAGCTTTGATATCATAAAAGCTCCCATTTAACAAAAAATTATCTCCACATTGTGATACCATTTAGAGTGGCACTCATTGCTATCTTTATCGTAATGTACAAGTTGGACAATAACGACATTGACGATGAAACGAATAACTCTGTTTCACTGACGAGCCTTTTAGAATTTCTCGACCCGATCGCTTCAAAAGTAGTTTCAAAATACTACCATGGTTCTCATCCTTCGAAAGCAGAACAGAAATTGCGAAATTTTGAGGGTTTTAGAAGACGTAAACCTCATCATGAACATGATAGTCATCATCCACATCACCTGAATAGAAGTCGCTCTTTCTTGCAGTTAGAGGACTTCAAAGTAAGAGCGTTACAAAGAATTAGGAATCTAGATAAACCCTTGGATTCCATTTTTTTTAAAAACAGCTCAAGGTTGGAGAAAGCATTTTACCCTTTCACACTGTTTAATATATTTTTCATCGGATTTTTGATGGGCAGGTTTCCAGAATGGTTTCATGTTTACTATACCATCCTGTTCTTCGTTCTGATGCCCATACGTTTTTACACATATTATAAAACCAAAAACCACTACTTTCTGGCTGATTTTTGTTACTTTGTGAACATGCTATGCCTATTGTTTATTTGGATTTTCCCATATTCATACAGCCTTTTCCAGTCATGTTTTGCATTCACTTTCGGAACGTTATGCTTTGCCGTTATTACTTGGAGAAATTCCTTGGTAATACATTCTATAGATAAGACTACTTCATGCTTCATTCACATAATACCTCCCTGTGTCATGTACGTCATCTATCATGGATTACCACTCGAATACAAAATCGAAAGGTTTCCGGGAGCAATCATTCAAAGTGAATTGGACATCAAAAAAAATATTCTTTGGACATCCCTTTATTATTTGGTTTGGCAATCATTATACCATTACTTCATCACGTTGAAAAAGTCTAGCAAGATCAAGTCAGGGGAAAGAATGACAAGTTTTGAATATTTAACTACACACCAATTTAAAAACTTTTGGGCAGTTAAATTGAGGTCACCTTGGCCGATGATAATTTACACACTTTCTCAATATTTCTATCAACTATTCACTATGCTGTTGTGTGGCATATGGATTCGTTACAAATTAGCTGCGGCCCTATTTTTAACTATAGTATTTCTATGGGCGTCTCATAATGGAGCTACCTACTATATCGACCACTACGGGAAGAATTTCGAAAAAGAAGTTGATAGATTACGTCTTGAAGTTGAGAATTTACAACAAAAGTTACAGCCTGATTCTGATGCAGTCATATCTGATGCCTCCGTGAATGATAAGGATTACTTGAATGTCAACCGTGACGAAGATTTTGACGACTCTTCAAGTGTATCCTCAAAGAGTGATTAAGATAGTTCACTTCATTTATCTGTTAACTTTGAGAGCTTTTATTTACAGGCGCTTTACTATATATATATATGTGCATGCATGGACGCGTATATGTCGTTTCTTGATATATAAAATCACTTTTAGTCTAATGACTACATGTTAAGTTCTTGTTCCTCCCACTTCAGGGCCTTTGCGTGTGACTTTTTGTTTACTACATCCAGTAAGATTTCAACGCTATTTCTATCCTCGATTTCTTCTAATGCTTTATGCAAATTCCTAACCATGGAATAAGTCCAATTGAAGCGATTTTTTGAAGACAATATGATAGCTATTGCGTCCGAATACTTTCCTTGCTTTGTGAAGAATTCAACCATTAGGTGGGCAAATTTCTGATCCTTTGCTATTCTTATTCTTTGGTCCATTTTCAGAAACGGTACAGTCGTCCTAAATTTACCCCTATCATTCCATACTTTCTTTGCTAAGTCCTCATTTTGAAATTCTATAGCGGCTTTCATCACCAGCTCATATAACGTGGTGTCCATCATGATTTTGTGTCTCAAACATGTAATATACCATATATCATGCATTATTAAGTTGAGGTCCTCCGTAGTCTCAGGTTTGGATACTGAGATGGCTTCAGTTGATATTGAATTTTGGTCACGCGTATGGGACGAAGGAATATTACGGTATCCTTCATACAAACGCTTTATGACAGCTTCAAATTCGTGTTGTTGGAAAGTGAAGAACGTCAACCTTCGCAAGAATTCCTTCTGTTGTTTTAAGTTTATGGGAATTGACAAATATGTGTGTAGTGAAATTTTATTGAAGACGTTCACATTAATACTTTCTCTTTGCATTTTCGTCACTTCGTACATAACTTTAAACTTAAACTCGTTGAAATCCTCTGCTTCTTGCGCAAACGAATCAAGTAATTGCCTATATTTTTTGATATCCTCCAACGCCGCTTCATTTGAAGATGTCAATGTATTGCGCGTTCCTCCATTTTCCAAATTGAAACTCCAGATTGCGTTAGATTCCGCCAATACTTGTGCCTCCGAATTTAGGTCACTAATTGGAAGAAATGGTAATTTAAATTTGACCAATTTGTCTGTATCATCTAACCTCATGGAGGAATCAAATTCGCGAAGAAATTTTCTTCTCAATTCAATGCCTTTTTCATAACCGGATAAGACTGGCAAATTTCTGGGATCAAATCTTGCATAAGCAAGCATCAAATAATTCAGCATTTCTGGCATTAAAGTTGACTTCCAAATTGTATCTTGATCTACGAGAATGTTTCCTTTCCAATTTGCGCACAAAGTTTTGTACTTTTTCGCGATGAACAAGTAATATAGAGCTCTACTTAATTCAATATCACCATCAAACGCGGCTAATGCCATCATAGCCAAAAATAAATTTAAGTCATCCTTTTTATGTCTGTAAAGATTCTTGTCCTCCAACTCATGAAGGTATTTCCATCCCAGTAATCTTAAAGAGTCTGATTTACCCTCACTGACAACGGCATTACTGCTCGAAGAAGCCAACACTCTTGCCATCATTATGTAAGTGTTTGTTGTAGGTTTTATATTGTGGTCTTGAATTTCTTGAAATAAGTCCAAAGCCTTAGGAAAATTCCGTTCCTTCTCGCATATTCGCAGCATTGTGTTATATGTGCAGATATCAGGGAAATGCTTGGTAGATAAAAATTTCATGGTGTCAAAAGTATTCCAGGCTTGCTTAGTCATTTCCTTCCTAGAGTAGAATTGTATTACAGTAGTTAGGTTTTGTTTATTAGGAGTTATGCCATAATCATCTCTGAATTTTGTAATAAAATAATCCATGTCGTGAAAGCTTGAACACTTGGTCGAGTATTTTAAACAATTATTAAGTATTGCTTGCGTCATCTTTGGTACTTTGGAAGGGAATCCTTCTTTTTTGTTAATTCTTTCTTCAGTTATTTTTAATGCCTTATCATACCTCTCTAAAAACTCTTTCATTTTGAGGATAACTTTATCGTTAGTACCATCCTGATTAAAATTAGTTGGTTTTAAATTTCCTAAGTTGTTAAAGATACATTCGTACATGTGGGTATTAAATTTTACAACATCTCCATTGATTTGTTCTAATAGCATTTCATCCAAGTGTAGTATACTATGAAATGGCAAATATTTGACTGTACCATTTAACCAAACAGAAAATTCTCTGGAATCAATATCCATGAACCGTTTCTCACTGACATAAAGCCTATCTATGACAGGTGCCCAATTACTGTGTGATCTATCAAAAAGGTTTTTTGCAAGTATGTCGTCGTCTGCTACTCTTTCTCTTATAACTTTTGGTACGAGGTGATCCATTTTTTCTAAAAACGAAGAATGAATCAAATCTGATAGATTTTTGGATTTTTCTTCATTAGGAACAGATGATATTTTGGTGACATTAACATTCCTTGAGTCTTCTGAGATTGGTGCGATACTATTGCTTTGGTGGCCATCTGAATTCACCGATTTAGTGTTGTGAATGCGTTCTTTTAAAGTATTAGAAAATTCTCGTAATTGTGCTAATTTGAACTCAACGTCTTCAGGTGTTATTATTTTATTTTTACTTAAACTCCCCATCATATTCTTTTCATCTTCAGTTTGTAGGGTATACTTGAAACGCTTATTTATTAGTCGTTTTGAAAATAGAAAGGACAGTTGAAATGGGAAACACAGCACATTATTCTTGGGGCCACATCTGGCCATGTACATGTTTATATTTATCTATCTGTTAGGACTTGTGAAACAATGCTATTTTCCTGTGCACTATGGACTATGGCTTTGCTTTTACATTTTATGCCTCCAATTTTTCACAATCCTGTCCGACGCTCAGATATTGGTGTGGAAGTAGAGCTAACTCTCTATATCAGAAAAAAAGTTAGAGCAAGGCAGATCTTTTGCAATAAGAATCAGTTACCATCGATCGATTTGAATTCATATTACTAGTACTTTGCAATATTCTGTGTAAGAAGATGTCATAAAGATTGAGAAACGGTCATCAAACTTAATGTAAGCAGAGACACGAGGATTGATGATGAAGTAAGATAATGTGCGACAAGGAAGAAAAAATAATAGCATTATGTAGAGATATCGATTCCCTTTTGTGGGCGCTATGTTCTGGAGGAGAGTTTCTAGTATATTCCTTATCCATAATGTTATATGTGATCTTTATCAACAGTGGAATCCCAACAATAATGCAATTATTCACCCATTTTTCACAAGCAAGCAAGCATTATGAGAGAACAACGAATGTACAGTCATTTAGATGATCAGATTGGAAGTAGGTCATGATAGTCAGGATTATGTAAAGACACTTGGTGTAACCCTGTATCGGCTGATTTATAATATCGAGAAAGATAATGTAAGAAGCGCCTGAGAGTCAGTGGATCGATTATCGAAAATAGAATAGAGACGTTCACGGAGACCCACTGAATGTTTCGTATCAAAGGAGGGATGACTACTAAACCATTTTCACCGCTACTGGTGGCCATTTTGTATTCTTCCATTTACAAGAATTGCTCCCGACTTTTGTTCCATCAGTGGACGATAGAAACAAATGAATAATGATGCTATAGTAAGTTCTGCGAAGAATTTTATGCTAATTGTTCCAACTGGCAATAAAGTAGAAGTTATCAACTTTTCAAAAATGAAGACGAAAGGTAGAAAATGTTAGCGCCAAAGCGAGAATCAGACCATTGTCAAACATAGTAATTCTATTTTATTCTTGAGATGAGATGCCGCAATATGACCTAATATGAATCACCCTAAATGTCCGATCTAAACAAATAAAAGGCGTGCGAAACAGCCTCACGACGAGATATGAAGTTGAAAACATCGGCCCAATTTCTGTGCTTTTTAGAAGACTACTCAGATTTTCAATATCAATACAGTGAGTTAGATCTCAGGTTGAGAAGAAACACTTTGATTTTACTAGATAGGAAAGAAAAATGGACTAATTAATCAATCATTTTGTCATCGTTGAAACTTGATAACGCACGCTAAACGATAACGACTATGTTGGAGGGAAAACATTAACGATTACTCTTTTAAGTAATTGCGAAGTATATCTGAGACTAAAGACCCTCCGAATTAATTATATCAATCAACATAAACTATAAGAAACTACAGTGTGAGCTTTAGTTACGAGAGTGTGGATCTGTTCATTTAATATTTTTTTATACGTAACGCAGCATCTATCGTAAAATCCCATAGATTGCGGGCACATGGCGCAGTTGGTAGCGCGCTTCCCTTGCAAGGAAGAGGTCATCGGTTCGATTCCGGTTGCGTCCATATTTTTGACATTTCATTTTTTTTTGGGTTTAAATTTATTTTCAAATATTATTAATTGATTTCTTTAAAAACTTATACAACGTATGCTAATACTTTAAACTAAACCTTTTAGAACTGTAATAAAAATATTTTAAGTAAAGTCTTTTTATCTGATATCTTGATTCATTTATAATAAAATTAAGTGACTATAGAATAGTGCAAGTGGAAGCGTTTTTCTTCTTTTTCTTTTGTTGTGAAGTAGCGCTAATTCCTGTCCTGTTGCTAGAACCAGATTTCGGAACGGCATGTGACGGTTTGTGCTTTTCATTAACCGGAGTAGATTGTTTAACTTTAGCTTGTCCTTGTGAAGGTTTGTTATATAAACCTTTTGATGATTGCTTATTGTTTGATTGTTTCGTATCTTGTTTCGCAGAACTAGGGAGCTTGGTTGATGGAGACTCGATTTTGCTAAATTGTTGACTTTGATTTCTTGCGTCTTTAACCGCAACACTTTCCATTTCATTCCGAATGATTTGCCTAACTAAATCAACGAACACTTCATCCACATTGCTCCTCAACAAAGCGCTTGTTTCATAAAAGGGAACTCTACCCCATTTACTGCTTACCTCTATACCTTCTTCCACACTTATTACCCTTTCATTGATTAGATCAGCTTTGTTACCTATTAGAACCATCGGAACGCGATCGGAATCTTTGATCCTAAGAACCTGTTCTCTTAGCTCCATTAATTCTTCCAAAGATTGCCGATCTGTTACTGAATATACCAACAGGAACCCCATTCCTGACTTTATGTATAATTCTCTCATTGCAGTAAATTGTGCTATACCCGCTGTATCTAAAATTTCCAGGTCGAATACCTTGTTATCGATCTCGATGGTTTTCCTGTAAGAATCTTCGATCGTTGGATCATACGTATCCAAATAAACTCCCTGTACAAACTGCACGGTTAAGCAGGATTTACCGACACCACCAGCACCCAATACTACTAATTTATAGTCTCTCATTAGTCCTAGTGTTTCCTAGCCAAATATTTCTAAGCGATGATAGAAGCCAAAATATTAGAACGTTGTATGTAAATGTTCTATATCGTTACTAAATAACAGTATTATTGTTCAGTGGAGAGGATGAAATTTCAAAAACTTCTTGGCGTAGTTAAGAACGAACGCAATGGTTCTTTTTTTCGAGATCGAGCTCTACTTTACTTTTTTCTTTTTCTGTCCTTCTCTCTTTTCTTTTTAACCTTTTTCGACGATAATTCGCGTTTGAGAATGTCGAGGATGAATGCGCTTTGACGCGAATTAGTTGTGAGGCTGACGTTGTGATAAAAAGGCGATGATTCTTGGGAATATACAGTCTGTTTCCACTTGTTAGATAAAATGTATGATATGCCAAAAATGCCTTTCTCTATTGAACTGTATGACTGAGATACGCCTGCTTTTACCTTGTATATTATGAGTACTATTCGCCCTTTCCCATAAAGTTGTTTTTTTCTGGGGTTTATGTGTATCGTAAATGGTACAAAATAATAAAATTCTTATCTTGAAAATACTGTTTAATACTTTTCATCATTACTAAATAGGTTACGAAAAGAGGTCTTTGAGAAATGGGAAAGGCCTGTTTGAATAAAGAAGTCGGCACTTACGAATGTGAGGGGGAAAGAGATACCTACTCATTTTTTACCTCTCTCTCAGATATACAGGATTCAAGTAGTAACGAGGAGCAATGCGGGGTAGGAAGTATATTGAGTGAAGATAGTTTCACGTTTGAAGGGTCCGACGTGAGCATACGGTTATTTTCCTTGGACTTAAATGCCTTAAATGAAAATGAGAATGGATCCAAGAATCCTGTGAAATTTACCATTCCGCCAAAAATAGAACAAAGAAAGGAAGCAAGACAAAGAGAGAAACGTTTAAGGAGGGTGGCATTATTACCTGAGAATTCGAGAAACTACCTTGTTGAATCAAGTATGGATTCAAGTAGGGAATACAGTCAACCATTTTTTGACTGGAGGCATGAAATGGTAGAACGTGGAGAGGAGAGTGTAAAACCGTGTGGTTGTCATAAATCGAGAAAAGCAAAATGCTTCAAAGAACTGGAGATGGAGAATATAGAAAAGGGCGATATAAAGAAGAGTCTCTTTTACAGAGACATAATTGAATGGTGCAGAGACTATGAAGTCAATAAAACCAGGGAAGTCTGTGTTCCGTCTATACACGAGTTTTACCTACATGGAAATGGAAGTGACAACCTCTTTTGAAGTATAGCCATGCATATAAATATATGTGTGTGTAAGAAAATATTAGAAGTTTTCATAATCTAGAAATGTCAGGCTTTGGGCCTAATGGCACTATACCAAACTGATTGATCTTGTTCCTACTTACTTCCATCCTGATGTAAAAGAGCTTAATATGATTAAAATCTGTAGTAAATCTAAACTCTGCGTAATTCCAGTATAGATTAATCAACCACAAATGAAGGTACGGGAAACCATCCCTTATAGTTTTCAAATTGCATTTGAAGTGCTGCACGTACACGACGTCAAATCTAATTATTGATGGATACAATCTGATATCCGCTTCAGTTAACCTCTGTCCTAAAACAAAATATTTAGCCAAGATTTTCTGTTTGTTACCACTGAATTGCTCCTCTAAGCGCTTATAATTTTCTTTTAGTACACATTCCATCTTCTGCAAGTTTTCAAACAGTGTTTTTACTTCAGTTTCGTAAATCTTTCCGTTTTCTGCTAATCCGACTTTATAGACACCAAGATTAATCTTCGGATGAACCCATTTGATGTTCTTATCAATCTCGTCTATCAAATCATGCGGAACTAGATCGATTACGTTCGTTTCTTCGCTTTGGATAAATTCATCAAACACGCCACTGTTCAAAATTCTTATGATATCGCCACTCTCATTGTTAACAATTTTCCTTGTTTTAGAATCCCACAGAACAGGCACAGTGAACTTTGTACCGGGGTACTTAGGATCATTTAAGTAGTACAACTCGCTTAACCTTGATATATTTTCCACCGGGTCGAAAGCGCCATCCACGAACAACCTTGCAGAGTCATTGTTCACATCACCTAACTCCTCAGATTCGTCTAATTTAGCTGAAGCAATGCCACCAGTGGCAGTAAAGAATCTCTCTTTATATTTTTCCGGCCGGTGTGGAGCAGATAAGAAACGGGCACCCTTGGAGTCTAATTTCCAGTGAGATAACACAAGCCCTAGAACAGGTTCTAATTTCTTCAAAGACCTGGCAAGAATGGCTCTATGAGTGAATGGGCACCCAAGGGCCCCGTAAATATAATACCTTCCTTTTTCTGGTTTAAAAACAGAATGTGTCTTAGAAATTGTTCCCTTGTAAGATACTGACATGCCTTACTGTTTATGATTATTTTTACGAGTATTTTCCTCTATAAGTGGCCATCTCTCCAATTGGCAAAGTCAAGACTTTTGTTATGTCAATATGTGCTACCAAAAATCAAGGGTATTTTCTCACCAGAGCTTATCAATGGCAACTGTGAGATATGAACAGCAGTTAGTAAGGGTGTGCTCTCATCCGACCCTCTGATTCATTTGGTGGCCATTACATTTTCCCTCAATGACACATTCCCCTATTTCATAACTGATTAAAATGGTAATGGCACGTGATAGTAGTGGCTCACAAAACAAAATTTTCTTTCTCAGCGATGACAAAGCTTCGTTTGCATTCTAACCTTATCACAACAACTTCAACTTCACCCAAGTAAGGATAATCAGCTCTGTCGTGACTGATAAATGCTATATCCGGCATATGCAGTCCACACGGCATTACCGTTTCACTAATTTATTGCCATCTTCCTCCACAGTTTTGCACCGAAAGGAAAAAAAGAAACCAACACCGAAAATTTTTTTCTCCTAAAGGTCAAAGTAAACGCAAGGCACTTCACCAGGCTTGTATATATAAATGTCGTGATGCTTCTATGCCAAAGTAAAAGGCAACACTTGAAGATTTCGTTGTAGGCCACTTGCTCAAAGGACATCTAGATAAATACGACGTAAGAATAAAAATGACTAAATCTGAGCAGCAAGCCGATTCAAGACATAACGTTATCGACTTAGTTGGTAACACCCCATTGATCGCACTGAAAAAATTGCCTAAGGCTTTGGGTATCAAACCACAAATTTATGCTAAGCTGGAACTATACAATCCAGGTGGTTCCATCAAAGACAGAATTGCCAAGTCTATGGTGGAAGAAGCTGAAGCTTCCGGTAGAATTCATCCTTCCAGATCTACTCTGATCGAACCTACTTCTGGTAACACCGGTATCGGTCTAGCTTTAATCGGCGCCATCAAAGGTTACAGAACTATCATCACCTTGCCGGAAAAAATGTCTAACGAGAAAGTTTCTGTCCTAAAGGCTCTGGGTGCTGAAATCATCAGAACTCCAACTGCTGCTGCCTGGGATTCTCCAGAATCACATATTGGTGTTGCTAAGAAGTTGGAAAAAGAGATTCCTGGTGCTGTTATACTTGACCAATATAACAATATGATGAACCCAGAAGCTCATTACTTTGGTACTGGTCGCGAAATCCAAAGACAGCTAGAAGACTTGAATTTATTTGATAATCTACGCGCTGTTGTTGCTGGTGCTGGTACTGGTGGGACTATTAGCGGTATTTCCAAGTACTTGAAAGAACAGAATGATAAGATCCAAATCGTTGGTGCTGACCCATTCGGTTCAATTTTAGCCCAACCTGAAAACTTGAACAAGACTGATATCACTGACTACAAAGTTGAGGGTATTGGTTATGATTTTGTTCCTCAGGTTTTGGACAGAAAATTAATTGATGTTTGGTATAAGACAGACGACAAGCCTTCTTTCAAATACGCCAGACAATTGATTTCTAACGAAGGTGTCTTGGTGGGTGGTTCTTCCGGTTCTGCCTTCACTGCGGTTGTGAAATACTGTGAAGATCACCCTGAACTGACTGAAGATGATGTCATTGTTGCCATATTCCCAGATTCCATCAGGTCGTACCTAACCAAATTCGTCGATGACGAATGGTTGAAAAAGAACAATTTGTGGGATGATGACGTGTTGGCCCGTTTTGACTCTTCGAAGCTGGAGGCTTCGACAACAAAATACGCTGATGTGTTTGGTAACGCTACTGTAAAGGATCTTCACTTGAAACCGGTTGTTTCCGTTAAGGAAACCGCTAAGGTCACTGATGTTATCAAGATATTAAAAGACAATGGCTTTGACCAATTGCCTGTGTTGACTGAAGACGGCAAGTTGTCTGGTTTAGTTACTCTCTCTGAGCTTCTAAGAAAACTATCAATCAATAATTCAAACAACGACAACACTATAAAGGGTAAATACTTGGACTTCAAGAAATTAAACAATTTCAATGATGTTTCCTCTTACAATGAAAATAAATCCGGTAAGAAGAAGTTTATTAAATTCGATGAAAACTCAAAGCTATCTGACTTGAATCGTTTCTTTGAAAAAAACTCATCTGCCGTTATCACTGATGGCTTGAAACCAATCCATATCGTTACTAAGATGGATTTACTGAGCTACTTAGCATAAATAAGAACCCACGCTTCAAATAAAAGCAAACATAGAAGCAAAATCCGTCATTCCTTTCCTATTCAATTGCACCGTTCTCTTTATATAACTACTTAATTAAATAGCGCCTATACGAAGCAGCATTGTTCTATTATTTTTACAAATTCCTTATCATGCATGCATCACATCAGTGTTTGAATCTGTCAACTTTTCACTTTATTGCTCTTACCCGACTCTGAAGAAGAACAAAAAAACAGCGACATGTTGGAAAGGTCGGGCAGTAAAGCAGAATTTCAGAAATACTAGTACGATTGTTTGAGGTCTTGCGAAACCGTGCATTCATAATAGCACCTTTTTCAGTCGCTCATCCGGTCGTCCTATCTGTAAACGTCACTGTCAAACACGTTGCATTGATTAGATTTTATTATTTTATATATAGGTATATTTAGAAAACTCACAACTGGAGAAGACGAAGAACGAAGAACGAAGAACGAAGGAAAAAAATTGATGACAGATCCCAGAAGAAGAACAGGCCGTCATTTCTTGACACCGGAGAATTTATCCTCTACATTACAAATCACAAACTTACCTCCAGAATGGAACCAAGATATAATTACTTCGGTCGTGGCCGGTTCTGGTCCAGTTATAGATATAAAAGCTAAGAATGACCCGAGAACTGGTAAACTAACCGGTGTACTGTTCGATTATTTGACTAGTAAAGATTGTAAACGCGCTTGGGAAATTTTAAATAGAATTGAAAACTTTCCCGTAAAGATAGAGCAAATAATCCCACCAAATTATAAGGACCATCTTAGAGAAACAGCAAATAAAAATTCTCAAAAGCAGGTATTACAACTTAATAGAGATTCGTACCCCTTCGAGGCGGGTTTGGAGCTACCTTTCGAAATGGTGACAGAAGTCCCCATTCCTAGGCGACCACCGCCACCACAGGCTGCAAATAACACAAACTCTGTATCAAATAACACAAACATTCAATTCCCCGACATACTAAGTAAAGCATCTAAACACTTGCCAAGTTTCCAAGATGGCTCGATTATTGCACCAGACAAAATTTCACAAAATTTAAGTAAAATTCCGCCGTTGCAACTTATTGAAATTATATCAAATTTGAAAATATTATCAAACCAAGAAAACATCCAAAAATCGCAATTAGAATCTTTCTTAGATACTAACAGTGATATCACAATATCAGTGACCCAAGCCCTACTAGAAATGGGATTTATAGACTACAGCGTGGTGACTAAAGTGTTGAAATCCCAAGTTGGCGAGGCCCCATCTTTGCTTTCGAGTAATAACACAAGTAATTCGAATACCCCCGTAAGCGTAATTAGAAATAACACTCCGTTGCATGTACCTTCTAATGAAGTCAGCAACAATCCTAACAATATGCCACTGAACGTAGCTATGCCAATGCCTATGTCGACACCACCATTTATCCCTTTACCTCTGCAACAACAACCGTTCGGTTTTGCGCCACCGGGCCCTTTCATGCCTCCAGCTCAAGGCCCCTCCATGGGACAGCCTGTGTTGGCAAATCAACTCGGTCAGGTCCAGCAACAAAATATAAGTTCTACAGAAGGACCCTCTAACGCGAATAAAGCGAATGACAGCGGCACCATTAATATGGCGAAACTGCAATTACTACCTGAAAACCAACAAGATATGATCAAACAAGTTCTTACTTTGACACCCGCCCAGATCCAAAGTTTACCAAGTGACCAGCAACTTATGGTGGAAAACTTTAGAAAAGAATATATAATCTAAGTAATCAGAGCCATAGCGTATCAGAAAACCACACCTAATTAGATGGTTCTTGCATCTGTACCTCTTATCACTAAAAGCGGCACTAAACTTCCAACATTAAATGTTTGCCTTGTTAAATATATATGTTTTTGCCTTGGTTTAAATTGGTCAAGACAGTCAATTGCCACACTTTTCTCATGCCGCATTCATTATTCGCGAAGTTTTCCACACAAAACTGTGAAAATGAACGGCGATGCCATAAACGGCAAAACCTCAAATGTTAGATAACGTGGATCTCCGACACATGTGAATTTATAAGTAGGCATATGAAAATACAGATTCTTTCCACTGTGTTCCCTTTTATTCCCTTCTCATGTGAAGAGTTCACACCAAATCTTCAAAATATAACTAATATAGTAGAGTTTGATTCAAAGGACCTTTTTTTTTGCCTCTTTGATTAGTTTATCTTCTTTTCTTCATTTTATCCCCTAATTTTATACGTTAGTTCAACCTAACAATCCAGGATTTCATTAACAAGAAAGGTAAAAGTAACCTATCAAGGCTATTTTGAAAAAAAAAATTCCGCCCTGAATATTTCGAGTGATTTTCTTAGTGACAAAGCTTTTTCTTCATCTGTAGATGTCCAGTTGTAAAACCACTTTGTCTGAAATGGTTGGTTCTGTGACAAAAGATAGAGGCACTATCAACGTCAAAGCCAGAACACGTTCGAGCAATGTAACTTTCAAACCGCCTGTAACCCACGATATGGTGCGTTCGCTTTTCGATCCAACTTTGAAGAAATCTCTGCTGGAAAAATGTATCGCGCTAGCTATTATATCGAATTTTTTCATTTGTTATTGGGTCTTCCAAAGGTTTGGCTTACAGTTTACCAAATACTTTTTTCTGGTACAATATTTATTTTGGAGAATTGCTTATAATTTAGGTATTGGACTGGTTCTGCATTACCAGTCACATTATGAAACGCTAACAAATTGTGCTAAAACTCATGCGATTTTCAGCAAAATACCACATAATAAAGATGCTAATTCGAATTTCTCAACAAATTCCAATTCCTTTTCAGAAAAATTTTGGAATTTTATTAGGAAGTTCTGTCAATATGAGATTAGGTCTAAAATGCCAAAGGAGTATGATTTATTTGCCTATCCAGAAGAGATCAACGTCTGGTTGATATTTCGCCAGTTTGTCGACTTAATCTTGATGCAAGATTTTGTGACATACATTATTTACGTTTACCTTTCTATTCCATATAGCTGGGTTCAAATCTTCAACTGGAGATCTTTGCTAGGTGTTATTTTGATTTTATTTAACATCTGGGTCAAGTTAGATGCGCATCGTGTGGTTAAAGATTATGCTTGGTACTGGGGTGATTTCTTCTTTTTGGAAGAATCTGAATTGATTTTTGATGGTGTCTTCAACATCTCTCCACATCCAATGTATTCTATTGGTTATTTGGGTTATTATGGCCTATCATTGATTTGTAATGACTACAAGGTTCTTCTGGTGTCCGTATTTGGACATTATTCTCAATTTTTGTTTCTGAAATACGTCGAAAATCCTCATATTGAAAGAACGTATGGTGATGGCACTGATTCCGATTCTCAAATGAATAGCAGAATTGATGACTTGATATCAAAAGAGAATTACGATTATTCAAGACCTCTAATTAACATGGGTCTTTCTTTTAACAACTTCAATAAGCTAAGATTTACTGACTATTTCACAATTGGTACCGTAGCGGCACTTATGTTAGGAGCAATCATGAATGCTAGGTTTATCAATTTAAATTACCTCTTTATCACCGTTTTTGTAACAAAACTGGTTTCATGGTTATTTATCTCAACAATATTGTACAAGCAATCTCAGTCTAAATGGTTCACGAGATTGTTTTTGGAGAATGGTTACACACAAGTTTATTCCTATGAGCAATGGCAATTTATTTACAATTATTATTTGGTATTAACCTACACACTTATGATAATTTATACAGGGCTTCAAATTTGGAGCAATTTTTCCAACATAAACAACAGTCAATTAATTTTTGGTTTAATTCTTGTGGCTTTACAAACATGGTGTGATAAGGAAACGAGACTAGCAATTTCTGATTTTGGTTGGTTTTATGGTGATTTTTTCTTGAGCAACTATATCTCAACTAGAAAGCTGACTTCTCAAGGTATCTACAGATATTTGAATCACCCAGAAGCGGTATTAGGCGTTGTTGGAGTTTGGGGTACTGTATTGATGACGAATTTTGCCGTTACAAATATTATCTTGGCTGTTTTATGGACATTGACAAATTTTATTCTTGTCAAGTTTATTGAAACACCTCATGTTAATAAGATATATGGTAAAACTAAACGAGTTAGTGGTGTTGGAAAAACTTTACTAGGCTTGAAACCTCTAAGACAAGTTTCAGATATTGTCAATAGAATTGAAAATATTATAATCAAATCATTAGTTGATGAAAGCAAGAACTCCAATGGTGGGGCAGAACTTTTGCCCAAAAATTATCAAGATAACAAAGAATGGAATATCTTAATTCAGGAAGCAATGGATAGCGTTGCAACAAGATTGAGTCCATACTGTGAATTGAAAATTGAAAACGAGCAGATAGAAACCAATTTTGTCTTGCCTACTCCAGTAACTTTGAATTGGAAAATGCCCATTGAACTTTATAACGGAGATGATTGGATTGGTTTGTATAAAGTCATTGATACAAGGGCAGATCGTGAAAAAACAAGAGTTGGATCAGGTGGTCATTGGAGTGCGACTTCTAAAGATTCATATATGAACCATGGATTAAGACATAAAGAATCTGTAACAGAAATAAAGGCGACTGAAAAGTACGTTCAAGGTAAAGTGACATTCGACACGTCTTTGCTTTATTTTGAAAATGGTATCTACGAATTTAGGTATCATTCTGGTAACTCCCATAAGGTGTTATTGATCTCTACACCATTTGAAATTTCATTGCCGGTACTAAATACCACGACGCCTGAACTGTTTGAGAAGGATTTGACTGAGTTTTTGACGAAAGTCAACGTTTTGAAGGATGGTAAATTTCGTCCATTAGGAAATAAGTTCTTCGGGATGGACAGCTTGAAACAATTGATTAAGAACTCAATTGGCGTTGAACTTTCGTCTGAGTATATGAGGAGAGTCAATGGTGACGCTCACGTTATTTCGCATCGCGCTTGGGATATAAAACAAACGCTTGATAGTCTTGCTTGAGTTTTTTTTTTTTGAGTATATATATTTAAAAAGTACTAGGATTCAAGTTAACATTTTGAATAGAAGTAGTTATGTTGTTGTACTATAATGGAGCTACCATATATGCAGAATGACATTATAAATTATGATGTTGATGTACAATGCCTTTGTGCACTTCTTTTACCATGAATTTTTTCTTAACCTCTTTCACTTTTCTTTCCGACTAGGATAATCTCGTGTCTAAGTTTCCTGGTTCATTAAACAGCTTATCATTAAATCTCTATAACGGTTATATTGCTCCTTGCAACGATCAAGGCATTCCAAAAGATCTTCATCGTCACCATCATCCTTCCAAAAACCTACAATTTCCTCTCCATTTTTTATGAATGATACGACAGTGCCATTGGCCTCACCGGCACCTGCCATATCCACTAATTCGATGCCGGCATCAGCTAAGGCTAGCGTTATACTAGTGATACAATGTGGTATGAGAGATGATATTTGAGAAGACGTCATTTTGCTTTGCGAATCGTCGTCCTGAGGATTATTTGTAAGATCCTTATCATACGTTAAATAAACGAAGATATCGATGCCGGACTTGGGGTAGCGAGATAGGTTTACTACTGAATTGAAAATGCCCATTAAAAAGCTGCTAACTTCCTTCAGTTCATTTGTGTTATATTTTTCCAGAAGACCGTTCTTTAACTGAATAGATATAGTACCTTGAGATGTGAAGGATCCTCTAATGGAGCGTGGTCCATAGACAGCGCTAATGAGCGATGTTTGGTGTCCTAAGCTTCTAGCTTCTACTAATGCAGATCCATTGCAGTTTTCGATGAAACCGGTATGTAGAGAAAGTTCCTGTTCACTTTCATTGCCTTTAGGTGTCAAATCTGTTGATTTCTTTTCTGGCACATGAGTAGTAGTGTTGCTAAACGCCATTGGCTTGGCAGCAGCAGGGCCTAATAACCTCCTTCTGTCTTGAACATTCATTTATTCTGATAACACCTTAATGTGAGTATGTTCCTACTTTTAAGTGGAGTATGTGCTAATCCTTAAAGGAAGTTTTCGTTGCTCAATCAAGCACAACGCCCAAGCTTTTATTTAGATATTCATTTCATATTACTGAAATTTTTTGAGTATTTTCCAAGGCCTTGTAATCTTCCGTATCTAGCGATCTCATCTCATCGTGAAAAAAAAAAGAGTAAGCCATTCGAAGAAAAGTTGGCAAATAGAGATGGTGAATGAAAGGTTTAAGAATGTATCCTATTTACTTACTAATGTACACAAAATATTATAGACCAAATTTTTCCTCAAAAATGGAATATAGTAATTAACGTAAAAAGAGAAAAAATTGAAATTGAAATTCATTTCATTTTCTCATTAATCAAATGTTTTCTTTGAACCAGCGAAAGAAGCGGTATTTCTTGATCTGCCCAATGGAGCAGTATTAGCACCAGAACCAGATGGTCTGAAACCGCCACGGCCACCGCGAGCGCCACCACGACCACCGAATCCACGGTTACCGCCACGACCACCGCCACGACCACCAAAACCACGGCTACCGCCACGACCACCATCGTTGTTTGGTCTTGGAGAAGAGAAGTCTAATCTAACTGGTCTGTTGTCAATGTATTCACCTTGTAAAGCGTCTAGAGCCTTCTTGGCGTCCTCCATGTTGGAGAATTGAACATAACCGAAACCTTTTGGTTGTTCAGTTTCTGGATGTGTTGGGATACGGACGGAAACGACTTCACCGTGTTTAGCGAATAATTCGAAAATAGCGTCTCTGTCAGCATTGAAAGATAAGTTACCCAAGAACAAAGTGTCAGATGGTTCAGATGGGGTATCACCGAATTTCTTGGCACGATCGTTGTTACCAGCTGGCTTGCTTGTGGACATATCACAGTTGATTGGTCTACCATCAATTTCTTTACCTTGCATTTCTTGAATGGCCTTTTCAGCATAAGATTTGTTTTCAAAATCAACGTAACCATAACCACGAGATCTATCGGTACCTCTTTCATAAATAACTCTGGCACCAATGACACCACCGATGTGTTCGAATTCCTTCTTCAACCATTCGTCATCAATAGACCACGATAGTCTACCAACGAAAATAGTAGCTGGTTCTTCGGTTTCTTCATTTTTTTGCTTCTTGTTGGAAGACTCTTCGTCTTCTTCTTCTTCGGCGTCCTCAGATTTACGTTTCTTATCGTTAGACTCTTCCTTTTCGCTTTCGCTATCAGAAGATGAAGATGAGGATGAATCAGAGCTAGAAGATTCTTTTGATTCTTCCTTCTTGGTTTCTTCTTTTTCTTCTTCTTCTTCTTCGTCGGAAGAAGAGTCAGAGGAAGAGGAAGAGGAAGAGGAATCCTTGGATTCTTCCTTCTTGGTTTCAGCTTCACTTTCGCTGTCAGAAGACGATGAAGAAGAGGATTCAGAATCAGAGGATGAAGATGAAGATGAAGATTCAGATTCAGACTCAGACTCAGATTCAGATTCAGATGAAGATGAAGATGAGGATGAAGATTCGGAGGAAGAGGAAGAGGCGGCCTTAGCTTTTTCTTCTTTGGCTTGTTTGGAAGCCTTAACTTCCTTCTTGTTACCTTTTACTTTAGTAGTCTTAGCCATCTTATATTATCCTGCCTGGGTTGAGTGATCCGAAATTGGTTAACAGTTCGTCTTTAGGAAGCAAAAGTAAGAAAAATACTACGAAAGGAAATAACTTAAGGTACCAATTGATTGGGAAGTGCAGACAGCAACAGCTACACTTAAGTACTTTTAATATTGGATTGAAAATTTTCGTTCTTGCGATGAGCTGCCCTTGCAAATTTTTCACCAAAAAAAAAAAAAAAAAGAAATGGAGTGAAAAAAGAAATGAAAAAAAAGGGCATGGGGACCCATACATCAAGCACTTACCCCCAGGAAGGATTACGTCTTTAAATCAGAGGATCAAAGGGTAATTAACGACCACCAGTCGAATTGCTGTCGTCTTTCTTCAATTGCTTTATCCAAAAATCTAAATGGATGTAAATATGGCCCAGTAGGTTTTCTTGGCAAAATAAGCTATAGCGAAATAGACAATCAACGTGATGGGGTTTAAATAGCTAGCGGTAAGTAACCACTAGTAGAACGTAGCTCCATAGCGTGTAATTTGGCGGCAAAATATGTTGAGCAAGCATATTCGTTATTACTTAGCTGCCTGTGAAATCCTGTCTGCGCCTTCTCTTTGCCTTTACTTTGTATAAAAACATATCAACACTGTCTCTGCGTATGAGGCCGAGGTATTTAGAGCATAAGAAAAAATGCGAACAAAAATAATGTCATCTCCAGTAAGGCTTAAATGTATATTGATTTTCTATATATATATATATATATATATATATTTATGAAATAAACCATATAATTATAAGTAGTAGCTTGGAAAAACGCCAAAGTTGTACTTAGAATGAGGGTTTTAAAAAAAATTATAAAAAAAAAACCAAGCGAGAAGTCACGCTTATAACGCAAGTGCACGAACTGCATATGTGTTGGATTGCCAAAGATCAATAGGAAGAATATATTTAGAGAAACTCTGTTTTCTTATGTATCTCGCCTACAGCCTATTTCAATGAACCAGTTTGGAATCTCTTTGCCATGAGATCAGCCTTTAAAGAGTTTGAGCCATCGAGACTGTAATTGGAAGAACGCCTTCTCCTGTCATGAAGAAGAGCACCGGATTCGGTTAAATCGCTAGACGAAATGCCGCTTAGAGAACGTGGAAGAAGAGTGTGATGTGGAAGATCGGCGGAGGAAAGGTTTCTGTTTGTTGTTGGTGCTGAGTGGATTTTAGTCTCAATGGGGAAAATCGTGTCTGAGATGCTTGTTCCGTTAGATATGGAAGCGTTCCGGCTTGACCTTCTGGCGGAATGGGAAATGTGGGTCATGGAGTCCTTGGGTGTTAAGGGAAGTACGGTGTGTCTGGATGCACCATCTGTGAGCTTTAGCTTTGGAGTGTCGAGGGTGTAACCATAATTGCAGTCATCATCATCTAGGATGGCAGACTCGCCTTCGAAAAATGGAGACGACCTTCTAGCCGGGACCGGATGGTGCAGTTGATTTTTTAACCTAGAGTTTTCTTCTTTTAAAGTTTCAATTTCCCGTAGAAGTCTTACTACAATAGCGTCTTGCTCCTTTTCCATTTCGTTTATTATTTCTTCCCTCGAAAGCCTTCTCTGTGCTGACATTGGTGACGAAGAAGGAGACGACGACGTCGAAAGTCTGCGAGGATCACGTGCTACAGCTGGTCTCATGGCTCTTGTAACTGAAGTTTGTCTCTCTCTGCATGGTTTGGCAATAGCCTTCTTGTGTTTTGATTCTTTATTCATGTTTACGGCTCTGGAGGTAGCGATCATTATACTTTATCTTCTATTAATGCTATGATTGATGAATTATACGTATGTATGTATCTGTAAGAAAATAGCCGAATGATTGATTACCTTTTCTTATATATGATTCAAGGGAACGAAAAGAAGACAAGATAATGTTAGGCAAGATAGTTTTTTAGACGACTGAGGCCGAAGATAAGCTTTATATATATGCAAGTCTATTTTTGTACGGGCGAAACCATCTAAGCCAACGATAACAATAGCCAGCTATGATCGTTGAGTACAGCGTGGGGCAATTTTTAGCGTGATTGATAAGGGCGCATTATCTCATCATCCATCGCCAATTTGGGACTCTAACGGCAAACCTCGGATTTCCGTGGAAACGCATGGAAAAATTGATCCGGGCTGTGAGGGGAGTCGAGTCAGTCACTTTTTGGCAACTCTCTCCGTCATGACCACTACTCCGCGGTAGCTGCCAAATTTGGTATTTCCAGGTTGTTTTTTGTGGACAGCCCGCGATCATATGTAAGAGCAGGATGTGTCATCCGCGGGTGAGGTAAACGCTGGCTTGCCATTATGGTTTTTTGGTACGTGTTGAACACGTTGCTTACGATCTTGGTAGGGGCGGGCTGTGCTGTGAGAGCCACAAACCCGCTTCCTCGTTGTGGCTCTGGCGCTCCGTTTCTTCTTTCCCCCGCCTTGTAATATGTCGTGCATGCGTCCATGATGATATCGTATTTATTGTATATTGTGGTGATTTCGGCATATTTTAGCACATCTGTAGTATACCACAGAGCTAAAACAACCGATTATAGTCAACATTATACAGCATTATGTCTGGATACTTCAACCATCTTTCTTCGAATGCACATTTCGCAAATATTCAAGCCGATCAGGGCTTCATAGGTGATGCTGCTGGCACAAGCAGCGATCATGGCAGTAGTGGCATGGTTGATTTTGCCCTACAACTCGGAGAACTGAGCCTAGAAGAGAAAATACTTAAAGAGTTCACCTTATTCCAGAGCAAGAACATGGACTTATTGCAAGAGACGGCGACGGCGTGTCCGAGTACTAATCCTTCCTTGAGACAGAGCCGAATTCAAGGCTGGTGAACGCCTGATGCGAGCTACACGTTTTGTGCTCACCGTGCACATATGGTGGCTACTTTTCTACTCAAACACGTTTGAAAAACGGCATACGATTAGCTTACAGATTGAACTCAAAGAAGTCGCAATGGGAGGTGCAGAAGATGACGTGTTACTTAGTTTATAATACAATGTGTTTTATATATCGATTCTTCGTTTATGCATTTCTGGACGATTGCTTTTCACTGTAAATACGCACTAATATTCATGAATATAAAAAAATGTAACATCATATCTCAATGTTCTTCTCCGTCAGTCAGATAGTGGCAAGGCTGTGATAGGACATTCTTAGAACGCCAAGAAAATCAAAAATTTGAACGGTATCTAAATTCATTTGTCGAACCCTTGAAGAAACTCACAGAGCGGGGTATCTACTATTTTGCTTTCGTTCTTTTGAATCTCCGCTACGTCACATTTTCTACAACCCTCAGGTCCCCTCACCACGAAAGTCCAAGATTTGTAAAATATGAGCCGCGTATTTCTGCAATGGTAGAAACGATAATGTACCTATCGTACAACGATACATTATTTTAGTGCATTATAAGCCGCTTGATTCATGTCGATAATTAGCGGCTAAATTGTAGTAGTCATTCAAAATAATCGTACACCTTCATATAGTTATGAAAGGGGTATAAAAGATGAACGCTCGTTGGTCATGTCAAAGGTGCCTTAAAAATAACAATGCTTGCGGTAGTACGTGTGCAAAGTGTATATTCGCATGAGAGGTGATCGGAAATTGCTTTATCGCCCCACTAATTCTGGTTCTTATTCAAATATTTATGTCACGTAGCGAGCTTACTTACCCATATATCAAAGGAAATCCAGATATAAACTCAAACTAATTCTTCTGTTTCCACGTAACTAGCATTCACATTGTAGTTTTCTAGATTACAGCAATTTATATATATACATATATTGGTTGTTGTTACTACTTTAGCTTTTTTCCTCTGTTCGTTTCAAGATCTAGCTTGCAATTATCCCTCTAGGGAATAACCAGCATAGTTGTCGTCGGTTAATGTGTGCTATTCCCCTTTAATTGGATCAATCTTCCAATAAGAGTGGTTTCGTGGTCTAGTCGGTTATGGCATCTGCTTAACACGCAGAACGTCCCCAGTTCGATCCTGGGCGAAATCATTTTTTGAAGATTACATTAATAAGGCTTTTTTCAATATCTCTGGAACAACAGTTTTTTTTTACTTACTAATAGCTTTAAGGACCCTCTTGGACATCATGATGGCAGACTTCCATCGTAATGGGATGATCATATGATGGGCGCTATCCTCATCGCGACTCGATAACGACGTGAGAAACGATTTTTTTTTTCTTTTTCACCGTATTTTTGTGCGTCCTTTTTCAATTATAGCTTTTTTTTTATTTTTTTTTTTTCTCGTACTGTTTCACTGACAAAAGTTTTTTTTTCAAGAAAAATTTTCGATGCCGCGTTCTCTGTGTGCAACGGATGGATGGTAGATGGAATTTCAATATGTTGCTTGAAATTTTACCAATCTTGATATTGTGATAATTTACTTAATTATGATTCTTCCTCTTCCCTTCAATTTCTTAAAGCTTCTTACTTTACTCCTTCTTGCTCATAAATAAGCAAGGTAAGAGGACAACTGTAATTACCTATTACAATAATGACAGACGAAACTGCTCACCCGACACAATCTGCTTCAAAGCAGGAATCTGCTGCTCTGAAACAGACAGGCGATGACCAGCAGGAATCTCAGCAACAACGTGGCTACACCAACTACAACAATGGTAGCAACTATACCCAAAAGAAGCCTTACAACAGCAACAGACCTCATCAGCAAAGAGGTGGTAAATTTGGACCAAACAGATATAACAACCGTGGCAACTATAATGGTGGCGGTAGTTTCAGAGGTGGACACATGGGAGCCAACAGCTCAAACGTGCCATGGACTGGTTACTATAATAACTACCCCGTTTACTACCAGCCCCAGCAAATGGCGGCCGCTGGTAGTGCCCCTGCTAATCCAATTCCTGTCGAAGAGAAGTCACCTGTTCCAACTAAGATAGAAATCACTACCAAGTCTGGTGAACACTTAGATTTGAAAGAACAGCATAAAGCCAAGCTACAGTCTCAGGAAAGATCTACTGTGTCTCCGCAACCAGAGTCAAAGTTAAAAGAAACTTCTGATTCTACTTCTACTTCTACTCCAACTCCTACCCCTTCCACTAATGACTCTAAGGCCAGTTCTGAAGAAAATATATCTGAAGCTGAAAAGACAAGAAGAAATTTCATCGAGCAAGTTAAACTTCGTAAAGCTGCTTTAGAAAAGAAGAGAAAGGAGCAACTTGAAGGTTCTAGTGGCAACAATAATATTCCAATGAAGACTACCCCAGAAAATGTGGAAGAGAAGGGATCGGACAAACCTGAGGTAACCGAAAAAACCAAGCCTGCTGAAGAAAAATCTGCTGAGCCAGAAGTTAAGCAAGAAACTCCAGCTGAAGAAGGTGAACAAGGAGAAAAGGGCCAAATAAAGGAAGAATCCACTCCAAAGGTGTTAACCTTTGCTGAACGTTTGAAGTTGAAGAAACAACAAAAAGAACGAGAAGAAAAAACGGAGGGGAAGGAAAACAAGGAAGTGCCAGTACAGGAAGAGACTAAGAGCGCCATCGAGTCTGCTCCTGTGCCTCCCAGTGAACAGGTTAAAGAAGAAACTGAGGTCGCCGAAACCGAACAGTCAAACATTGATGAATCTGCAACAACTCCGGCTATCCCTACTAAATCTGATGAAGCTGAAGCTGAAGTTGAGGCTGAAGCAGGTGATGCTGGAACAAAGATTGGACTTGAAGCTGAAATCGAAACTACAACTGATGAAACTGATGATGGTACAAACACCGTTTCTCACATATTGAATGTATTGAAAGATGCTACACCAATTGAAGATGTCTTTTCTTTTAACTATCCAGAAGGTATTGAAGGTCCTGATATCAAATACAAGAAAGAACACGTCAAATATACATATGGCCCAACTTTCTTGCTTCAATTTAAGGACAAACTAAACGTCAAAGCGGACGCCGAATGGGTCCAAAGCACTGCTTCTAAAATTGTCATTCCACCAGGAATGGGCAGAGGAAATAGATCTAGAGATTCTGGCAGATTCGGCAATAATTCTAGTCGTGGCCATGACTTTAGAAATACCTCAGTGAGAAATATGGATGACAGAGCTAATTCAAGAACTTCATCAAAGAGAAGATCAAAGAGAATGAATGACGACAGGAGATCTAATAGATCTTATACATCAAGAAGAGACCGCGAGAGAGGCTCCTACAGAAATGAAGAGAAAAGAGAGGACGATAAACCAAAGGAAGAAGTTGCTCCACTTGTTCCAAGTGCTAATAGGTGGGTGCCAAAATTCAAGTCTAAAAAGACTGAAAAGAAGCTAGCCCCTGACGGAAAGACCGAACTATTGGACAAGGATGAAGTTGAAAGAAAGATGAAGTCACTACTGAATAAACTTACTTTGGAAATGTTCGATGCTATTTCATCTGAAATTTTGGCTATTGCAAACATATCAGTATGGGAAACAAATGGTGAAACGTTAAAGGCTGTGATAGAACAGATTTTCTTAAAGGCCTGTGACGAACCCCATTGGTCTTCTATGTACGCGCAATTATGTGGTAAAGTAGTTAAAGAATTAAACCCAGATATAACAGATGAAACTAATGAAGGTAAGACAGGTCCAAAATTGGTTTTGCATTACTTGGTTGCTAGATGTCATGCCGAATTTGACAAGGGTTGGACCGATAAATTACCCACAAACGAAGATGGTACTCCATTAGAACCTGAGATGATGTCAGAAGAGTACTATGCAGCTGCTTCTGCTAAGAGAAGAGGTTTAGGTTTGGTTCGTTTCATCGGTTTCCTATACCGTCTGAATCTGTTGACTGGAAAGATGATGTTCGAATGTTTCCGTAGACTAATGAAGGATTTGACGGATTCTCCATCTGAAGAAACTCTAGAGTCCGTTGTTGAATTGTTAAATACTGTTGGTGAACAATTTGAGACCGATAGTTTCAGAACGGGTCAAGCAACATTGGAGGGTTCGCAATTGCTCGATAGTTTGTTCGGTATTTTAGACAATATTATTCAAACTGCTAAGATTTCTAGTAGAATCAAGTTCAAGTTGATCGACATTAAAGAATTAAGGCACGACAAGAACTGGAACAGTGATAAGAAGGACAACGGTCCTAAGACCATTCAACAGATTCATGAGGAAGAGGAGAGACAACGTCAATTGAAGAATAATTCAAGATCTAATTCAAGACGTACGAACAACTCCAGTAATAGACACTCTTTCAGAAGGGACGCTCCTCCTGCATCAAAAGATAGCTTTATCACAACCAGAACATATTCTCAAAGAAATAGCCAAAGGGCTCCTCCTCCAAAGGAAGAACCAGCTGCACCAACTTCTACCGCAACAAATATGTTCAGTGCATTAATGGGAGAAAGTGATGACGAAGAGTAACATGAATAGATCATGTTAAGTATCGAAAATGTCACTTGGATACAAGGATGTTGGTAGAAAGTCTAATAAAATAATAAATTAATAGTACAACACAAATTTAATCTTACGTTTAATCCTGCGCTATTAATTGAAAATATATGCATGGAGAAGAAAAAAAAAGTGTCCCTAATTTACCATTGTTATATTTTCTCGATTAATGGGCTCATTTCTTTTCACTAAAAGCTATAAACAAGTTTGATGCATTTTAATGGGTAATCCTCTTACTGTGCTTTTCTTTCCTATCTTGTTCTATATGTCAATGCCTTTCTGTATTTTTATTTATAGCTTCGCCAGTCTTCGTTTACGATATGTTTTATATAATAGACCACTCAGCATATGTATAGTTTTGTATATTTATATCATTTATTAGCTGACGGCTTTAACTTCATATTTCGATTTAATCATGCTACTGCTTCACCATTTGTCCTTTTTTTTACAGAGGCCACGAAAGGAAAGGACCGTTTCCGGACAACAGAAATAATAAAGATATCAGAGCTTAAACTAGTAAATTGGTAGGAAAAAAACTCCCAATAGAACCGATTAACATCCACAGATTAACAAAACTCCAGGACAACGGTACTAATACACATACAACATGAGTTTAGAGGCTACAGATTCCAAGGCCATGGTTTTGTTGATGGGCGTAAGAAGATGTGGAAAATCATCCATTTGTAAAGTTGTTTTTCATAATATGCAGCCTTTAGATACATTATATCTAGAATCAACCTCAAATCCTTCTCTTGAGCATTTCTCTACTCTCATTGACCTGGCGGTGATGGAGCTTCCCGGGCAGCTAAATTACTTTGAACCGAGTTATGATTCTGAAAGATTATTCAAAAGCGTTGGGGCACTAGTTTATGTCATTGATTCTCAAGATGAATATATCAATGCGATCACAAATCTGGCGATGATTATTGAGTATGCCTATAAGGTTAATCCCTCCATCAATATAGAGGTCTTGATTCACAAGGTTGATGGCCTAAGTGAAGATTTCAAAGTTGATGCTCAACGTGATATAATGCAACGGACAGGTGAAGAGTTGCTTGAACTGGGGCTGGATGGTGTTCAGGTTTCCTTCTATTTAACTTCAATTTTTGATCACTCAATATATGAGGCATTTTCGAGGATTGTGCAGAAACTGATACCGGAGCTGTCTTTTCTGGAGAATATGCTAGATAATTTAATTCAACATTCAAAAATTGAGAAGGCCTTCTTATTTGATGTTAATTCCAAAATTTATGTTTCCACAGATTCTAACCCTGTTGATATACAAATGTATGAGGTATGCTCCGAGTTCATAGATGTGACGATTGATTTGTTTGATTTATATAAAGCGCCTGTTCTAAGAAATAGCCAAAAGAGCTCGGACAAAGATAATGTGATAAATCCTCGTAATGAGCTACAGAATGTATCACAATTAGCTAATGGCGTCATTATTTATTTGAGGCAGATGATTAGAGGCTTGGCATTGGTGGCGATTATAAGACCTAATGGTACAGACATGGAAAGCTGCTTAACGGTCGCAGATTACAATATTGACATTTTCAAGAAGGGGTTGGAAGATATTTGGGCAAACGCAAGAGCCAGTCAAGCTAAAAATAGTATTGAGGACGATGTGTGAAAGACGTAAGGCATGAAAATATTAGGGTATATAGATACATATTGAAAATGATAGTAGAGCCAATGACCAAACCAAGAAAGCCTACAGTACAGAGGTGCCAAAGTTTTTTTACTAATGGGGCAAATCATTTTTATTGCAAAAAAAGCACTCACGATGGGGGTCGAACCCATAATCTTCTGATTAGAAGTCAGACGCGTTGCCATTACGCCACGCGAGCTACTGTTTGTTGGAAGTTTTCAATTATTAATAAGTACATACCAACCTTAGCTAACATTACTATAACGACGCTGAGAAAGCTATACAAAAGATTTATCGATCGAGAATCATTGTTTCTTATTTTTTTCAGGAAGGATGAACACATTGTTCAGAATATTATCAATTAATAATTTATCGTACGGACGGTACAACAGCAAAATAAAATAGAAGCCGAATAAAAAAAAATGAAAAGGAATTCTTTGAAAAGAAAGTACATGGCAAAAACTGTAAAGTTACAAAAAAGAGGAAAGCCACTCCATACTTTTAGTAATATTCGATTGTGATGAGTTACGGCTTAACAGGTACCTCTTCTAAGCTAAGAGGAACTAGTTCAATATTTTCATGGACTCAGGTGAGGCACTTTTCTCGTAGAAGAATAGCCTATCCATTTTATCCATTCAAGAAATTGGGAAGACAACACCCGAAGAAGCATGATACAAACTTAAAGACTGCTATGAGACAGTTTTTAGGTCCAAAAAATTACAAAGGAGAATATGTCATGAACAAGTATTTTACGGTTCCGACGAATCATGTACCTAACTACATTAAGCCAGATTTGGAAAGGGGACAAAGTTTAGAACACCCGGTAACCAAGAAGCCATTGCAACTAAGGTATGATGGGACATTAGGTCCTCCTCCTGTAGAAAATAAAAGGTTACAAAACATTTTCAAGGATAGATTGTTGCAACCTTTCCCTTCAAATCCACATTGTAAGACGAATTACGTATTAAGCCCGCAATTGAAGCAAAGCATTTTCGAAGAGATTACTGTGGAAGGACTTTCTGCCCAACAAGTTTCTCAAAAGTATGGATTAAAAATTCCTCGTGTAGAGGCTATTGTTAAACTGGTTAGCGTGGAAAACAGCTGGAACAGACGGAATAGAGTATCTTCTGATTTGAAAACTATGGACGAGACTTTATATAGAATGTTTCCCGTCTTCGACTCAGATGCCTCTTTTAAACGGGAGAATTTAAGCGAAATTCCTGTTCCGCAAAAGACTTTGGCGTCAAGATTCCTCACCATTGCAGAGTCAGAACCTTTTGGGCCTGTTGATGCAGCCCATGTTTTAGAATTAGAGCCTGCTGTAGAGACCTTAAGGAATTTGTCTACTGTCGGGGAACATTCTAGTGGCCATCAACAATCCACTAATAAGAATACGAAGGTTATATATGGTGAGCTTGTCGAAGGTGAAAGATCACAATATAAATTTACTAACGCAAAGGTTGGAAAAGTGGGATACCGTTACGGTAGCGGAAATAGGGATAACAAGAAAGACAGAAGAATTGGCTTTAATAAACTGGGCCAAATGGTATATATATAACCACTTTTTGTCTTATGAGTGCTTTCTTGTATATGCGTATATGTCGTCATATTTTCAGCCATTATTACTTGTACATAAAATATTCTACATAAATTTATATATCCCATGAAAGAGCCATGGTCACGTTGGGCACATTTCTTGAATACTCGTTTGCAAGGCTTATTTTTCTGTCTTTTCACATCTTTCTATTTTAGTGCGAGAAATGCAGGACCTATGAAAAATTGGTAACAAAAATAATTAAAAGTAAATGCTATAAAATTGTGGGTAAATAAAAGTGGAACAAGAGCTGAGTTCACAACTCTACACTCTATATGGACAATATTCGAATTAAGCGCAATTGATAAATCACAACTCATTGACCATGGAATGTTTTGTACCGCTGCGTTGCGACTTAGATGGAAGTAATATAGAACAGTTACGTCAATCACACTTAAGCCGTAAATTTATTATATTTGATGAGCAACTGAATCTTTGGCTGTGGTTTCAAGGTAATTCGCAAGAGAACAAGAGATTTGTACTACAGAATATGATAATATTAATAAATGAAGCGCAAGTTACCAGAACAAGCACTATCGATGATTATTTTACCCAAGTTGAGAACAATGAAAATCTATGGAGGTTGAAGAACGACTGCTGTTCGAAGATTCTTTTCAAATCAAATGTTGTTATGAATAATGGTTATAATAATCAGATCAAATTTGTCTTTGAATATAAATCTGTGGATGCAAATTTCAATAACCAGGATTCATTACAAGATCCACAGGCAAAGTATACATTAGATAAGTACTCTAGCGAGGAGATTTTGCCAAGTTTTGAGCCAGTTTATTCCTGGTCTTCTGCAGCCACCAAATCATCCAAAAATACTAATAATCATCTGGAGAAAAATAACAGGGCGACTCATCGAGTTAGTTCTAAAAATAGCGAAGTCCACGAAGCGGACGTTTCTAGAAATCCGAATACATTTACTCTTAAGCTCCAATACCCAATATTCTCACTTTTGAATATGAGATTGAGAAACATCTCCTTGAAATCTGAGCATTGCATATTATCATCGTTAGACTTTCAAACTTCTAAAGCATCCGAACAACTGACCAAAAAATTTATTTATCCGCAAGAACACAATTCTTTTCTCAAACTGAACTTTCAAGAAATATCGTATAAACTAATCGACGGAACCTCTCAAATTGAACTAGATCCAATCTGTCCTTTGAAAGTGCCACTCACTGCATTTTCATACGATAGCATTAGCGCTACTTTTAAACTGGTTCTGTTACCCAAATCAACTCAACCACATCGTGTGAAAATCACCTTAGCGTACGAACTCGAGCTGCATCCCAATCTGAAGTTACCTGTGAGAACATCATGGGAAACAGAAGTCACATTGAAGCGTTCTATGCCAATTTCCTCGACATCTTCTCAATACTCGAGTAACAACAATAATACCAATCATAGCGCTTCTTTTAATGGTGCGGCCAACAACTTTAATTCTGGTGGTTTGGCCAATCTAAGATTAGGTGGGGTTTCCTCCTCAAGATTTAGTCTTGGAGCTGCTTCGACTACATCATTGGTGAATAGCAAATTAAGCAATGTAAAATTCAAGTTTATTAATAGCAATATAAAAGTTATTAAGGGCGAAAAGTTTACTATGAGGCTTCAGATCATTAACTCGTCATCATCCCCCCTGGATCTTGTTGTGTATTATAACAATACAATAAACCCAATCCCTTCAGCTAATAACGTACGTAACAGCAATGGTATAAACAACTGTGGCATGAATAATGGGACTATCCCCAATTCGCCCTTGACACTGGAAAATCAGTACCAACTGCATAATAAATATAGAAAAATTGCGGAGGGGATTATACTATTATCCAACGATTACAAAATTCCAGTTGTACCTCCGAGAGAAACATACTTCGCGGATTTACGATTTATTGGTATTATGTCCGGATATTATGGCACTCTCTCCGGACTTAAGGTATTGGATTTAAATACAAATGAACTTATAGAAGTTGGAAATGGCGCATCTGTGTTAATCCAGTAAGCGGAACAAGTATACATTTTATTAACATAGACTACATACTAATCTGTAACATTTCTATAAAAAAGTTATTATCATCACATTACACGATAGAAACACTTCCATATTTTTTTACACTGAAAGGGGCACCTAGAAGATTAAACAACTAAACTGAAAATATACGTGCTAGAAAAAGGGTTTTACAGCTTTACTTAGGCGTTGCGAGTCACCCAAAAGAGCAGTTGAAGGACGCCGCCGTTTCACTAGATACATATATATATAATGTCAGAGAAATTCCCTCCTTTGGAAGATCAAAACATTGATTTCACACCCAACGACAAAAAAGATGACGACACCGATTTTTTAAAAAGAGAAGCAGAGATACTTGGAGACGAGTTCAAGACTGAACAGGATGACATATTGGAAACGGAGGCTTCCCCCGCCAAAGATGATGACGAAATTAGGGATTTTGAAGAGCAATTTCCAGATATCAACTCCGCAAATGGCGCAGTCTCGAGCGATCAAAATGGTAGTGCTACTGTATCTAGTGGTAATGACAATGGCGAGGCAGATGATGATTTTTCCACATTCGAAGGTGCCAATCAGAGTACAGAATCCGTTAAAGAGGATCGTTCTGAAGTTGTAGACCAATGGAAACAACGTCGTGCTGTAGAGATTCACGAAAAGGATTTAAAGGACGAGGAGTTAAAAAAGGAATTGCAGGATGAAGCTATCAAACATATTGACGATTTTTACGATTCTTACAATAAAAAGAAGGAACAACAATTGGAAGATGCTGCTAAGGAAGCTGAGGCTTTCTTAAAGAAAAGAGATGAATTTTTTGGTCAAGACAATACGACCTGGGATCGTGCACTTCAATTAATTAACCAAGATGATGCCGATATCATTGGGGGTAGAGACAGGTCTAAGTTTAAAGAAATTCTTTTGAGATTGAAAGGTAACGCGAAGGCTCCCGGTGCTTAAATGATGATGAATAATAAGAACCATAATGAACTAAGGAAGAGAAGGGGCTTATTCTCTATCATTCCCGTCATACATGAGTATCATACTTGATAGGTTCAGTAAATAACTAATTCATACTGTAAATTCATTTATCAAGACAACTATAATATAGATTATTTACAAACTTGTAAACTCTTCTCTTCTAAAAAAACACATCACATAATACTAAGCTGAAACAAAAAGAATAGTATATATTTCCCAAAGTTGCAATGCCAATACTTTTTCAAGTAAACATTAACCAAGGACTTCGCAAAGAATTTTGCGAAAAATGGGCTGATTTTCATTTTACTTGTTGGATCCACGAAGGTGAATGTAAGAAGCATCACGATGCACCGCAATTTGTTGCCCATTAATCTGCGCCTTTTCGTGACGAATAAATATTCGATACACTGCCTTAATATAGTCCATTTTAGACTTGGAAAAAATCCCTTGGTGAAATATGAATTTATTATCTTTTCGTTTATATTTGCATAATTATCATCAATTGTAACTTCATGTATTTCATTTAGTCTGTCCATTACATGCTTCAAATTTGATGAAGATATGGGCCAATCATTATGGTTGTTGACCCCAAGGTATTGAGAAAAGTTCCTGATTTCATGGCCGCAGACATTCTTATTTGATTTCGTCCCTGAAGTAAAAAAGAATTTTAATGTTCTGTGATATACCGCCAAAACTGTGAAAATGGCATTGATTGTGAAGAAATCTATTAAAAATGGCCTATGGTCAAAAAGCACACGGAATGGTAACGAACTCCTGTCCAGTTTGGCAAATAACACAATAATCGCTAAACACACAAGAATTTGTTGGAATTTTATTAATGTACCCTGGGAAATTTTTTTTTTTTTCAACCATTGTGTTAATTTTGCGATCTTTAATTTAGAGGCTATAGCTTCCACAAGAAAGTGTGCGATAATCCACGAAGGTACCTCACCCTTGGTAAGCATTAACGATATTCCTACAATGGAAGACCAGTGAATATAATGATTTTTTAAAAATGGGAACTTCATCAAAGTTGGATATAGTATGTTCAGCAAGACTAATATAGTAGACTCTCTTAGCCATGGCATAATATCATTTATTTGAATATTTTCACCCTGTAATTTTTTCAATTTCCATTTTTTGACATAAAATACTAGGTTTATTCCATAGACTTGGGTTATTCTTTTCAAGATGATGACGAGTTGTTTTCTTCTCTTCTTGTTCAAGAGGAGTAAAAGCCTTCTTATTATCTGCTTGAAGCCAGAAACTGCTTTCCCAGTACCATTTGGACGATTGTGTTTCATATAGTTAGCAAGTGTATACTCTCATTAGCTCTGTTCGCGATGTGTATTTCGTGGTGCTTTATATAGGGTTTTTAACTTTTCCCCATGAACATTCGCTGTTATGTATTCGCAACTAAAAATAATGTCTCTCTTTAATTTTAATTTACATCCAAAGTACGGAAATGGTAACTAAACTATATACAAAAAAAGTTCGCTCAAAAAAAAGTTTAACTATTGTCCAATTGTGCCCATTTTGGTAAATCTGTTTTGAACTTGAATTTGCCATTAATCTCCTCATACTTCCAAGCATGCAACCATAATTCTAGGTCTGATAGCACAGGATCCTTTAAATCAACAGTATGACATTCAGGACAAAATGTTTCCATTGTCTGACAATTATTTTTTGTCTCATCGACAAATTTTTGAAACCTCACTTTCAATTCCTCAGCATCTAAATCCTGCTGATCCTCCCATCTAGGAAACTGAGTTATAAACTTAAGCCTTTCGGGGTATTTTGTAATATGCGAACAATAAACACTATCGTTGACGATGGGATGACCGAGCCTAGCTAAATGGATTCGAATTTGGTGTGTTCTTCCAGTTATTGGCTTACAAGCGACGACAGTTTCATCAGCATGAGAGAAGTATCTTATTGGGTAGAACTTGGTAATAGCATCCTTCGATGCCGATAAACCAACTGGAAACTGTCTCTTTGGATCGATAGAATATATGGGTGTCATTTCCACTGTAACTTTGGAAGTGTCCTCAAAAGTCGTTTCCGCTGCATTTTCATTGTCCAATATCAATTCGGAGTGAGGAAATCTTCCCTTGACCCTTGCCAAGTAGATCTTAATCATATCTCTTGAACGAATACTCTTCTGGATTTCCCCCGCACTCTGACTGTTCTTGGCCAATATCAACAAGCCTGATGTGATCTTGTCTAACCGATAACAAGGAAGAGCATCTACACCATGGAACTTCAGTAATTCAGTAATTGTGTTCTGGTAAAACTGACCGGTTGGATGCACTGGTATACCACTGGGTTTATCAATGACGAGGATACTCTCATCTTCAAAAACAATATTGAATCCCGCTATTCTGCCAGGTAAATCCTCCGCTTCAACTTCCTGGCTACACCATTGTTTTACCGGCGGTTCGTGCTTATGCGTAGTTGTTTCTAAAACATCATGATTCTTGATTATGGTAGTCATGAGATGATCTGGTACCAGCGGCACACCATCTCGGATCAACCTATATGTGCCTTTCCTTATTTGGTCCAAATAATAAGCTCTTGGGCGAAGTTTAAATTCACTAACGAGAACGTCTATTAGTAACTTACCCAACCAGCGCCCCTTCACGAACGCTGATCTTCTGTTATAATAGGGCCGTACCTTTCTCAGTCCATTCTGTGTATATACCTCAATAACTTTGATAGTTGACATACTTGACAATCATCCTTTTGCCCACTGATTGTCTCGAGCAATCGTCAATAAAGTTTTCACAAGAAACATTTATTTGCCTTTTAATGAAAGAAAAAAAGTAAATTTTTCATTAACTTTTATCATTGTTATCAATCTTCTTGTATGACAGCAAGCTATATATACATACATATGCAAATCTAATGTACATAATTTCAACTATTCATACCATTAGTACCATAAAGTCATTCTTTTTACTGTAAACTACACTTGCATTATCCTTCCTCGTCCCTCTTTATTCTTATAACGTTGAACAGTGATTTCTTACCATGTGTATTTTTGTACTCAACCCGCAAAAGATAAGCATCCTCATACAGAAGTATTATTATTACCACTGTTACTTTTATTGTCGTTATTTGTCTTGCGTTTTTATGTTTATGGAGATAAAGTGGGAATGACTTTATCATATGCAATTATTAGCCGCTATAAGGCTAAGATTCTTCAAATTTATTTCATTTTTCTTTTACCCTTGCCACCCTTGCCCAGTTGCTCCTCCTCTGCGGTTAGCAACGCATCGCGCTCCTTTTTAGCTCTTGCTTTTTCTTGTCTTTTTTGCTCTTCCTCTAATTTTTTGGCATTCTCTTTCCTCGAACCTTGTTCCCATTTAGAAGCTTCCTCCGCTTCTAGCTGCTCCATTTGTGCTCTTTGTTTAGCATGTGCCTGATCTCTTTTTCTTGCTAAGCCAGCTGCTTTCTTTGCGGCGGATTCTGAAAATCTTTTACCCATCTTTTTACTTCCTCTTTGCTATTCTATTATTTCCTGTATAGGCAGGTTTTGTGCTCAATTGATAAATTCTTTTACCTATTAAATATAAACTTGAGTTTCAACTTATTCAGCTTTATTTTAAACATTATACAAGTTTTTCATTTTGAGGGGTCTTTAACTGGAAAAAAAAAGCTTTCACGACTCAAAGAAAAAAAAAAAAATTTTTTTAGGGTAAAAAAAAACTAAGGGCTAATATGAAAAATACAAAGGTTATGTTACTTTAAAATGAGGTTTGGAAGAAGGAGAAAGACAAAAAAGCAGGGCACATGTCAAACTCTTGGAAACTTGAGATCCTAGCCCTAACGCATGTGCTACTTCAAGGAATTCTTCTTATATATGACAACTATTCCAATTTGATGCTAAAACTAGCCCAAAGTGGTTGATGCTGTATCAATTGGTAAAGAATCCTCGATTTTCAGGAGCATCCAACGACGAAGATGAGGATTATTAAGGGCAGAAAGCGAGGCAAGAACAAGAAGCCAACGCTAATTTTAAAAATTCATGTCATTCAAGCTGAAAATATTGAAGCCTTGAAGACATTCAATTGTAACCCGGTATGTTTTGTTACCACTAATACATTTTATAGTCAAAAGACGAACAAGCTCAAGAACTCAAATACACACTGGAATCAAACCTTGAGGATCAAACTTCCGAGAAATCCAACATCTGAATGGTTAAGGATTATAGTATACGACGCCCTACCAACCGGAGCTCCCCCTACTACCCCCAGTAGACCAAGGACAACCACTGCAAATACATCTTCATCGACACTGTCAAATTCAGGGCTAAGTTCTCACTCTCATTCGTCGAGAAATTTGAATGTTACGTCCAAAGGTAATCAAACTTCAACATCAATTAATTCAGTATCATCTTCAGCTACACCGGCCCCTTCACATTCTTCCTCTTCTCTCTCAACAACAGGTCCCGGGTCCACACACAAAAATAGGATTAATAGCTATCTATATTTGGGTGAAGCAAAAATTTCATTACTGGATTTATTCAAGAGGAAGGACACCACGACGAGCTATAAATTTTCAATTGAAGCTCAGCGGTACCATCTATACGATATGAAAAGAGGGAAAGACCAAGATTCCTTGAACTGCAACTTTCTAGTGGGCGATATTTTGCTTGGATTTAAGCTAGAATGTAACGTTAAAAGAACCCCGACTTTTCAGGCTTTCAATGCTTGGAGAAATGAGTTGAATACTTACTTGGGCAGAATAGATAGAAATAAGGCCCGCATGAGATCTTCTAGTTCTTTGCCACCTCCACTAGAAGATATGTTGAGCAATAGTTCAGCTGTTAGTGGAAATGAAATACGACGCGAGAAACCATATAGCGATACTGATCTAGCCCACGATGAAGAGGTCAATGCCGAGGATGAAATAGATGCTGAGGAATCTATTGAAGATATGAATAGCAGCGGCAGCATTTGTACGGAGAGGAGGTACGATATAGACAATGATACTATATTCGACTCTATATCTGAGGTTGTTTCGCTAAATGATGAAGAACTAGATATTCTAAATGATTTTGAAGAAGCAGATCATCCAAATGTGCCAGACATAAATGTGCATGACATCGACGAAGATACCCGTATCAGTCTATCTTCAATGATAACAGCTTTAGATGAATATGATATCGTAGAACCAGAAGATGTTGCAAAATTACCTGCAGTGTCGGAAAATGACATAACATCAGTGGATGACGAAGAATCTGAAAACCAACAGGAAAGTGATGAGGAGTTTGATATATATAATGAGGATGAGCGTGAAGATTCTGATTCTCAATCAAAAGAATACATTGGGAGTCGGCTTTTACACCTGCAAAGGGGTAAACATAATAAATCATATGCAAATTACTTATACAGAAGAGCAAAAAGTAACTTTTTTATATCGAAAAAGGAACATGCGATGGGGGTAGTATTTATGCATATTGGGGCTATCAAAAATTTACCTGCATTAAGGAATCGGTTGTCCAAGACTAATTATGAAATGGATCCATTTATCGTTATTTCGTTTGGTAGAAGAGTATTCAAGACATCTTGGAGAAAACATACTTTAAACCCAGAATTTAATGAATATGCCGCTTTCGAAGTTTTTCCCCATGAAACGAATTTTGCTTTCAGTATCAAAGTTGTTGATAAAGACTCATTTTCATTCAATGATGACGTTGCAAAATGCGAACTGGCTTGGTTTGATATGCTGCAACAGCAACAACATGAAAACGAATGGATACCTTATGAGATACCATTGGATCTCACTGTTGAGCCAGCACATGCTCCTAAGCAACCGGTATTATATTCGAGCTTCAAATATGTTTCATATCCGTTCTTAAAAAAGAGCTTTTGGAAAGAAGCTGTTGACACATCAGTCAACTTAGAGAGACTCGACATTATTCAAGTAATGCTCTATCTTGAACGTCTTGGTTCATTCACGATGGCCGATTCTTTTGAACTCTTTCAGCATTTCAATAAATCTGCTTGGGCCGGCCAGAGCATTACTAGATCACAATTAGTTGAAGGGCTACAGTCATGGAGAAAATCCACTAATTTTAAACGCATCTGGACATGTCCTAGATGCATGCGTTCATGCAAACCAACTAGAAATGCTAGACGTTCTAAACTGGTTCTAGAAAATGACTTGATAACCCATTTTGCCATATGTACGTTTTCAAAAGAACACAAAACTTTAAAGCCGTCGTACGTCTCATCTGCATTTGCATCCAAGAGATGGTTCTCTAAGGTTTTGATAAAATTAACTTATGGTAAATATGCTTTGGGATCTAACAATGCAAACATCTTGGTTCAAGACCGAGACACAGGGATAATTATTGAGGAAAAAATAAGCGCACACGTAAAGTTGGGAATGAGGATTATATACAATGGTAAAAGTCCCGAGTCTAAAAAATTTAGATCCCTCTTGAAGACTTTATCAATCAGGCAAGGCAAAAAATTTGACAGCACTGCATCTGCCAAACAAATTGAACCTTTCATAAAGTTTCACTCGCTAGACCTTTCACAATGCCGAGATAAAGATTTTAAAACATTCAATGAATTTTTTTACAGGAAACTAAAACCAGGAAGCCGGCTGCCTGAAAGTAATAATAAAGAAATATTGTTTTCACCAGCAGATTCAAGATGCACAGTGTTCCCAACTATACAAGAATCGAAGGAAATATGGGTGAAAGGAAGAAAATTTTCTATTAAGAAACTAGCCAATAACTATAATCCGGAAACATTTAATGACAATAACTGCAGTATTGGTATATTTAGACTGGCGCCACAAGATTATCACCGGTTTCACTCACCATGTAATGGTACGATTGGAAAACCTGTATATGTGGATGGAGAGTATTATACTGTAAATCCAATGGCCGTTCGTAGTGAGTTAGACGTCTTTGGTGAAAATATCAGAGTTATTATCCCCATCGATTCTCCTCAATTTGGCAAACTACTGTACATACCTATTGGTGCAATGATGGTTGGATCCATACTATTGACCTGCAAAGAAAACGATGTAGTTGAGAGTGGACAGGAGCTGGGCTATTTTAAATTTGGAGGTTCTACTATAATAATCATTATCCCGCACAACAACTTCATGTTTGATTCCGACCTTGTGAAAAACTCTTCAGAACGCATTGAAACGTTAGTCAAAGTCGGGATGAGTATAGGACACACATCAAATGTGAATGAATTGAAGAGAATCCGTATTAAAGTAGACGACCCAAAGAAAATTGAACGGATCAAGAGAACAATTAGTGTTAGCGATGAAAATGCCAAGAGTACAGGAAATGTAACATGGGAATATCATACTTTACGGGAAATGATGAATAAAGATTTTGCTGGGCTATGAAGCCGCCGAAAAATTGGCTGTAGTTAGTGGTTACCAAAATGGAAAAAAAAAAAAAACATGAACAATCTCCCTCAGACTTTATTATAGACTATAGCGTGTACAAACAAGTCATCGTTGATAATGAAAGCAATGGTTTCATACCAGGAAATTTCCTATGAAAAATATGCATTTTTATTAGTAACAAAAGAAACTATATTCCTAGTCCTCTTGCAGAAAATACGATATAATACTTAAGTTAATATTTACAGTGCAGTAAGTACCTTTTTCATGACCTCATATTCGTTTGTTCCTCTTGCAACCTGAATGGAATTTTTTTCAAAGGTACTTCTCGGCCTTTCTTGTTAGATTGCTTTCCATATGTTTTATCGGAACCCAATCTAGCATAATTTATAGTCCTTTTCTCCTTTGAAACATCAATACGATCTAGGAAACTTTGTGAGAGAGATGGTATAATGGATTGGCATAAAATGGAGAGGATTCTAGACGTTTCCATAGCCAAAAATATTATATTGTCTTGTTGATCTAATTCCCTCTCCCAAGGTTTACTATTTTGAACCAAAGTATTTGCATCGTTGATAATACTCCAAACATGCCTTAGCAGTTGAGGATACTGGAATATGGCTATTTTTTCGTCAAAAACCTCTTGTGATTTGTTGAGTAGTTTAGCCAGATTCTCAATTCGTTCGGAGACTATTGGTTCATTTTGGAAAATCTCCTGAAATTGAAAATTTGCCTTGTCGCTAAATTTCATAACAGCTCTTTCAATATTGAATTTCGAGCCACAACATCTGTTAATCAGATTGCCCCATTTGGATACTAAAAGCTCTCTTGTCTCGTATAATTTGGCTTCTTGAAAATCGCCGTCCTCTTCCAGTTTAGAATTTTCTAACAAGAACCAACGCACAATATCGGCTCCATAATAACGTGCCATATCAATCGGATCTACAACATTACCCAAACTTTTGGACATTTTCATTCCATTGCAGAGCCAGTGTCCATGAACAACAATTTGTCTTGGTAAAGGCAGTCCAGCAGCCAGTAAAAAAGAAGGCCAATATACGGTATGGAATTTCGCGATATCCTTTCCTATCACGTGAATGGTGTTTCGCTGCACTTCTTTTGGGTATGGTATTAACAATTGGCCTTTTACGTTTGATTTGTCGCTATAATGTCTTGAAACTACTTCAGTAGCATTACTCAAGATGGACGGTATGCCACCGATGGAGGAGAGGTAGTTACACAAGGCATCAAACCACACATAAACTTTTTGGGACGGATCATTAGGAGTCGGTATACCCCATTTAAGTCTCGCAGAGGGTCTCGATATCGATAAATCTGGCAATGTCCCACCGGTTTCTAGTTCTTTTAGAATTTGGTCTCTTTTAGAAGCAGGAAAAATGAAATCTGGATTCTTTCTTATATGGTCAACTATTTTCTTGTTAAATAAGGATAGCCTAAAGAAGTAATTTGTCTCTGACTGATAAACTACTTCGTTTTTCGATTCTGTATTCAGATACTTACCATCATTTTTGGGGTCTTTAATAACCTTGGATTCAGGATAGAATGTTTCATCAGAAATGGAATACCAACCCTTATGTTCGCCCATGTAAATATAGCCATTTTTCAAACAAAGTTCCCATAATTTCACCACGTTTTCAATGTGGTCAGGATCCGTAGTCCTTATAAATCTTGTATAATTAATGCCATATATTTTGTCTAATTGAACAAACTCTGGGTATAGCTTATCGACGAACTTTTTTGGCTGATCGAAGCCATTGCTTTCACTAGCACACTGGATTTTCAATCCATGTTCATCAGTACCTGTGGTAAAGAAGGATAGATTACCTTTAAATAATTGCCATCGATGGTAAACGTCACTTAATAAGCTGGAGTAAAGATGGCCGAGGTGCGGTTTGGCATTGGGATAGAAAATTGGCGTCGTTACGTGGGAGACCTTAGAGTACAGACGATGCACAATTGATCGACATTGCATGTTTTCTTTCGATCAAAACCTATGCTTTCCTTATTTACCTCTGGAGAATAGTAACATTAAAATTTACATTCTTTTTTCACAGTTGTGCGGATTTATTTGTTTGAAACCACCATTGGACTACGTTTTAGTTTTTAAAGAAAGAGAAGGCACTTCGTAATCCAATGTTGCCTAGTACTGGTATTGCTTGCACTATACAAGGAAGTAAGTGTGATTATGTAATGCTGTATACACTCTTTATTCAAACATAGTTCAGAAAAACATATATACAAATATCGCCCCTAAGCCAATTCCCTTCAGACAAAAATTACCATGAGGGCAAAAACACTGTAGAAAATCAACAGTGGGTAGGCAATTAGCAATCTTGCATTTTGCAATTGGAGCAAAGAATTTAAAAATCCAGACGAGGTCCAAGTACTCCAAATTACAAATAGTACTGATACAACATAACCTGTAGTGTTGTTCAAACCATGGAAAATGCCCAGTAAAGAAAGGAAACACAGAGGCAAAAAGCAGTATCCTAAGATGGACGCTGTATTGAAAAATTGTAGGTTCGTTTGAATGGAAGTATCGTTATTGCTCATTAATTTCGATAGATTGTGCAAAGAAATGGTACCAAACAAAGCGACACCATAGATATATCCAAAATGAACCTTTCCAGCCATCAATAGAAAAAGTCCGAATAACAAAAAGAATATCAAAGGCCCAGCCAAATCTGAATCGTTTAGAATTTCTTGTGGCACACCACTACCAAAACGTATTGGTATAAGAACCATTTTAGTTTTCGTTATGATATGATCGAAATTTATTCCAATTTCCTCCAGTAATGGAGGTTCATGTGCATATCCCTTAGTTGAAAGAGCATGTAAAATACCTACAGGCAAAGGGTCGGGGGCAACACCCAAATTGTTATCGTTGCCAGTATTAGAAGAACCGACGGTATTTTGAAAACTCATTGACCCTTGGGGAACGGCAAATTGTGCAGAAGGCTGATAAAAGCCACCGCCATTATTAGCATTGTTACTAGTATTGTAGAAAGACATCTCGAGAGGGACTAATAGTTGTCTTGCAGTACTTCCCGTCCAATTTGTAGCTGTTATAAGATGACTTGGTTCGTGTCACGTAGTTACCTCACTCAAATAGCAAAATAATCAATGGTTACCCGAAGTGAAAATTTTCGTGATAATAGCGATGAGATTTAAACCCAGTTATAAAAGTCGTACAATATTGAAGCTGTTGATATTGGAATTGAACAAGTACTAACGAGATACGCATTATCAAAACTAACGTAACAAGCACTACAAAATGGGTATTATCGACAAAATCAAAGCCATCGAAGAAGAAATGGCCAGAACCCAAAAAAATAAGGCCACAGAACATCATCTGGGTCTTTTGAAGGGGAAATTGGCTAGATACAGACAACAACTGCTAGCTGATGAAGCTGGTAGTGGTGGTGGAGGAGGGTCTGGTTTTGAAGTGGCAAAATCAGGTGACGCTAGAGTAGTTTTAATAGGTTACCCCTCCGTCGGTAAGTCCTCCTTATTGGGTAAAATTACCACCACCAAGTCTGAGATCGCTCATTATGCTTTCACGACATTGACATCCGTTCCTGGTGTATTGAAGTACCAAGGTGCAGAAATCCAAATTGTGGATCTTCCAGGTATTATTTATGGTGCTTCGCAGGGTAAAGGTCGTGGTAGGCAAGTTGTTGCCACAGCAAGGACCGCAGATCTAGTATTAATGGTTTTAGATGCCACAAAGAGTGAACATCAAAGAGCATCTTTGGAGAAGGAGCTGGAAAATGTAGGCATCAGGCTTAATAAAGAGAAACCAAATATTTACTATAAGAAAAAAGAAACTGGTGGCGTGAAAGTTACGTTTACCTCCCCTCCAAAGACCAATTTAACCGAACAGGCAATCAAAATGATCTTGAGAGATTATCGTATCCATAATGCAGAAGTTCTGGTAAGAGATGACCAATGTACGATTGATGATTTTATCGATGTTATTAACGAACAACATAGAAATTATGTCAAATGTCTTTATGTGTATAATAAGATAGATGCAGTATCATTAGAAGAGGTGGATAAACTTGCCAGAGAGCCAAACACCGTTGTTATGTCCTGTGAAATGGATTTGGGATTACAAGACGTCGTTGAAGAAATTTGGTACCAGCTGAACTTGAGTCGTGTGTATACAAAGAAGAGAGGTGTTAGACCAGTATTTGATGATCCTCTAGTGGTAAGAAATAATTCCACTATTGGTGACTTATGTCATGGTATCCACAGGGATTTCAAAGATAAGTTCAAATACGCATTGGTTTGGGGTTCTTCTGCCAAACATTCTCCTCAGAAGTGCGGCTTAAACCACAGGATTGATGATGAAGATGTAGTTTCTTTATTCGCGAAATAGTATAAATGAATAGATTTTAAAGAAACATGAAAAAACAAGATCAGCATCGAGAACTGTAGTACGGAGCAGAGATTTTGCATGACTAAACGGACTCATTTTCCTTGTAGTAGAAATAAATGCTGAAAATAGGTTTTTTAGTGAGAACCGGAAGGTGTTACTTTCATGGTATATTCGTATATACTTTTATAATGTAATTTGAAGAGCTCCGTTCATAAAAATTGTCATTCTGGGCTTCAAATGAATAAATAAACCCGAATGACAATGAAATCTCGAAATTATAATAGTGGTACCTAGTGTAGTAAGTATAAAGGAACCTTCTCTGTTGTATCTCAGAATGGGATACCTCAGTATGACAATACATCATCCTAAACGTTCATAAAACACATATGAAACAACCTTACAGCAAAACGAACAGAATGAGCAACATGAAAATAAAACTCTGCCTTCCTTAGCTAACCTACTCTAACGTATAAGTATCTGAACAATTGGTTTAGATCCAAGATTCCGCGCTTCCACCATTTAGTATGATCCATATTTTATATAATATATAGGATAAGTAACATTCCGTGAATTAATCTGATAAACCGTTTTGACAACTGGTTACTTCCCTAAGACTGTTTATATTAGGATTGTCAAGAACCTTGACATTACCCAATTGCATGATGCAATAATCTCATATAAATAACAAGCGCAAGTGGTTTAGTGGTAAAATCCAACGTTGCCATCGTTGGGCCCCCGGTTCGATTCCGGGCTTGCGCAATGTTTTTTCCATCCCCAAGTATGGGAACTAAAATAGCTAAAAATAAGTATGAAGTTATATTTTTAAACCTATTTACAGTGTACAAATAAATAATATATCATAAATGACACAGACGTATGTTTTAGGATGCAAAAGTTCAAGCTGCCCTTCCTAATTGAGTGACCCGACCCATCTACCAGAAGCGCCACCAGCTTTTAACCTGCTTATCCTGGACTATTTCCTTTGTTTTCTCCTCCGTTTCAGATCTTAGCTGAGACAGTTCATTTCTGATCCTAGCCAACTCTTCTTTTTGCACCTCCTCCGCCCTCACCTTAGCAAAGTGATCTCTGCTTTGAACGTTATCACCGTTCCTTTCCCAAGGTGATTGAAGGGGGCCCGTCTTCCAAATTGGATCGTCACTTTGAGAAGTTTCCTTAACAATTTTCATCAAAGCCTGCTGCTCCGACTGACGTAGTTTTTTCTCCCTCTCATATTGTAAACGTAATTCTGGGGAAAGCTGGCTGATTAACTGTTGATCTGTTGGCGTTGTGTACTTGAAAAGCAGAAACCCGCTTCCAATAATAGCGCCACCAATTGCATAGACTTTCAACCAACGTACCCACAATGGTCTTTCCATACCCAAATAATGCTTATACTGTCTTTGTTTTGCTATTACTGCCTCTCTAGGAGTTATCGCGCACTGCATGTATATAAAATTTTATCTTGATAAAATACCCCGGGGGATGAGCAAAAAAAGGGATATGGGGAATGAAAAGTGAGATAAACTAGCAATAATCTATTCTAATAAGTAGAACATTCACAAAGACTATTATGGTGTAATTCTGAAAGGATTTACGAGAGCACAAATACTATTATGTATAATTCTGACTGCAGAATCCGGCAAGCTTGATTTAATATCACTTAAGGAAGTAATATCGTTAATTGATAACCGAATATGAATCTCAATGCATATTTTGAAGCATATCAAGCCATTTTTCCTTTTCTGTTGGAGGCATTTTTAAGGAAAGAACAAAAAGTATAAAACACTTCGGTTAATAATAAATGATATGTGAATTTTTTTGAAAATATGTAAAATAAATAAGTAATAAATAAAAATAAGATGTGTTTATCGTAATGTACTATACAAGCCTTCCAAGCCGACTTCTGTAATAAAAAAAAAGGTGCAGCTTAATGTTTGACGGTTCCTATCCTCTCTCCCTTATAAGCTGTAGTTAACCAATCAACTCACCAAACAAAAATGGGGTGAATACTCTAATAGCTGTGATCAAAATCATAATACCTTCCAATAAAGCCATTGGTAATCCCAAGAAACCACGTTCTTCCATGTTCAAGTAAATGGTGTAAAAAGCGACAGCGAAGAAAACCCTGGTCAATTGCAAAGGCTTTGGCAAGACACCAGACAGAAATTCAACGGGTTTGTTGACACAATCGCCACCTCTTTGGAAATATTTGAAACAACCTTTTTGTAATGCCTTCAAGTTATCGCTGTCAGCAGCGAACAAAGAATACAAAGCCACTGACAAAACGTTAATAACGGAATCGTAACTCTTTCTTTCGAAATGGTAGTCTAGTAATTCATCCAAAACCTTTTCACGGTCGCTGAAGTCTAGGTCACCTATTTTCTTAATCAACAAGACAACATCATGCAAACCGACAGTCATACCACCACCAGTCAATGGATGTCTCATATTTAGAGCGTCACCGATAACACACATACCAGTGACGTCGTTTTGTCTAGCTGGCAAGTAGGAGTTTGGCATAGCTCTAAATTTACCTTGGCTGACGGCTTCATCAAATGAAGGACGTAGACTCTTTGGAATGAAAGGTTGGACATCCTTAATCATCCAACTCTTGATATCAGCTGGGACCTTTGGAGAGTTGTAAGCACAAAGGATTCTTGTTTCTTCTGGACTGATTTGGTAAACCAAGATTGGCATATGATCACTACCAAGAATAACGTGACCGTGCATAGGAGCAGGATTCTTAGCATTGAACAAAGACATACCGACAAACGAAGAACCGACAGTTGGAACATGGTCTGGGTGCAATTCCTTTCTGAAACGTGAAAAGATACCGTCACAGATAAATGTCAAGTGGGCTTTGAATTCCACCTTGCCACGGCCATCAATGTCAACCTTGGCACCAACAACCTCATTCTTTTCATCCTTCAATATCTCAATACAGTTACCTTGCACTCTAGTAACATTTGGCTCTTGAGCAGTAATGTTTCTCAAGTTGTTCAAGAATCTACCATGAACAAAAGCAACACCCCTTTCTCTTTCATCATCTTCGTAATCCTTGATGTGAATAGTGCTGTCTTCCAAGACCTTGTCATTACCATCTTTGACCAAGTCCTTCAATTTTTCAACTTTAGGGATATCGGCCTTGTAAGGGTATGGAATATCAACTTGTTCGCCGTTGAAAAAGACGGTATAACCGGTAACAGGATATGCTTCGATGTTGTTGATAGATTGAATCATACCCAGACTTCTCAATGCTCTAACACCACCTGGTTGCATCAATTCACCAACAATTCTATCAGGCATAGCCCAGTCACGTTCTACGATAAGAACTTTCTTACCCTTTCTTGCTAGACCAGTAGCAACACATGGACCGATAACACCAGCACCGATGACAATCGCATCGTAGGTAATTGTGTTGTCGGCATTAATCAATTCAGGTGCAACGTTAACAGCAGACATGACCCTTTTCTCGATATGTTTTTCTGTGATTTTTTTTTTCAATTGTTCGAAATAACCTGTATTGTTCAATACTGGACAATTGTTCTGATATATATTTATATATAATTTTCAATGAAAAAAAAAAAAAAAAGAAAGAAAATTAGAAGCTAGAAAGAAATAAGGAAAAGGAAAAGCAAACAACAATAGGAAAAAAAAGCATAGAAACATATAATAGATTAAATACAAAAGATTTATTATACATGCGAGGTAAGACTATTGTCTAAGACTTATACCCGACCGAGAGCAGCCACGGCATGCATCGACTACGAGCGTATTGTGTTATATCAGCTCTGTCCGATACACTGCTTGCCTTTTGTACGAGCTCGGCCGAGCTATACGAAGGCCCGCTACGGCAGTATCGCATTAAAGCGACGCAAATTCGCTGATGGTTTGGTAGAAGAGCTTGCAGAACGATTCCCATTCGCCACGATCCCGTAGAGTGCCCTGAACCACGCTCATGTCCATGTTCATACCATTCACGTTTGTGGAGCAAACGTTTAGGCCGAACGCAAATCTCAAGGCGCCTGCAGACTGCGAGAAGATTAAATCCCGAACGTAGTACGGCTTGGTCGTATCTTGCGAGACAAGTCCTGTATTACTGATGATTGCACCGCCTCTTTGCTGGTGCAAATAAGAGTTGGCAAGAAGGCTGTCTATATTCTTGTTTTGAACGATAAAATCAAGTTGTAGGACCCCCAGACCAATCAAGTGGTCACCGTTGTCGTACGATTCTAAAAAGCGGTCATAGTAGTATTCGACAAGACTCCAAAACTTGTCATTGTCACCTTCGGGAATGTCGAATGAGGAGATTAGATAGGCGTAATGCGAACCTCCAACGTTGGAGCCGTATTTATAAGAATCTCTTAACTCTTCATCGTTTGGTAAAAACCTTCTTGCGTTGCTTGGAATAGCCACATCGAACCCATACTCGAGAAGAGATTTTGTGAACAGCTTATCCAGTCTATACAGGGCTACAAGAAAGCACGCTTGAATGAAGGGTGTTAGGGTGCACCCATCGTGAACATTTTTCTTGATCTGAGCTCTGATTTGTTCTACTTGCTTAGTACTGAAATGCAACAAGTAATTGTAACTAGCATTAGCATTACTAGAGGGGCTATATCTAGCTGTAAGTGTAGATTCGCTGGAGGTTTTAAAATTACAATGTTCATAAATGAAGGTTGTTAAAAAGAATTTGGGTAATGAAGTCAATGCTGGCTTGTAGTCAATACGATCCGTAATCGGTTTTGGCAATTTAGAAATTTCAGTGTAGTCTCGATCATAGTCAATGATGACTTGATCTTCGATGAACTCTTCATCATAATCAAACCCTTTTTCTTCGATTTTACAAAAGAGTAGAGCTAAATCTTTGAAAAAATTCGATCCACTGACACCGTCGGAGCCGCAGTGGTTAGTGACATAAACGAAGTTTTTCCACGTTTCAAACCCATCAGTATCCTTACCTGGTAAACAAATCAATCTCCAATTAGGCCTCTTCGGATTACCCAGAGGTATGATTACAGGGCTAATCAATTCGATTAACCTATTGGTGACTTTGAAATCATCCTTTTTGAACTGTTCTGAGATTTTCTCCATGACTTCTCTGTATTCTGGTTGATTATTCATAATCAAGTCATCGAATTCAAGATGAGAAATCACCTTTATGAAATCATGCTGTGGAAAAGGTTTACTAAGGTACTCTTCGCTAGAGTAGTACGCTTCATGATGAGGATAATGCTTAGGAATGATTGTATGCGCAAGAGTTGAGTATTTTTGAAGTAATACTTTCAAGACAAGCATTAGTTGTCTCTTATTAACACCTTTATTCAATTCCGCGTAAACAGTAAAATTCGAGTACATTTTCTGCCTACTCAAAACAGCAAAGTAGTTTTCCAAGTGGCCCATACGTCTTGCATGGCCACGGTCTATCAACTCTTGAGTGATATGTGGTTCGTATCCTTCTATATCTTCCATAATTAACCTGGACAATTTTTATTGCTGAAGTTATTATTCGTTTGAAAGTCTCAGTACTGTTTGTACGCATTAGGAATGACATTGCTGTTACTGCAGAATTGCCCTACACATTTGTTGTTGTCTTTTAAGTAACAATTTGCTCTATTTTCACAGACCTCGAAGAAACGTAAATCTTGACAACAAATGTTTACGATCGTTTAGGTGTATGAAAAAATATAGAATACCAAAATAGGAAACTCGTTGAATTCGTTTACTCATTATCCCGCAATATTTATCGGTGGCCTACAGAGTTCAATGTAGCCTGAGATTGTGGCGATTGAAATACTGATTACTTAAAATTTGCTAAAGCCTGTTCTATCTGAAGAAAAAAAAAAAAAATGGATGAGCCTTCCAGTTCATTGAAATTCTTCAGTCTTATTTTTTTTTCAAAAAGAAAAGTTTCAGTACCCTGTTCCAAAAAAAATGAAAAAAAATGAAAATCCAGTACCCTTCCCATAAAAATTAAAAGTTCCATTATTTATGGGTAAGTAAGTACCACTGATTATATACCATATTTATAAAGTGCATGAATTTATTACTATATATTGCTTTTTCTGACGTGCTTCCTTCACTATTTATGGCCACTAGTACTACTATTATGGTGGCCATGGTGGCTAGTTTGATGGTAATTTCTACTATGGCCATGACTGTGCATTGCCGACCCGTTCGCTGGCATGCCAGATGGACCTGATCCCATCATTCCTTGGAAGGGTATCCCTCCGGGATACCCGAAGGCACCCATAGGAGCGCCAGGGCCAGCTGCCATAAAACCTGCAGGGACATGGGGCGAAATATTTCCTCCTCCTTCTTCAGCCCCATTGCTACCCATAACTGGCATCATTTGAGGCATAGATGGGTGATAAAACATTGGCTGAGGTTGAAATGGCATGTACATACCCATTGACCCAGCAGCAAAGCCATTCATCATCGGATTTGGTGATGCCGATGGACCTCCCATCGGAAAGCCCATCATCCCGCCCATATTCATGCCCATAGCTGGATTCATACCAGGCACAGCATTGCCCATGGAGTTCAATTGGCGTTGTTGGAACCTAGTTTGAGCTTCTTGAATCGCCGTATCCTCATCTGGGAAAAATGTCTTATACGATTCTTCAATTGTATTTAACCAGGTTGGCGCAGTAAAATAAGGTTTTTCAATAAAGAAGGGTTCCATATTCTCGGAGGCATCATCGCCTTTCTTCTTTTCATCGTGGGCCTCCTTGGATTTGATGAACATATTAAAACTTTTTCCGAACAACACTCTCTTGGCATCATTAGTATGAGGGTTCTTGGCACCAAAAAAGGAACCATGATTACGTCTTCTCGATGAAGTACTAGATCTCGTGGTATGACCGGTAGATGATTGGCCTTGAGATATGTTGCTGCCACTTCTTCTAGATTCTGATTTCCCTGCAGAAATCTGCGTAGTAGGAGAAACAGTCTTGGCAGAAGGGGTTTTGCTGATCGGTTTTGGAGGCAACGAAGAATTAGATTTTAATGTAGAGTTTGACCTTTTTAAGACTTCTGGCATGTCTTTTGGAATATCATATGGAACTTTGAATTTCTCGGAAAATTTCTTCAACTCTTCAATCTGGGCTTCTTTGCTACTCAAACTTTTCTTATTCTTAGAAGTCTTTTGTGGGGGTTTTCCCTCTGGTGCACCTGCTGCTGCGGGAGTAGAGGTATCCGTGGAAACGGCATTTTCATTTTTGTTAGAATTACTCGAAGAGATAATTGCTGGATCCATATGATGAGGTTGCTGTCTTAAAGTAGGTGGGACATACCTATTCCCCTTGTTGGAATTAGGCTTAGAATTGCTTTTTAAAGCGGCCAATAACTCATCTCCTCTTCTATCAACACCAGAGTATAAGTCTTCTTCATCTAGACCAGAATCATCAATTATGATACCTCTGTCCTCTGCAATATGAATATTACCGGAAGTTCCTTGCGATTCAATTTCCTTAGCGATTCTTTCGGCTTCTTGCAACCTCTTACTGTAATTAGGGTCATCCTTGTTAATCTTTGTTGTATACAAATGTTCATCAAAAGTTGACTTTACGCCAAACTTTTTCTCGTTCACAGCAAATTGATCCCAACTGGCACAATCGTCTTCCAAAGCTTTACCCTTGTTGATATCAAAATGTTCCGCGCCTTCTTCGGGTGTCCATTTTTCTAACTTACGCTCCTTAATTTCTCTACCAGAACCAGAAATATCAACATCAGTCCTGAATTTCGTAACTTCATTCGATTCTCCATTTACCCTTTCCTTTTCAATATTTGTTCTGGCGGGCGTTGTTTCTTGGGCTTTGGAATTTTCCCATTTCTCATCAAGAGACAAATCAATATTCTTCAGTTCCAACTCAGCGACATCTTCACCGTGAATCAGCAAGGTTTCTCCCAAAGTCTTAGCCAAGTCATCCACAGAATCACTAACTCCTGAATCAGCAACCCTGGGAAATCTTAATACAACATCGATACCATTAGTAGATTCCAAATTACAAGATACTAATAAACCGGTATATTTCACACCAGAAGTAACAGTTACTGTTACATCAGAGCCTATACTATTGGCTAACAAATAATCTTGACGGTCATCAAAGTTTCTCGTAATTTCAGGGTTCTCATAGAACATTGAACTGTTGTTCTGATTAGGGACGCCTCCATTCGTATAATTGCTGTCAGAATTACCACCCTTTCTTGAGTTGGTGGAGCTATCTCTTTTCCTAAAGTTTCCCTTCATATTGTTTCAATGTAATGAACTCCTTTAATTACTTCCGTGACTGAGGATGTCAGTTTTTATATCGAATCAATTTTCAAAGATTTAATTATTGCTTCCCCTTCAAGATCAATTCGGAAATAATCGAAACGTCTTCTGGAAAGAACAAAAAGAAAGATAGAAGAAAACGCGAGTGAATGACCTATATCTTCCTTAAAGATCTATGCGATGAGAGATGCCGATTTAAGAACTGCTTTACAAAAACGCAAATCTCAAGTAAAGAAAGTGCCTCCCAATTGAGCTTTCCTTCCTTCTTTATTTTTTTTTTTTCCAGTTTTTCATGATTTGTTGTGGCTCTCCAAGGTTTTCTGAGGCTCGTTGGCGGAGAAGTTACGTAACCCGGATGCTAATAGTGCATGATTATATATCAAATATTTAGTTATATGCATCGTAATCGTAAACTCTGAAACAATGGATTATCGCTAGTGTATATCTTCTTCGGTCTTATCTTGGTGCGACTCATGGTGCGGTACAAAAACCTCTTTGATTTCTTCTTCATGTGAATTCGAAATCATTTGACCCATTGTTTCCTTAAGTTCCTTTGATTTCTTCGTATATTCTTTCAAAGAAGGTAACAACGACAGTACTTCCTCCTTATCAAGCCTCACATCGGCTGTGCTTTTTATGGGGTCGTTCAACATCAGGTTCAATTCGTGGCTATCATTTCTAAAAGTTACTGGGCCATCAGGATGCATAAATCCATTAGTAGATTCTAAGCCATATGTATATTCCATTGCTTTGTTAAGTACTGGATGCAGATCTTTTTGTATTAGCTTCTCAGTGAGTCGTTTCTTGTTGTTTGTTTTTAAATTCATGCACAACTTCCTAGTTTCCTCCAAAAGGTTTTGTTCACGTGAAAGAATTGCTTCCAATCTCTCATTATTTTGTAGTTCTTGTGAATACCGGTTTTGAATAAATTGTCGCTTAGAATAAATATACTCAATGTCTAGATCTCTTTCCGATATCCTAGAGGGAAATTTGGCCTGTATTAGCTTCTTCTTTATTTTTGTGAGGATTATTTCAAGCAAACGTTCCTTCTTAGAATATATTCTTTTAACCTCATTATTATCGCCATGCGTCATTTGGTTCATTTCCTTTTCGTACTTCTCAAAGACAGAATCAAGAGCGCTTACAGTGTTAGTCTCTAATAAACGAAGTATGGATCCTATCATTATTTTAGAAGGCTTTTTCCAATGCTTTAATTCATAATTGCGCGGCAACCTTTCTCTATACTCAGCTTGTATTACCTTCCTGAATTCCCAAGGTCGTACATTGCCCTCTCCACTTGTTGCGCTTCCATCCGATAGATGAGATTGCAATTTACCTGTACTTTCCTTGCCAACCTCAAATCGAAGTTGTTTAGATCCTTTATGATGGTATTGTCCTTCTTCTTTGTTCGTGCGCTCTTCTATTTCTCCTTCTTCAGCATCATCAGAGTTTTCATAAAAAAGCGACTTCTTTGATTGGGTGCTTTTAGCTTCTGGTGCTACGTCCAGACGTAAAGTTTTAATATCATTCACATTCATAAGAATGCTGCTATCGCTTTCAGAGGAACTTCGGTTGGGTGACAGATCCATAGCCTGGCCATTGTTAATTGAATCATTTTCAATATTTTGTAAAAAATTATCTCTATCAGCTGCCATACAGTATACCTAGCACTAGTATCGCTTGAATTATTCGTCCATAGGGTGCAAGTTACCTCATCCATTGTTGCTATGTACCTCTATCTGTATTAACTTCGAGGTAGTAAACAAATGGGTGGACCGTATTGTGACTCTCCGGGTAACAAAAATATGTTATTTAAATGAAATGACTGGGATGATGGTACTCTCTGAATCTTTCCCTTATCTACCTACAAGAAAATGGCAAATATTGTCATAATAAATATAAAAAAAAACTGTAGTTTCTTTCCAAATTTTTCTACTTAAGTTTAGTTATACTGTACCTAGGTATATATAAATATATATAAATAAAAGTGGCCAAGAATAAAAGAACGCACCCCGTCGTTGACTTAGAAGTCATCATCAAAGTTAATTTCCTTGGATGGGGTAGCGGACTTAGACATGTCACTGGCCTTTTGGTAGTCGGAAACCTTCTTTTCAAAGAAGGTGGTCTTACCAGCGGTAGCGACATCCTCCATGAATTCGAATGGGTTGACGGCGTTATAGTATTTTTCGTTACCGAAACCTTGTAATAGACCGTCAGCGACAAATTCTATGTAGGTGTGAATGCTCTTCAAATCCATACCAAATTTTTCTACTGGCAAAGAGTTTGAGTAGTATTCCTTTTCAATTTCCACGGCTTCGGTAATGATTTTTTCAATGATCTTGGGGTTTGGCTTGGTTCTCAAATGGGCAAATAGCAAGCATGAAAAGTCAGTGTAGGCACCTCTGTCTCTACAGATGTTTCTGTTGGCCATTGCTAAACCTGGCATAATCTTTTTGTCAGTCAACCAGAACATAGAAGCATAGTTACCAGCTTGGAAAATACCTTCCTTTGCAGCAAATGCTACTAGTCTTTCAGCATACAAGCTGTCATCGTTGGAAATCCATCTCTCGATGAAAGCAGTCTTATGCTTGACTTCAGGCAAATTGGCAATTTCCTTGAATAGAGGGATGTTCTTAGGGTCCTTGAAGAAGGCATCAACCATCATGGAGTAAACTTCAGAGTAGATGTTTTCCATCATAATCTGGAACCCGTAGAAACTCTTACCTTCAGGGTTTTGCAATTGGGCAGAAAAGTTTTCGATCAAGTACTTGTTGACAAGGTTGTCAGAAGAAATGGACAAGGCTAACAAGTTACCGATGTAGGTCTTCTGGTCATCAGTCAATTTTTGGAAATCTTCAGTGTCCTTAGCCAATTCGATTTCTTCCGCAGTCCAGAAAGAGGCTTCAACCTTCTTGTAAGCAGCCCAGATTTCGTGGTATTTGATAGGGAACATCACGAATCTACGGCTGTTTTCCATCAAAAGGATTTCATCCTTTTCAGCTTCTTTCATATCATGACGTTCTTTTTGGAAAGTCTTCAAAAATTGGTTATGTGCTTCCATTGTAATAACTAATTGTGTGCGTTGCGCGGGGTTGTGTGGCTCAAAAAGATCTGTTTTTGTATTAGCAATTTTTTATTTCCCTTTTTAAATGAATTTTTTTTCTTTCTGTTTCGAGACAAGGCCTTTTGCAAAAAAAAAAAAAGTAAAAAAGTGAAATTTGATAGTGTAAGGGGACAGAGGTGGGGTCAGAAACCAATGTATCTATTGATAGTCTTTTTTTGATCGAAAAGCCAAGAGACAAAAAATGAAGAAAATGAGAGATAAGGAATGAAACTTTAGGAACATTGAAGATTCAATCGCCGTTTTTATACGCCAGAGCTTCATGAGACCAAGGAAGGAACGGACGTCGTCTACCGATTACAGTAAGCAAAGAGGATGGTGTTGCCACAACAACGCCCATCGGGAAGGCAAGAGACGCTGTGGTGAACAATAACTGCCAAAACGTGGTTCTCGCACGCTGAAAAGCGCGTTCTCGTGCGCCGCTTTCAGTGTGCTAGAACTTGCACTGTCCGGTTTCCGGTGCTTGGTGTTGGGTGGTCGTACCTGCTAGTTCCATTGGTGCGGTGTATGGGCGGGTACCCTCAAAAAGGGAAACGAAGGTAGGCGCACGGTGCTTATTAAGCTCAGAGGCGACCTCGCAGAAGGGGCAGACCACACAAGCGGTGGAGGCGCTCCAGATATTCAGTGGAGTGGGGCTTGCTCATGTTCTGTTGTTGGTTTTGGATAGAAAAAGAGCGGGTTGAATAGTTTGCC